>HHCFR02800__coassemble_951_pt1 | contig 48698 bp, 41 predicted proteins | sample HHCFR02800__metabat2_high_PE_035 | metagenome-assembled genome bin HHCFR02800
TTATTCAAGTAGTATGATTAGTAGATATAGTGTATTTCAAAACCCATAAATAGCGAAAACCCGTCAGTCTTTCAACTGACGGGTTTCGCTGTTTATAAGTTATCTAAAGGAATGAGAGTAAAGTGGCACTTGGAGGTATCTCTCCGAAGTGCTTACTTTATGAGGGGGGAGATAGTGATTTGTTTATCAACTATCTGAGTCCTAGTATAACCAGAAAATGTGTCTAAAATGTGTTGATTTTATAAAAGAAATGCAAAAATTATTAAGAAAAACAGAAGCCAGGGTACTGGAAAAGTCCCGGCTTCTGCAGTTTCGTGCGCTGGGAGGCGCACATTTTTAAGGGATTTACCCTGTATGTTTTACATCATTTCTTCGGTTTCCAGACCTTCAAACTGCATCTTGTAATAGTGTGCGTAGATGCCGTTTCGTTTCAGAAGATTCTGGTGGGAACCGCGTTCAGCGATACCGTTTTCCGTGATGACGATAATCTCGTCGGCGTTCCGGATCGTGGAGAGCCGGTGTGCGATTGTGATGGTAGTACGGTTCTTTGCCAGAGCCTCAAGACTCTTCTGAATATGGCGTTCGCTTTCGTTGTCCAGTGCGCTGGTCGCTTCGTCGAGGATCAGGATCGGCGGGTTCTTCAGGAAGACACGCGCGATGGAGATCCGCTGCTTCTGTCCGCCGGAGAGCCTTGTTCCACGTTCGCCCACATAGGTGTCATAGCCATCAGGCAGAGACATGACGAAGTCATGGATATTGGCGCGTTTGGCAGCGTCCACGATTTCATCCATGGAAGCGCCCGGTTTTCCGTAAGCAATGTTTTCCTTAATGGTTCCGCAGAACAGATAGACATCCTGCTGGACAATTCCGATATTATTCCGAAGGGATTTTAATGTCAGCCCTCGGACATCTTTGCCGTCGATGGTGATGCGTCCGCCTGTGACATCATAAAAGCGCGGCAGCAGGTTGCAGATTGTCGTCTTTCCGCCGCCGGACGGGCCTACCAGTGCGATGGAGCGGCCGGCCGGGATCTGGAAGGACACATTCTGGAGAACCGGTGTATCATCGTCATCATAACAGAAAGATACATCCTCGTAGGAGACAAGGCCTTTCACATCGGTCAGGTCTTTTGCGTCCGGCTTGTCCTGAATGGACGGCTCTGTATCCATGACATCGAGGAAACGCCGGAATCCGGAGAATCCCTTCTGAATCATCTCTGCCAGCTCCACAAGGATCTGGATCGGGCTGATGAAGATTCCGATATACAGCGCATACATGGCAAGATCCGCCGGATCCATCTGTCCGTGTGCGATGAGATATCCGCCGAATACCAGTGTGACAAGATACATCATGCCCTGGAAGAACAGATTCCATCCCATGAACCCGCCCATGCAGTTATAGTTGGCGTCCTTGGAAAGCAGGAATGCATGGTTGCTCTTTGAGAATTTTTTCTTTTCAATTTCTTCGTTTGCAAAGGACTGCACAACACGGATTCCGCCGAGGGTATCCTGCAGGCTTGCATTGACATCACCGATCTTGCGGCGGTTCTCCATAAAGGTTTCCTGCATACGTTTGTTCTGCTTCATGGAGAAGAAGAACATGATCACAACGATGACTGCCAGAGGAATGGCGAGCCGCCAGTTGATCAGGAATAAAAAGATAAAGGAACCGATGATCTTGATCAGTGAAATGAACAGGTTTTCCGGTCCGTGGTGGGCGAACTCGGCAATATCAAACAGGTCGGATACGAGTTTGCTCATCATCTGGCCGGAATTGTGGCTGTTATAATAGGAAAAAGAAAGCGTCTCGTAGTGCTCAAACAGCTGCTGGCGCATATCCCGTTCCATATTGGCACCCATCATATGTCCCTGGTAGCTGACGTAGTACTTGCAGAGACTCTGGATGGTGTACATGACGAAAAGTCCGATACCGATCGGCAGAAGCATCTTCAGGATGGTGCTGCTGTCTCTGGTGAACAGAGAGTTTGTAGCGGTCCTTAGAATCTGCGGGTAGACAAGATCGATCAGACTGATGACAGCCGCGCAGAGCAGATCCAGAAAAAAGACCGTCCGGTAAGGTTTATAATAGTGAATAAAACGTTTTAGTGTATCCATAGACTAACCTCTCTTTCATTTTAAAATTTCCCCTCCTAATAATTTACCATACTTGATTGGACCCTGCAATGAATAAAAACGGACATATTCATCAACAATTAAGAATTTATGCTTTGGCTCTTAAAAAATTTCTGGTATTCTAATAAGTAGAAAAAAGAGCGGGGATTCTGCGTGCGAAAACAAGGGGGGAGGCCCGCTTTCTATTTCAGGAATAATAGAGAGGTGAGAGACGATGTATACCGTTTTAGTATGTGATGATGATAAGGAAATTGTAGAAGCGATTGAGATTTATCTGTCTCAGGAAGGATACCGGATACTGAAAGCGTATGACGGGGAGCAGGCACTGAAAGTTCTGAATGAGGAGAAAGTGGATCTGCTTGTGATCGATGTGATGATGCCAAGGCTTGACGGGATCCGGGCGACGCTGAAGATCCGGGAGAAGATGAGTCTTCCGATTATCATTCTTTCAGCGAAATCAGAGGACTCAGACAAGATTCTCGGGCTGAATATCGGAGCCGACGACTATGTGACAAAGCCGTTCAATCCGCTGGAGCTTGTGGCGAGAGTCAAGTCACAGCTCCGCAGATATACGAAGCTTGGCAGCACGGTCGGCGCCGGAGATCAGGAAGAGATCTACACGGTGGGAGGTCTTACCATCAACGATGATCTCAAGGAAGTGACGGTGGACGGCGAGGTTGTGAAGCTGACGCCGACGGAGTACGATATTCTCCTCCTGCTTGTAAAGAATCAGGGCAAGGTCTTTTCCATCGACCAGATCTATGAAAACATCTGGAACGAAGAGGCGATCGGGGCGGATAATACCGTGGCGGTTCATATCAGGCATATCCGTGAGAAGATTGAGATCAATCCGAAAGACCCGCGCTATCTGAAGGTCGTATGGGGAGTCGGATATAAAATTGAAAAGCTTTAGGAAGGAGCAGATAGAAAAACGATATGAATAAATGGTTTTATTCTGCAACATGTAAGGGACTGCTCCTGATTCTGGCGCACCTGTGCATTGTCGTAAGTGTGGTGAGCTTTGTCTGGGTCGGGACCTCGGCAGGACTTCGTTATCTGATTCCGTTTGAAAAGGTGCAGAGCCATTATGAATCAACTGCCCAGTTTGAGAACAGGATGAAGACAATGTCCCGGGAAGTCCTGGATCAGCTGGATACCAAAGCAAAGTTCGAGACAAACGGAAGCTACAATCCCGATAAGCTGATTGATGTGGTACGTTATGATAATGGAAGCCTGGACCAGGACGGGACAAATCATTCCGGCATCGCCTACCGGCTGAAAGACCTGGAGCAGTGGAGCCGGGGATATCAGAACGCGGCGGCGGATCAGGAAAGCTGGGACCAGTTCCTGCATGACTATGTGACAACCGTGATTGTGTGCCTGAAAGAGGACGGAAGCTACCACTATTATTATGGGGATGATTTCCGGAACAAAATGTCCGCAGGAGAGCTTGTCTTTGCGTCAAATGGTGAATTTGTTTCCAATGAGGAGAAGCTTTCGGCACTTCTGGAAGATGATTACAATACGGCAGGCTATGGAGAAGTGCTGGATCAGAACGGGCAGAAACTTTATGCGGACTGCTGGAATCTGGGGCTGGGCGAAGAAGTTTTAAAGGAACCGTATTCTCTGGATGGAGCTGCAAATCTGGTGGAGCTTGCAAATACAGATGAGCGGTGGAATGGAAAGCTTGCAGATGCATATCATGCCCTGTCCAACACACTGGCGGCGATTTCAGGTGATATTCAAAACTATAAAGAAGCGCCGGGAGGATGGGAAGAAGGAAATACCAATTACAGTTACATTTATGTAGACTATGACGAGAATGAGATTTATTCCAACCGGCAGGAATTCCAGGATATTAAAGAGATTGATCATTATCAGGAGAAGATCAAGCAGGCAGGTGCATACGTTATTGTGACACCGAAGCTTGCCGGGTTTGAGTCAACGTTTGAGAATCCGGCGCAGAGCGCGCAGGAGTGGAAATCGGATATTGTGGAATCCCACCGGATCATCGGACGTAATACCAATTATGTCTTTATGGCATCCGTTGATACGACCTACTCGGTTCCGGATGAGTTTGAGAGTGACAGAGAATATTATCAGGAGATTGTGCCGTATATCACGATTGCGTGTGAGGCGGCATGGGGAACGCTGATTCTTTTCTTTATCCTGCTTGTATGTCTGACTGTAATCTCCGGACACAGCAACCGTTCTGAGAACGGGGAGATTGCGCTGTCCGGATTCGACCGGTGGAAGACAGAGCTGGCGGCGGCATTTGTAATCATATTCTGGATCGTGAGCATGTATCTGATTTCCGAGTGGGGATCCCAGTACGTGATGGCATACGATTATTACTACTCTTCCGATATCTGGAGGGAAGACGGACTGCCAATCTACACTATGGTGATGGCGGGAACAATCGCTTTTGTAAGCTGTCTGTTCTTCTTCTGGTTCTACCTGAGCATGGTTCGGAGGATTAAGGCTCATACGCTCTGGAAGAACAGTATTATGAAAGCGGTCTGCGAGATTTTCAGACATGGATGGAGAAATAAGAAGACGACAACCAAAATCGTGGTGGCTTACATTGCCTTCCTGCTCGTAGAACTGATTACGTGGGGAAATACTCCGCTGATGATTATCGGCATTGTGGTCAATATCGGAGTGGGCGTATTTCTCGTAAGGTATGCTTTGGCAAGGCAGAAGATTAAAAAAGGGCTGCTTGAGATTGCGAAAGGAAATGTAAACTACAAGATTCCGCTGGATGATTTAAGAGGCGAAACGCTGGAAATCGCCCAGACAATCAACCGGCTGGGCGAGGGCCTGAACCGTGCACTGGAGAAAAGTGTCCGGGATGAGCGGCTCAAGACTGATCTGATCACGAACGTGTCGCATGATATCAAGACGCCGCTGACGTCCATTATCAATTACGTGGACATCTTAAAACGAGAAAATTTCCAGGATCCGAAAATTCAGAATTACCTCAACATTCTGGAGATGAAGGCCCAGAGACTGAAGACCCTGACAGAAGACGTGGTGGAGGCTTCAAAAGTCAGCAGCGGAAATATCAAGCTGGAATTTATGACGTTGAATCTGGTGGAACTGATCTATCAGGTGGAAGGAGAATACGAGGAGAAGTTTGAAGCGCGCAATATCAAAGTGATCCTCAATATGCCGGATGAACCGGTAACTGTCCGGGTGGATGGCAGAAGGATGTGGCGGGTATTTGCCAATATCTTTAACAATGCGGCAAAATACGCCATGGAAGGAAGCCGCGTCTATGCGGATCTGATGCTCCAGCCGGGGACGGCAAAGTTTATCCTGAAAAATGTTTCGGATCAGCAGCTGAATATTTCAGCCGATGAACTGACAGAGCGGTTTATCCGGGGAGACGTATCACGGAGCACAGAGGGAAGCGGACTTGGCCTTTCCATCGCGAAAAATCTGACGGAGCTTCAGGGAGGAACGTTTGAGCTTTATCTTGACGGCGATCTGTTTAAGGTAATCATTACTTTTCCACGGGTGAGACGGCTGATCAAGGAGCAGACGCCGAAAAAAGAAGACAAGAAAACGGAGCCGGAGACAAAACCGGAAGAAACAGATAAAAAATAAGGAAATCTTTAGATTCAGGAGAGGGTATTTCGATATCCTCTCCTTGCGTTTTGGCGGAATACGCATTACAATAATACAAGAAAAAAGTGGAAAGGAAGTTCCAAATGGAAGAACTGAGAGCATACCTGGAACAGGTATTTTGCATAGAGCTTCTGTCCGCGGTTCTGAGTAACCCAAGAGACAGAGAAAAAGCGTTCAAGGGCCGGATCCGTCCGGTGCTTAAAAAAGGAAATCTCGTATATCAGTTTGAGATTTTTAAAGGGAAACAGGTTTTTCATGAGAATCTGGAAGCGAAGGCAGCGGTGGACCGCGCCTGTGAGTGGATGGAGCATTTCCGCCAGATGCAGATTGACACAAAAAGCGAACGGGCATCGGTGCTGATCAGCAAGAAGGGGAAAGTGACCATCAACAGAAAAAAGGTAACACGCCCGGATCAGGGGAAACAGGATCTTTCCCACAACCGGGAGAAACAGTATATATTAAAGGAAGGAATGGATATTCCGTTCCTGCGTGATCTTGGAGTCATGACGCAGGAGGGAAAGATTGTCCGCTCCAGATTCGACAAATTCCGCCAGATCAACCGGTATCTGGAATTTATCGAGGATGTCCTTCCGAAGCTTCCGAAAGACCGGGAGATCACGATTCTGGATTTCGGATGCGGGAAGTCGTACCTGACCTTTGCCATGTATTATTTTCTGCATGAGATGAGAGGGTACGAGGTCCGCATGGTGGGACTGGATCTGAAGGAAGATGTGATCGAGCACTGCAACGCACTTGCAGAGAAATATGGCTACGACCATCTCCACTTCCTGACCGGAGACATTGCGCAGTATGAAGGAATGACGAAGGTCGATATGGTGGTGACGCTCCACGCCTGCGATACGGCAACAGACTATGCCCTTGCAAAGGCGGTTTCCTGGGGGGCGGACGTGATTCTTTCCGTGCCGTGCTGCCAGCATGAGCTGAACCGGCAGATTGAAAATGACATTTTAAGCCCGGTATTGTCCTACGGGCTTCTGAAAGAAAGAATGGCGGCTCTGGTCACAGACGGGCTCCGCGCCGAGTATCTGAAAAAAGAGGGGTATGATACTCAGATTCTGGAGTTCATCGACATGGAACACACGCCGAAAATATTCTGATCCGTGCAGTTAAAACAGGGAAGAAAGCGGAAAATCAGCACATAATAAAAGCGTGCGAGGAATTTCTTCATGTGAAACCGACAATAGGAAAGCTTTTATAAAAAAGGGGAGTTATTCATGAGAAAAAAAGCGATACATGCAGGTATTCTGGCCTGCGTATTCGTAGTGGCGATTATCATATTCAGCTATGCGGTGAACAGAAACCATGTGGATATGACGGCAGACATTGGAAATGCGTCGCTTCCGCAGGTTTCTTTTACCCATGATTCTTATACATTCAACACGCTTGCCGGATATACGAATGAGATGGAAATGGCGACCATGCGGGATCAGATCACACCGGTCATGGACGGCAAAATCAGCATGCAGGTGAAGGAAAACGACAAAACGGTCCGTTCCGCATCCTATGAGATCTATTCCATCGACGGCAGAAAAAAGCTGTATTCGGCCGATCTGGAGCTGAAAGAAAATGCGGCTCAGATCGAAATTCCGGAGAAGGTTCTGGAAGAGGGAGAGCGCTTCCTGAGAGTGACGATTTCCTTTGACGATGACGAACGGGCATATTATTACACACGGATTTCAGACGGATCCAACTGGAATATGAACCGCTGCATGGCCTATATCAAGAACTTTTTTGACAAAGAGAGGGACAAAGATGCGGCAGCAGAACTGCAGTCCGCGCTGGAGCCAAGCAGCGAGGGCGACAACACAACGTACCAGACTGTCACGATTCACTCGGATTTTGAGCATGTGACATGGGGAGACCTTGCGCCTGAGATCGTCGGGGATGTCCGGTGGGATATCAAGGAAGCCAACTCGATGTACATGTCTGTCCTTCTGACCTATCAGGTTGACTGTAAAGGGGAAGGCGAAAACGAGACAGACCGGTATAATGTCAAAGAGTTTTTCCGTGTCAGATATTCGGAAAATCAGCAGATGTATCTTCTGGACTATAACCGGACGATGAACCAGCTTTTCGACGGGGAAGAGAATGACATCGATGAGAATGGTGTTCTTCTCGGCGTGACAGATTCCGATGTGGATTATCTGATCAATCAGGAGGGAACAGTCGTCTCCTTTGTACAGGAGAGGGAGCTTTGGAACTACAATAAGGAAAATGACGAACTCTCCCGTGTATTCAGCTATGCGGACAGCGGCAGCCAGAATGCGCAGAATGCCTACGACCAGCACAGCGTACAGCTTGTATCCATGGACGAGGATGGAAGTACGACATTTACGGTGTCCGGCTATGTAAACAGGGGCACTCATGAAGGCGAGGTCGGCGTCAGCGTATATTACTACGATATCAATAAAAACTCTGTGGAGGAGAAGGTATTTATCCCAAGTACGAAGTCCTACCCGGTGCTGACAAATGATCCGGGCAAGCTTCTTTATTACAGCAATTCCAGCGGAAAGCTGTATGTGATGCAGGAAGGAACGCTGTATGAGGTAGATCTGGTTAATAATACGCGTACCACCCTTGTGACCAATCTGGAAACGGGGCAGTATGTAAGCTCCGGGGACGGCCACCTTCTGGCATACCAGAAGGACGGGGAGATCAATAACGCGACTCAGATAGAGGTGCTGAATCTTTCCACCGGAAAGGGATATCAGGTGGAGGCAGGTGCGGATGAAAGCATCCGGCCGCTCGGATTTATCCGGAATGACTTCGTGTTTGGAACTGCAAGGAGCGGCGACTCGGGCACGACAGCATCCGGCGAGACAGTGCTTCCGATGTACCGTCTGGAAATCCGCAACCAGAAAAACGAAACGGTCAAAGACTACCAGGCGGATAACATCTTTATTCTGGACGTCGTATTTGAAAACGATATGGCGACGTTGAAACGTGCCGTAAAAAGCGGAGATTTCTATACGTATACAAGCGAAGATTATATTACGAACAATGAAGAGAGGGAAGAGAGCAATATCACGATTGATTCCTATACAAGCGAGCTCAAAGGCCGTGAAATGCGGATTACCTACGAGGATGGAGTGGACGACAGTTCTCCGAAGATTCTAAAGCCGCAGCTTACGATCGCAAGGGAGCAGATGACGCTTTCCTTTGATTCACCGTCCCGGAAGGGAACCTACTATGTCTATGGATACGGTGAACTTCAGGGGATTTACCAGAATGCGGGATATGCGGTGCAGAGAGCATCCGAATTCAGCGGAGTAGCGGTGACCTCCAGACTGGCAAATGTATATGAAAGCGGCAACAGGCCGTCTGCGTATGAGATTTCGGATCTTGGGGATACTGCGGTCCGTGAGGGTGAGAGCACACTGGAAGCATGTATGAGAATCATCCTTGCCTCAGCAGGAAATGAGATTGATTTCCAGAAGGATATGGAGGATGGAGAATCCATCATTGACTTCATAGGCAGCCAGGTTTCCGGGGAAGCGCTGGAACTTTCCGACTGCCGGACAGAAGACGTCCTTTATCTGATCGGACAGGGCACTCCGGTGGCGGCGCTGACAGGAAACGGCAATGCAGTACTTTTGACGGGATACAGTCGGACGAATGTTCAGTATCTCAATCTTTCCACACAGGAAGTGGACACGGTGACATTTGAAGAGATGGATCAGATGGTAAATGCAAGCGGGAATACGTTTGTGGGATATACACAATAGCACAAACCATGCTATAATGATACAAAGTCGAAAAGAGACTGGAGGATAATAAAGATGGAATTAGTAACAGTAAAAGAATTATACAGGAAAACAGATTCGTACCTGGACAAGGAGGTATCCATCGGAGGATGGGTAAGAAGCATCCGGGATTCCAAGGCGTTTGGTTTTATTGTAGTAAATGACGGCTCTTTCTTTGAGCCGATTCAGGTGGTATACCACGATACGATGGAGAACTTCAAAGAGATCTCCAGATTAAACGTAGGGGCAGCCATTGTAGTAAAGGGAACTCTCGTTGCGACGCCGCAGGCAAAGCAGCCGTTTGAGATTCAGGCAGAAGAGATTACGGTAGAAGGAGCTTCCGCTCCGGACTACCCGCTTCAGAAGAAGCGCCACACACTGGAATTTTTAAGAACAATGACACATCTGCGCCCAAGAACAAATACGTTCCAGGCAGTGTTCCGCGTACGTTCTCTTGCAGCCTACGCGATTCACCAGTTCTTCCAGGAGAGAGGATTCGTGTATGTGCACACTCCGCTGATCACCGGAAGCGACTGTGAGGGTGCAGGAGAGATGTTCCAGGTAACGACAATGGATCTTCAGAATCCGCCGAAACTGGAAGATGGAAGCATCGATTACAGCAAGGATTTCTTCAACAAACACACAAGCCTGACGGTAAGCGGACAGCTCAACGCAGAGACATTTGCACAGTCCTTCCGTGATGTCTATACATTCGGACCGACATTCCGTGCGGAGAATTCCAACACGACCCGCCATGCGGCAGAGTTCTGGATGATCGAGCCGGAGATCGCATTTGCGGATCTGGAAGACGATATGGATCTTGCAGAAGCAATGTTAAAATATGTGATCCGCTACGTGATGGAAAACGCACCGGAAGAGATGAAGTTTTTCAACTCCTTTATTGACAAAGGACTTCTGGACCGTCTGACAAATGTGGTCGAATCCGAATTCGCAAGAGTGACATATACAGAAGCGATTGAGATTCTGGAGAAAAACAACGACAACTTCGAGTATAAGGTATCATGGGGATGTGATCTTCAGACCGAGCATGAGAGATACCTGACCGAAGAAATTTATAAGAAACCGGTATTTGTAACCGACTATCCGAAGGAAATCAAAGCATTCTATATGAAGCAGAACGACGATGGAAAGACCGTTGCCGCCATGGACTGCCTTGTGCCGGGAATCGGTGAAATCATCGGAGGAAGCCAGAGGGAGGACGACTACGGGAAACTCCGCAGCAGAATGGAGGAACTCGGCATGGATCTGGATGAATACGGATTCTATCTGGATCTGAGAAAATACGGATCCACCCGTCACGCAGGCTACGGACTCGGATTTGAACGGTGCATCATGTACCTGACCGGAATGTCCAATATCCGTGACGTACTGCCGTTCCCAAGAACGGTCAACAACTGTGAACTGTAGATAAAATTCAGAAAAGGGGAGAAATCATGAATCATATTCTGGTTGTGGATGATGAGAGGGAGATAGCGGATGTTATTGAGCTGTATTTGAAAAATGACCAGTATGAGGTGTTGAAATTCTATACGGGCGAGGAGGCCCTTGCCTGTATAGAAACCACGAAGATTGATCTGGCGCTTCTGGACGTCATGCTGCCGGATATCGATGGATTTACGATTCTGAAAAAGATCAGGGAGAAGTACAATTTCCCGGTGATCATGCTGACGGCAAAGACCGAGTATATCGACAAGATTACCGGACTGACACTCGGAGCGGACGATTACATCGCAAAGCCGTTTAACCCGCTGGAGCTGGTTGCCAGAGTAAAGGCACAGATCCGCCGCTACACGAAGTACAATGACGGCGGCAGGGCGGAGAGCGATGTCATTGATTTTGGCGGTCTGTTTCTGGACCGCAATTCCCACGAGTGTGTCTTCAATGAAAAAAATCTGACACTGACTCCGATCGAGTTTGACATTCTGTGGCTGCTCTGTGAGAACAGAGGAAAGGTCATCAGTTCGGAAGAGCTCTTTGAAAACGTGTGGCACGAGAAGTACTATAAGAACAGCAACAATACCGTCATGGTACATATCAGACATCTTCGGGAGAAGATGAGCGGTCCTATGGGAAAATCAGATTTCATCAAGACGGTCTGGGGAGTGGGATACAAGGTTGAAGAGTAGATTGAAAAAATTTAAGAAAAGTAAATACAGGAAACTGAAGATCAGCCTGCTTCTGCAGACAGTATTGATCACCGCGCTTACAGTTCTGGTCGGTGGATTTCTGCTGGAATACATCATCGATGGGGTCTACAACGATGACGTATCCGAGATTTTCATCGGCTTCCTGAAATTCTTTCATGTAGAAGAGCAGCATGCCATCGCATTGTACTGGCAGATTCTTGGAAACAATAAGACGTTCTTCATGATGATCGGGTTTTTGGCACTGTTTGCGCTTTTTTTCTATATTGCGCTGTCAAAAATGATTACGTATCTGGAAGACGTTGAAAAAGAGATCGGGAAACTCGTCTCCCGTTCCCAGGAGCCGATCCATCTGATTCCGGAACTGGAGCCGATCGAGACAAAGCTGAACAATATCAAGTATACGCTGGAGCGGCAGGAGCGTGAGGTGCAGGAAAGTGAACAGAGAAAGAATGATCTGGTCGTCTTTCTGGCGCATGACCTCAAAACGCCGCTGACATCCATTGTGGCGTATTTGAGTATGCTGGAATCCCATCCGGATCTTCCGGAGGAGGAGAGGATCAAGTACACGGGGATTTCACTTGAGAAGGCAATCCGACTCGGGAAACTGATCGAAGAGTTTTTTGAGATCACGAAATTTAATGCACAGGACATTGTTCTGGAAAAGACAGAACTGAATTTAAGCAGAATGCTGGAGCAGATTGCAGATGAGATGTACGCGGTCCTTCAGGGCAAGAACTTAAAATGTGAGGTGGAGGCGGATGACGATATCGTTGTCCGGGCCGACCCGGACAAGCTTGCCAGAGTATTTGACAATCTCATGCGGAACGCCATTGCCTACTGCAGGAAGGATTCGACGATCCGGATCCATGTTTCACAGGATGAGAGTAACGCGCTGATTGTCTTTGTCAACGAAGGACCGAAAATTTCCAATGACAAGCTGCAGCATATTTTTGAGAAATTCTTCCGGGCGGACGATTCCAGGTCCAGTGAAACCGGAGGAGCGGGGCTCGGTCTTGCCATCGCAAAAGAGATCGTGGAACTTCACGGCGGCAGAATCTCTGCCCAGAGCGATGATCATGAGACCCGGTTTATCGTAGTCCTTCCAAAGAAAGAGAAAGGGGAACTTCAGGATGAAATTCATACATACATCGGACCTGCATCTCGGAGTGAGGCCTGATGCGGGACCGGAATATACGAAGAGACGCCCGGAAGAGATCTGGGAGACCTTCAAAAGCATTCTTGACCGGTGTGAGGACGAGCAGATTGACCTGCTTCTGATTTCGGGGGATGTGTTCCACAGACAGCCGCTTTTACGGGAACTGAAAGAGCTCAACGCCATGTTTGCGGGACTGTCTCATACAAAAGTCGTATTTACGGCCGGAAATCATGATTACTTAAAACCTAATTCCATGTACCGGAATTTCAAGTGGGCGGGCAATGTCGTCCCGCTTCTGGAAGGACGCCTTCTGAAAGTCGAGTTCCCGGAATTTCGGACCGCAGTATCCGGATTCAGTTACCTGGACAGAGAATTGCAGGGCGGAATCAGGGTAGAGTGGAAGTGTGTCCGGAGCATGGAAAACGAGATTCTTCTCCTTCACGGAGGAGACGAGAAACATCTTTCGTTTAAGAGGGCAGAGGTGGATCTGCTCGGTTATGATTATACGGCTCTTGGACACATTCACAAACCGGATCCGGAAATAACGGGAAAATGCCGGTACAGCGGTTCTCCGGAGCCGACAGACCCGAATGACACCGGAAAACACGGGTATGTGATAGGAACCGCAGAGAATGGCGTAGTCGAGACGGAGTTTGTTCCTGCGGCAAAGCGGGAGTACATCCATCTGGATATTCCGGTGGACGAGGACATGACAGGCCGTCTCCTTCTGGATACCCTCCGGGAGAAGATCGAGGAAAACGGCGTGGAAAATATGTACCGCTTTACACTGAAAGGACTCCGGGACCCGGATATCCGTTTTGATACCGTAAATATGGATGCGGGCGGAGGTGTCGTTGACATCCGGGATATGACAACCCCGGCTTATGACTATGAAAAGCTGTGCGCTTCCAACGGCCAGAACCTCCTTGGAAGATTTATCCAGAGTTTTCTTGAACAGGAAGAGGAAAGCCGCGGCGAAGTAGAGCAGATGGCGCTGTACGAGGGTGTACAGGCGATTCTGGAGACGAGAAAAGAGTAACCGATACACAAAAGAGAGAAAAAGGGGATACAAGAAGAGATGAAGTTAGAGCGACTGGAACTTTGGAGTTTCGGAAAATTCCATAACAGAACGATTGAACTTTCCGACGGGATCAATCTGTTCAGCGCAGAAAATGAGGCGGGGAAATCGACGGTCTATGCGTTTATTAAAAGTATGCTCTTTGATGTGGAAAGAGGACGCGGAAGAGGCGCGGCAAAGGATGAGTTCCACCAGTATGAGCCGTGGAGGAATCCGACTCAGTACTGCGGAATGGTCCGGTTTGAGAGCGGAGGACGGCATTTCCAGCTGGAAAGGGATTTTGCCAGAAAGGGAAAGAAGACAAGGCTTTTCTGTCTGGATGATGGAGAGGAACTTTCCGAAGAGAGCGGGGATCTTCAGGCGCTGCTGCTGGATCTGGATGCTGCCGGGTTTGAAAATACAGTGGCAGTCGGACAGCTGAAGGTCAGGCCTGGAGAAGAGCTTTCCTCTGCTCTGAAAAATTATGCGGCCAACTATTATGCATCGGGTGCGGGAAATATGGACCTGGAGGCGGCCCTTGCAGGACTTCAGAAGCGAAAAAAGGAGATAAGCATTCTTCTGCGCGAGGAAGCCCGGAAACGGCTTCAGAAACGGGAAGAGGCGGAACGTGCGGCCGAATATATCGCAAAAGATCTGGACCGTATTCAACGGGAAGCGGCAGCAGGCGAAGAAGAGATCCGGAGAGGGAAGCGGCTCCTGGATACGTATGAGCAGGCGCGGGGTGAACAGAAAAAGAAGAAGTTCCCGCTGAAAGGAGCGGCGGTCTGGTTTGTAGTGCTGATTCTCCTGATGATACTTCTTCCATCCTCCATCCGTTATTTTACAGCTGTGATCTGGGCAGCGGCAGGGCTTCTGGCCGAACTTTGGGTAATGCGGCCGGAGCCGGAGAGAGAGCAGACAGAGGAAGAACAGGCTGTCAGAAGAAGAATTGACAAGCTGAAATGGAACAGGGAGAAGCTGAGATCGGACCGAAGAGACAGACAGGTGGAATATGAGAACCTGCAGGAAATGATTTCCGAGGCATGTACTGTTTCCGAAGAGGAGAAGAACCTGGAACAGAAAAAAGCGGCACTGGAACTCGCGGCCGAAAGAATGCAGGAGGTATCCGGAGATGTAAGAAAAGAAACAGGAAACCGCCTTGCAAAGCGGGCAGCTGAAATTCTGGGAGAGCTTACGGACGGACGCTATACCAGGATCTTTATCGAAGAAGGGCTGGAAATCAGCATTTTTGACGGCATCCGTAAGATTCCGATTCACATGATGAGCCGGGGAACGATTGAGCAGATCTACTTTGCGGTAAGGATGGCGGCATCTGAAATTCTTTACGAAGAACCACTCCCGATCATTCTCGACGACACCTTTGCGTATTACGATGATAAACGAATGGAAGCGGCACTCCGGTGGCTGGCCGGACAGAAAAAACAAGTGCTCCTCTTCACCTGTCAGAACAGGGAAAAAGAAGCACTTGATCATATGCATCTTGCATACCGTGACGGATGGGATTAAATCTCCTCTCCGTTGCGGTATTTGTTTACTACATGCTGGATACGCTCGCTCGGACTTAAGATACTGCTGATAGAATCGTCATGATTCAGTGTATCGATCAGAAGAGCGATGTACTTGCTCATGTCGCAGTTGATATAGTACGGACGGCTTAAAAGCTCCGGCGTCTGATAAATCAGGTTAGTTGTGAGGATATTGTTGATGATGCCTTCCTCGTATGCCTTGTCGAATTTCTCAAGACCATTTGTGAACAGACCGAATGTTGCAGCGGCAAAGATCCGGTTTGCCTTTCTTTCTTTCAGCTGTTTTGCGACATCGATCATACTGTCTCCGGAGGAGATCATATCGTCAAGAATGATCACATCCTTGCCCTCTACGGAATCACCGAGGAACTCGTGGGCAACGATCGGATTGCGGCCGTCAACGATTCTTGTGTAATCACGGCGTTTATAGAACATACCCATATTCAGGCCAAGGACATTGGCAAGATAGATTGCACGTCCGGTCGCACCTTCGTCCGGGCTGATTGCCATCATGTGATCACTGTCGATCTTCAAATCTTTTACAGTTCTTAAAAGTCCCTTTACAAACTGATAAGTCGGACGGACAGTTTCAAATCCGCTCAGCGGAATCGCGTTCTGTACCCGTGGATCGTGGGCGTCAAAGGTAATGATATTGTCCACACCCATTTTTACAAGCTCCTGAAGAGCCAGCGCACAGTCCAGAGACTCACGGCTGCTGCGCTTGTGCTGGCGGCTCTCGTAGAGGAACGGCATGATGACATTGACACGGCGCGCCTTCCCTCCGATCGCGGCGATGATACGCTTCAGATTCTGAAAGTGGTCGTCCGGGGACATGTGGTTGATCTGACCGTTCAGGGAATAGGTCAGGCTGTAGTTGCAGACATCCACCATCAGATAGATATCCTTTCCACGGATGGATTCGCTGAGTACGCCTTTTGCTTCTCCTGAGCCGAAACGCGGTGTAGCGGCGTGGATCAGATAATTGTCTTTTTCATATCCGGTAAAAACAACGTCGTCTTTGAAGACATGTCCATCTTCTTTTCGCCATTTGACAATATAGTCATTGACTTTCTGGCCCATTTCCTCACAGCCCGTCAGGGCGATAATGCCAAGGGCTCCTACAGGGATATTTTCCAGATTTCGTTCTGTACGGTGCAGCATTGCTTTGCCTCCTATTTCATTAGTTTCTTTTTGATTCTGATATCGTCACCCGCAAGTTTGAGCAGGCGGTAGTTACTGCTGATGCGGGAAAACGTTCTTTCGCTATATATTGATTTTATCTCATTTAATGACAAATTGGTAGAGATAATAGTAGATTTCTTCTGCAAAATCCGGTCATTCAGGCAGATAAACAGCTGGGAGACCGTAAAGGAATTGGTAAGCTCCGTCCCAAGGTCATCGATAATCAGAAGCTCGCACTCGTCCAGCAGGGCGCCGGCCTGGCGCTTTTCCGGATCTGTATCGAACTCTCTGCTTCCCAGAATATCAAAGAGCTGGGAGGACGTCACGTAAATCACCGAGTGAATATGATCCATCAGCTCTCTGGCAATACAGTGGGTCAGAAAGGTCTTTCCGACTCCGGTATTTCCATAGATCAGAAGATTCTGGAACTTGCTTCCAAAGCTGTCCACAAAGGATCGGCACACATGAAGCGCCTCTTTTGCCATATCCAGCGAACTTTTGCCGCTCACCGGATCAATAAAATCCGAAGAATAGTAATCCATCCGGAAATAAGAAAAATTTTCACTCTCTAAAATATCCTGCAGGTTGGACTGGGTGTAGAGCAGGTCAATCTCCGCCTTCTGGAAACAACGGCATTTCCGGCCGTCAAGATATCCTGTGTCCTGACAGTCCGGACATTCATAGGAAGGTTCCAGATAGTCCGAAGGGTAACCGGAACCGGCAAGCAGTGCCTGCTTTTCATCCCTCAGGGCATGAAGCCTTTCCCGGAATCGGGCAGGCGCATCGGCATTGCCATCGATCAGCGCTTTGGCTCCTGCAACACCAAGGTGTGAGATCTCCTCATCAATCTCACGGATCCGGGGAATCTTTTCATATATTTCACTGTAATGGCGGGTCAGCCTGTCGTGCGTCCGAAGATGCTTCTGCTCGTAGATCCGCATAATGGCGTCATACTGTGAATTCGTCAGTGCCATGAAACTTCTCCTTTACTCAGCTCTGTAAAAGCTGTCTCTCCAGGTCGTCCATATTGTAGTCGCGCTCCTCGAAATTGCTGAACTTTGTCTTTTTCCCGGAAGCCGGAGCCGGCTGGGAAGCAGACTTCTCGGAACGCTTCTTGATGTAGGCGGCATCGATAGCCGCAATATCCGCAAGGTGATGTACACCTTTCTGGTGCCAGTTCGTCAGGATCTTGTCCGCGTATTCAAAACTTGGCTGGTGGATGGCGGAAACGGTACGGCTGCATGCCTCCACAATAATATCAATGGTAAAGCCGTACTGCCCGGTCCACTTCTTCACAAGCTCTGTCTCAACCGGAGCGGCCATGCGCCCGGTGATGCCGAATGCTTTCAGAACCGCTGTGCAGTCCTTATTGTAAAAGGAAGCGGATCTTCTTGCCTCTGATACGGTCCGGATACCGGCATCCGCCCAGGCAAGAGCTACGGACTTGATGTAGTGCATGCTCCGGTGTCCGTTCTCTACGCAGTACTCGATCAGATACTCGGTCAGCTCCACGGAGAACTGTAAGGTGTCATAGAAATAAGTAAGTGTCTCCACATCGGAAGGAGACAGGGTACGTCCGATGTACTGCTCGGCGATGAACAGAAGCTGCTTGAATTCCCGGCGGCTCTTGTATTCGCTGATATCACCGATCGGAGGAGTCGCAGGGGCGGAATCCACAGGACTGTCCACGGCAGGAACAGGCATATCCTCCGGAACAGAGGCCGGAGCGGCAACCTGGCTGTCCGGCACAGGTATGTCCACAGATGCAGAAGGAGCGTCCGCCTTTTTCGCGGCATCCGATTTCTGCGGTGCGTCCATCTGAAGTCCGCACATCTCGCCGTCCGGGCCGTACTCGATCGTAAGAAGCCCTTTCTTCGCCCAGTATTTCAAAGCGCGGATAATATCTCCCTCTGTGTTATCCAGAATCTCCGCAAATTCGGAAACCGAAAAAGGAGAACTGCTCTCCATACGGCGCAGCAAAAGGAGGTATACTTTGACGTATTCCCCGTTCGCCTTTGCCATGTAGGAGTCGATAAATGCATGATCAACACACGTAAAATGTTGTCCCGTACAATCTGTGATTTTTAACATACCCATTCCTCGAAACCTCTGTCTTTCTTTCTAAAGTAAAGGTATTATAGCACTTTAAGACCGGGAGAAAAAGCATTATTTTTCCCACACTTTGTGGATAAAACAGTGTGGATTCTGTGGAAAACTACCGTTTGAGAAGACTCTCCCCAATATTTACAACATCTCCGGCCCCCATAGTTATCAACAGGTCGTCTTTTTTACAATTTTCTAAAATAAATGTTTCGATCTCGTCAAAGCCTGGAAAATAGTGTACATCGCACCCTTTTGCCCTCAATTCGTCCGCCAGAAGTCCGGAAGACATACCGAGGGTATCGGTCTCGCGGGCCGCGTAGATATCTGCAAGAATGATATGATCCGCAAGGGAAAGTGCATCCGCGAACTCATGGAAAAAGGCTTTTGTCCGGCTGTAGGTGTGAGGCTGGAAGACGCACCATGTCTCCTTGTGCGGGTAAGACTTTGCCGCCTCCAGAGTAGCCCGGATCTCGGTCGGATGGTGCGCGTAATCGTCCACAATGTGGAAACCGTTCACGTCTCCTTTATACTGGAAACGACGGTCTGTCCCTTCAAAAGAGAGAAGTCCCTCCTGAATCTTCTCCATCGGGACATCCAGAAGAGATGCAGCAGCAATGGCCGCGAGGGCATTGGATACGTTGTGAAGTCCGTTTACGGAAAGATGAATCCGACCGGCCTCCTGTCCTTTTACAAGGAGAAGGAAAGAAACATTGCCTTTCTCATCGTGGGTAATCTCTTTTGCGCTGAAATCCGCATTTTCCCTGTGCACATCGTAGATGATGACATTACAGTCAAGTCCCTCCAGAATCTCTTCCAGATGGCTGATCTCTCCATTGATAATCAGAGTGCCGTCATCAGGAAGAAGCTTCGCAAAGGTATGGAAAGAATTGCGGATGTCGTCAATATCTTTAAAGAAGTCCATATGGTCTTCCTCGATATTCAGGATGATACTGATCTTCGGGAAGAAGTGATGGTAGCTGTTTGTATATTCACAGGCTTCTGTGACAAAGACCTCGGAGCCGCCGACACGGATATTGCCGTGGATGGCCTTTAAAATACCACCTACGGAGATCGTAGGATCTTTCTCTCCGGCGAGAAGAATATGGGAAAGCATGGAAGTCGTCGTCGTCTTCCCGTGGGTTCCGGCTACTGCGACCGGAATTTTGTAGTTGGTCATCAGCTGGCCAAGCAGCTCGGCCCGGCTGAGCATCGGAAGGCCGCGTCTTACCGCCTCCTGATATTCCTCGTTATCTTCGTGGATGGCCGCCGTGTACACGACGACCTGTACAGTATCTTCTATATTGGAAGCCTTCTGACCGATGAAAACTTTCGCGCCCATCGAAACCAGATGATCTGTGAGAGAAGACTCCTTATTATCAGAACCGCTGACGGTAAAATGTTCGTCCAGTAAGATTTCGGCAAGCCCGCTCATGCTGATACCGCCGATGCCGATAAAATGAATATGAACAGGTTCGTTAAAGTTAATTTTGTACATATTTTACACTTCCGTTTCTGGCTTATTTTACATACCGGCGGGGAGAAAATCCCTGCCGGTCTGCTGTTCCCGTTCATTGTAGCATAACAAAATGAAAGATACAACGCTTCAAGGCCAGAACATTTTACCCTGAAAAATGTGAAAAAGCAGTTCTGAAAGAAAGCCTGTCCGCATAGTAATATATAGAGCAGGAGAGAAAAAAATACACAAAATTGCCTTAAAAACAACACCGTGTCTATAAAAAGCGGTTAAGATTATGTAAAATGCATAAAAAATAGAAGGAAAACGGCAAAAATATATAAAATTTACTCGATATTTATAAAAAGTGTGTTATAATAATGACATTAAATTACTGACAAGGGGTGAGGACATGATAAAAAAAGAGATGATAGCAATGCTGCTGGCCGGTGGACAGGGAAGCAGGCTTGGTGTTTTGACTGCCAAAGTGGCGAAGCCTGCAGTAGCGTTCGGCGGCAAGTACAGGATTATCGATTTTCCGCTCAGTAACTGCATTAATTCGGGGATCGATACAGTCGGAGTCCTGACACAGTATCAGCCGCTTCGTCTGAATTCTCATATTGGAATCGGAATCCCATGGGATCTGGACCGCAATGTGGGCGGTGTCACGATTCTGCCGCCATATGAGAAAAGCACGAACAGCGAGTGGTATACTGGAACGGCAAATGCGATCTATCAGAACCTGGATTATATGGAGTCGTTTAATCCGGACTATGTGCTTATTTTATCCGGTGATCATATTTACAAAATGGATTATGAAGTAATGCTGGATTATCATAAAGAGCACAATGCGGATGTCACCATCGCTGCCATGCCGGTGCCGCTTGAGGAGGCAAGCCGGTTTGGAATTGTAGTTGCGGATGAGGAAGGACGCATCAATGATTTCCAGGAAAAACCAAAGGAGCCGAGGAGCAATCTGGCGTCCATGGGAATTTATATTTTCAGCTGGCCGGTGCTCAAAGATGCACTTGTAAAAATGTCAGACGAGCCGTCCTGTGACTTTGGAAAGCACGTGATTCCGTACTGCCATGAAAATGGCAAGCGTCTTTTCGCGTATGAGTACAATGGTTACTGGAAAGATGTAGGAACACTTGGATCCTACTGGGAAGCCAACATGGAACTGATAGATCTGATCCCGGAATTCAACCTTTACGAAGAATTCTGGAAGATTTACACAAACAGTTCGATCCTGCCGCCGCAGTATATTTCCGATCAGGCGGTTGTGGAACGCAGCATTATCAGCAATGGTTCCGAGATTTACGGAGAAGTCCGTAATTCCGTGATCGGTGCCGGGGTTGTGATCGGAAAAGGAACGGTTGTCAGAGATTCTATTATTATGAAAGACACCGTGATCGGTGAAAACGGCGTGATTGACAAGTCGATCATTGCGGAGAATGTCCGGATTGGAGATCATGTGACGCTGGGCATCGGAAGTGATGTGCCGAATAAGGAAAAGCCGGCGATCTACTCCTTCGGGCTTGTGACGATCGGAGAGAATTCCGTGATCCCGTCCAATGTTCAGATTGGCAAGAATACTGCCATCAGCGGCGTGACAGAGGCGGAGGACTATCCGAACGGAGTGCTGGAAAGCGGAGAGACATTGATAAAGGCAGGTGAACGCGTATGAGAGCAGTAGGGATCATTCTGGCAGGCGGCAATAATCATAAAATGCGTGAACTGACATATAAACGGGCTGTGGCAGCCATGCCGGTGGCAGGAAGCTACCGGTGCATTGACTTCGCACTCAGCAATATGACCAATTCCCATATTCAGAAAGTTGCAGTATTGACACAGTACAACGCGAGATCTTTAAATGAGCACCTGAGTTCATCCAAATGGTGGGATTTCGGTAGAAAACAGGGAGGACTTTTTGTTTTCACTCCGACGATTACACTGGAAAACGGCAGCTGGTACCGGGGAACCGCAGACGCGATTTATCAGAATCTCGACTTCCTGAAAAAATGCCATGAGCCGTACGTTATCATTACATCCGGTGATGCTGTGTACAAACTGGATTATAACGAAGTTCTGGAATATCATATTAAGAAAAAAGCAGATATTACAGTAGTATGCAAGGATCTCGCACCGGGCGAAGATGCGACGAGATTCGGAACAATCAAGATGGACGATTCCATGAGAATTCAGGAGTTCGAGGAAAAACCGATGGTGGCAAATTCCAATACCATTTCCACCGGAATCTATGTGATCCGCCGCAGACAGCTGATCGATCTGATTGAACATGCAGCACAGGAGGACCGTTACGATTTCGTCAACGATATCCTGATCCGTTATAAGAATCTTAAAAAGATTTACGGATATAAGATCTCCAGCTACTGGAGCAATATTTCCACAGCAGAAGCATACTATCAGACAAATATGGATTTCCTGAGGCCGGAAGTGCGGAATTACTTTTTCAAAGAGTATCCGCCGGTATACTCCAAAGTCAGTGATCTTCCGCCGGCAAAATACAATCCGGGATCCTACGTAAAGAACAGTCTTGTCTCCAGTGGATGTATTGTGAACGGAACCGTGGAAAATTCGATCCTGTTCAAGAAAGCATTCATCGGAAACAACTGTGTTGTAAGAAATTCAATTATCATGAATGATGTTTATCTTGGAGATAATACATACATTGAAAACTGTATCGTGGAAAGCCGCGATACAATCCGTGCCAACACAAGGCACGTCGGGGAAAACGGCATCAAAATTGTTGTCGAAAAGAATGAGAGATATGCGCTTTAGCGAGCATATATAGTACTTAAGAAAGGGGCAGGTAATATGCAGATTACAGATGTGCGCGTAAGAAAAGTAGCAAAAGAGGGGAAATTAAAGGCAGTTGTGTCAATAACGATGGATGAAGAGTTTGTCGTACACGACATCAAAGTTATCGAAGGGGAAAAAGGACTGTTCATCGCGATGCCTAGCAAAAAGGCTTTGGACGGAGAGTACAGAGATATCGCTCACCCAATCAATTCTGATACAAGAAACCGTATCCAGAGCATCATCCTCGAGAAATATGAGCAGGCTTTGACAGAAGAGGACGGAGAAGACCAGGAATAAAATGTTTTAGGGTTATGTAAAGGACAATTTAAAGGATAAGAAAGCCGGAAAAAGCAGATACCGAAAAGGGATGCTTTTTCCGGCTTTTTGATTGCCGGTCCATGGAGGAAATCAAAAGACCTCGCCACAGGAAAGATCAAAAGAGGTTGCCCGGATCTTCCGCAGAAAAGAAGGGCCGGATTTCAAAGTGAAGCGGTTTTTTTGTGGACGGGTGCAGAAAATCAAGCCGGCAGGCGCAGAGATGGAGTCTGCGGGAAGGAATGCCGTCCGGATTGTATTTGCGGTCTCCGAGAATCGGGCACCCTGCATGGGCAAGCTGGACGCGGATCTGGTGGTGGCGCCCGGTGTGCAGATGAACCGAAAGCCGGCAGAAACGCTGACTATCCTTTGTAAATTCGCCCAGAACCTGATAGTCCAGCAGTGCCTTTTTGGCATCGGGCGTATCCGGTGAACAGACGGAAGAAAGATTCGTGCGTCCATCCCGGACAAGCCAGTCGGTCAAAGTTCCGGAAGACTCAGTCGGAGCACCTTCCGTGACAGCCTCATAATATTTCCCGAAACCATCCCCGGTAAGCTGGGTGTTTAATGCGGCGGCCGCCTTTTTCGTCTTCCCAAATACGAGAATTCCTTCTACAGGCTGGTCAAGCCGATGGATGACAGCAAGATACGGTGCCCCCTTCAACGGAGTCCCGCTTTTCCTTGCCTCCCGCATGAGATGATTTTTCAGAAGGCTGACCATGTCCTGGGACGAAAAAGATGCAGTCTGGACAGCCGTCCCGGCAGGTTTATGACAGACGAGGATCTCGGAATCCTCGAATAAGATTTCTGGTTTCATAATGTGCTCCTTTCATTTCACACATCATATCATATCCCGGAATGGTTGGCAAAGGAAAATCCATGTGGCCGGACGGCACAAAAAAATGGGGGAAACAATGTTTCGGCCGGGCAAAGGGAATGGTATAATAGAAACGGAAGCAGGGAGACGATTCAATAAGGAGTGGAAGATGAGAAACAGAAAATGTATTCTTGCGGCTGTTCTGGCGCTCGGACTGACTTTCCAGGCTGTTCCGGTTTCAGCGGAAGACACTGCGCAGACAGAGGAAGAGACGACAGAGATTACGATTTATCATACGAATGATACCCATGGATATCTCCAGGGTGACGGGGAATCTGTAATCGGGCTGCCGCTTGTGGCCGGACTGAAAAATGCGGATGAGAATGCGATTCTGGTAGATGCCGGAGACGCTACGCAGGGACTGCCGCTTGCCTCGCTGACGCAGGGAAACGATGTGATCCAACTGATGAATCTGGCGGGCTATGATGTCATGGCGGCAGGAAACCATGAGTTTGATTTTGGAACAGACGCATTTCTTAAAAATGTGTCACTGGCAGAATTCCCGGTGCTGGCGGCGAATATTTACAAAGATAATCAGCTGCTGCTTGCAGGACAGCAGGACGATACAGACGGCTGTCATGTGATCATTGAAAGACAGGGAAAGAAGATCGGATTTTTTGGTCTGACGACAACAGAGACCGCTTCGGCGACAAATCCGGAAGGAATCCAGGGCGTGACTTTTGCTGACGAGATTGAAACAGCAAAAACAGAGATTGCGCATCTGGAAGAAGCAGGAGCGGATGTTGTGATTGCAGTCGCCCACATGGGAGATGAGACCGGTGGAGCGGACTGTACGTCGGAAGATCTGGCAAACGGGATGACAGGCGAGTATCAGGGGAAGCTGGATGCGATCATTGACGGACACAGCCATACCGTGGAAAACGAGGAGGTCAACGACGTCCAGACTGTACAGACCGGAACCGGCCTTGGTGCAGTCGGAAAACTGACTGTATCGGTAAGTGAGAACAGTGATCCGGTCGTGACGGAGGAACTGCTTGGAATAGAAGACTTTGCGGAAGTAACGCCGGATGCAGAGGTAGCCGCAGAGCTTGAGAAAATTACCAGTGAGCAGAATGATTCGCTTCAGGAAGTGATCGGATCCACACCGACCACGCTCTGGGCAGGATGGATCGGAAATGTACCGCCGACAAGATTTGTAGAGACCAACTATGGAGATCTGGCGGCAGATGCCATCGCAGGTGCGGCAAAAGCTATGGTACAGCAGAATGGAACTGAAGAGGAAAAACAGATGCCGGTAGTCGGTGTGGAAAACGGCGGAGGAATCCGGGAGATGATTTCCAATGGAGATATCACAAAGGGAGACCTTGTGTCCACATTCCCGTTTTCCAACACGATCTATATGAAGAAAATCACTCCGAAGATTTTGTATGAGGTGATGGAACAGTCCGGCTCCAGTCTGGACGGGCAGGATCCGGAGACAGGTATGTTGCTTCAGCAGTCAGTGTCCGGAGGTTTTTTACAGATTTCCGGATTCCAGGTCGTATTTAATCCGGATGCGGAACCGGGCAGCAGAGTCGTGTCCATCACCCTTGACGGGCAGAGCACTCCGCTTGACCGGACAGATGATACGACCCAGATTATTATGGCGGGAAACAATTACATTATGAGCGGCGGCAACGATTATACCATACTTGCAGATCTTCCGAAATACGCGGAAGCAGGAGGAGAGCTGGAGACAATCGAGGCTTATGTTGAGAACAGTCTGAATAACGGCACGCTGTCCGGATATCAGGGAACAAAAGGAAGGATCGCTTATACAGGAAGCGTTTACCAGCCGAAAGATTATACCGCTTCCGTGAAAATCGTAAATGAAGATGGAAGCGTCTTCGCAAATCAGGAGATCAGTTACCGTGTAGACGGCGGCGAAGGCCAGATGGGCAGGACTGATGAAAACGGAATCCTTCATATCACCGTTACAGACGGCGGACATGGAATCCGTGTTTCCGATTCACAGGATGAGGTCTATGTGGACAACTATGCGGGACTTGGTATTGTAGAAGATACATTAAGAACAATGCCTCAGCTGACGGCACCGGAAGCAGGAAGTGAAATCCCGGTAAACAGCACAGAGGAACCGGAAGAACCGGAGGAGCCGGAAGATCCGTCCAAAGATGACGAAACCACAGACCCGGGAAAAGATACGGGAACAGGTTCCGGCGGAACGGAAGATGATAAGAAGGATCCGGGGACTTCGGACGGAACGACAAACACAGGCAATACAACAAAAACAGATAACGGTGCAGACGGACAGAAAAAAGCAGTAAAGACCGGTGATGAAGCTCCGGTTGAAGCTGCGGGAACTGCGGCGATCGTATCACTGGCTGTTATTGCAGCAGTGCTTGGTACAAAGGTAAGACGGAAATAGCGGGCGCTCCGGTTTCGTACAGAAACTGTAAGTGAAACGGATTCTGTTTAAAATGATAATGCCCCTCATCGGGAAGTGGATGAAATCATCCGGGAGCTTCCGATGAGGGGCATTGTTTATGATGTTTTTTCTTTTCCTGTATGGAAACTGTGTTGTACAATCCGCTCAGCGGTTTCGCTGATTGACAGATAGCTGGTATCCATGCAGTTTTCCAGTTTCGAAAAATGCGGTAATGATTTCAGACTGATTTCGAGCCACTGATCTGTCCGCCATTCACAGGTCTTATCCACTCTCCAGCGCTGAATGAGCTGTTCTTCACCGCACAGCAATGTGACGCTGACCAGTTCCAGTTGCAGGGCGCAAATACCGTCAATGATACGCCGATATACCCATTCATCATCTATCAGCCATACGAGTACAATCATCCGGCATACAGAACAGTTTTTATAATTTCCGATCATATGTAGAATATTGTCGACGGCCATTACTTTTGTCTCCTGATTGCCGACAAATGGATGCAGATCCAGACACCAGTCACCGTCGATAAAGGCGGTGCCGGGATGATGGTCTGCAATGTATTTTCCGACTGTGGTTTTCCCAACACCCATCGGGCCATTAATGATGATTACATTCATAATTTCTTTCCCTCATAATAAAAATTGTAAAGATGCGGAACTTTCTGCCAGACAGCATCAGACCGGACGGCGGATCAAAAGCCCTTTCATATTAGACGTCCGGTTATGCATCTTATATATCGTTTCTTTCTCTTCTTCAGTACATCCAATCAAGACTTTTATTTCAGAATCTTTTTTTACGATATCCACGGTACAGATGACAGCGTCAACTTTTTTTTCGCCGGTTCCAACCCAGACATCAATTCCGCCGCCGTCCATGGATGCAGTGCCTTTTAGATATCCATAGTCTGCTTCGTAAATCTGTTCCGGATACCGGGGATGCGCGCTTCCCTTAGGACGATCAATGACAATGTCGCTGCTATGAACCAGTTCATCTAAAAGATTCCAGAATTCAGGATCAAAGGTATTCATAAAGAGACCTCCTTTTTTACCATTCGGATAACTGGGGACAAACATCCAATATATCTTGTCCGGATAACGGAAGGTTGGTTTTGCCTTTCAGTCTTTCGATAATGTCAGGCATGGGAGAAGCGACGATTTTTCTTCGGGTTTTTATTTCTTTCCCACATTTCGGGCAGACGTGCTGCGTAGCAGGAAGACAACTTTGCCTGCCTGTTTCAAACAGATCAGTACCGCAATCAGGGCATTTGACAGAAGCAATTCGATCTTTTAAGTATGGAAGCGTCTTTAGCGCCATATAGAGCTGGACCATGTTTGCATCCAGACAAATCCCGTCAATTTCTACTTCGCTGTAGGTGGCATCAATAACCGGGCGGGAATTATCCTGAGTATATGCATGGACATGGATTCCCTCAGTTTCTGTTTCTGGGCCAGTACAGAAGAAAGCCGGATTGAAACCCCAGATTGAGATGCCCAAAGGGAAATCCTGCTGTTTTATGCTTAATTTGCGAGTAGCCTTTACGAAATTTGCAGGAAAATGAAATTCGCTAAATAAACCATTGGCTTTTATAATAGGATTTCCAATTTCTGCAGTTTTTTCATAAAAATTTCGTCCGCAGCCTGAACAAAGATGTTTTTTGTGGGGATTTGCGGCAAACCAGTCTTTATCAAGATGCGGAAATCCGCAGTGTGGACATTCCAGGTAAGCAGTTTTCTGATTTAAGATATTGGAGGCCAGGTATGAAACCGCAGCAGTATAATCAAAAGAAACTTGCTGGTCTCCATTTGTTATCTGGAGAAGATGGCAGAATTTGTCAGCCCCGTTACCCGTTTGAACACGAATTCCAAAGGCGGAATCCATCTTTGCAGTATCATATACGGCCGGAACATATGCCCATAAAGCGATGTTGCCGGATTCATCCTGGAGATTTACGGTCAAAGAATCCTGCGACGCGTCTGTAGCAGGATTGCTCTGGGCTAAACAAGTATGAAATTTTTTACCTTTTCCGTTACCGGCCGGAGCATGATGTGTCATACACCAGTAGCGGTCAGTACCGTTTCGGTTTTTCCCTGCATAAACAATGTTACATTTTTTCATTGCGGCTCCTTTTAATGTAGAACGCTCAAAATTTCTCCTTAAATATTCATATAGTGTATGATTAGCTTTTCGAAACTTTATCCAGCACCGTATATATGATGAGGTTTAAAATCAAGTAAAAGATAGATAAGACAGCAAGAATTTTGATGTCAATAGAGTGAGTCAGTATCAAAGTCATAGCAGCATACGAAATCAAAAATACGATAAAGCTGATGAGTGTCTGCTTTATTGGTTTCATTTGATCACTCCTTACGAAAATTTATCATAGATTACGAAACTACAGCCAGTTAGCGTCTATTTCATTTTTTAAGTTGCAAAACATTGCATAGAAAGATTCCTTTGCCTGAGACACAATTTCCAGAGTAATGTCTTCATTGTATGAATGTGCAACATTATTGTGTTCCTGTAAGGCGCGTAGCCATAATTCTTCGTCCTTGATCATACCAGCCTGATAAGCAGTTTTTAGAATAATTTTAGGTGATCCTGTTGCACTGGCTTCATAACCATGCATAGAAAGGATTTCTTTAATCATTTTCCATGACTGCTCGAAACAGATTTCATATAACCCGACCAAGCCAGTAAGAATAACCGTATCATCATTCATAAGGTTCAGTATATTTATATATCTGCTTCATGTTTGATAAAGCGGAACAAAAATTATCATATTTTTTCATAGAGTGTTTTCCCCTCCTTTTTTATAGACTCGCGTAATTCGGGCTGCATTGCCCGTTCCAGATCAACAATATCATATTTTAACAGCGTAGAAGTTTCTTCATCCAGATCCAAAGAAAAACGGGCTATATTTCCGCCGCTTACCGCAAGATCAATGTCACTGGTTGGGGAAAAATCTCCTCTTGCACGGGAGCCAAACAGAATAACTTGCCGAATGTTGTACTTCTGGGCCAATGCGGAGATTTCATTGAGGACTCTTTGATTGATTCCGGTGCTGGAGGGTGTGATTTTCATAGAAGTGTGTAGTTTTGTAATTTCACTCATTATACTGCACTCCTTTTTTTCCTAATCATAGCATAGAAGAAAAGAAAAAGAAATTGTAAAAACCATGACATTCCATGTACAAAAACGTTATGAGTTCCACCCGTACTCAACAGAAGGAAGATGCATCTTACATGCAAGCATGACTCTGCATCTTTCTTCTGCTGAGTACGGTGTGAACAGTAACACAAAAACGGGCAAAATAGTGGCAATCAATGCGTTTTACTTGACACTCTTGATTTTTTCGGGTAAAATTTGAATAATTTCATGGCGAAAGCCGAATAAATGAACGATGAAGGGGAATAGTAAGCCTAAGAGAAGTTTCAGAGAAGAGGCGGGTGGTGCGAGCCTTTGACGGATCACGGCTGAACCGGACCTGGAGTTCCTGTATGAAAAGTACAGCGTTTTATCAGCGTTAATGATCAATGAAGTGAGCCGCAGATTTTGTGGTTAATGAGGGTGGTACCGCCGGACATCCGGTCCCTGTTTGGGACGGATGCCCGGTGTTTTTGTTTATTTAACAGGGAACTTCGTTCCCTGTTAAATAAACACGCTCCGCGGGATGCGCACTCGCGCGAAGCAGAAACTTGTCGCTAAAGCGACCGCGCTCGGCGCGAGAGTTCCGCGAGCGGAACTCTTGGTTTAACAGGAAACTTCGTTCTAAAAACAGGGGGCAGAAGTCCTTGGAAGCTGTGAAAAATATTGATTGAGAGGAGAATGCGACATGGCAAAGGACAACAAAAAATTTGTAAAGTCTATCACATCCAGAGATGAAGATTTCGCTCAGTGGTACACGGATGTGGTGAGAGAGGCAGAGCTTTGCGACTATTCCAGCGTGAAAGGATGCCTGAACTATCTGCCGAATGGATATGCAATCTGGGAAAATATCAAGGCAGATCTGGACAAGAGATTTAAAGATACAGGAGTAGAGAACGTATACCTTCCGATGCTGATTCCGGAGAATCTGCTTCAGAAAGAAGCGGATCACGTAGAAGGATTCGCTCCGGAAGCTGCATGGGTGACACATGGCGGAACAGAGAGATTACAGGAAAGATATGCGATCCGTCCGACATCAGAGACACTGTTCTGTGATCTGTGGAGCCGTATCGTGCAGTCTTACCGTGACCTTCCGAAAGTATGGAACCAGTGGAATTCCGTACTGAGATGGGAAAAGACGACACGTCCGTTCCTTCGTTCCAGAGAGTTCCTGTGGCAGGAAGGACATACCATCCACGCAACTTACGAGGAAGCAGAAGAGAGAACACTTATGATGTGGAAGGTCTACAAAGACTTCATCAGCGAGTCTCTTGCGATTCCATATGTAGCTGGAAGAAAGACAGAAAGTGAGAAGTTTGCAGGTGCAGAAGACACATACACAGTAGAAGCGCTGATGCATGATGGAAAGGCACTTCAGTCCGCGACAAGCCACTTCTTCGGAAATGGATTCCCGGATGCATACGACATCAAATATCTGGATAAGAACAATGAGCTCCACAGTGTTTATGAAACATCCTGGGGACTTTCTACAAGAATTATTGGTGCGATCATTATGGTACATGGCGATGACAGCGGCCTGGTGCTTCCGCCAAGAATCGCTCCGAAACAGGTACGCGTGATCCCGGTGGCACAGCACAAGGAAGGTGTTCTTGACCGTGCAGAAGAGCTGCTGGCAGCGATCCGCGCAGAAGGATTACGTGCAGACATCGACGAGTCCGAAAAGAGTCCGGGATGGAAATTCAGCGAGCAGGAGATGCTTGGAATTCCGGTACGTGTGGAACTTGGACCGAAAGATATCGAAAACGGTCAGGCAGTCCTTGTAAGACGTGACACAAGAGAGAAGACTGTTGTAGCAATCGACGAGGTACCGGCAGCACTGGCTGAACTTCTCGAGACAATTCAGCAGGATATGTATACAAGAGCAAAAGCATTCCTGGACGGCCACATCGATGAGGCAGAGACCATGGATGAAATGGTTGCAAAATTCAAGGACAACAGAGGATTCATCAAAGCGATGTGGTGTGGAGATGAAAGCTGTGAAGAAGCGATCAAGGCAGAGACAGGCGGAGCCGGATCCAGATGTCTGATCGAAGATGAAGAGCCGATTTCCGACAGATGTATTTACTGCGGAAAACCGGCAAAACACAAAGTTTTCTGGGGTAAAGCATACTAAAATGGAACAGGTCAGGATCAGACTGCCGGAAAAAGTGCAGTGGATCATCCGAAAGCTCAAAGAACAGGGCTTTGACGCATACGCAGTGGGCGGATGTGTCAGAGACTCGATACTGGGAAGGGAGCCGGAGGACTGGGATATCACAACATCCGCAAAGCCGGAAGAGATCAAGCAGATCTTCCGGCGGACGGTGGATACCGGAATCGAGCACGGCACAGTGACTGTTCTGGCAGAAAAAGAAGGATTTGAAGTAACGACATACCGGATTGATGGCGAGTACGAAGACGGAAGGCACCCAAAAGAAGTCTGGTTTACAGGAAAGCTTGCAGAAGACCTCAAGAGACGGGATTTTACGATCAATGCCATGGCATACAACGATGAAGACGGCCTTTGTGACCTGTTCGGAGGACAGGAGGATCTGCAAAAAGGGATCATCCGGTGCGTGGGAGATGCCCGTGAGCGGTTTACGGAGGATGCACTCCGGATTCTGCGGGCTGTCCGATTTTCAGCACAGCTTGGATTTTCCATGGAAGAGAAGACAAAGGAGGCAGCGGGCGCGCTTGCCGGAACCCTTGTCAAAATCAGCGCGGAGCGGATTCAGAGCGAGCTTGTAAAGCTTCTCGTGTCACCGCACCCGGAAGAGATGCTGACGGCGTGGGAACTTGGCATCACCAAAGTGATTCTTCCGGAATTTGACCGGATGATGGAGACAACACAGGAGACGCCGCACCATATGTATAACGTAGGCGTGCATACAGTGGAGGCATTAAAGCATATCCGCGCAGACCGGATTCTCCGCCTTTCCATGCTGTTCCATGACATGGGCAAGCCGGAATACAAGACGATGGATCCGGACGGAACTGCCCATTTCAAGAAACATGCCATCGGAAGCGAACGGATTTCAAAAGAGATCATGCGACGGCTGAAATTTGATAATGATACGATCCGGAAGGTGTCAAAACTTGTCTACTACCATGACTACCGGATGCCGCCGAACCGGAGACTGGTCCGCAGGGCGGTGAACAAGATCGGAAAAGATCTGTTCCCTTACTATCTGGAAATCCGGATGGCAGATACTCTGGCACAGAGCCTGTATCACAGAGACGATAAGATTTCAGATATTGAAGGCGTTGCAAAGTGCTTTCAGGAGATTGTGGATGAGGGCGAATGCGTATCGCTGAAAGAACTTGCTGTGACAGGGAAAGATCTGATCGATGCCGGAATCAGTCCGGGACCGCAGATGGGAGAGATTTTGAATGCTCTTCTTGAAGAGGTGCTGGAAGATCCGGAGAAAAATCAAAAAGACTACCTGATTACCCGGGCGGCCAATATGAATCATTTATAGTACAAAGATACAAAACAAAAAGACAGCCGTGATAGCTGGCGTACACCAGCATTATCACGGCTGTCTTTATGCAGTTTCCGCCCGCCATGCTGGAGGAGAATGATTGAACCGGTTCTATTTAATCCCCCGCATTCATAAGCTAGAAAGACGATTGAATCAGAAGGCAGGGGGCAGTTATGGGTGATTATGATTTAGAGGTACTGGAACAATATCCGATACAAGTGGACAATGTCCGAAAAGTGAGGGGTGCCATCCTGTGTGAGACGGATCGGGGTCTGATGCTTTTGAAACAGGCGGCATTATCAAAGCCGCGCATTTTAGTTATGAATGAAATCCATAAAGCGATGAAAAATCAGGAACATCTGAAGTGCGATGAGCTGATTCCGAATAAAGAAGGAGAGTTTCTGACAGTCTCTGAGGACGGGGTATCTTATTATCTGAAAGCGTGGTATCAGGGACGGGAGTGCGACGTCCGGAAACACTCGGAAATTCTGGAGTCGGCAAAGCTGCTGGCCAAAGTTCACAGGCTGATGGAATTTCCCCGGTGCAGGGAAGGATTCCGGGAACCGGATCTTGTGGATGAGTACCGCAGACATAACAGAGAACTGAAGAAAGTATGGAATTTTATCCGGAAAAAGACAATCAAAGGGGAGTTTGAAAGCAGATTCCTGGAATATTTTGAGGCTATGTACTGCGTGGCGACCAGGGTGGAGCAGCGTCTTGAGGATTCGGCCTACCGGCAGCTGATGGAACAGAGCAGAGAAAAAGGAAGTTTTGTCCATGGAGAATACAATTATCACAATATTCTGATTGCTCCGGACGGCATGACGGTGGTGAATTTTGAACATGTGGGCAGAGACATTCAGCCGTCGGATCTTTATTATTTTCTCCGGAAAGTTATGGAAAAGCATCAGTGGAATGAAAAACTCGGTGCGGAGATTCTGCGGGCATACTGTGCGGTCAATCCCCTCAGAGAAGAAGAAAAAGAATACATTGCGCTCCGGCTTTCCTATCCGGAGAAATTCTGGAAATGCGCCAACACGTACTATAATTCCAACAAAGCATGGATTTCTTCCAAAAGTGTCGAAAAACTGCGGCTTTCCATTGAGCAGAACGAGGTAAAGAAGGCGTTTTTAGAACAGATATTTTCTTTCCATTTAGATAAGAGTGGTGTATAATAGACAGCATAGAAGACCAATCAGGAGGTACAAAGATATGGGATATCGTGAAAAATACGATGAATGGTTGACAAGTACATACTTTGACGCTGAGACAAAAGCAGAGTTAAAAGAGATCGAATCCAATGAAAAAGAAATCGAAGACCGTTTTTATAAGGATCTGGAGTTCGGTACAGCAGGACTCCGCGGAGTCATCGGCGCAGGAACGAACCGTATGAATATCTATACGGTACGTAAGGCAACCCAGGGACTGGCAAACTACATCGCCGGAAAAGGTGCGCAGGCACAGGGCGTTGCGATTGCATACGATTCCAGACGGATGTCCCCGGAATTTGCGGATGAAGCAGCGCTCTGCCTTGCGGCAAACGGAATCAAGGCTTATGTATTTGAAAGTCTCAGACCGACTCCGGAGCTTTCATTCGCGGTGAGAAAGTTAGGATGCATTGCCGGAATCAATATCACAGCAAGCCATAACCCGCCGGAATACAACGGATATAAAGTATACTGGGAGGACGGCGCGCAGATTACACCTCCTCACGACAAAGGTATCATGGACGAGGTAAAGGCAGTGACAGATTTTGCCACTGTTAAGACGATGGACAAAGAGGCTGCCAAAGAAGCAGGCCTTTACGAAGTCATCGGAGCGGCGATTGACGATGCTTATATCGCAGAGCTGAAAAAACAGGTACTGCATCAGGATGCCATTGATCAGGTCGGCAAAGAGCTCAAGATCGTATATTCCCCTCTTCACGGTACAGGAAATATCCCTGCAAGAAGAGTATTAAAAGAGCTCGGATTTGAAAATGTATATGTAGTAAAAGAGCAGGAGCTGCCGGACGGCGAATTCCCGACGGTATCCTACCCGAATCCGGAATCAGAAGAGGCATTTGAACTCGGACTGAAACTGGCAAAGGAAGTGGACGCAGATCTTGTTCTTGCGACAGATCCGGATGCTGACCGTCTTGGTGTTTATGTAAAAGATACGAAGTCCGGCGAGTATAAGGTGCTGACAGGAAATATGTCCGGATGCCTTCTTGCTGAATATGAGATCAGTCAGAGACAGGCGTTAAAAGGACTGCCGGAGGACGGCTGTCTGATCAAGACGATCGTTACGACCAATATGGCAGACGCCATTGCAAAGTCATACGGCCTCAGACTGATCGAAGTTCTGACAGGATTCAAGTACATCGGACAGCAGATTCTCGGATTTGAAACGACAGGAAAGGGCGAGTATGTATTCGGCTTTGAAGAAAGCTACGGATGTCTGATCGGAACCCATGCAAGAGATAAAGACGCGATTGTAGCAACCATGGCACTGTGCGAGGCAGCGGCTTACTATAAGACACAGGGCAAGACACTGTGGGATGCCATGATCGATATGTATAACAAATACGGCTACTACAAGGACAGCATCCAGTCCATCACAATGAAAGGAATCGAAGGACTGGAAAAGATCCAGGCGATTCTTGAGACGCTGAGGAATAATCCTCCGGTCAAAGTGGGAGAATACCAGGTATTAAAAGCCCGTGATTACAACGCAGATACGATCAAAGATCTGGCAACAGGCGAAGTGACAGCAACAGGACTTCCGAAGTCCAATGTTCTCTACTACGATCTGACAGACGACGCATGGCTTTGCGTAAGACCATCCGGAACAGAGCCGAAAGTGAAGTTCTACTATGGCATCAAGGGCACTTCTCTTGAGGACGCAGATGCCAAGTCAGAGGCTCTTGGGAAAGCTGTTCTGGAAATGATCGACAATATGCTTTAAAATATCAGAAAACTTTGTGAAACCTGCGGAAAACAGGGGCGCAGCACTATAATTCACTTGACAAATATACAAGAAACCGTTATAACTTTTAATGAAGATAGCCCACGAAAATCAAGGGTTTGGAAAGTTAGATCATAAGAGATCAGAAAGATACTTTTATAACGGGAAAATAGGAGGATAAGTATTTATGAACAAAACAGAATTAATCGCAGCAGTGGCAGAAAAGGCAGAAATTTCCAAAAAAGATTCTGAAAAAGCATTAAAAGCATTCATCGACGTTGTAACAGACGAGTTAAAAGCTGGCGGAAAGATCCAGTTAGTAGGATTTGGTACTTTTGAAGTAAGCGAAAGAGCAGCAAGAGAAGGAAGAAATCCTCAGACAGGAAAGACTATGAAGATCGAAGCTTGCAAAGCTCCTAAATTCAAAGCTGGAAAAGCATTAAAAGACGCAATCAACGCATAAGATATTTATGAACGGAAATAGAGGGCTGTCAGGCCCTCTATTTTGTTACTATATTAAAGATACAGGAGGCAGTTATGAGACTGGACAAATTTTTAAAAGTTTCACGTCTGATCAAACGGCGCACCGTTGCAAATGAAGCGTGCGACGCGGGCAGAGTTACGGTAAACGGCAAGCCGGCGAAGGCATCTACAAAGGTAAAAAAAGGTGACGTGATCGAGATTCAGTTCGGCACGAAAGCAGTAAAGGCGGAAGTACTGGATATTCAGGATACGACGAAGAAGGAAGAGGCAAAAGAGCTTTTCCGTTATATTTAATTCAGAAAAGGAATAAAGGCGGGCGCGGATTCATAGTATATCTCAGAAGCACGTTGGAAGAAGCAGACAGGCTGACAACGAAAGAGAGGTTGAGAGAAGATGATGATGAGCAGCAGTATGATGAGCGTTACAGAAGAGGCACAGGTCCGGAAAGCACACAAACTGGTTGTCAATAACAGAAAGACAAGTCTTGTGACCGGAGTGCTGGATGTCCTGTCCTTTGATCTGAATGAGATTCTCCTGGAGACAGAACAGGGGATGATGATGGTGAAAGGGAGCGACCTCCATGTCAACCGGCTCAGTCTGGAAAAGGGAGAAGTCGACCTTTCCGGAAATATTGACAGCATTACATATTCAGATATGAAACAGACGACCAAACAGGGCGGAAAACTTCTTGCGCGCCTGTTCCATTAGGAGGCGGGCGATGAGCGGGCTGGGAGTCGAGGCGGATGCATTTTTAAGAGCATTTTTTTCAGGGATGTTCCTCTGTGGGGTATATGAGGTGCTGCGTCTTTTCCGGAGGATTATCCGGCATCATTCTATTGTCGTTTCCGCCGAAGATTTTCTGTACTGGCTGTTTTGCGGATTCTATCTGTTTGGCGAAATCTTTCAGACAAGTTCCGGAGAAATCCGGTGGTACTTTATCGCGGGAACTGTGGCAGGAGCAGTCGCCTTTTTTGCGGTTTTGTCAAAAACCGGCAAGTTCTGCGGAAAGATTTTTGAGAAAAAAACTGGAAAACACGGAAAAAGAGTTGATTAATCGTGGGAAAAAGGATACTATTATATGTATAACCTGGAACAACCTGAATCTACGGTGAGGTAAAGATGAAGATTTTTAAGAAAAAAACACGCACGTCTCAGAAGGGACCGCGGTTTTCCAGATATAAAGGAAGCGTTGTATTTATATCCTGTATTCTGCTTGTGCTTACGGCGGTGACGACCGTGCACAGCATTTCGCTCGGAGCTGAACTGCAAGACAAAAATGCGCAGATCACAGAGCTGGAAAAAGAGAAGAAGGCAGAGAAGCAGCGCACAGAAGAGATCGAAGAGTACAAAGAATATGTAGGGACGGATGAGTACGTCGAAGATACGGCCAGAGACAAGCTCGGCATGGTAAAGGAGAATGAAATTCTCTTTAAAGCTGAGGAATAATGATATGACATTGCACACAGAAGATAGCTTTGGGAAAGACTGATTTCCCGAAGCTGTTTTTTATTCTATTCAGGCAAAGTCTTTTCACGATACAGATATAAGAAGGGGCAGAAGATGGAAAAGAAGAGTTGTATGATGAATCCTTATGTGGAGCAGATGGAGAAATTCGGGAGATCGCTGGAGCATCTGGCGGATACGTTTTTCAGAATGGAAGAAAGGAAAGGGCAGTTTACCTCCGGCGAGGTGGAAGAAATGTTTTCCAGGGTATCTGAGAACGTGTGCAGAAACTGTGAAAACCGGTCCTGGTGTCTGGGAGAAAACAGGGTGCGGACGCATCAGATGGTATATGAAATTTTAAAAACTGCGGATGAATACGGAGCGGAACTGAATATGGATCTGAAAAAGAGGCTTCAAAGATACTGTATCCTGGCGCCGCGGTTTCTACGTGAGACGATGGAAACATTTCAGGATGCCAAGCAGGCGATGTTCTGGACCAATCGTATTGTACAGAGCAGAGAAGGATGCGCGGTGGAACTGGACGCCTTTGCGCGACTGATCCGGCATGCGACAAGGGAGCTGGACGCGAGCATTTTTTCGGATGAGCGTCTGGAAAAGCGGATCAGGACAAAGCTGAAAAACGAGAATATGCGGATACTGAGCATGGTCTTTTTGATGACACCGCAGGGAAGATATGAAATCCATCTGACCGCAAAGGCGGGGAAAGGACAGTGCGTCAGCACGAAAGAACTGGCACGGGTGCTGTCGGCCTGCACCGGACGGATCATGGAGCCGGCAAAAGACGAGAGAAGATCGCTGGGGCAGGAGTATGCGACCATTGTTTTCCTGGAGATGCAGCACTACTATACGCTTCAGGGAGTGGCAAAGATCGGAAAGGGGTGCGCGGATATTTCCGGGGACAGCTTTTCCATGATGGAGCTTCCGGCAGGAAAACAGGGAGCGGTTCTTTCTGACGGCATGGGTTCCGGAGAGGAGGCATACCGGGAGAGCGCCATGGTAGTGGATATGCTGGAGGAACTTCTGGAGGCGGGATTTCCGGCGCGGACAGCTCTGGAGATGATGAATACGGCGCTGGTGATCGGCCGGGAGGAGATCCGTTTTTCCACCATTGACATCAGTATTTTCGATCTGTATGAGGGGACCGTGGATATTTTAAAAGCAGGGGCGTCCACAACTTTTATCCGCCATCAAAATGGAGTGGAGAGGATCTGCTCTACCAATCTTCCCCTCGGGGTGATTCAGGATCTGGAAATCCAGAGCGTACATAAGCATTTGCAGAGCGGGGATTTCGTCATTATGATTACAGACGGCATCATGGATGCGCTTCCGGTAGGGGAGCAGGAATTTCTTCTGGACACTATCATCCGAGGAACAAGCCTGAACAATCCGAAAGAAATGGCGCACCACATCCTGGAACAGGTGCTGGAGTGGACGGGGGAAGAGCCGATGGACGACATGACCGTGCTGGTTGTGGGAATCTGGAGAATATAACTTGCTTTTTACGGAATTATTATATAAGATGAAGAAAAAGAGATACAGGAGAAAACGACGTGGCTGAAGAGAAAAAACGGGAAGGATTGCAGAAAAAAGTGGAATCCTATCTAAGACGATGGAATATGATAGAGCGAGGGGAACATATAGTTGCAGGTATATCCGGAGGAGCTGATTCGGTATGCCTGCTTTTTGTACTTTTGAGCCTGCAAAAGACAATGGGAATCCGGGTCACAGCGGTTCACGTCAATCACATGCTGCGGGGAGAGGAGGCCGACGCGGACGAACGGTTTGTGGAAGAACTATGCAGGCAGCAGAACGTCCCATGCCGTGTGTTCCGGATTGATGTGGCAAAAGAGGCGGAAAAGAGAAAATGCTCCCAGGAGGAGGCGGGCCGGGAAGTCCGCCGGGAAGCCATGCGAAAGGTGATGGTGGAAGAGCATGCGGACAAAATCGCGTTTGCCCACCATCAGGACGATAACGCGGAGACTGTCATTATGAATCTCTGCAGGGGAAGCCGGGTAAAGGGGATGCGGGGGATTCTCCCGGTCTCCGAGGAACTGATTCATCCCCTACTCTGCGTGGGAAAGGCGGAAATCGAGGCGGCGCTGAAAGAGCAGGGGATTCCGTGGAGAATCGACGCGACCAACCTGGAGGATGCTTACACAAGAAACCGGATCCGCAACAGAGTCATGAAAGAACTAAATGAGATCAATCCGGGAACGGCAGAACATATTTCCAGAATGGCGGAAAAAATGTCTGAGTTGTGGGAATATATGGAAGCCGAAACGGGAACATATATTAAAGAATGTGTGAAGGAAACAGACGGCGGAAAGCTCATCCGGAAAGCGGAACTGGAAAGAGTTCCGAAGGTGTTCCGGGAGGAAGTTATCCGTTCTGTACTCTGCGAGGTGTGCGCAGGTGAAAAAAATCTGCGGGCGGTTCATGTGCAGGATATCCACGGGCTTATGGAAAAACAGCCGGGGAGAAGCATATCACTTCCTTACGGAGTCAGAGCACTTCGGACATACGAAGGAGTATTGATACAGAAAAAAGAGAAGATGGGAGAACAGCTGGAGAAAAAAACGGAAATCGGGTTTAAAATGCAGGTCTTTGACCGCCGGGAGGGCGAAAAGTGGCCAGATACCCCCTACACGAAATGGTTTGATTATGATATAATAAAAGGCAGACTTGTCATGCGGACACGCCGGGAGGGTGACTATATTACGGTCACCGCAGACGGAAAGCGTCAAACTTTAAAGAAATTTTTTATTAATCAGAAGGTTCCGGCCGGCAAACGAGATGAAATTCCGCTGATTGCAGACGGGAATGAGATCGTCTGGATCGTCGGGTACCGGCAGAATAAAGCGTATCAGATTACGGAAAGAACAGTAAAAATAGTACAAATAGAGATTTACGGAGGAGAAAAAAATGGCAGAGACAATTAAAGTATTGGTTCCGGAGGAGCAGGTAAATCAAAGGATCGAGGAGCTTGGAAAGAAGATCAGTGAAGATTATGCCGGAAAGCATGTACATCTGATCTGCGTCCTGAAAGGCGGGGTCTTTTTTATGTGTGAACTTGCAAAGAGAATTACAGTTCCGGTTTCCATGGATTTTATGAGTGTCAGCAGCTATGGATCAGGCACGGAATCAAGCGGCGTGGTAAAGATCGTAAAGGATCTGGATGAACCGCTTGAGGGGAAAGATGTGATTATTGTGGAGGATATCATCGATTCCGGCCGCACGCTTTTTCATTTGATGAAGATTTTGAATGAAAGAGGGCCGAAAAGCATGCATATCTGTACACTTCTGGACAAACCGGAACGCCGTGTGAAAGATGTCCACGTTGACTATGTCGGCTTTAATATTCCGGATGAATTTGTAGTCGGCTACGGTCTTGACTATGACCAGAAGTACCGGAACCTTCCGTATATCGGAGTGGTCGAAGGAGTAGAATAGAAAGGAGAAAAAGGAAGGTTGAATAATAAAAAGAACAGAGGCTTCGGCAGCGTATCAGTACTGATATTCATCGTGCTGATCTTCCTTGCTTTCTGGGTAACCAATCAGTCACAGCAGAGAAGCAGGACGCTGACGCTGGATGAATACCATGAGGCCGTCGAAGGGAACCAGGTGGAAAGCGCTGTCATCTATCAGGATCAGGCAGTTCCGACGGGTCAGGTTGAACTTTTGATGAAAGATTCCGGAGAATACCGGTATGTCAATATTTCCAATGTTCAGAACGAACAGAATTATCTGGAAAGTGAAGGAATCAGCTGTGAGTTAAGTGAAGTACCGGGTGAAAATGTATTTCTGACATCGATTCTTCCAACGATCATTATGGTAGGCGCGATTTTCCTGCTTTTCGCATTTATGCGAAGACAGAGCGGCGCAGCTGACGGAGGAGCGGGTGCCAAAGCAATGAATTTCGGAAAGAGCCGGGCCAGAATGAGTACGGATAAAGATAAAAAAGTCACATTCGATGATGTGGCAGGACTCAAAGAGGAAAAAGAGGAACTTGAGGAAATTGTGGATTTTCTGAAAAATCCTCAAAGATATATTCAGGTAGGGGCGAGAATTCCGAAAGGAGTACTGCTGGAAGGACCTCCGGGAACAGGTAAGACACTGCTTGCGAAGGCTGTAGCCGGAGAGGCGGATGTACCGTTCTTTACGATTTCCGGTTCAGACTTTGTGGAAATGTTTGTCGGAGTCGGAGCATCCCGGGTAAGAGATCTGTTTGAAGATGCCAAGAAACATGCACCGTGTATTATTTTTATCGATGAGATTGACGCTGTTGCAAGACGCAGAGGAACCGGTATGGGAGGCGGACATGACGAAAGAGAGCAGACACTGAACCAGCTCCTTGTGGAGATGGACGGATTCGGAGTCAATGAGGGCATCATTGTCATGGCTGCGACGAACCGGGTAGATATTCTGGATCCAGCAATCCTGCGTCCGGGACGATTTGACAGAAAGGTTCTCGTAGGACGTCCGGATGTACAGGGAAGATTTGAGATTCTTGCCGTACACGCAAGATCCAAGCCGCTCGGAGATGACGTTGATCTGCGGCAGATCGCGCAGACGACAGCCGGATTTACCGGGGCGGATCTGGAAAACCTGCTCAATGAAAGCGCGATTTACGCGGCAAAGCAGGCCCGCATGTACATTACACAGGAGGATATCCGGCGGGCATTTGTCAAAGTCGGAATCGGCGCGGAGAAGAAGAGCCGTGTGATTTCAGACAAGGAAAAGAGGATTACGGCCTACCATGAGTCAGGACACGCGATCCTGTTCCATCTCCTTCCGGATGTTGGGCCGGTCTATACAGTTTCCATCATTCCGACAGGAAACGGTGCGGCAGGATATACGATGCCGCTTCCGGAAAAGGACGAAATGTTCAACACAAAAGGGAAAATGCTTCAGGACATCACGGTTTCCCTTGGAGGCCGGGTGGCTGAAGAAATCATCTTCGATGACATTACGACAGGAGCGTCACAGGATATTAAACAGGCTACAAGCCTCGCAAAAGCGATGGTGACCAAGTTCGGCATGTCAAAGGAGGTCGGCTTGATCAATTATGACAATGACAGCGACGAAGTTTTCATAGGAAGAGACCTTGCCCATACAAGGGGCTACGGTGAAGCGGTTGCAGGGAAGATTGATGAGGAAGTGAAACGAATTATTGATGAATGCTATGAAGAAGCAAAGACAATAATAAATGAGCATATGGACGTATTACACAAGTGTGCATCTCTCCTTCTGGAAAAAGAAAAGATTTCCAGGGAAGAGTTTGAAAGTTTATTTACAGAAAGCTCTCAGGAAGAACAGATGCTGCCGGAGTAGATACGGGAAGAAAGGGAGTATGTTTATGAATAAACAGGCATTATTTTGTGATGGGACGGGAGTATATGTCATCCCGCCGGAACCGGTAGAAAATCAGAAGATAATTTTAAGATTCCGAACGGCGAAAGATGATGTGCAGGAAGTAAAAGTGGTCACAAGTGAGGCCTGTTTTTCTATGGAAAAAGGGCAGTCATCAGAAGTTTTTGATTATTATAATACCCGTATTCAGATAGGAAACGAGCCTTTGAAATATCACTTTGAAATTCGGGGAAATGATGGAGAAGTGGTGTATTTTAACCGCTACGGGGTAGTCGAAGAGCCGATGAAGACCTACGAGTTTGTGTTGATTCCCAACTTCTCCACACCGGAATGGGCAAAAGGGGCGGTAATGTATCAGATCTATACGGACCGTTTTTATAATGGAGATCCGGATAATGATGTTGTGACAGGGGAATACTATTATCTTGGAGCCAGATCCGAGAAAGTAGAAGACTGGAACCAGAAACCGGCCAAGGCGATGGCGATCCGTGAATTTTACGGCGGGGATCTTCAGGGAGTGCTTGATAAGCTTGACTACCTGCAGGAGCTCGGTGTTGAAGTCATATATTTTAACCCGCTGTTCGTTTCGCCGTCTAATCACAAATACGATATTCAGGATTATGATTATATTGATCCGCACTTTGGCAGGATCGTAAAAGACGGCGGAGAGATCCTTCCGGAGGGGTGTGCGGACAACAGTCAGGCGACAAAATATCAGGTACGAAGTGCCGGAAGGGCAAATCTGGAGGCAAGCAATCAGTTTTTTGCCCATGTGGTCGAGGAGATTCACAGACGCGGCATGAAAGTCATTCTTGACGGAGTTTTTAATCACTGCGGATCCTTCAACAAGTGGATGGACAGAGAAAAGATCTACCTGAAAGAAGGAACGTATGAGCCGGGCGCATACATTTCAGCGGACAGCCCGTACCGGGACTTCTTCAAGTTTTATAACGAAGATCCGGGCGCATGGCCGGATAACGGAAACTATGACGGCTGGTGGGGTCATGAAACGTTGCCAAAGCTGAATTATGAAGAGTCCGTAAAACTGGAAAACTATATTCTCAGGATCGGGAAAAAATGGGTTTCGCCGCCGTATAATGTGGACGGATGGAGACTGGACGTAGCGGCTGATCTTGGAATGTCAAAGGAATACAATCACGATTTCTGGAAACGCTTCCGGATGGCTGTCAAAAGTGCGAATCCGCAGGCGATTATTCTTGCGGAGCACTATGGAGATCCGAAAGAATGGCTTCAGGGAGATGAATGGGATACTGTCATGAATTACGATGCGTTTATGGAACCGCTGACCTGGTTTTTAACCGGTATGGAAAAGCACAGCGATTTCAGCCGGCCGGATCTGTGTGACAATGCGGATTATTTTATCAATTCCATCACGCACCATATGGCAGCAATGCCGACTCCGTCACTTATGACGGCAATGAATGAACTGTCAAACCATGACCATTCCCGTTTCCTGACACGGACGAATCATATGGTGGGACGTGTTGACCAGCTGGGACATGAAGCGGCAGAGATCTATACGAATCCGGCTATCATGAGAGAAGCTGTCGTGATGCAGATGACCTGGGTAGGAGCGCCGACAATCTATTATGGCGATGAGGCCGGGGTATACGGATTTACAGATCCGGACAACCGGAGAACATACCCGTGGGGAAATGAAGATAAAGAGATGATTGCTTTCCACAAGGAAGTTATCGCTATTCACAAACGTTACCGCGCATTCCGGACAGGATCGCTCAAGATGCTGACCTGGGAAGAAGGGATTCTTGCCTATGCGCGCTTCAATGACAGAAGACAGTTTGTTGTTATCGTGAACAACAGAAGCGAGGCGGCAACAGTCCGCGTACCGGTCTGGCCGGCAGAGATTCCGATGCAGGGATTTATGAGAAGGCTGATCTATACATATGATGAAGGATATACAACAGAGTTTGAAGAGTATATTATAGAAAACGGCGAGATTGTCCTTAATATGGGGAAACATTCCGCAATAATTTTAAAAAAGCGTGAATATTAGCCAAAAACTTGACAAACCGGCATAGATGTAGTAAAAGTTATAAAATAGTACAAGTGCGAACAGACGCAGGAAAGACCTACGAAAGGATAAAAGAACTATGGTCCAGAAAGAGAGTGGAAACGGAAAGCTTCCAGAGAACAGACCGGTACGCCGGCAAAAAAGACGTGCGGACGCATCCGGTCAGAAGAAGTCCGATTCAGACTATAATTTGGATGAGGGACAGGAACGTACAACGACAAGAAAGCGAAAGACAGAGGGGACAAGACGGAAGATTCCAGACAGACTTACGGAAGAGGAAAAACGGGCAAGAAGATTGAAGGAGATCGGAAGACGTAAAGAACGAAAAGCCGAGCGCGCCGGTGCAGCCAGAGGTATGGTATTTTTCGCATTTCAGCTTGCGGCATCTCTGGCATTCTTGTGGCTTCTGTGCTGGATGGATATTCTGCTTATGGAATACCTTCTGGGAATCGCGGGAGTACTTCTGGTACTGCTTGGAATCACATTGATTTCACAGCTGGCTGTACGGGGAAAGGGCAAGATTGTCGGCAAGGTATTCAGTTTTTTGATGACGATTGTTCTGGCTGTCGGATCTTTTTATGTTTATAAAACCGGCGGGGCACTCCTGAGCATTGCAGGCGGCGGATCGGAAAGTCATAAGATGGTTGCGGTCGTAAGAGAAAGTGACAAGGCAGAAGAGCTGAGCGACGCAGAAGATTATGTGTTTGGAATCCAGTATGCAACGGATGGAGAAAACACTGATAAAGCGCTTTCTAATATCAATAAGCAGTTGAAAAAGAGCATCGATACCGAAGTGTTTGATAATATGGAAGAGATGGCGCAGGCTCTGATGGATGAAGAGATCGATATCATTGTTTATGATTCCAACTATCAGAATACGATGGAGAAAGCGTCAGAAGGCTTCGGCTCCAATACAAGGGTGATTTACGAATATACAGTAGAAGAGACGCAGGATGTTTCTCTGGATGTTCCGGTTCAGTCAGAGCCGTTTACCGTGTATATCAGCGGTATTGATATCTACGGAAATGTGGAGGATTCCAGCCGAAGTGATGTTAATATCATCGCCACGGTTAACCCGACAACACATCAGATTCTGCTGGTAACGACTCCGCGAGACTACTATGTGGAGATTCCGGGTATTTCCGGCGGCATGAAGGATAAGCTGACACATGCAGGAAATTACGGGGTGGATGTTTCGATTGATACACTGGAAGAGCTGTATCAGGTATCAATTCCATTCTATGGGAGACTGAATTTTACCTCCTTTATCAATATTATTGATATTCTGGGAGGTGTAGACGTAGAGTCTGAATATGCCTTCACAACAGGCACCGACGCCGGAGCTGTTGTTGAAATTCAGGAAGGCACGAATCACCTGGACGGTCAGGAGGCACTTGCGTTTGCAAGAGAGCGTCATGCGCTTGTAGACGGCGACAATCAGCGTGGAAAGAATCAGGAGGCACTGATTACCGCAATGATCAAAAAGATGGTATCTCCATCCATGATCGTAAAGGCGGCTGATATCCTTGACGAGGCAGCCGACAGTGTAGAGACAAATATGTCCATGAAACAGATCCGGGCACTGATCAAACAGCAGCTCAGCGATCACTCAGACTGGCAGATCTACTCGATGGCAGCCGACGGTATCGGCGGTCAGGAGATGTGCTATTCGACCGGAAGTCAGTATCTTTATGTGACGATCCCGAATGAAGACACTGTGGCCGAGATTGCGGACATGATTAACAAGGTGGAGGCCGGAGAGATGATCGAAGGCTCTGAGACGGCTGATGGAACCTGATAACCAACGGTTAGGATTAAGATTTATGATACAAAAGAAAACGCAAGGGAAATTTTCCTTGCGTTTTTCTTTGGAATGTGGTATAAATAATTATTGGCAGGGCATGATACCCTGTATCATAAGGATGGATTCCCGAGTGGCCAAAGGGGGCAGACTGTAAATCTGTTAGCAACGCTTTCGGTGGTTCGAATCCACCTCCATCCACTTTGCCGCAGTGGCGGAACTGGCAGACGCACAGGACTTAAAATCCTGCGGGACTTATCCTCCCGTACCGGTTCGATTCCGGTCTGCGGCAGGTCTTGAGAAACGCTTCAAATTCGTTAGACAGCGGATTTGGGGTGTTTTTTCTTTTTATGGAAACATTGTACAATGTTGTAAAGCAGAGCTTGTATCGGAGAACGCGCATGGATAAACGTATTAAGAGTGGGTTCTGGACGGGGGAACGGTCTTATATGGAAGCGCCTCTGAGTTAAGGGCTACACTGGAATATGATTTTTCTCAGGAGAGAGAGTTCAGTTATAAAGGCCTTTCGATGAATGAGATTATCCATCATCTGGCGGTATTTGTCTCAAGATTATGGCAGATTCATATCTTTGGCGAGGGCAATACGAGAACAACAGAGTATCTGGAATTGTTTTTAAGGAATCTGCTTCTGAATGAAAAAAATGAACTTCATAACCGATATTTGCATATAAGTGGACTTTGGAAGATGCAAAAAGTAGACATTGGAGAAGGGAAAGTAGACATTCAGAGTTCGAAAGTAGACATTGAAAGTCTGATTGCAGTGAAAGCGACAGGGTTTTCGGAAAAGACAATTTCTCATATTTATAGAATGTATGACAAGTTCGGTTTTGACGTGATCTTTGGGCGGACTGTAGTTGGTGAATTGCTTGGACTTCAGAATTCAAGTGCATCCAAGCTGCTTGCTAAACTGCTGAGGGCAGAAATAATAGAGCCGGTGTCCGGTCACGGGAAAGGGAAATACAGGTTTTCGAGAAGATGGTGATACAGCATATTTGTATAGATGCATTAGAGAATAAAACTATAGATGAAAAGAAAGAACAGTGCAGGGAAAATTATAACGAATTAAAAAGCGGATTACTGTCCTACCCGATGGAAAACTGTTTTAAATTGTTTTATAGACAAATGTATAAAGATTTTATTTTTCTTGGAATTAAGCTCGCTTGTGAAAGCGGCGATATGACTTTTATGCTGAATGGATTGTTTCAAGGGAATAGAATTGGAATGATAAGGAATAATTGTCTGAATACTACACAAGATCAATCTGGCGGCCTGGTTAACATAATTCTGGCTTTTGCGGCCAATGATTTAAAACTCGTAGGTAAA
>HHCFR02800__coassemble_1023_pt1 | contig 39006 bp, 36 predicted proteins | sample HHCFR02800__metabat2_high_PE_035 | metagenome-assembled genome bin HHCFR02800
AAACTCTTCCATCAGTCTTTTATATGCCTGTGCTTCTTCTACTGGATTCAGGTTTTCTCTCTGAATGTTTTCGATCAGAGCAATCTCAACGACTTCCTGTTTTGAATATTCTCTTATAATCACTGGCACTTCCTTGACTCCGGCCAGCTTAGCTGCCCTCCATCTCCGTTCTCCGGCGATAATTTCATAATATCCGTCCTTTTTCTGTACAAGAAGCGGCTGCAGCACTCCAAACTGCTTGATCGACTCTGCAAGTTCCAGAAGGGAATCTTCCTCAAAATTTCTTCTCGGCTGTTCTCTGTTTGGTTCAATCATATTGATTTTCACCAGTTTTTCTCCAGTTGATACCGCTTCTTCTGTTTTTTCCTTTGCAGGCGTACTCTTTTTGGCCGAACGGTTATCCGGGATCAGACTGTCCAGTCCCTTTCCAAGGCCTTTTCCTAATCCACTTCTTTTCGCTGTCATTCTTCTTCTCCTTTATGAATAACTTCATCTGCCAATAGCATATAACTCTCTGCTCCGGTTGACTTTGGATCATACAGATTAATCGGCATACCATAGCTTGGCGCCTCAGCAAGTCTGATATTTCTCGGAATGATGGTCTTGTAGATCGTCTGTTCCAGGTTATCTTTTACATTTTCCACTACCTGAAGTGAAAGATTTGTTCTCGCATCATACATTGTGAACACGACGCCTTCCATCTTCAGATTTTCATTCAATCTTTCCTGCACAAGTTCAATTGTGTGGATGAGCTGGCTTAACCCCTCCAGAGCATAGTATTCACACTGAATCGGGACCAGTACACTGTCAGCTGTCGTCATCGCATTGATTGTCAACATATTCAAAGACGGAGGGCAGTCGATAATCACATAATCATAATTTTCTCTTATCTTTGCCACCTCATCTCTGAGGATATATTCTTTGTTTTCTACTCCAATCATTTCGATTTCGGCGGCCGACAAATCAATATTTGTAGGAAGCACGTCCAGATTTTCAATCACTGCTTTGCACAGAACCTCTTCAATTCCTGCTTTTCCAATGATCAGATCATAGACTGTATTTTCCACCTGATCTTTCTCTACCCCCAGCCCGCTGGTCATATTTCCCTGCGGGTCCATGTCAATCGCCAATACTTTCTGTCCTTTTGCCGCCAGACACGAGGATAAATTAATAGCTGTTGTCGTCTTGCCGACGCCGCCTTTCTGATTGGCAACCGCAATTATTCTACCCATTTATACTTCACCTTTCTTTCATAAGCCTTATTATAACATTTTTTATTTCTATAATCTATATAATGTTTCATGTGAAACATGAAAAATTCGTAACGATTCAGCTATGTGGTTCAGATTTCGGTGAAATGTTCCACGTGAAACAAAAAAATTTCGTATTCATTCAGCTCCATAACTCAAATTTCAGCAGAATGTTTCACGTGGAACATCAAGAAACTCGTGTCAATTCAGCTGTGCAGCTCCGATTTCGGCAAAAATGTTTCACGTGGAACATTTTGGAACAAAACCAGGTCTTTGTCTTCAAGCTAAAATCGTCCCTCAAACACATGATGTTTCACGTGAAACATTTTCTTTTTGCACCAAGCCACTGCGCCTTGAATTCTCGATGAGCAATAACCAAAACAAGAATCGTGTCGAAAATTTCATACATTCACTTCTTTTCTTGCTCTATCCAATGTAGTATAATATATCATAAGAATAACTATGAAAGTTGGCCGAATTTATGAAGAAAAAAATAAGATCTTTTGTTATCCTGACTGCCTTATGTGCAGCTACAATACATATTATAAACAGAACGATTCATCATCTCTCTACACTGCATAATCTGCTTCACAAAGAGAATGAATCTGATTATGAATGGCGTTTTGGGAAGATTCATTATAGAAAATGCGGCACTGGGAAGCCTTTGCTGCTGCTCCACGATCTTGCTCCGGCAAGCTCATCTGTAGAGTGGTCTCACATTGTTCCTTTACTTTCCAGGGAGCATACTGTTTATACGGTAGATCTTCTCGGATGTGGTCAGTCAGATAAGCCAAACCTGACCTATACCAATTTTCTGTATGTACAGATGATTTCCGATTTTATCAAACATGTAGTCCATGAACCTGTAGATGTCATCGCCACTGGTGCTTCTGCTCCTCTTGTAGCAATGACAGCAACCTCCAGCCAGGAACTAATTGATAAAATGATCTTCGTTAATCCGCAGAGCCTGCATGAGTTGGCTAAAATACCTTCCAAGCGCAGCAAATTATTATATCACTTTATCAATATGCCACTGCTTGGCACTTTCCTTTATAATATCTTGTTCTGCCGGAGACGGATTGCCGCAAAATCGGAAGAAGCATTCTTTGATCCTGCTCAGATCGATGAGCTTATGGTCAATACCTATTATGAGTCTGCTCATCTGGATCATATGCATTCCAGATACCTGTTTGCAAGCATCCGCGGAAACTATACGAATGTGAACCTTGCACCATTCCTTTCAAGGATCACACACAGTATCTTTATTATTACCGGTGCTGAGAATCCTCTCTTTAATGAGAAAGCATCCCAGTATCAAAAATACCTTCCGTCAATCGAAATTGTCTCCATGGGAGAGACAAAAGCCTATCCTCACATTGAAAAACCGGAAGAATTTTGCGAACAGGTTGAGATCCTTCTTGATCCAAAATAACAAAAAAAATGAGTGTTTCACGTGAAACACTCATTTTTTTATTACTGTAATGGCTCTTTTGCAGGCAGGCCTGCTTTTCTCGGATATTTCTTTGCCGTAGATTTGATTTTCTTAATTTTAATGAATGAACGGCCAATCTCGGTTCCCTGCAGCTTGAACTTATACACTTCTTCGATTGTTCCTCCAAGAATTTTTGCCGCATTGCGTGCCTGTTCTACTTCTTCATCCACTTCTTCCGACTTATACGGTACAAAATAGCCGCCAACTTTTACATAAGGAAGGCAATATTCCGATAAAGTGGCCAGATTTGCCACTGCGCGCGATACACAAAGGTCAAACTTTTCTCTATAATCCGCCTTTTTAGCGAAATCTTCTGCTCTTCCATGGATCGTTTCAATTCCGTTAAGTCCCAGCTTTGCAATTACCTCATTCAGAAAACGGATTCTTTTATTTAATGAATCCAGCAACACAACTTTGATCTCCGGAAAGACGATTTTAAGCGGAATTCCCGGAAATCCGGCTCCGGTCCCCACATCGATCAATGATGATACCTTTGTCATATCACAGCTTTTGACAATCGAAAGGCTATCCAGGAAATGCTTTTCATTCACTTCCTCATATTCTGTAATTCCGGTGAGATTCATTACCTTGTTCCATTCCACCAGAATATCATAATACTGATCAAACTGTTCGTACTGTCTGTCCGTCAGGGAAAGACCGATCTCTTTTAATCTTGCTTCAAACACCTTATCCACTCTTCTTCTCCTTTCCCGTTAAGCCCGTCTCATGGACTCCAGATAGACCAGCAGCACGGAAATATCTGCCGGTGAAACCCCGGATATTCTGGATGCCTGTCCGATGGATACCGGACGCTGCGCGCTCAGCTTCTGCACTGCCTCAATCCGAAGGCTTTTCACATCGTTATAATCAATATCCTCCGGTATTTTCTTTTTCTCCATCTTCTTGAACTGTTCCACCTGCCGCATCTGCCGCTTGATATATCCGTCATATTTAATATTAATATCAACCTGCTCTGCCACTTCTTCCGGAATCTGCGGCCTGTTTTCATCAATTGGAGCCAGAATATTGTAATGAAGCTCCGGTCTCCGGATCAGATCCGCAATGGTTGCTCCGGAATTCAGCGGAGTACTTCCATACTGTATTAACAGATTCTGTACTTTTTCACTAGTTCCAACATTCACATGTTCTACTCGTTCTATCTCAGACGCTATCATTTTTTCTTTTTCCAGTAGTTTTTCATACCGTTCTTCTGAAACCAGCCCGATTTCATATCCAATCTTCGTCAGTCTCTGGTCCGCATTATCCTGGCGAAGCAGGAGGCGGTATTCTGCCCTGGATGTCATCATTCTGTATGGTTCATGGCTCTCTTTTGTAACCAGATCATCGATGAGAACGCCGATATAAGCCTGGGAACGGTCCAGAATGAGCTGTTCCCTGCCAAGGATCTTCTGCGCCGCATTGATGCCCGCTACAAGTCCCTGTGCCGCAGCCTCCTCATATCCGGAGCTTCCGTTAAACTGTCCGGCACTGTAGAGCCCTTCCACCTTCCGAAATTCCAGCGTCGGATAAAGCTGTCTTGCATCGATACAGTCATACTCAATCGCATAGGCATTTCTCACAATCTTCGCATGCTCCAACCCCGGTACAGAACGGTACATCTCATACTGTACATCCTCCGGGAGGGAACTGGACATTCCGCCGATATACATCTCATTCGTATATTCTCCCTCCGGTTCGATGAATACCTGATGCCTGTTTTTATCTGCGAATTTTACGACCTTGTCTTCGATAGACGGACAATACCTCGGTCCGGTTCCCTCGATCGCGCCGGAAAACAGAGGGGATCTGTCCAGATTATTCCGGATGATTTCATGGGTTTTTTCATTCGTATACGTCAGCCAGCAGGAAATCTGCTCTCTCTGCACCGATTCCGGATCTGTTGTAAAGGAAAACGGTGTAATTCTTTCGTCTCCCTTCTGCTCTTCCATCTTGGAAAAATCAATCGATCTGCGGTCGATTCTCGCCGGAGTTCCTGTCTTAAAACGGTACATTGATACACCAAGCTTCTTCATGCAGTCAGACAGGTATGTGGACGCCTGAAGGCCGTTTGGGCCGGTTTCTATGCTGACATCACCATAAATACACCTCGCCTTCAAATACGTCCCTGTACAGAGGATTACGGCCTTACAGCGGTATATGGCACCGGAGATGATCTGTACTCCGGTAACTTTCCCGTCTTCCACGAGAATATCCACCACTTCCGCCTGCTTTAAATCCAGCCCCGGCTGGTTTTCCAGCACCATACGCATGGCCTTGCTGTACTCCTGTTTATCCGCCTGCGCTCTCAATGAATGAACCGCAGGCCCTTTGGAACGGTTGAGCATTTTTGACTGAATAAATGTGCGGTCGATGACCTTTCCCATCTCTCCGCCGAGAGCATCCACCTCTTTTACCAGATGCCCCTTTGATGTTCCGCCGATATTCGGATTGCACGGCATCATCGCCACGCTTTCCATGCTGACCGTAAAGACAATCGTCCTCATCCCAAGTCTTGCCGCCGCCAGGGCCGCCTCACAGCCCGCATGTCCGGCGCCGATTACAGCAACATCGTACACGTCTTTATTTTCCCATACAGAATTTACTGAATATTTCATTAACCAGATCCTCTCCTATCGTTTCTCCCGTAATACTTCCAAGTGCTTCGTATGCATCCATCAGATCAATCGTATAAAAATCCTCCGGCATGCCGTCTTCGATACTTCGTTTTACCTGTTTCAGGCTTGTAAAGGCCTGTTCCAGAGCCTCTTTCTGCCTCACATTCGTAATATAGACTTCATCATTAAAAGCAATCTCGCCCCGGAAAAACATCTCCTTTACGGTCTGTTCCAGTTCGTAGATTCCCTCTTCTTCCTTTGCTGAAATCTCAATCATCGGCTTATCCAGATGTTCCTGGATCATTTCTTTTGTCACCTTTGTCTCAAGATCCGACTTATTCAACAGAACAATCACGTTCTTATCCTGGATCATCTCCATGATCTCAAAATCATTTTCATCCAGATTTCGCGATGAGTCAACTACAAAAATAATCAAATCCGCATCTTCTGCCTGATTTTTCGCCCGGTCGACGCCGATTTTTTCCACCACATCTTCTGTCTTTCGGATTCCGGCCGTATCCATAATATTCAGGCTGACTCCGTTTAACTGGATGTGCTCTTCCAGAATATCCCTTGTCGTCCCCTCAATCTCCGTCACAATGGCCCGCTCTTCTCCTACCAGCGCATTCAGAAGAGAGGACTTCCCTGCATTTGGCTTTCCTACGATCACCGTCCGGATTCCTTCCTGCATCATCCTGCCGTTATCCGCAGTATCGATCAGTTTTTTCAGTTCTTTCAACAATTCCTCTACTTTTTCCACAAGGGTATCTCCGTATCCGTCCAGAGAAATATGCTCCGGATCATCCAGGGCAGACTCAATGTAGGCTGTATGATACAGAATTTCTTCTCTCATGGCGCTGATTTTGCGTTGTACGCTTCCTTTCAACTGACTGACTGAATTCTTCAGGGCATACTCATTTTTGGAATGAATGACGTCTATGACCGCCTCTGCCTGCGACAGATCCATCCTTCCATTCAGGAAAGCCCTCTTTGTAAATTCACCCGGTTCAGCAGCTCTGGCGCCGTTTTTCAGTACGGTTTCCAGTATTTTTCTGACGACAAAGACTCCCCCGTGGCAGTCGATTTCCACGGTATCTTCTCCTGTATAGCTGTGCGGCCCTCTCATAAGCATCACCAGCACTTCATCTATCGTATTTTCCCCGTCCTTGATCCACCCGTAATGTACGGTATGAGATGGCTGCGAGGAAAGTGTTTTCTTCCCTTTATAAATCCTGTCTGCAATTTCAAATGCATCCGGTCCGCTGATCCTTACAATTCCGATTCCGGAATCCGACATGGCTGTCGAGATCGCTGCGATTGTCTCCGTTACTTTCATCATGTCTGCACCCTCTCTTGTTCCTGCATATTCTGCACTGGAAATATTTTCCTGTTTAAAAAACAAAAAGGGCAGATTCTCCTGTTGTCATGGAAATCAGCCCTTTTTCTATCTTTACTTATTTCTGATTAAGGTTACTACGACTCTTCTGTAAGGCTCTTCTCCTTCACTGTGTGTCGTCACATAACGGTCTGCCTGAAGAGCAGAATGAATAATTCTTCTTTCGTATGGATTCATCGGTTCCAGAGCAACCGGTTTCTTCGTTCTCTTTACCTTGTAGGCAATGTTTTTCGCAAGATTTTCGAGAGTTTCTTTTCTTCTTCTTCTGTAGTCTTCTGTATCCAGCTTCACTCTCACATATCCATCCTGTGTCTTGTTTGCTACTCTGTTTGTAAGATACTGAAGAGAATCCAGTGTCTGACCTCTCTTACCGATCAGGATTCCCATATTCTTTCCATCCATCACGATTTCGAGGGCGCCCTCTTCATCAATACGGGATGAAATTTTAACTTCCATATCCATTGCGTGAAGCACGTCTGTGAGGAATTTCTCACATGCTGCAATTGTCTCATCCTGCACTTTTGCGAGCTTTTTACTCTCCTGAACCGGCTTTGTTTCTTTTACTTCTTTCACTTCAGCCGCTTCTTTTTCTCTTTTTTCTTTCCGCTCTTTCTTTTCTCTGCGCGGTTTTTTCTCTTTTACCTCGGATTTCATCTCCGGTTTTACTGCTTTTTCTTCGCCTTTTACCTCAGAGATAACCTCCTGGATTTCTTCTTTAAGCTCTTCTAATTCATCTTCTTTTTCTACTGTTTTCTTTTTCCATGCACGGATGACAGCCTGTTTGCTTCCGATTCCAAGAAAACCGCTGCTTCCTTTTTCAATTACATCGTATTCCAGCATATCACTTGTAACACCAAGCTGGATCAGGGCTTCTGTAATTGCATCATCCACTGTTTTTGCTGATACTGTAATTTCACCCATCCTGATAACCTCTTTCTTCATCTCTTACTTCTTTTGACTGTCTTTATGATTACTTTCATTATACTGTCTTACCAGATTTGCTTTCGCTGCGAGGCTTCCTGATTTTGCGTTTTTGCTCTTCTCAGCCGCTCTTTGTAAGGCTTCTTCTCTTTCTTTTTCTGTCATCTTTTTCTGTTTTGGCTCTTCAATGCTTCTTGCGTGAACCTGAGCCATCTCAGAAAGTTTCTGTGCGTTTGTGCCCTTCTTTTCTCTCTTTTTCGCCGCTTTTTTCTGATTCTTCTCAATCAGTTCTTCAATCGATATCCTGGAAAGATATTTATTAATAGCAAGCTGCTGAATCATACGTACTACTGCACTGGCGATCCAGTAAAGTCCGATACCGGAAGGGAATGTAAAACACATTACCACTGAAAATAACGGCATGATCTTCATCGTTGCATTCATGGAATTTACCATGGAATTGTCACTGCTGTCATTTTCTGTCGGCGCTGCCGTCGGTGAAAGTTTCATACTGATATACTGTGTCAATCCCGAAATAATCGGAATAGACAGAGCCAGGATTGCCGCTATAACAGCTCCTGTTTGAATCGAATTCATGAAAATATTCAGTGGAGTTTCCGCAATATTGATTCCGAGGAAAGAATTCAAATGTGTCAGACTATCCTGAGTAGAACGGATCAGCGACTCCAGATCCGGCAGTTTGTCGGCCAGAGTATCCCAGCTGCTTTCCTGAAATTTGTAAAGCGCATCCACCATAACGTTGGGCTGGCTGAATTTATATCTGGACGGATCCATTGCAATCGCATTCGTCTTACCAAGCGCCTCCATTGCCGCCTGTCCGCCTTCGGTGGACAAAAGCTGATTTACGAGCGGCATGTAAACTTCTTTGATTCCGTCTACATAAGCCGGGATATTACGGATTACATAAAACAGACCCCACAGAATCGGCAGCTGGATCAAAAGCTGCGAACAGCCTCCCATCATGGAAGTTCCGTATTTCTCATAGACCATCTTGGTTTCTTCCTGCATCTTCATCATCGATGCCTGGTCTTTTTTGTTCTTATATTTGTTCTGAATCCTTCTAAGCTCCGGATTCATTACAACGGTCAGTTTTGACGCCTTTTGCTGTTTGTACGTCAATGGAAGAAGCAGTGTATAGATAATGATTGTAAAAATAATGATACAAAGACCAATATTTTCAATATGGAATACATTACTAAGCACACTGAAAATTCCGTTCATCAGATGCCCCAGAAGCCAGGAAATCTGGCCGACGATCGGAGCCGATGACTGTGTCAATAATAAACCTTCCATCAGTTCTCCTCCATATTCAGGTATTATTTAATTACGGTACCGGATCGTATCCTCCCCGGTGGAACGGATTACATCTGAGTATTCTCCAGACCGTAAGAAGTCCTCCCTTTAAGGCTCCGTACTTCTCGATTGCCTCCAGTCCGTACTCCGAACAGGTCGGCGTATAAATACAGTGCTGTGTCGGCAGCTTGTACTTTGATAAATGCTTTCTGTAAAAACGAATTACTGCAAGCAACAGTTTTTTCATCGTTTCATCTCCATTTCATTTCCCTTATCCGAAGAATCCTGCTGTGTGTCCTGTAAATATATATGATGAAGTTTTCCGAGATGGACCACTGCACTTTCTATTTCCTGATAGCTTTTGTCCTTTGCCGAAGCCCGTGCAATGATAATTATGTCATATCCACGCCGGAAATGCTCTTCCTGCAGTCGATAACTTTCTCTCAATAGCCGTGTAACCCTGTGACGGACTACACTGTTCCCTACCTTTTTGCTGACTGAAAGTCCCAGTCTGTTGCCCGAGGTACCATTCTCTCTGACATACATGACAAGATATCTGTTTGCATAGGATTTTCCTTTTTTATAGGTCAGCTGAAAATCCCTGTTCTTTTTCAATGATTCTGAAAACTGCATTGCCGTATGCTCCTGATATGTTCTACGGTACGCAGATTATCCGCCTTTTCTTCATTCTGTATAGAAGAAAAGGCCACATATATGCGGCCTACGCTGATAATCTTTTTCTTCCTTTTGCTCTTCTGGCTGCGAGAACTTTTCTTCCGCCTGCCGTGCTCATTCTTGCTCTGAATCCATGAACTTTCGCTCTGGAACGTTTCTTTGGCTGAAATGTCATTTTCATTACTTTCCACCTCCTTAACCTTAACCTGAAACTTATATATATAAATATAAGTACATTAATATCGTTCTTTGCTAAAAGACACCACGTCTGATTATAGTCAAAAACCCCCTGCAAGTCAAGTAATTCCGTGATTTTTTTACGTTTTTTCACAAGGATCCACAGTTATACAGCTCCTTTCCACAGGACCGGGACAATTTTATCTGCTCCGGAATGCTTTACACGCTGATTTCCACATGTTTTCAACATTTTGTGGATAATTTTGTGATTTTGTGTGGAAAACATGTTGGATTCTACTAAATTCGTCATTTTTTTTCCGGTTTCATGCGGTTTTCCACTGTTCAAAATCTTATCCACATCGATTTTACATTGCACTTGAAATCTTTTTGTTGTAATATATAAGGGAGTGAATCTATTTATTTCACGAGATCGCAGCGAAAATCCGGCCCGTTTTTTTGTGTCGGGTGTTTTTTGCTGTGCTTTTCAGTCATGTCCTGATCAGACGTCTCTGACAGGCGGACAGTACTAAAACAATAAGATTAGGAGTCATCAAAATGGACATCGTAACAGAAAAATGGAATGAAATAATTGAAAATTTAAGACTTGAGCATAGTCTTTCCGACGTTTCATTTAAAACATGGATTCTTCCATTAAAAGTCTATGATGTAATTGAAAATACCGTCTATATTCTCGTGACGTTAGATGGGACCGGTGATTATATCGATTACATAGAGAAAAAATACCTCCTTCCATTTAAAGTTTCGATCGCTGAAATTACCGGAATCGAGTATGATGTCAAATTTATTCCGGATAACCCGAGCGAACTGGAAAAGGTAGAAGAAATAGCAAATGCTCACAAGAAAAAAGCAGCGGCACACACAAAGAAAAACGACAATCTTCTTATGATAGAGCGTGCAAACTTAAACCCGCGCTATACATTTGATACCTTTGTCGTCGGCAAAAACAACAATTTCGCCCATGCCGCATCCCTTGCAGTTGCAGAATCACCGGGTGAAGTATACAATCCTTTATTCCTCTACGGAGGTGTAGGACTTGGGAAAACCCATCTGATGCATTCGATTGCTCATTTTATTCTGGAAAAAGATCCGAAGAAAAAGGTTCTCTACGTGACAAGTGAGGCCTTTACCAATGAACTGATCGAATCCCTCAGAAGCGGTAAAACAGGAAACGAACTTCCGATGACTGCTTTTCGTGATAAATACAGAAATGTCGATGTGCTCCTGATTGACGATATCCAGTTTATTATAGGAAAGGAGAGTACCCAGGAAGAGTTTTTCCACACATTCAATCACCTGCATGTGGCCGGAAAACAGATCATCATTTCCTCGGACAAACCTCCTAAGGATATCGAAACACTGGAGGCACGGCTTCGTACCCGGTTTGAGTGGGGACTCATCGCTGATATTTCGGCTCCGGATTACGAGACCCGAATGGCAATTCTGAAGAAAAAAATCGAATCCGATCAGCTGGAACGCTACCATATTCCGGAAGATGTTCTGCAGTTTATTGCGACTAACATCAAATCCAACATCCGGGAGCTGGAAGGTTCTCTTAACAAACTGATCGCACTGTATAAATTAAAGAACGAAGAGATCAATATTTCACTTGCAGCCGAGGCTTTAAAAGATCTGATCTCGCCGGATGAAAACCGGAAGATCACGCCGGAACTGATCATCGAAACAGTTTCCGAACATTTCGGGATCTCTGTAGCGGACTTAAAGAGCGCAAGCCGCGATGCAAAGACAACAAGCGCACGCCATATTGCCATGTATCTTTGCCGTTCCATGACAGACACCCCTCTGAAAATGATCGGATCCTTACTTGGCGGAAGAGACCACTCGACTGTGAAACATGGTGTGGATAAAGTGTCGAAAGATATGGAAAACAATGATTCTCTGAAAAATACAATCAGTATCATTCAAAAGAAAATCAGTCCGCTTTGATGATTTTCCTGCATTCATCCTCATGAAATCCAAGCCCGTTCAACGAAGATTTCCATCCCGGAATCCACGAACTGGCGCGGGTTTGCACAGGTTATGCACATATCCACACATCCTAAGGCGGCGAATGCGGATATCTTATATATAAAAATTTATCTGGCTCAGCGAAAGGAGTTATACACATGAAAATTATCTGCACAAAATCCAATCTGGCAAAAGGTGTGGGAATCGTCTCCAAAGCAGTTCCTTCTAAAACAACAATGCCGATTCTGGAATGTATTTTGATTGATGCGACAAACGATATAATCAAACTGACAGCAAATGATATGGAACTTGGAATCGAAACAATTATCGAAGGTGAAATTGTACAGCCTGGTATGATTGCTCTGGATGCAAAAATCTTTTCTGAAATTGTCAGAAAGCTCCCGGATAGTGAAATCGTTATCACAACGGATGAAAATGAACAAACATTAATTACCTGTGAGAAAGCGAAATTTCAGATTGCCGGAAAATCCGGAAGTGATTTCGCCTACCTTCCATATATTGAAAAGAACGAATCCATTCTGGTATCACAATATACATTAAAAGAAGTGATCCGCCAGACAATCTTTTCTATTGCTGATACAGAGAGCAACAAGCTGATGACCGGTGAGCTGTTTGAAGTAGAAGATAACATTCTGAAAGTAGTTTCACTGGACGGTCACAGAATCTCCATCCGGAAGATTGAGCTGAAAGACAACTATGACCATAAAAAAGTTGTCGTTCCAGGAAAGACACTCACAGAAATCAGCAAGATTTTATCCGGCGATGCCGAGAGCGAAGTACAGATTTACTTTGCAGAAAATCATATTGTATTTGAATTTGATCAGACTGTTGTCGTATCCCGTCTGATCGAGGGAGAGTATTTCCGCATTGAGCAGATGCTCTCAAGCGATTATGAGACGAAGGTACACATTAATAAAAAAGAACTGTTAAACTGTATTGACCGTGCAACGCTTCTTGTAAAAGAAGGAGACAAGCGTCCGATCATCATTCAGATCGGCGACGAAACAATGGAGCTGAAGATTCAGTCACAGCTTGGATCCATGGATGAGGAGATTTTTATCACAAAAGAAGGAAAGGATCTTCTGATCGGATTCAATCCGAAATTCCTGATCGATGCCCTGAGAGTGATCGATGACGAGGATGTCGCGCTCTACTTTATGAATGCGAAGGCTCCATGCTTTATCAAGGATGAGAAGGAAAGTTATGTATATCTGATCCTTCCGGTCAACTTTAACGCAATCTAAAGGAAAGAGGTTACCAGATGGAGACAATTACACTTCGGGATGAATTTATCAAGCTTGGACAGGCTCTGAAAGCTGCCGGACTTTGTGAATCCGGGGTAGAGGCGAAAGAAGTCATCCAGGACGGCCTTGTGAAGGTCAATGGAAGTGTCGACACAAGACGCGGAAGAAAGCTGTATGACGGGGACGTCGTATCCTTCGACGGACAGGAAATCAAAATACAGAAATAGCGGACAGGTGCGGCATGATCATCCAGTCATTGAAATTAAAAAATTTTAGAAATTATGAACTTTTAAATCTTGAATTTCATCCTGTCACAAATATTTTTCACGGGGATAATGCCCAGGGAAAGACGAATATTCTTGAGGCGGTCTACCTTGCGGGCACGACGAAGTCGCACCGCGGAACAAAGGACAGGGATATGATTTCGTTTGGAAAAGAGGAATCCCATATTGAGGTCGAGGTTCTGAAAAATGGGGTTCCTTTTCGAATCGATATCCATCTGAAAAAAAACAGCCCGAAGGGGGCGGCCATCAACCGGATGCCGGTGAAACGTGCAAGCGAACTGTTCGGGATCATTAATCTGGTGTTTTTTTCACCGGAGGATCTGAATATTATCAAGGATGGTCCGGCTCAGAGGAGACGGTTCATGGATCTGGAGCTCTCCCAGCTCGATAAGATCTATCTGAACAACCTGGCGGACTATAACCGGGTGGTCAACCAGAGGAACCGACTGTTAAAAGAGATGGCATTTCAGGATAATTTAAGAGATACGCTGGACATCTGGGATCTGCAGCTCATCCGGTACGGGGAGCTGGTCATGGAAGGAAGGCGGAAGTTTATCCGGGAGATCAATGAGATCGTCGGAGAGATACATGAAAAGCTGACCGGGGGAAAGGAACGGCTTGTCATGGAGTACGAACCGTCCACAGGGGAGATGTCCCTTGAGGAGGCGGTGAAAAAGAACCGGGAGCGGGATATCCGGATGAAGAGTACCTCTGCGGGTCCACACCGGGATGATATCTGCTTTCGGATCCATGATATGGACATCCGGAAGTTCGGTTCTCAGGGACAGCAGCGTACAGCGGCACTTTCCCTGAAGCTTGCGGAGATTGAGATCGTAAAGCGGGTGATTCATGACACGCCGGTTTTACTTTTGGACGATGTGTTGTCTGAACTTGATAAACACAGGCAAAACTATTTATTAGACAGCATACACGATATTCAGACTCTGATCACCTGTACCGGTGTGGAAGAGTTCGTGAATCATCGTTTTTCAATCAATAAAGTGTTCCTTGTCCAGAATGGACATGTAACAAATGAAAATTAATAGGAGGATCAGTATGAGCGCAGAATATGGTGGAGATCAAATCCAGATCTTGGAAGGGTTGGAGGCGGTCCGCAAAAGACCAGGAATGTATATCGGCAGCACTTCTGCAAGAGGACTTCACCACCTTGTGTACGAAATCGTGGACAATGCGGTGGATGAGGCGCTTGCGGGATTTTGTGATACGATCGAAGTGACGGTCAACGCGGATAATTCCGTGACAGTCATTGACAACGGAAGAGGCATTCCAACCGGCATCAACCATAAATCCGGGCTTCCTGCCGTGGAAGTCGTATTTACGGTACTTCATGCCGGCGGAAAATTCGGAGGCGGAGGATACAAGGTATCCGGCGGTCTTCACGGAGTAGGGGCATCCGTTGTCAATGCGCTTTCAGACTGGCTTGTAGTAGAAGTATGGAGAGACGGCAAAATTCATGAACAGCGTTATGAGAGAGGCAAGGTCGTCACTCCGCTGACTGTAATCGGGGAATGTGACCCTGATAAAACCGGAACGAAAGTCACTTTCCTTCCGGACGAGACGATTTTTGAGGAGACAGTGTTTGATTACGGAGTGTTAAGACAGCGTCTCCGTGAAATGGCATTCCTTACAAAAAATCTGAAGATCACATTAAAAGACGACAGAGAGGAAAAACGGGAGGAGTCCTTCCACTATGAAGGAGGAATCCGCGAATTTGTAAGCTATTTAAACCGAAGCGTGCAGCCTCTTTATGAGCAGATTATCTACTGTGAGGGCACAAGAGATGATGTGTATGTGGAGGTTGCAATGCAGCATAACGATTCCTACACAGAGAGTACATACGGGTTTGTCAATAATATTACAACACCGGAAGGTGGTACTCATATTGTGGGATTCCGTAATGCTCTGACAAAGACGTTCAACGCTTATGCAAAGAAGAATAAACTGATCAAGGAAAATGAGCAGAGCTTGAGCGGTGAAGATATCAGGGAAGGACTGACTGCCATTGTCAGTGTTAAACTTCCGGAGCCTCAGTTTGAGGGACAGACAAAGCAGAAGCTTGGAAACAGCGAGGCAAGAGGAGCGGTCGACAGTATCGTAAGCTCCCAGCTTGAGATTTTCCTGGAGCAGAATCCGGCTGTGGCAAAGACAATTATTGAGAAGTCTGTGATGGCACAAAGAGCGAGAGAGGCAGCGAGAAAAGCGCGTGATCTGACAAGAAGAAAGTCGGCGCTGGAAGGCATGTCTCTGCCTGGAAAGCTTGCGGACTGTTCCGACAAGGATCCGAAAAACTGTGAAATCTACATTGTAGAGGGAGACTCCGCCGGCGGTTCCGCAAAGACGGCGAGAGACCGTACGACCCAGGCGATTCTGCCGCTTCGTGGTAAGATTCTGAATGTGGAGAAGGCACGACTGGACAAGATTTACGCAAACGCGGAGATCAAGGCTATGATTACAGCTTTCGGAACCGGAATCCATGAAGATTTTGATATCAGCAAGCTACGGTATGACAAGATTATCATCATGACCGATGCGGATGTGGACGGGGCACATATCAGTACCCTGCTTCTGACATTCCTTTACCGGTTTATGCCGGATCTGATCAAAGAAGGACATGTATACCTTGCAAAACCGCCGCTTTACAAACTTGAGAAAAATAAAAAAGTCTGGTATGCGTACAGCGATGAGGAGCTTGCATCCATTCTCGCGGAAGTGGGACGTGACCAGAATAACAAGATCCAGAGATACAAAGGACTTGGTGAGATGGATTCAGATCAGCTCTGGGAGACGACGATGGATCCGGAACAGAGAATTCTGATCCGTGTGACGATGGATGAAGAGACATCCTCGGAACTGGATCTGACATTTACGACTCTGATGGGAGACAAGGTCGAACCGAGACGTGAGTTCATCGAGGAAAATGCGAAATACGTGAAGAATCTGGATGTATAAGGGAAGGGAGATAAGCAATGGAAGATACTATCTTTGATAAGATCGAGGAAATCGATCTTGAGAAAAAAATGAAAGAGTCGTATATCAACTATGCCATGAGCGTTATCGCTTCCCGTGCGCTTCCGGATGTAAGGGACGGTCTGAAGCCGGTACAGAGAAGAATCCTGTATTCGATGATCGAGCTGAACAACGGTCCGGACAAGCCGCACCGTAAATGTGCGCGTATCGTCGGTGATACGATGGGTAAATATCATCCGCACGGTGACAGTTCCATCTATGGAGCCCTGGTTAATATGGCACAGGACTGGTCCACACGTTATCCGCTTGTAGACGGCCATGGAAACTTCGGATCCGTGGACGGGGACGGCGCGGCAGCCATGCGTTATACAGAGGCAAGACTCAGTAAAATTTCCATGGAACTGACTGCGGATATCAATAAAAATACCGTAGACTTTGAGCCGAACTTTGACGAGACGGAAAAGGAACCGGTTGTACTTCCGGCGAGATTTCCGAATCTTCTCGTAAACGGAACCTCCGGTATCGCGGTCGGAATGGCGACAAATATTCCGCCGCACAACTTAAAAGAAGTCATTGGTGCGGTAGTCAGGATCATCGATGACCAGATGGAGAATAAAGAAACGACCATCGAAGACATTATGAAGATTGTAAAAGGACCGGACTTCCCGACCGGAGCGACGATCCTCGGAACAAGAGGAATCAACGAGGCGTACCGCACCGGAAGAGGAAAGATTGTTGTCCGGGCCGTAACTAATATTGAGGCCATGGCAAACGGCAAGAGCCGGATCATTGTGACAGAGCTCCCGTACATGGTCAATAAAGCAAGACTCATTGCAAAGATTGCGGATCTGGTGAAAGAAAAGAGAATCGACGGTATCGTCGATTTAAGCGACCAGTCCAGCCGGGAAGGTATGAGAATCTGTATTGAGCTGAGACGTGACGCCAACGCAAACGTCATCTTAAACCAGCTCTACAAGCACACCCAGCTCCAGGATACGTTTGGAGTCATCATGCTGGCACTCGTGAACGGGGAGCCGAAGATCATGAATCTTCTGGATATGCTCGGACATTACCTGAAACATCAGGAAGAAGTCATTACGAGAAGAACCCAGTACGAGTTAAACAAGGCAGAAGAGCGTGCCCATATTTTACAGGGACTGCTCATTGCCCTTGACAATATTGACGAAGTCATCAAGATCATCCGTGGTTCCCAGACCGTACAGCTTGCAAAGACGGAATTGATGGAACGCTTCCAGCTCTCCGACGCACAGGCACAGGCAATCGTAGACATGCGTCTGCGTGCTCTAACCGGACTGGAAAGAGAGAAGCTGGAAAAAGAATTTGAAGAACTGATGAAACGGATTGGGGAGTTGAAAGCAATTTTGGCAGACAGAAACCTGCTTCTTGGAGTCATCAAAGAAGAGATCCTTGCGATCAGCGAAAAATACGGAGACGAGAGACGGACACAGATCGGATTCGATGTGTACGACATCTCTACAGAAGATCTCATTCCGAGGGAGGACGTTGTGATCACCATGACAAAGCTGGGCTATATCAAGCGGATGACAACGGACAACTTCAAGAGCCAGAACCGAGGAGGACGCGGCATCAAAGGAATGCAGACACTGGATGAGGACTACGTGGAAGAGCTCTTTATGTGCTCAACCCATCACTATATTATGTTCTTCACCAATACAGGAAGAGTCTACCGTCTGAAAGGATATGAAATTCCGGAGGCGGGAAGGACCGCAAGAGGAACGGCGATCATCAATCTGCTTCAGCTTCAGCCGGAGGAGAAGATCACCGCAGTCATCCCGATCAAGGAGTATGAAGAAGGACAGTATCTGTTCATGGCAACCAAGAAGGGTCTTGTCAAGAAGACTCCGATCATGGACTACGCAAATGTCAGAAAGACAGGACTGGCAGCCATCACACTCAGAGAAGACGACGAACTGATCGAGGTTAAGACGACAGACGATACGAAGGACATTCTGCTTGTAACAAAATACGGACAGTGTATCCGCTTCCACGAAACAGATGTCCGGCCGACAGGAAGAACATCCATGGGAGTACGTGGAATGAATCTTGGTGATCAGGATGAAGTTATCGGAATGCAGCTTGATATCCAGGGAGAATATCTCCTGATTGTATCGGAAAAAGGTATGGGAAAACTGACCGCTATGGAAGAATTCACACCACAGAACCGAGGCGGAAAAGGAATCAAATGCTACAAGATCATTGAAAAGACAGGAAATGTCGTAGGTGTGAAAGCCGTCGATGAGGACGATGAGATCATGATTATCAATACCGAAGGCATTATCATCCGGACCGAGTGCTCCGGCATCTCAAAACTGGGACGGATTACATCCGGCGTCAAACTCATCAACCTGGACGATAACGTCAGCGTGGCAAGCATCGCCAAAGTCAGAAAGACGGAAGATGACGGGGAAGAAGAGGAAGAAAGCCAGGAAGAGAACGAAGAAGTGACAGAAGAATAAAGAAGTAATCGCGCCCCTGTTTTGTGCACGGTTACATAGAAAACAGGAAGATGTTCTCAGATCGAGAATGTCTTCCTGTTTTTTTATCTGCTATAAAGCCGGTTTTTGTAAATGAAATACAGTACAGCTCCAACAACCGCCGTCACAAGCTCGGTAGCCGGGAAGGACATCCAGACACCTGTCATGTCCCAGAGGTTTGCAAAGAGAAAGGCAATCGGGATAATCAGGATCAGTCCCCGAAGGAGAGAGATGATCTGTGCCGGAAGTGCCTTCTCGACGGACGTAAAGTACATCGAAAGGATGATATTGAATCCCGCAAACACAAGGGAGGTAAAATATAACTTCAGTCCGGTTACCGCAATCTCCTGCAGTTTTGCATTGTGTTCACTGTTAAAAGCAGATGCGATCGGATCCGCAAATACAAAGAGAATCAGGTACATCACTGCGGACAGGATTACCATGGAAATCATGGCGTATCGCAGAAACTGACGGATGCCGTCTGTCTTTTTCCGGCCGTAGGAATGGCTGACAAGCGGCTGGATTCCCTGGGCGATTCCGGTATAGAAAGAAAGAACCACGAGGGAAATATTGGCGATGACTCCGTAGGCAGCCACTCCGGTATTGCCTTCCAGGTCCAGAATCAGCATGTTAAATACAATCATGACAATCGCAGCGCTGATCTGGGACAGCAGGGAAGGAAATCCGAGGGAAATGTTGGTACGGATGGAATCTGCATCCGGAACCAGTTTCCGGAAATGGAATCCTCTTTTCTTTCCAAGCCAGTGCGGGGACATGATAGTGAGTCCGACAACCGGAGAAAATCCGGTGGCAAGAACCGCACCAAGCATTCCCATATTGCAAGGGAAGATAAAAATATAGTCAAATACGACATTGAACAGACTTCCGCATACGGTTGCAATCATGGAAAGTCTTGGATTGCCGTCGTTTCTTACGAAACAGAGAATGATATCATTAAAAATAAAGGCCGGTGAAAACAGCATCATCACACGTAGATACGTATTTGTCATTTCGAAGGTATTCTGATTGGCACCAAGGAGTCTTGCCAGGGAACCGGAGAAAAACAGCCCTCCGAGCATAAAAATTATTGAGAAAAAGATCCCCAGATATACGGTATTCGTAAAAATCGTATCGGCACCCTTCTGATTATTCTGGCTTTTCAGAATGGAAAAACGGGTAGCGCCTCCCATTCCGAGCATCAGTCCGGTTCCATGAATAAAATCATAGGTCGGAATGGCAAGATTCAGGGCTGCAAGACCATTTGTCCCCAGTCCCTGGGCCACAAAAAAGGTATCAGCAAGAATATAGCAGGAAATGGCAATCATACCCATAATGCTGAAAAAGGAATACCTGATAAAATCCTGAAATGGTGTATTTTTCGTCATAAAACCCTCCTGTTATTTCGGACTTCCACGCCGGAAAAGACAAAAAGAAAAGCGCTGACATTTTGTATCTTCAAAGGCCTACGATACAAAATCCAACGCTTGATTACCCGGCGGTAAGTCTTTATTTTATTTCTCGAATCAGAATATCAGAATGCCAGGAAAGAGTCAAGGAAAAATTCAGATGAGTTGACTTTTTTCTGCCTATCCTGTTTAATGAAAAACAGGAAGAAGATGATGAAAGGAGAGACCGGTATGCAGACGACAAAAATTCTGCTGGTGGAGGACGACCGGCTGATTATAGAAAATCTGACAGAATTTTTAAAGGGGGAAGGCTTTGAAGTACAGTACGCCGAAGGGCAGGAAAAAGCGATGAGACTTCTGGAAGAGCAGGAATTTGACCTGATCCTTCTGGATGTTACGCTGGCACAGGGAAACGGTTACAGTGCCTGTACACAGATCAAGTCCAGATATGAGATTCCGATTATTTTTCTGACGGCGCTGGACGATGAATTTTCCGTGGTGACCGGACTGGAGATGGGAGCGGATGATTATATCAGTAAGCCGTTCCGGCCAAGGGAGCTGGTATCCAGAATGCGGACGGTACTCAGAAGAACGGGCCGGAACCAGAAGATGCTTTCCTGTCAGGATATCTGTGTGGATCCGGTCAAGGGAATTACGACAAAAAAGGGAGAGGAAGTATTTCTCTCGGCGCTGGAATACAGGCTGCTGCTTGTCTTTTTCCAGCATCGGGGCATGGTGATGTCAAGATCCATGCTTCTGGAGGAAATCTGGGATATTGCAGGAGAGTATGTCAATGACAATACGCTGACAGTCTATATTAAAAGACTGAGAGAAAAGATCGAGGACAATCCACAGGAGCCGAAGATCATCAAAACGGTTCGGGGACTTGGATATAAGATGGAGGGATAAGGATGAAACTGTTTCGGAACCGGGAGATTGGAAGCTATATGGCCGCTTTCCTGCTTACTACAGCTGCAGTCTGCATCTGTTTTCTTTTAACAGGAGGAAATGCGGTCTTTTATCTGATGGCGGAAGGTCTGATCCTTCTTGGGATTTTTCTCATCTGCCTGAGAAGGCGGTATGAGGATATGGAAAAACTGACCCAGAAGGTCGACCGGATTCTTCATGGGGAGGATCAGCTGGAGCTTGGTGAATATAAGGAAGGGGATCTCGAAATTCTAAAAGACGAGATATATAAGATGACTGTGCGGTTAAGAGAGCAGAACGAGCAGCTGGAACGGGAAAAGAGTTATCTTGCCAATGCGCTTGCTGATATTTCCCATCAGATCCGCACGCCCCTTACTTCTTTAAATCTTATGGTAGAACGGCTCAGAAGACCGGATATGGAAGAAGGACAGAAACGAAAAATCTACCGGGAAATGACAGGGATGCTTCAGAGGATGGAGTGGCTGATCCTGGCTCTTCTGAAAATTTCCAAACTGGATGCAGGGGCGGTTACATTGGAAAAACAGAAAATTATGGTAAAACCGTTTCTGAGAGAAGTCTTAAGTACCCTTGAAATTCCGATGGAACTTCGGGAGCAGCAGGTCATTTTGAACGGAAATGAGGATGCTTCTTTTTATGGAGATGAATCCTGGACTATGGAGGCAGTCGAAAACGTACTGAAAAACTGTATGGAACACACCCCTTACGGCGGAACAATCCGGATTTCCTGGGAGGAGAATCCTCTCTACACGGAGATTTCAGTGACAGATTCCGGAAAGGGGATCGATGAAAAAGATCTGCCGCATATTTTTGAACGGTTTTATAAAGGCAGAATGTCGGAACAGCAGAATTTTGGCATCGGACTTGCACTTTCACGAAGCATCCTTTCACACGAGAAGGCGGTGATTACGGCAAAAAACGCAAAAGAAGGAGGGGCAAAATTTCAGATGCGTTTTTATGAAAACCGTTAAAAAATGCAAAGTGACAGAATTGTTATGAAAAAGTCATCCGGGTGTCATGCGGGCCGGGTATACTCATTTTCAGAAAGCAGGAGGAGGAAAAGTATGGAAATTCTAAAAATAGAAAATCTGACGAAAGTTTACGGAAAAGGAGAAAATGAGGTACACGCTCTCAACGGAGTTTCTTTTTCAGTGGAGAAAGGGGAATTTGTCTCCATTATCGGATCATCAGGATCCGGAAAATCCACACTTCTTCATCTGATCGGAGGAGTGGACCGGCCGACCTCCGGCAAGGTCTATGTGGATGGGAAAGACGTCTATGCACAGAAGGAGGATGCTCTTGCCATTTTCAGAAGAAGGCAGGTAGGGCTTATTTACCAGTTTTACAATCTGATCCCGGTCCTCAATGTAGAGGAAAATATGACGCTTCCGGTTCTGATGGATGCAAGAAAGGTCAATCAGAAGAGGTTTGACGAGCTGATCGAAGTACTGAACATGAAGGATCGGATTCACCATCTGCCAAACGAGCTTTCCGGAGGACAGCAGCAGAGGGTATCCATCGGAAGAGCGCTCTTAAATGCCCCTGCCATTCTGCTGGCGGATGAACCGACCGGAAATCTGGATTCGGAAAACAGTAAGGAGATCATGAATCTTCTGAGGTATTCCAACCGTGCATACGATCAGACGATGCTTGTAATCACCCACGACGAAAATATCGCTCTTCAGGCGGACCGGATTATCACCCTGGAAGACGGGCGGATTGTAAGAGATGAGGTGATCCGCTCATGAGTATTTTCGCAACAATTACAAACCGGACCATGAAGCAGAACAAGGCACGGACCATTGTCACGATCATAGGAGTCATTCTTGCTACGGCCATGATCTCGGCGGTCATCACTCTGGGAATCAGTTTGCAGAGATATATGTTCGATTATGCGGTAGAGACCGATGGAAACTGGCATGTTGCGGCAAAAGGACTTTCTGAGGAGGAGGTCCAGGAGATACAGCAGGATGAAGAAGTGAAGAATTTTTCGGTAATTTCCGAGATCGGTTATGCAAAAATCGGGGAAAGTGACGAAGATCTTTTCGGACACTACCTGTATCTGCAGACGATCAATGAAAAGGCTGCGGATATGCTTTCCATGAAACTGACACAGGGCAGGCTTCCGGAAAATGAAAATGAGATCATCGTACAGGGAGGTCTGAAGCAGAATGGTGAGGAAGTGAGGATTGGAGATACGGTGACATTTCCGGTAGGAGACCGGATTGATGAAAATGGAGACAGCCTGATGTTTAATGCCTCCATCCAGTTTGACGAAAATTTAAAGATGACAGAGACATTCAGGCAGAGGGAGGTTCGGCAGTTTACCGTCACCGGCTTCCTGGAACACTGGGGAGATACCCAGATGAACGGGGCCGGGATGGATGCCTTTATTGGAAAAGGGAACGGATCACAGGCGGTCAGCCAGGTTTATATAGAACTGAAAAATCCGTCGAATGCATTTGAATTTATCGAGAAATATCAGGATCAGTTTTTCATGCAGGAAAACACCAGTGTTCTGAGATGGATGGGAGTTTCCGGAAACGAATCCTTCCAGGGAATGTTGAATGGTATGCTGGCAATTCTGATTATCATCATCGGCGTGGGAGCTGTTTCGCTGATTTACAATGCGTTTTCGATTTCTTTACGAGAGAGAACGACGCAGTTCGGACTACTGTCCTCCATCGGAGCCACAAGGAGACAGCTTCGAAGGTCCATGTGGCAGGAGGCTATGGTTGTAAGCGTGATTGGAATCCCGCTTGGAATCCTGTGCGGACTCGGCGGAATCGGAGTGACTCTGCACTTTATCGGAGGATCTCTGGCTCAGTATATCCATGGAACCCAGGACGGCAGGATTACTTTGCAGACATCTCCGGGAGCGCTTCTTATGTCTGCGTTGATTGCATTTTTAATTATCTGTATTTCTGTCTGGATTCCGTCTGCCAGAATTAAGAAGATTACGCCGTTGGAGGCAATCCGGTCCAATAAGGACGTCAGGATCCGTGCAAAAGAGGTAAAAAGTCCGAAAATTCTCATGAAACTGTTTGGCCTGGAAGGAGTGCTGGCAGATAAAAACTACAAACGGGACCGGAAGAAATACCGGGCAACGGTCTTTTCTCTGACAGTGAGTATTGTCCTTTTTACTGCGGCAACACTGTTTTCCAATTACATGGATATGACAGGAGCATTCATGCTGGAAGCGCCTGAATATGAGCTGAAGTATATAGCGGCAGATTCCGAGCAGAGCGAGGAAGAGCGTGACAGTCTGCTTCAGATGTTCAAAGAGGGCGAAAATGTGGATGAGGTGAAAGTACACGGAGAGATGAGCATGCCTGCCGAAATCGCAAAGGAAGATGCCACCGAGGAGAGCAGAGATAATCTGTCCGCCTACCTGCTGGAGGATTTTTATAATGTCTCTGAGAATGAAGCAGCACCGTACAATGAGACGTCTTTTTATTATTACTTTCAGGTGATCGGACTGTCGGAACAGGAATTTGAATCCTACGCGGAGAAAAATGGCATTGATCCCAGGCCGTATATGAAAAGAGGCAGCAGGGATGTGCTTTACTACGATACCTACGGATATTTTAACGGAGAAAACGGCCGGTATGAGAATATTCATACAATTCAGAATGAAGGAACTACAATTCGTGTTCTCCCTCAGGGAGAATATGAAACAGACAGCAAAGAGTCTGTAAAAAATGTATTTGATCATGCTTCCAGCCTGACACTGAAGAAAAAAATGGACGCCATGCCGAAAGGAATCGAAGATCCACAGGCATTTTGTACGATCATTATACCAGAGAACCGGAGAGCAGAACTCATAGGAGCTGACGGTTACAACCAGTCCGGATTCACATGGTTTTATCTGATCAAATCTTCCAACTACCAGAATTCTTACGAGGATCTGACCGCAAAAATGGAAGAGCGGGGAATCGACAAAGATGCGCTCAGAAATATTGCACAGCAGTATGAACAGGACAGAGGAATTCAGATCGCGATCCGTATTCTTTCATTTGGATTTATTACACTGATCTCCCTGATTGCGGCAGTCAATGTGTTTAATACGATCTCCACCAATATCATGCTGAGAAAACGGGAATTCGCCATGCTCAAGTCCATGGGAATGAATATGAAAAGCATGAAGAAGATGATGAATTACGAGTGCCTGATCTACGGATTCCGTTCGATCTTCTACGGAGTAATCCTGTCTCTGCTGATCAGTTTTGCCATGTTTATGGTTCTGAGCCAGGGAGCGGCTGTAGATTTCCGGCAGCCTTGGGAAGGAATTCTCATTTCTGTGATCTGGGTATTTGCTGTTGTATTTATCACGATGCTCTATTCCATGAGTAAGATCAAAAAACAGAATATTATTGATGAATTAAAGAAAGATTCATAAGAAAGAACAGCAGGAATCGCGCTTAGGATTCCTGCTGTTCGTCATGTTTCAGCTCTCTTAAAATAATCTCCGCAGTCTTTTTTGTAGTAGAAGTGACAATGTCCGTACACATGGCTTTCCGTTCCGGGGCGTCCCTGTCGTAGTCTTTGATCAATACTCCGCAGCAAGGCGAATGGAAGGATTCCGTAAAGAAATCATGGAGTTCCTTCGTCAGTGCGAAGCAACGCTGATTTCTCGGATCTCCCGGCGTCTTTCGGCCAAAGAAGTAGCCGATGCACATCGCACCTCCTGCCAGAGCTCCGCAGATGCAGCCGCCTCCGCCCAGACCCCACGGAAATCCGCTGCTCATGGCAATGGCGTCATCAGAAAGATCAATCTCAAAATTTTTACGGATTGCATAGATGACGGATTCCGAACAGGCAAATCCCTGATGGAAGATGTTATCTGCGTCCTGTGCAAGTTGTTCCATATCGATATTTGTATTCATATCCATTCCTCTTTTCTCTTCTCTCTTTATATCCCATTATACAATTCCGAAAGAAAAAAGTAAAATGCAGCACATCAGGATTTTTCTATATTTTGTTTACAGTTCTTGCTAGAAATTCATTCTCTCTGTAAACTCAGTTATTGTTTCCATGATAGCAGGATATGTAATCTCTCTTGCATATAAATTTTGTGTTTGATACCTTTTCCATAAACCCTGCAGAACAGTTGATTCTCTCAACGCTGGCAGAATACGTGCCGTGTCCTGCAGAACGGATAAGGAATCTCTTTTCTTCGCTGTGGAAAGAACTGCCTGTTTTAAAAGGTCCCAGTCTGCATTTTCCTGATATAGTCGATACAAAAGGTGTAAATCATAAAAATCTCTTGCACGCGTATTTCCGATATTTCTTCGGATAATCGTTTCGTATTTTTCCGCCAGTATAGTTTCCTGTGTATAGGCTTTCACAAGTACTTGGCGGTCATCAAACAGGAATGGGTAGGAAAATTGGACTTCTTTTGGTGTAATTTCGTCACCGGTCGTTATATCAATCTTCATAGATATTTTCATTTTTCCGTAAGTCGCTTGGATCGAAGCACGGAAATTTTCGTATTCGTCATCTTCACGGATAGGTGTTAGGTATAAAAGCTGAAATTCGATTCCATCATTCACTGGCTGATTCAGAATTTCGGTGATCGCTTTCCGTATGCTCTTTTCATCCATTGGAAATCCTTTTACAGTTGTGTCCATATCCATTGTAGTCCGTTCAGTTATTCCAAGGATGGCGGAAATTAAAAGACCGCCTTTTAAAATAAACTTGTCCTTGTATGAAGAAACGGAAAGACGTTCAATGATACGTTCAAACATGAAAATCTGGAGGACTTCCTGTGCATGGATTCCTTTCTTTTTTGCCAGGCTGCGGATGGATCCTTTTAATTGTTCTGGTGTTTTCATAATAATATCTCCATATACTCTTGCACTTTTTCCTCAATGTGAAATTTCTTGGCATATTCCATCAAGCGAATATTATCACGCTCTTTGGAAGAAAAATATCCTTTCACCGCCTGAATAAAAACCTGTGGATCAGTCTGCTTGCGGCTTCGTATCATATCACAGATACACCGTTCTCTATCATAGACCGTGATTTTCCCGCCCTGCGGTGAGATCATCTTTATCATTCCAAGGTCCCATAAGGACGGTTTGATTCTGTGGAACTCTACATGAAATAATTCTTCTTTTAGATAAAATACATTGTAGGTCTTCGGCACTGTCATGGAAATCATCTGTGGAAACCGATCTGACAGGCCATGAAAATACAATGCTGTTCCATAAGAGAAAACGCCTTTTTTACATCTGCTCTGCAACAATACAAATTCATCATTGATACTGTCAGCAAAGGAATAGATTCCCCGACTTTCCCGAATCAGGCTGCCTTCTTCCAAATATTTTTTGAGATATTCCCGGCGAATTCCTGCGTTGGTTACGTCTTTGGTATAGAGATAACCATTTTCCCTGACAAGTTTTTTTAAAGAATCTAAATCAATCATAACATCACCCTTTTCGGCTTAACTTGACACCATTATATCATATAGTGTCAAGTTTGTACATGTTTTTTAGAAGTTCAATTTCCGTATCAGGTTGAATGTAGTGAATGAAGAAATTCTTAATTTTATCGAAAAACGATAAATCTATATTGAAAAACAATAAGCACCGTGCTATGGTATAGAAAAGTCAAAGAGCAGCAAGGAGGATGCAAAACAATGATGGGAAAAAGATCTGAGAGAAGACTGATACTGGGAACAAAATGGATTCTGGATTTTATGTTTGTTTCCGGGGTGATTGTACTTTTGATGTCCCCGTTTCTTTTACGGTACGCGGGAGATCATTTTGCGGGAGTCATCCGGGAACACTATATCCTGTATGTGGCGGTTTATCTGATTTCCGGTGTGATGGGACTTGCGATTGTATTCTGCCTCAGGAAGATGATGAAGACTGTCATAAGTCAGGACTGTTTTGTAGATGAAAACGTGAGAGAACTCAAGATCATGGGCACGGCAAGTTTTGTGATTGCGGCAGCGTTTCTTGTGAAAACCATATTTGCGGGAACCGTGGCAGGCGTGGTGATTATTGTTGTATTTTTTATTGCGGCGTTGTTCAGCTTCGTGCTGGCGGGTGTCTTTTCAGAAGCGGTCCGCTATAAAAAAGAAAATGATCTGACAATTTAGGAGGGTTCTGAAGATGGCAATACGTATGAATCTGGACGTCATGATGGCAAAAAGAAAGATCGGGCTGACGGAATTGTCGAAGGAAGTCGATATCACGATGGCCAATCTGTCAATCCTGAAAAACAATAAGGCAAAGGCCGTACGGTTTACGACGTTGGAAGCACTCTGCAAGGCGCTCCACTGTCAGCCGGGAGATCTGATCGAATATGTAGAAGAAGAGGAGGAAAAGGATGGAGAAGAGCAGATATGAAGTAATCATGGAACAAAAGACGGGAAAACTGCTTGCGGGCAGTCTGATCTACGGGATCTTGTTTGCGGTTCTTCTGTACCGGAATATGAGCGGAATCGGGATTCCGGTCCTGATGCTGGTAACCTGCCTGTTTCTTGCGGGATTTTTCCGGATGTTTGAAATGAAACTGAAAAAAGAGACGGTCTATTATATGACCGTGATGGTGCTGCTCGGTGTATCATCGACTTTGACGACATCGGATTTCTTTATTATGTTTAACTGGTTTGGAAGTATCGGATTGTTCTTTCTGATCCTGATCCACCAGTTTTATGAAGACCGGAACTGGAATTTCCTTTCTTATACGGTGGTTTATCTGAGAATGATGTTTGCTCCGCTCGGAAATCTTCTGTCTCCATTCCGGGCACTGATCCGATACCGGAAAAGTAAGGAAGACGGGGAAGAAAAGAAGAAATCAGGTTATATTGGACAGGTGGTGCTCGGAATCATTCTGGCAGGTTTGCTTTTGCTTGTAATTTTTCCGCTCCTCTTTTCAGGAGATATAGTATTTGCGGAATTTATCCGTCTGTTTACTGGAAATTTTAGAGGATTTTCTTTTTCGACAGGCTGGATCACCCTGTTTCTGGCTGGATTTATTCTCTGCTTTGCCGTATGGCAGGCATTTGTCAATTATGATCCGGACTTTGAGACGGAAGAAAAAGAAGAGCGTCCGATTCAGGTTGCAGGGATCACCTGCATATCGATTCTGACGGCAGTTTATCTGATTTTCTGTGCGATTCAGCTCGGATCACTGTTCTTCGGACACGGAATGGGGCTTCCGGATGGATATACTTATGCAGAATACGCAAGAAGCGGATTTTTTGAACTGCTTGGAGTCAGTATCATCAATCTGCTGATTGTTCTTGCGGTCATCCACCTGTTTTACCCAAAACGGCTGATGCAGAGACTCCTTACCGTTTTTTCCGGCTGCACGTATGTGATGATCCTTTCTTCCGGATACCGGATGTGCATGTATATCGAAGCATACAGGTTTACGCTTTCGAGAGTCCTGGTACTGTGGGGATTATGTGTCTTGTCTTTCATTTTGGCAGGTGTTATAGTAAATGTATATAAAAAAGACTTTCCACTGTTTCGTTACAGTGCGGCTGTCTGTGCCGCATTCTATTTGATTTTGTCCCTTTCCAGACCGGATGAGTGGATGGCACGTTATAATCTGGCCTATAAAGAAGAGTGGATCGAATCATACGATGAAATCCGGTATCTGTTTTCCAGAGATCTCCTGCTTGCGGTGGACGCGGAGCAGATCCAGCATCTCAAAGGAGATCCGGGAAATCTGATTCATTACTGTCAGGAAGTCGTAGACATGTACGACAATGAACCGGGATGGACATACAGTATCGGTGAGGCGAGAGCGAAAGAATCAGCGGAGCGTTTTTTGAAAGAATATGGAGACATCACATAAGGAGAAAACACGATGCGTACAGTAAATGTCAGTGAGATCACAGAGAACATCAAAGAAATGTGCATAGAAGCCAACCATTATCTCTCAAAAGATATGGAGGCTGCCTTAAAACACTCTCAGGAGACAGAAGCATCCCCGCTTGGACGGCAGATTCTCGGACAGCTTTCTGAAAATCTTCAGATTGCGGCGGATGAGATGATTCCGATCTGCCAGGATACCGGGATGGCGGTTGTCTTTCTGGAGGTCGGACAGGATGTCCATCTGGAGGGCGGAGCCGTCGAGGAGGCTGTCAATGAAGGTGTGCGTAAAGGCTATACCGAAGGATATCTGAGAAAATCTGTTGTAGGGGATCCGATTGAGCGGATCAATACAGGAGATAATACACCGGCTGTTATTCATTATTCCATTGCCCCTGGAGATACTGTCCGGATTACGGTGGCACCAAAAGGATTCGGAAGTGAAAATATGAGCCGGGTTTTCATGTTAAAGCCGGCAGATGGCATCGAGGGAGTCAAAGACGCAATATTAAAGGCGGTCAGCGAGGCGGGTCCGAATGCCTGTCCGCCGATGGTGGTAGGAGTCGGTATCGGGGGAACTTTTGAAAAATGCGCACTGATGGCAAAGCAGGCATTGACACGTGAGACCGGGGCTCATTCCACGATTCCGTATGTCAGGGAACTGGAAGAGGAAATGCTGGAAAAGATCAACGGACTTGGAATCGGTCCGGGCGGACTTGGAGGCACTACAACAGCTCTGGCAGTTCATATCAATACTTATCCGACACATATTGCAGGACTTCCGGTGGCGGTCAATATATGCTGCCACGTCAACCGGCATATTGTCCGGGAACTGTAGGAAGAACCTCAGCAGAAAGATGGAATACAGAAAGGAAGGATAAGACGATGGAAAAGCAGATCAGCGCACCGATCGATAAAAAGACTGCCGAAGAACTGACGGCGGGGGATTATGTCTATATTACAGGTACGATTTATACGGCAAGAGATGCCGCGCATAAGCGGATGAAAGAAACTCTGGACAGGGGAGAGGCACTTCCGTTTGATATAAAAGGTCAGATGATTTATTATATGGGGCCGTCTCCGGCAAGAGAAGGACGTCCGATCGGATCAGCAGGACCGACAACGGCAAGCCGTATGGATAAATACACACCGGAACTTTTGGATCTTGGCCTTGGAGCCATGATCGGAAAAGGAAAGAGAAGCAGGGAAGTGCTGGATGCGGTTGTAAGAAACAAGGCAGTCTATTTTGCGGCTGTCGGAGGAGCAGGAGCTCTTTTATCAAAGTGCATCCAGTCATCGGAAGTGATTGCCTATGAGGATCTTGGAACAGAGGCAGTACGCAAACTGTATGTGAAAGATTTCCCGGTTATCGTAGTGGCAGACAGCAAAGGAAATAATCTGTACGAAACAGCAATAGAACAGTACAGGAAAGCATAAGAGGAGAAGAAAAATGAAGCGTATATTAATGATGGTCATCCGGAATCTGATTTTTGTTCCGTACGGATGGATTAAACTGTGCTATTACGCCAGCCACGTAGATAAATATACGGAAGAAGAGCGATACCGCCTTTTAAAGTATATTGACCACAAGGCAAATAAGGGAGGCAGCGTCCATATCGAAGTACACGGACAGGAAAACATCCCGAAAGAAAACGGATTTATGTTTTTCCCAAACCATCAGGGGCTTTACGATGTGCTGGCAGTGCTTGAGGCATGCCCGGTTCCTTTTTCGGTTGTCGCAAAAAAGGAAATTGCCAATATTCCGTTTCTGAAACAGGTCTTTGCCTGCATGAAGGCGTACATGATTGACAGGGAGGATGTCAGGCAGGCCATGCAGGTCATCATCGATGTGACAAATGAAGTGAAAAGTGGAAGAAATTACCTGATTTTTGCGGAGGGAACAAGATCTAAAGAGGGAAATAAACCGGGGACTTTCAAAGGAGGAAGCTTCAAATCGGCAACAAAGGCAAAATGTCCGATCATTCCGGTGGCACTGATTGACGCATTTAAGCCGTTTGATACAAACAGCATCAAACCGGTGACTGTACAGGTTCATTTTTTGAAACCGATGTATTACGAAGAATACAAAGACATGAAAACGACGGAGATTGCAGCAGAGGTAAAAAAAAGGATCGAACAGACAATAGAAGAGAATATCTGATACCATAAGAATTTCGGCAGGATCTCTTGTAAAAGAGACAGCATTATGATAAAATTTTCTTAATTGAAGAACAAATGCTGAGACGGGAGAGCAACAGGACAACAGAGATGTTGTTTTGTTTTGCTCTTCTTTTTTTCTGGAAACAGAGGAGGATAGAGTTTCTGATTCCGGAGAATCAGAATGAAGGAAGTGAGTGGAAGAAAAATGAACCAGAGATTCTATGATATGCTGGAGGAAAATCCGGTGATTGCGGCGGTGAAGGATGAGGAGGGACTGGAGAAATGCTGCGGTCTGGAAGACATCAAGGTTGTCTTCATCCTTTTTGGAGATCTCTGCAGTATTCCGGATCTTGTAGGAAGAATCAAGGAGTCGGGGAAGATGGCAGTTGTCCATGCAGATCTGATTACCGGACTTGGAAGCAGGGAGATTGCGGTGGATTTTATCAAAAAGGCTACGCAGGCGGACGGGATCATTTCTACAAAACCGGCTCTGATCAAACGAGGGAGAGAACTGGGAATGTTCACCGTCATGCGGTATTTCCTGATTGATTCCATGGCGCTGGAAAATGTCAGGACTCTTCCGGGCGGAGTCAGACCGGATGTCATTGAAATCCTGCCCGGACTGATGCCGGATATTATCCGGAACATCTGTCAGGATCTGAAGACCCCGATTATCGCAGGAGGTTTGATTACAGACAGAAAATCCGTTATGGCTGCACTGTCGGCAGGAGCATTGTGTGTTTCTTCCACAAACCAGAATGTCTGGACAATGTAAAATACGGCACAGGAGCCGAAAAAAAGGAGGAACTGAATATGGCTAAATATGTAATGGCGCTGGATGCGGGAACCACAAGCAACAGGTGTATCCTGTTTAATGAGAGGGGAGAAATGTGCAGCGTGGCTCAGCGGGAATTCCGCCAGTATTTTCCAAAGCCGGGCTGGGTGGAGCACGACGCGGATGAGATCTGGGCAAGCCAGCTTGGAGTGGCTGTCGAAGCAATGAATATGATTTCCGCTACAGCAGATGATATTGCGGCAATCGGTATTACCAATCAAAGAGAGACCGCCATTGTCTGGGATAAGAATACGGGGGAACCGGTCTATCATGCAATTGTCTGGCAGTGCCGGAGGACATCTGAATACTGTGATTCTCTTGTGGAAAAAGGACTGACGGAAAAATTCCGGGAGAAAACAGGTCTTGTGATCGATGCTTATTTTTCTGCAACGAAGATCAAGTGGATTCTGGACAATGTGCCGGGAGCAAGAGAAAGAGCTGAGAAAGGCGAGCTTTTGTTTGGAACCGTGGAGACATGGCTGATCTGGAAACTGACAAAAGGTGCTGTCCATGTGACAGATTATTCGAATGCGTCCAGAACCATGCTGTTTAATATCAATACATTGGAATGGGACGATGAGATTCTTCAGGAACTTGATATTCCGAAGGCTATGCTTCCGGAGCCGAAACCGTCCAGCTGCATATACGGGGAGACAGACCCTTCATTTCTGGGCGGAGCGATTCCGATTGCAGGAGCGGCAGGAGATCAGCAGGCCGCTTTGTTTGGACAGACCTGTTTCAAGGCAGGAGAAGCGAAAAATACATATGGAACGGGATGCTTTCTTCTGATGAACACGGGAGAAAAACCTGTTTTTTCTCAAAACGGACTGGTTACCACGATTGCCTGGGGAATGGATGGAAAAGTGAATTATGCTCTTGAAGGCTCCATCTTTGTCGCGGGAGCAGCAGTGCAGTGGCTCAGGGATGAAATGAGACTGATTGATTCGGCGGCAGATTCGGAATATATGGCAAAAAAAGAAAAGGATACGAACGGATGCTATGTTGTTCCGGCATTTACCGGACTTGGAGCACCACATTGGGATCAGTATGCAAGAGGGACGATCGTGGGAATTACCCGGGGAGTCAACAAATATCATATTATCCGGGCTACACTGGAGTCTATCGCATATCAGGTGAACGATGTGCTGGAAGCGATGAAAGCAGACTCGGGAATCCAGCTGGCATCTTTGAAAGTGGATGGCGGGGCAAGTGCAAACAACTTCCTTATGCAGACGCAGTCGGATATCATCAATGCTCCGGTCAACCGTCCAAGATGCGTGGAAACTACGGCAATGGGCGCTGCCTATCTGGCAGGACTTGCAGTAGGATACTGGAAAGATAAAAAGGATGTAAAGAGAAACTGGAAGATCGATCAGATTTTCCTGCCATCCATCGATGAAGAAAAGAGGCAGAAAAAAATCAAAGGATGGAATAAAGCTGTAAAATATGCCTATGGATGGGCAAAAGAAGACTGAGAATGGTGTCAGGAAGAAGGGAGACGAGAAGAGATGTATGATGTGATCATAATCGGAGGGGGCGTATCCGGCGCGGCATCCGCGAGGGAACTTTCCCGATACAAGATCAAAGCCTGTGTCCTGGAAAAAGAGGAGGATGTCTGCTGCGGAACATCAAAAGCCAACAGCGCGATTGTACACGCAGGGTATGATGCAGTTCCGGGATCTTTGATGGCAAAACTGAATGTCAAAGGGAATGAGATGATGGAACAGCTTTCAAAAGACCTGGATTTTCCGTTTCGGAGAATCGGTTCTCTTGTCATCTGTCTGAACGAAACGGATATGCCGAAACTGCAGGAACTGTACGAGAAAGGACTGAAAAATGGAGTCAGAGACTTAAAAGTCATCAGCGGAGAAGAGGCAAAGGCCATGGAGCCGAATCTGGATGATCAGGTCTGTGCGGCACTTTATGCGCCAACAGCAGGGATTGTCTGTCCGTTTGAACTGAATATTGCTCTGGCGGAAAACGCATGTGAGAACGGAGTGGAATTTCGATTAGGAACAGAAGTGGAGAACATTGTCAAGATTGACGGCGGATATGAACTTCATACAAATCAGGGAAATTTCCAGACAAGGTACGTTGTTAATGCGGCCGGGGTGTATGCAGACCGTTTTCATAATATGGTCAGCAGGAAAAAGATTCACATCACGCCGAGAAAAGGGGAATACTGTCTGCTTGATAAGACAGCCGGTCAGCATGTGAGCAGAACCATCTTTTCTCTTCCGACAAAATATGGAAAGGGCGTTCTTGTGACACCGACGGTACACGGCAATCTGCTTCTGGGACCGACTGCGAATGATATTGAAAATAAAGAAGGAACCAATACGACCAGAGAAGGACTTGATGAGGTTATCACAAAGGCGGGACAAAGTGTGAAAGACCTTCCGATGAGACAGGTCATCACATCCTTTGCAGGACTTCGTGCTCATGAGGATGGCAGTGAATTTATCATCGGAGAAGTTGAGGACGCAAAAGGATTTATTGACTGTGCGGGAATTGAATCCCCTGGACTTACCAGCTGTCCGGCAATTGGGGAGATGGTGGCGGATATTCTGAAAGAAAAAATGAGGCTGGAGAAGAAGGAGCATTTCATAGAGACAAGGAAAGGTATTCTTGATCCAAATACGCTGTCAACAGAAGAACATGCGGAGCTGATCCGGAAGGAGCCGGCATACGGAAATGTGATCTGCAGGTGCGAAATGATTACAGAAGGAGAGATTCTGGATGCCATTCACCGTCCGCTCGGTGCAAAATCTTTGGATGGAGTAAAAAGGCGTACACGGGCAGGAATGGGAAGATGCCAGTCTGGATTCTGCTCGCCAAGAACCATGGAAATTCTCGCACGGGAACTGGGAAAAGACATGTCCGAAATTACAAAAACGGGCGGAGAGTCCCGGCTTGTCGTCGGTACAAATAAAGACAGATTGTAGAAAGGAAGGCTTCGGAGATGAAAAACTATGATATTGTCATCATCGGGGGAGGACCGGCAGGGCTTGCAGCCGCAGTCTCAGCAAAAAGAAATGGAACAGACAGTATTCTGATTCTGGAAAGAGACAAGGAGCTTGGCGGAATCCTGAACCAGTGTATCCATAATGGATTTGGCCTCCATACTTTTCAGGAAGAACTGACCGGACCGGAATACGCCCAGCGGTTTATTGATCAGGTCGTTGAACTTGGCATTGAATACCGGCTGAATACCATGGTTATGGATATCAGCCATGAAAAAGTGGTAACGGCCATGAATAAAGAAGAAGGGCTGTTTGAAATTCAGGCAAAGGCTGTCATTTTGTCTATGGGCTGCAGGGAGCGGTCCAGAGGAGCGCTGAATATTCCGGGATATCGTCCGGCAGGCATTTATTCCGCTGGTACTGCGCAGAGACTGGTCAACATGGAAGGCATGATGCCGGGGCGTGAGATCGTGATCCTTGGCTCCGGAGATATCGGATTGATTATGGCCAGGAGAATGACGCTTGAAGGGGCAAAAGTCAAAGTGGTAGCGGAGCTGATGCCGTATTCCGGAGGACTGAAGAGGAATATTGTTCAATGTCTCGACGATTATGGAATTCCGCTGAAATTAAGTCATACAGTTGTAGACATCAAGGGAAAGGAACGGCTGAAAGGAGTCACACTGGCCGAAGTGGATCAAAACGGGAAACCAATTCCTGGAACGGAAGAAGAGTATTCATGTGACACACTTCTGCTTTCTGTCGGATTGATTCCGGAGAACGAACTTTCACGCGGCATGGGTGTGGAAATGAGCAGAGTTACATCCGGTCCGGTTGTCAATGAGAGTCTTGAGACAAATATTGAGGGAGTCTTTGCATGCGGAAACGTGCTTCACGTACATGACCTGGTGGACTTTGTGTCTGAGGAGGCAGCTGCGGCGGGAAAACATGCGGCAGCGTATGTAAAAGGCGAAAGCAGACCGGGAAGCGGGCGGAGAATCACAATGAATCCGACAGGAGGAGTACGCTATACGGTTCCATCCACGATTGATCCGGAACGGATGGAAAATGAGCTTACTGTACGCTTCCGTGCGGGAGCAGTATTTAAAAATTGTTATGTAAGTGTATATTTTGATCAGGAAAGGGTCATACGCCGCAGACGTCAGATTGTGGCTCCGGGCGAGATGGAAGAAATCAGGCTGACAAAGGAACAACTTTCTCAGCATGCTGACCTGAAAATAATTACAGTAACAATAGAGGAGGCGTAGAAATGGAAATTCGACATTTAACCTGTATCAGCTGTCCGATGGGCTGTCCGATTACGGTAGAGATGGAAGATGGACAGGTCGTAAGTGTTACAGGAAATACATGCAAAAGAGGCGATATCTACGCGAGAAAGGAAGTGACAAATCCGACCCGGATTGTGACTTCCACCATCCGGGTAAAAGGCGGAGCTGAAGATATGGTATCGGTAAAGACAAAGGAAGATATTCCAAAAGGGAAGATTTTTGACTGCGTCAAAGCACTCAAAGGAATCGAGAAAGAAGCTCCGGTAAAGATTGGCGACGTAATCCTGAAAGATGTGGCCGGGACAGGCGTGGATATTGTTGCGACGAAACATGTAGAAAAAGCATAAAGAAATAAAATGTGCCGTACACGGAAAAGAATATAATTCCTGTACGGCACATTTTAATTATTTATGCAGAATATCTTATCGGAGCCGGATGTCAGATCAGACTGTCCATGAAGTCGATAATCCCCTGTTCTACATCACAGCGGATGTCTGCGTAATTGTGAATTTCATGGCGGTATCCAGGATACACTTTTGTCTGAACCTGATGCCCGGTATCATGAAGCCAGTTGGATACTTCATAGAGACCCTGACCATAGTTGCCGACCGGATCCTGATCTCCTCCAATATTATAGAATGGCAGAGAAGCAGGTACTTTTTCAGCCCACTCTTTTCCTGTGATTACACGCATCATCTGAGTGAAATAGTAAAGAGAACGATTCAGCGTTGGCTTGGTAAAAGCATCGAACGGATCTTCCGCATGGTCTTTCTGAACATATGGATCAGAACAAATCCATTCATTGCCGAGAGCAGAACTTTCGCAGCGTTCACACATCCATCCGAGAAGTTTTCCGGCATAGGACGGATCTGCCTCATCGCCATGGCCACCGTCGACAACTGATTTCAGTTCCTCCTCCGCCTCCCCGGCTCCCCGGAAAACACCGGCGGTACCGCAGATTGTGACACCGGTCAGCTCTGCACCATATTTGGCTGCATAATCTCTTGCGATAAAAGATCCCATGCTGTGTCCGAAAAGAAAATATGGAAGCTCCGGATATTTTTCGCGGACAATCCCGGTCAGTGCATGTTCATCTTCCATCATAGTATGGCATCCCTTGTCACCCCAGTCTCCCCAGGTATCGTTCATCATAGCCGTTTTTCCATGTCCTACATGATCATCGGCCGCAACAATATAGCCGGCATCCACAAAGGCTGAAATCATGTGAAGATATCTTCGTGAGTGTTCCCCATATCCGTGGATCAGCTGGACAATGCCCTTCGGCTTTGCAGCGGGAACGTAAATCCAGCCACAGACGGTATCACGTTCATTATAAGATGGAAACTGAACTTCATGTAACATATAAACACCTCCATTCTAGATTACAGATCGTAAGTTCATCTCATCTGTCTAAAATCATTGTAGAATTCAGAAAAAATGATGTCAAGAAAGAATGCGTATCTTTCCGGCTTTCTTAAATTAAAACAGGAAAAACGGAGAGAGAATTATATAATGAAAGATGAAAAAAGTGAAATTTCAAAAATTGGCAAGAAAACCGAAAAATTCTGCTTGACAATAAGAAAGGAGTTTAGTATAATTACTCATGCGTTATGGAACGCATAATAAAATACTGACATGAATTCAGTATCCGGAGAAATACTCAAGAGGCTGAAGAGGCGCCCCTGCTAAGGGTGTAGGTCG
>HHCFR02800__coassemble_1194_pt1 | contig 28289 bp, 34 predicted proteins | sample HHCFR02800__metabat2_high_PE_035 | metagenome-assembled genome bin HHCFR02800
CATATTTATGGAGCTTCAGGCACTGGAACGAGTACATTAGGCAGAAAAATCAGTGAAGAATTGGGATATAAATTTATGGATACAGATGATTACTTCTGGGTACCTGCCAATCCGCAATATACCACTAAAAGAAAAAGAGAAGAGCGGCTTGCATTGATGAAAGAGGATATTATAGAAAATGAAAATGTAGTCATTTCCGGTTCGCTAGTGGATTGGGGAGATGAATTAATTCCAATGTTTACATTAGTTGTGCGGCTTGTTACGGATACAGAAACAAAGTGCATTCTGTCTTGTGGAAATGGGTGCAGCATGGGCAATGAGCAAGCATTACTTTCCTCTGGTAACAGTGCCATATGACCGATTAAATAAAACTCCGCTTATGGGAATGCAGATGCGCAAATTGATCAGCATAGACGATTTAAGTGTGATTTATGATGAGTTGCATCGGTGTGGTGTGCTGGTGGAATATCAGACAGCGGACTTTCATAAGCAGGCGAAAGATTATGTCAAACAGGCGAAAAAGATAGTGGAGGGCGGCTATCAGATAGAGAAAGACGAAGAAGGTTATTACGAAACAGAGATTTCTTGCGTGAGAAAAGTAGCCCAGAAACAGTTTCGATGCTATGGAATCAAAGGACATATTGCGGATCCGCCGGACGGAGAGAATGCAAAAAGCGACTGGCTTTTTTACAGGATCGACCAGTTTCCGTCTTTGGAGGCAGGGGATCGGGTCAGGTTTAAAACATCAAAATCAAAAATTAATGTTTTTCCTGATTTAGGACGTGCCAGAAATATTTATCCGGATGATTTGACGAAACTGGATTAGCAGACAGTATTGGAGGGAACCTCAATGATATTCAAAGTACAGAAAATAGAGGAAGATATAGAGTTTGGCTGTGAAGAGCGGATGGATGATGAGCCTGTTATGGCGGTCGTGACATTGCTGGATGAAGCGGGAGAAGAAAAGAGAGTCAAGATGCCGGATCAGCTTTTGTATGATCGTGAAATCAATGAGGGAGATCAGGTGATCTTTGATGAAAATGGAAAACTGCAGAAGCGGATTCGAGGTGACTGGACTGAAAGATGCAAGAAAGCGAATGTGAATACAGAGGAATTTGTCTCAAAAATGGAAGCCCTGAAAGCGGGAAAGAAAGTAAATTGGATCTGTCCTTTCTGTGGCGGCAATGTGACTCTGCTGGAACAGAAAAGTTCACACACGGTGATTGGTTGTGACTCCTGTGATATGCGGATTCAGCTGGAGAATCACTGATTACGGGAACAAACAGAAGAAAAAGCTGTAAAATTTTACGTTGAATTTTACGGCTTTTTTCGTATAATAAAGATAACAGAAACAATAGAAATCGAAGGAAGGAGCTGAACGATATGCCAAACATTTTGCCGGTATCTGATTTGAGAAATTATAATGAAGTTCTGAAGAATTGTCGTAAAGGAGAGCCTGTATATCTTACTAAGAATGGCAGGGGGCGCTATGTGGTCATGGATATTGAAGATTTTGAGCGTGATCATGCAGAGAAGAAGCTCTGGATGAAGCTGCAGGAAGCGGAAGAAGCAGTGAAAGATGGAGAAGGATGGCTTGATCTGGATGAACTAAAAGCACATATGGGGGAGTAAGATGTTAAAGTTGCGGATTAATCCGATTGTTGCAAAGGATTTGAAAGATATCCGGGATTATATTGCAGAAGATAATGAAGAGTATGCTGCAAAGACTATAAACGAGATTTATGGTAAATTTGAGAATCTCCAGATGTTTCTGGGAATAGGTACAAATCTTTCTAAACGAGTCAGCTTTCGGACAGATTATAAATATGCGATATGGGAAGATTATGTGATTATCTATAAAGTAAGTAGCGAATATGTAGAGATTTATCGTGTAATTAACCGATATCAGGACATTACAAGTATCTTTGATTCATAAACTAATAGAGTTGTGCGAGATGAGTATGACATCAGTGAGTGAGATTATTGAGTTTCAATCATTGTACTAAAGGAAGGAGTAGAAATGGAAATGTCCAAAAGAGACTGGAAACTTTTTCGAGAAAAATTACCTGGCTGGCAGGAGAATTATATGGCCCGTCTGATCAAGGAATATATTAGCTTGCTAAGCGCAGAGGATAAAAATGCGTCCGATAAATTTTGGGAGCTTGAGAAGAAGATTAAAACCGACAGACGTCACCCGGGAGTAATTCTGAATATGGAACAATCCAAAGCCATATATGATATTATCAGTCTTGTCAGATTTGGAGTGATTTCTTTCGATGATCTGGCAGATTTCAGTGAAGACTTACAGCAGGAAGTAAAGTTGATCCTGAACAGATAGATTATGGAAGAATAGATCGAGGCACAGAAAGAAGTGATAAGATTTTGGTGTGGAGGTACTTATGAAAAATCATAAAGTTGTCGATGGCCATCTCCTTCAAACCAATAAGAAATATTCCCATCTGAAGCTGAAGCAAAAGAACCGGATTGCGGAATGGATGTATCAGGAAACAAAGGCGTATTATGAAAAGAACTACGTGTTTCCGAATGAAGCACATCTGGATGATGTCGTGAAGAAGGTTTACGAAAGAATTGAGCAGGCGGAAATCTGTATTCCATATGAAGAGGTGCGGCATCATTACAAAAAGAAGCGTTCGGATCTGAACAGCCGGGTGCGGAGGGATCTGAATGTTGGTGAAGAAAAGTACAAAGAGAAAGCCTGCTTTATGAATCTGTGCATGATTCAGGATGAGCAGGGAAATGTTCTGGCTCTTGACAAGATGAATGACAGCTATACCGGGACGACGTTTCCGGGCGGGCATGTAGAGCCGGGAGAAACTTTTCGTGAAGCAGTGATCCGGGAAGTCCGGGAGGAAACAGGCCTTGTGATCCAAAATCCCGAGCTTTGCGGCATCTATCACTGGAATAAAGCGCACACACACAATATGATTTTTCTGTATCAGACGAAAGAGTTTTCCGGGGAACTGCAAAGTTCAGATGAGGGCCCGGTATACTGGATTTCTATGGCGGAGTTTATGGAAAAAGAACTTGCCAAAGGAATGAAAGAAGTAATGGAGATCATGATGAATCCGAACCTGCAGGAATGTTATATGCGTCTGGAAAAGGGAGTGTATCAGGGAACGTTGTGTTAGAAGAAGTCTGCAACGCAGTCAAGAATATAAACAGTAGTCAGGCAGTATGGCCCGGTATTAAGGGCCGTACCGCCATTTCTCTATAATATCCAATTCCCAATCCCGTCATACATTATAAAGAATAGGAAAATATCAGGATGTGCATGAATATGGAAAACTATGTAAGAGCATCACTGGAAACGCATTTATTTTTCGGAAGAATCATGAAGGAACATGCGTTGTTTCTTCAGGCGGGCTTCCCGGCCGGGGAAACGGGATACAGAAGCAAAGCAAGCTGGTACCGGGACGAATTTGAAAAGGTACTGTAGCAGACCGTACGGTTTTCGGACGGCATGGTAGGAAAGGATGTGCTTTGTTCAGGAGAAGTGTTTACGGAATACACGGTTATGGCGGAGCAGCAGACAGGAAGACTTACGAAGATTCCGATCGATGTCCGGATCACACAGGCGGAAGAAAATCTGCAGGCGGGAAGAGAAGCATGCAAGGACGAAAGAATGGCCAGGCGGATCCGTCAGCTGAATCATCATGTTCTGCACCTGCTTGGCGGGCTGATTGAGTTTAAAAAGCAGATATTGCAGGAAGTGACCTGCTGCAGATTGTTCACGGCCAACTATCCGTTGCTTATCGAGCATATCATCCGGGAGGCGGAATTATATCAGAAGATGATTGCTTCCCTGGGGGATGGAACCTGCGAATCGTCGGAACAGATGGCTGAGACAGAGCGGTTCTGGAATCAGATTATGATGGAACATGCGCTGTTTATCCGCGGCCTGCTTGATCCGACGGAGGGCGAACTGATCGAAACGGCAGATTCCTTTGCCGGTGATTATCAGAGACTTCTGGAGGAGGCAAGGCAGAAGGATTGCAGAGCCATGAACGGACTGACGAGGAAAACACTGGAAACGACAAAGAAGTACCGTGATTTTAAGGCAGCGGGGACAAAGGGAATAACCGGATGCGAGATTCGCTCCATCATTCTTCCGCTGTTGGCAGACCATGTGCTCCGGGAGGCCAATCACTATCTCCGGCTTTTGAAGCAGAAAGGGGAATAATCCATGCAGCTGTGTCAGTACCCTTGCCAGAACAAAGTCCGCCGTTTTACGCTGGAGGCGATCCAGATTCCAATTGTATACAATTCGTACGGCGATTATGACCCGAATGGACTGTTATACGTGCTGGAAAGTATTCAGCAGCAAAATTCACGGCGATCCTGCAACACCCGTATGGAAAGCATATTCCGGGGACAGGGTCATTTTCCAGACGATGATGCCGGCGGATAAGCCGCGAAATGTATCACTTGCCATTCACGGACATTTGTGGAGGGAACAGCCTGACGATGCCTTATCCAGAGAGATTCCGATTCAGGGAGGAATCAGCATCGGGAACCGGTTTGATATGGAACTGAAAGACGGAGCTTCCTGTCCGGGCGACTATCTGTACCGGTCAGGAAGTTTTGGATGGGATGTGGAATCCGGCATGTGGGGAATCTTTAGGGTAATGAAACAGTCGCTTCGGTGCAAATGCAAAGAAGTAGGCGGAAAACTGCCATTTCATTTCGGTGGGAATAAAACATCTCTTATGATACAGTCAATAAAAAAGCAGAAAAAGAAAGAAAAGCATAGGGGCAGATAACATGCCCCTATCTTTGTTAACTATTTTTTTACATGCCCATCATCTGAGACATGATACATACTCCTGATGCTCCGTGCTTCAACACAGTTTGTATTTGTTCCGGATCCAGACGGATCCCGCCGATGGCGTATATCGGGATCGGCGAGCGGTCACAGATCTGTTTCAGAAAATCGAGACCTCGCGGTGGAAGTCCTTTTTTGCAGTCGGTAGCAAAAATATGTCCTGCCGTTGCATAGGATGCTCCAAGAGCTGCAGCTTCTTCTGCCTCTTCTGTAGAATGGATCGAAACGCCGATCCGCATCCCCGTAAGACGGCCGGCGCCTTTTTCTTTCAGCTCCTTCAGTTTCCAGAGCGGTAAATGAAGGATATCCGTGTCTGCAGCGTCTGCAGCTTCAGGATAGAAGTGAGGGATCATCGTGACCTGATGCCGGTCACAGATTTTTTTTACAGCCAGGGAAAGATTCAGGTAGTCTTTGACCGGAAGATCTTTTTCTCTGAGAAGAAAAGCACGAGGCTGAAAACTGCAGATTCGTTCTACCTGATCCAGATATGGAAGCCGTGTCAGATGGCGGTTAGAGACGGCAATCACTTTTGAAAAATCAATTTCGTTGTACATGATTTTATTTCCTGTTCCTTTTGTATCTGATATCTTGTTTTTCAGCGTAAAACAAAGCTGAAACCACATTTGACCGGGCAGCGGTCATGCCTCATTCAAAGGCTCTATTTTTGACTCACTCCTGTAACCGGGGAGGAGGCGCTGGACCCTTTTTCGATTACCCGTCCCATGCCGGAAAGGTATGCAGTACGTCCTGCTTCGATTGCTTTGCGGAAAGCGCCTGCCATTGCGGGAATGTCCCCTGCTGTAGCGATAGCGGTATTGGACATGACTGCGGCGGCACCCATTTCCATGGCTTCACATGCATGGGAAGGTCGGCCGATACCGGCATCGACGATAATAGGCAGATTGATTTCATCGATGAGAATCTGGATAAATTCTTTTGTGCAGATTCCTTTATTGGATCCAATCGGGGCACCGAGAGGCATAACACATGCGGCGCCGGCATTGACCAGATCTCTGGCGGCATTGAGATCCGGATACATATACGGCATAACGATAAATCCTTCGTTTGCAAGAATCTCGGTTGCCTTGATCGTCTCATAGTTGTCCGGAAGAAGGTATTTGGAATCCGGAATCACTTCAAGTTTGACAAAATCACTATGGCAGATTTCCCGCGACAGCCGGGCGATGCGGACTGCTTCTTCTGCGGTTTTTGATCCGGATGTATTTGGAAGAAGTGTCACACCTTCCGGAATATAGTCAAGTATATTTGCCGAACTGTCCTGATTTGTACGGCGCAGTGCAAGTGTGATAATCTGGGCCCCTGCGTTCTCAACAGCTGCCTTAATCAGTTCAAGGGAATATTTCCCTGATCCAAGTATGAAACGTGACTGGAATTCATGTCCTCCCAGACAAAATGTGTCTTTTGTTAAATCGATCATTGTTTTTCTCCTTTATAAAATAGTGTTTGAAATCTGTTTTCTCATAGACGGTCTCCGGCTGTTCCGTTTATGATCAGATCTGCAGCCAGATTCGCCTGGTGAGCGGCGCAAAGTGCCACCCTGGGGGCCATCAGGCCCGGGCCTTTGCGTGAATCGCTGACCCCGTCCCCGCACAAGTAGAAACGGCTGGTGATTTTCTTTGAAAGAATCGTATTGCTGTTTCCGTATCCGGCCATTCCGGAAGCGCTGATTATGATCAGATCCCGGTAATTTTCCAGAATACCGTTTACAAGCATGGCCTTATTTTCCGGGACATCAAAGGCTTCGCACAGGATGGTGTCTTCTTTAAAAAGTGAAGCGACATTTTCATCAGAGACCCGGACGCAGTCTGTCCGGATATCCAGATAAGGATTGATCTCCAGCAGCTGTTCTTTTAAAGCATCCGTTTTGAACATACCTACATGACGCATCAGGTACTGCTGCCGGTTCAGATTGGTCAGATCTACCCGGTCAAAATCGATCAGATGAAGGTGTCCTGTTCCGATTCTTGCAAGGGAAAAAGCAATATTGGAACCCAGGCCGCCAAGACCTGCTATGGCGACTCTTCCACGGTTCAGCTTTTCCTGTATAGCTGCTGTGTGGCGTTCACAAAGTGCCTCCTGTATCTCTCTTTCGGTAAATCTCATATCAGCCCCCTCCTACAAAACTTACAATCTCGAGTACATCCCCGCTGTGGAGTAAAGTTTCCTTATAACAGCTTTTGGGAATGATCTCACCGTTTTTTTCAACAGCGATCCGGTTTGTCTGGTAGCCTTCCTGCTCCAGATAAACCAGCAGTGTGGTTGGTTCTTCTAACGGTTTGTCCTCTCCATTTATCCGGACCATCGCTTCCTCCTTCCCGGATGAACAGGATAGAGTGCGCTGCAGAATCTGTATGGATAAAGACACGGAAGGAATCAAATGTCATTCTGCAATAAAAAAGGAGTCCACAAAGAATTACACCCGTGGTGGTGCACCCCTTCATGAACTCCTGTTCACTCTATCGTTATCCGTATTCTTTTTATAATTACACTAAATAGTATACCATGAAAAAATTCTCTGTCAATTATTCAGAGAATTTTTTCATTTACTCTCATTTACAGGATCAAAGCAGCCGGATATAATAAAATCAACAGTCGAAAGAAATGTATTACCGGCTGCAGCCGGCATATGTGAAAAAACTAAATTTATAAATCATAAAAAGGGGAAAACTTATATGCGTTCTGAAAAAGAAATGCTCTCATTGATTGAAGAAATTGCACTGGAGGATGAGAATATCCGGGCAGCTTATTTAGAAGGATCCAGGGTGAATCCAAATGTTACCAAAGATTTATTTCAGGATTACGATGTGGTATACATCGTGGAAACAACCAGGCCATACCGCGAAAACAAGGAATGGATTACCAGATTTGGAGAGATTTTGTATATGAATTACCCGGAAGATAATGTGCATTATCCATCGGATGTGGAAAACTGTTATGGATGGCAGATTCAGTGTGGAGACGGAAATCGTCTGGATCTGCATGTCTGCACAAGAGATTATGCGCTGGAAAGACTGGAAATGTACCGGGTGCTTGTGGACAAGGATCACATCATGCCGGCCAAAGAGGATACTTCTGAGGAAAGATACTGGGTGAAAAAGCCGACTGAGAGAGAATTCCAGTGTACCTGTATGGATTTCTGGTGGTGCTTTAATAACGTGGCAAAGGAGGTAAGCAGGGAGCTTGGATTCCAGTACGATCAGGAAAATGCGGACAACAGTACAGCATTTCTACGCCGGGTCAAAGATCTGCCGTTGGATGCGGAACGGATTATGTAGAAATCGTTTTATACAGGAAATCAGGGCATTCAACCGATGGTAGAGTGCAAAAATAGCGGTTTTGTGTTATCCTTTCTTCAGAGAGAGGGGGCAGAAGTTATGGTGAACCTGAATCAAACTGGAAAATTTATAGCAGAATGTAGAAAGAAAAAGCAGCTGACACAGAAGCAGCTGGGAGAGAAACTCCATGTAACGGACCGTGCTGTTTCCAAATGGGAAAACGGAAAGGCGTTTCCGGACGTCCATATTATGGAAGACCTGTGCAGGGAGCTGGATATCAGTGTGAGCGAGCTGCTGGCGGGCAAGCGGATCGAAACGGAGCAGTATCAGAAAGAGACGGAGAAACTGCTGATGACGGCGGTCGGCAGGTCTCAGCTGTATGGATTTCAGATTATCATTTACATTTTAATGTTTTCTTTTATTACAGCCTTCCAGCTACTCCTTGTCCTGAAAGGTGACGGCGAGTGGCTGCCGCCGACGAGGGAGATGATTTTATGCGGGCTGGTCTGTGTGGGTACGTTTGCCTGTGCGGTCTATCTGGACAAGAAGATTCCGGAGAGAATGTTTCGGATGTCCAGTCCGGTTATACAGGGGATTGTGGGAGGCGTTTATTTTCTTTTGTTAACGCTGTTTGATTATCAGAGTTACGGGGGATTAGAGGGAATGGAATCAGGGGAACAGATTTTTCTCATTCTCTTTTTCATTGTGGGATTCGTTTTTACAGTGTTTTTTTGGGCCGCAGCTGGATCTGAAAGAAAAGATAAATAAGGAGTCTGCACTTTTCTGAGAAAACACTTTAAAGTGATGAAATCATGCACAAATTGCAAGGATGAAGAGAAAATATTTTATTCATGTTTGACAAAAAAACAGAATGCACTCGGTTTTTCTATTGACAATCTATTTAAAAGAGCTATAATAAAACAAAATTAAAAAGCCAATGCGAAGAACAGGACAGGACTTCCTGTGTACCAATGCTTTCAGAGAGTTTCCGGCTGGTGTGAGGAAACAGCATGACGAGGAAGCCATCCCCTGCAAGCAGTCGGGGTGAAAAGTGAGTGAGTAGCCCGGACCGGAGTTCCACCGTTAGAGGGAAAGCTGTTAATCCGTACGATTAGTCCGGACGACAGTACAGAGTGACCGGACGTTGTCCGGTAAGCAGAAGTGGTAACGCGGAGAAGAGAAGTTTCGTCTTCTGACAGAGCAATCTGTCAGAGGGCGTTTTTTTATTTTAATTAAAACTTTGTTCTTTACCGCTGCGCTTGATTCGCAGGTCGGAACCCTCCAAAAGGGAAGGAACCGGTCGTTTGGCCTGATAGAAAAGGAGAGTGGAAAATTATGAACTCACTGGTAATTGTTTTAGCGGCGGCGGTCTGTCTGATTGCGGCATATGCGCTGTACGGACGCTGGCTTGCCAGGAAATGGGGAATCGACCCGAAGGCGAAGACTCCGGCAGTTCTGCATAATGACGGGCAGGACTATGTTCCGACAGATGGGTGGACCGTCTTTGCCCATCAGTTTTCTTCCATCGCAGGTGCAGGACCTGTAACCGGGGCCATTCAGGCTGCAGCATTTGGGTGGCTTCCGGTGCTGCTCTGGATTCTCATCGGAGGAATCTTCTTTGGAGCTGTCACGGACTTTGGTGCACTTTATGCGAGCGTAAAAAATGATGGAAAATCCATGGGGCTGCTGATTGAGAAGTATATTGGAAAGACGGGACGGAAGCTGTTTCTTGGATTCTGCTGGCTGTTCTGTCTGATCGTGATCGCGGCATTTGCGGACATGGTAGCGGATACATTCAATGCCTATGTTGTGACGGACGGAGTGAGGACACTTTCTGAGAATGCCACTGTAAACGGAGCGGCGGGAAGTATTTCTCTGTTTTTCATCCTGTTTGCGGTGATCTTTGGAGTGAGCCAGCATAAGCTGAAACTGACCGGATGGAAAGAAGTGGTCTTTGGACTGGTCTGCACAGTGCTTGCATTTGTATTTGGAATGAATTTCCCGGTGATTCTTGGAAAAGAGATGTGGGTATATATCGCATTCCTTTATATCTTTCTGGCAGCAGTGCTTCCTATGTGGTTTGTCATGCAGCCAAGAGACTACATGTCCACCTTTATGTTTATCGGAATGATCGCCGGAGCGGTGCTGGGGCTGGTGTTTGCTCATCCGTCCATGAATCTTCCGGCATTTACCGGGTTTCAGAATGAGAATCTCGGAACGTTGTTCCCGATTCTGTTTGTAACGGTTGCCTGCGGTGCAGTATCCGGATTTCACAGCCTGGTTTCTTCCGGTACCTCATCCAAGACGGTTTCCAATGAGAAGGATATGCTGAAAGTCGGATACGGGGCAATGGTCCTGGAAAGTCTGCTGGCAGTTATCGCTCTTTGTGTTGCCGGTGCGGCGGCAGGAGCAGACGGGACAGCAGCGGCCGGCACGCCGTTCCAGATTTTTTCCTCAGGAGTGGCCGGATTCCTTGAGATGTTCGGCATTCCGGTCTATGTGGCGCAGAGTTTCATGACTATGTGTGTATCAGCGCTTGCGTTTACAACGCTGGATTCTGTTGCGCGGATCGGACGGATGTCGTTCCAGGAGCTGTTCAGTGTGGATGATATGGAGCATGCGGAGGGATGGAGAAAGGTACTCTGCAATAAATATTTCGCAACGGTGATTACCCTGGTATTTGGCTATATTCTGACTCAGGTCGGCTATTCGAATATCTGGCCGTTGTTTGGAAGCGCCAATCAGCTGCTGAGCGCTCTCGTACTGATTACACTGTGTGTATTTCTGAAAGTGACAGGTCGAGAACTCAGGACACTGGTACCTCCATTTGTGATTATGCTGGTTGTCACATTTACCGCCCTTGTGCAGAGATTCATCTCGCTGGTCAAGGCATTTTCTGACGGAAAAGGCGTATTTATGGTCGAGGGACTACAGCTGATCGTTGCGGTTCTCCTGATGATCCTTGGCGTGACCATCGTTGTAACTTCGGGAAAGGAACTGCTCAGAAAGAGAGCATCAAAATCATCGGCCGTATCGGCTTAAATCCAGAAAAAAGGTCGGAATCATCAATGAAAGAGGATTTCGATCTTTTTTTCTGGAAAGAAACAGAAAGAACGCCGCTTTATTCGTCTGAAATGTGATATACTGGACAGAATGAGGAGTTCATAACATTTTGTGATAAGGAGAGGAAGAATATGAAAAGGAAAAAGCTTCCGTTTGGCTATGATGATCCTTCCTGTCCGGAAAGGACTTTGGGGGCGACGGACCGGTACCTGACAAGGAACGGCAGGCCGTGGATTCCTGTAATGGGAGAGTTTCATTTTTCCAGGTTCCGAAGCGAATTCTGGGAAGAAGAAATTGAAAAAATGAAAGCTGGAGAAGTACAGATTCTGGCTACATATGTGTTTTGGATTCACCATGAGGAAAAGGAAGGAGAATGGAATTTTGAAGGGCAAAGGAACCTTCGGGAATTTCTGGGAATCTGCCGGAAGTGTGAAATGCCGGTGTTTCTGCGGATTGGTCCATGGAGTCATGGCGAGTGCAGGAATGGAGGATTCCCGGACTGGCTGATTCAGAAAGAGGGAATCGAAGTGCGGACAGATCAGCCGCTTTACCTGTCTTATGTGAAGCGGTTTTTCGAGAAAATTTACGGGCAGACGGACGGTTTTCTCTGGAAACAGGGAGGGCCGGTGCTTGGTATTCAGGTGGAAAATGAATACGGACACTGTGGAGGTCTGACCGGAGAGGCTGGAGTCCGGCATATGAAGACGATCAAACAGCTGGCAAAAGAAGCCGGGTTCCGTGTGCCGTATTATACGGCTACAGGATGGGGCGGAGCGATTGTCCCGGAAGGGGAGATGCTTCCTGTCCTGGGAGGATACTGCGATGCACCATGGGAACAGCACATACATGAGATGCCGTTGAATGCGAATTATCTGTTTTCTCACAATAAGGATGATGGAAGTATTGGCAGTGACCTGCAGAAGGAGCGGGAACAGGAATTTACTTATGACACGGAGAAATATCCATATTTTACAGCAGAGCTGGGCGGAGGCGTGCAGGTAACGATGCACCGGCGTCCTGTGGTGGACAAAAAAGACACATGTGCAATGGTGATCTGCAAGCTTGGAAGCGGAGCCAGTCTTCTGGGATATTACATGTACCATGGAGGGACAAATCCAAAGGGAAGGTACAGTACGCTTCAGGAGTCAAAAGATACTGGTTATTTAAATGATCTCCCGGTATATTCCTATGATTTCCAGGCACCGGTCGGAGAGTATGGAAGGATTCATGATGTGTTTTATCACCTTCGGCCGTATCATCTGATGCTGAAAGAGTTCGGAAGCATGATGGCGGAAACAGAGTTCATTCTGCCGGAGTGGAGTGCCGGACGTCCTGAGGATCTGACAAGTGTCCGCGCTGCGCTGCGCCATGATGAGAAAACAGGATCCGGTTTTCTGTTCTGGAACCAGTATCAGAGACATGCTGTCCTGGAAGAACATCCGGGAGAAAAAATCGTAGTGGAGACAGAAGGAAAGAAAATTTCATTCCCGGCAATGGATCTGGAGAATGGAACATATGGATGCTGTCCTTATCATCTGTCATGGGGCAGTCTGCTTGTCGAGATTTCCAATGCACAGCTTCTTTGTACGTTGGGAGAGAGGCTGGTATTCTTTGCAGATGATGTAAGCAAGGTTCGGCATCAGATACGGGGAGATGAGTCGAAAATCATAACGTTGTCCCGGGAGCAGGCGGAACATGCCTGGAAAATAAACGGGAAATTGTATCTGGCGGAAGGTTGTATCTGCCGGGCGGGAGACAAGTACGATCTGCTCACATACAGTCCGGATGGACAGATCTGCTGTCTGCCGTCGGAAGAAAAAATATCGTATCGATGTGAAGAAAAACATTCGGGAGCAGAAATCAGCAGGATAACAGAAGGACAGAACTATACGGAGTATGAAATGAACATTCAATATCCGGATAAAGACTTTCCGGAAAACTACTGGCTTATTATAGGATTTGACGGAGACAGGGCCGAACTCTGGATGGACGGAGAACTGTGCGGTGACTGGTTTTATACAGGGAATGACTGGCAGATCGGACTGAAATATTTTGACTGGCCAAAGCAGATGACGATTCGGATTTATCCGGTGAGAGAGCATGTGTATGTCGAAAAGAAACCGGAGCAAAGATGCGGGATACGAAAGATCCATGTGCAGACCGAGTACCGGATTTCTCTTGGAACTCTGGAATAGAGAAAAAAGTTTATATAATTCCCTGGAGACTGCCGCATCAAACCAGGACCGCGCATTTATGGCGGCAGAAGTAAGTAGGAAAATGAACTTGACAGGAAAAAGAAAGGCTAAATGATGGAATTGATAAGAAGACCAAGAAGATTAAGAAGATCTTCGGCTGTCCGTGAACTGGTTCATGAGACAGATGTTAGAGTGACAGATTTGATTTACCCGGTATTTGTTGTGGAAGGAGAAAAGGTGAAGGAGCCGGTTCCATCCATGCCGGGAATTTACCGTTATTCAGTGGATATGCTGAAAATTCATTTGAAAGAAGTGTGGGAAACCGGAATACGTTCGGTGATCTTTTTCGGCGTGCCGGATCACAAGGATGCATGCGGCAGCGGCGCATGGGATGAACATGGGGCGGTTCAGAGCGCACTTCGCATGGCAAAGGAATGTTTCCCGGATCTGATCTGTATTGCAGACATTTGCCTGTGCGAGTATACGGATCACGGCCATTGCGGGATTGTGCGGGATGGAAAAATCCTCAATGACGAGACACTTGCATATTTATCAAAAGCGGCAGTATCCTGTGCAGGAGCAGGGGCGGATATCGTAGCGCCGTCTGACATGATGGACGGCCGGATCGGACATATGCGCCGCTCACTGGATGAGGCAGGATATGAGGATACGCTCATCATGGCTTACTCTGTAAAGTATGCGTCGGCTTTTTACGGACCGTTTCGGGAGGCGGCGGATTCTGCGCCGGCATTTGGGGACAGAAAGACATATCAGATGGACTGGAGGAATAAAAAAGAGGCAATTGTGGAGACACAGCTGGATATCGAAGAAGGGGCCGATATCATCATGGTGAAACCGGCGATGGCCTATCTGGATATCGTAAAAACAGTCAGTGACAGATTTGAATTTCCGATATGCACCTACAGTGTCAGCGGAGAGTATTCCATGATAAAGGCGGCGGCCCTGAATGGCTGGGTTGATGAAAAAGCAGTAGTGATGGAAAGCCTGACAGCCATGAAACGTGCCGGTGCGGGAATGTTAATTACCTACTATGCACCTCAGGCGGCGAGATGGATCAGGGAGGGGTAATCCCGATGCTGGCCGGACAAACAGGATCAGGCTATGGACGTTAGCAGATCGGGGAGAGTGTGCGCTTGACATGGCGGCAGGAAGGTGCTATAACTCGATTTAGGTATATGTTGCCGTACGAAAAAAGGAAAATGCAGGAGGAATGAAGATGTTAGATGCAAAAGTAGCAGAATTGCTGAACACTCAGATTAATAAGGAGTTTTATTCCGCTTATTTATATCTGGATTTTGCAAATTATTATACAGAAGAGGGACTGGACGGCTTTGCCAACTGGTACAATATTCAGGCTCAGGAGGAGCGCGACCATGCGATGCTGATTCTGAAATATTTACAGAATAATGGATGCAAGGTGACTCTGGAGGCCATTGACAAGCCGGATCAGAAATACGAGTCATTTGCAGATCCACTTCGGGCAGGATATGAGCATGAACAGTATGTAACAGGACTGATTCACAATGTTTACGATGCGGCAAATCAGGTAAAAGACTTCCGTACGATGCAGTTCCTTGACTGGTTTGTAAAAGAACAGGGAGAAGAAGAGACCAATGCGGAAAATCTGATCAAGAAGTATGAATTGTTCGGATCCGATCCGAGAGCCCTTTACATGCTGGATGGAGAACTTGGCGCCCGCGTATATGCAGCACCATCTCTCGTCTTATAGAATTTTATCCTGGATGAAAAAAGCCTGCGCAGAATGGTTGTTCTGTGCAGGCTTTTTTTCTTGATTGCGGAAGCTCGTTGTGCTACAGTAAAACTATCTATATTGGCGGCATTCTGACTGCCGTTTCTGTCTTCTTCTATCAGAGAAGAAGATCTCTTTTGCCGAAAGGCATTCTCATTTTCGGAAGCTCCACATCGGAGTCATAAAACCCGCAAATGAACGAAATGACAACTGAAAAAAGAAAAGGAGGAACATGGTTATGGCAACGATTTTAAAGACGTATTTTCCAACCATACGCACGCGCAAAGAAGTATTAGAGGAGATTTCCGAAAGCGAAAAACTCTCTGAGATGTTCCGGCAGTGGAACGAAGGGCAGCAGGAAGAATTTCTGGATGTCTGTACAGGAAACCGGGGGCTTCGGATTCTCTATGATTCCTTTTTTAAAGAGATTCTGAATCCCGAGACAGCCCCGGAGCGGCTGGAGGATTTTCTATCACTTGTGCTGAAAAAGAAAGTAAAGATTTTAAAAGTACTTCCCAATGATACGGTGCGGATTGCTGACGAACATTCTCTTGTGATTATGGATATTGTAGTGGAGCTGGAAGATCAAAGTATCGCAAACGTGGAGGTACAGAAACTCGGCTATCTGTTTTCAGGTCAGAGAAGTGCCTGCTACTCAGCAGATCTGCTCCTCAGGCAGTATAAGAGAGTGAAAGGAGAACGAGGAAAATCTTTCAGTTACAAAAATATGAAAAAGGTGTACACGATCGTTCTCTACGAGAAAAGTCCAAAAGAATTTAAAGAATATCCGGATGATTATATTCATAAATTTTCCCAGAAATCAGATACAGGAATCAAGCTGGAATTATTGCAGGAATATGTATACATTCCGCTTGACGTATTTCAGAATGTTGTGCAAAATAAAGGTATAGGAAACAGACTGGAGGCATGGCTTGAGTTTTTCAGTACAGATGAACCGCGGAGGATTGCAGGACTTTTGAAGGAATATCCGGAGTTCAAACAGATGTATCAGGAGATCTACGAACTGTGCCAGAATGTAGAGAAGGTGATGGAGATGTTCTCAAAAGAATTGTTGCAGCTGGATCGGAACACGGTACAGTATATGATTGATGAGATGCAGGAAGAAATTGACGGACTTAAAGGAGATCTGCAGAAAAAGGAAACTGTGCTACAGGAGAAAGAAACTGTGCTACAGGAAAAAGACAGCAGACTGCGGGAGACAGAAGCATCCTTAAAAGAAAAAGAAGAAGAAAATGCAAGGCTCCAGAATCAGATTCGGGAATTGATGGAGAAGCTGGAGAAATAGAAGTGAGATAGCAGCAACGCTGTCTGGAATACAAAAGCGCCTGTATGGGCGCTTTTGTGTATGCAAAGTAAGAAACGATATTTCAAGGGAGGGAAAAGCTGATGGAGAGCTGGAAATCAATCTGGAAGCGGGAAGAAGATCTTGCGCACATTCATGGGTGGGATTTTTCGCATATTGAGGGGCGGTACGAGGAAGAGAAGGATCTTCCCTGGAATTACAGGGAGATTGTAAATCAGTATCTTACCGGGGATGCAGAACTTCTGGATTATGACACCGGCGGGGGAGAATTTCTGCTCTCGCTTGGACATCCGTGGCAGAAGACATCCGCAACGGAGGGATATCCTCCGAATGTGGAACTGTGCCGGGAAACATTGCTGCCTTTGGGAATTCATTTTAAAGAGTGTCAGGATCCGGCGAAAATCCCTTATCCGGATGAGAGCTTTGATTTGATTATCAACCGTCACGGCGACTTTGATGCACCGGAACTTTACCGGCTTTTAAAGAGCGGAGGCGTTTTTATTACAGAACAGGTAGGCGGTGACAATGACCGGGATCTGGTAGAGCAGGTACTTCCGGGGACGCCGAAACCGTTTCCGCATTTGAACCTGAAAGAGCAGAGAAAGGCTTTTGAGGATGCAGGATTCCAGATTCTTCGGGCAGAAGAGGCATACCGTCCGATTGTGTTCTATGACGTAGGCGCGTTTGTATGGTTTGCGCATGTGATAGAATGGGAATTCCCGGGCTTTTCGGTTGAAAAATGCATGGGAAATCTTCTTGAAATGCAGAATAATCTGGAACGGGACGGAAAAATAGAAGGTACCATTCACCGGTATCTGATCGTTGCAGGAAAGTTGTAATCGTGTTGGAAGAAGCAACGAATGGAAGGAGGAAAGAAACGTGATTTTATATTTTTCGGGAACAGGAAACAGTGAGTATGTGGCAAAGAGAATTGGAAAGGCTGTCGGGGATGAAGTACTGGATTTGTTTTCCAGACTGAAAAACAGAGACAGCAGAGAGGTATATTCGGACAGGCCCTGGGTGATTGTATCGCCTACTTATGCGTGGAGAATCCCGCGGATTCTGGAAGCATGGATAAAGAGAACAGAACTTTCAGGAAATAAGAAGATCTATTTTGTTATGACGTGCGGATTAAATGCAGGAAATGCCGGGAAATATCTGCAGGAGCTTTGCGCGGGAAAACAGATGCAGTATTTGGGGTGTATGCAAATCGTGATGCCGGAAAATTATATAGCCTTGTTTCAGACACCGCACAAAGAGGAGGCGGTGAAAATTATCCGCCGTGCGGAGAAAAGGATTGATGAGGCGGTTTCGCGGATTCAGAAAAAGCTTCCGTTTCCTCCGGCTAAAATCACTCCGGTGGACAGACTGAGCAGCGGTCCGGTCAATCAGGTGTTTTATCCACTGTTTGTACATGCTAAAAAGTTTTATGTAACGGGAGACTGCATTTCCTGTGAAAAATGTGCAAAAGTCTGTCCGATGAATAATATCCGGTTCCATCATGGGCGTCCGGTATGGGGAGATCAATGTACGCACTGCATGGCCTGCATCTGCAAATGTCCGGCGGAAGCGATTGAATATGGGAAACACAGCAAGGGACTTCCGCGTTATACGTTCCCGAAAGAACAGTTTCCTTTATAGGAGGATGAATGGATGCGGATTTATGTAGATGCGGATGCCTGCCCTGTAGTCAGGATAGTGGAAGAGACCGCAAAGAAATACAGTGTGTCTGTGACGTTGCTTTGCGATACGAATCATGTATTGAAGTCAGAGTATAGTGAAGTGAAGGTGATTGGTTCCGGAGCGGATGCTGTGGATTTTGCACTGATCGGATTGTGCAAAAAAGGGGATCTGGTGGTGACGCAGGACTATGGAGTGGCGGCAATGGCTCTTGGAAAAGGGGCTTTTTGCATCCATCAGTCCGGCAGGTGGTACACGAATGATAATATTGACCAGATGTTGATGGAACGGCATCTTGCCGGAAAAGCAAGAAGAGCTTCCAAAAAGAATCACCTGAAGGGGCCGAAGAAAAGAACGGCAGAGGATGATGAACGGTTTGTGAAGTCTCTGGAAGAACTGATACAAAAAGCGTCCGTAGAACATGAGAGAGAAACAGGAAAATTGGAATAAAGGAGAGGAAACGATGAAGAAGATAGCAGTAGTATTTCCAGGAGTCGGATATCATGCGGACAAGCCGCTTTTATATTACAGCAGAAAGATTGTCGGACGGTACGGATATGAGATTGTCTGCGCAGATTACGGGAAACTTCCATCGGGCATCAAGGGAGACGCAAAGAAAATGTATGCCGCCTACGAACAGGCACTTGAAAAGATAACCGGACAGCTTTCCGGAATCGACTTTGGTTCTTATGATAAAGTACTGTTTTTGTCCAAGAGTATCGGGACCGCTTTGGCGGCGTCCTATGATGCCATAAACCGGATCGGAGCCGGACATGTCTATTATACCCCTGTGGAGGCGTCATTTCAGGCCATCGGGACGGAAGGAATTGTTTTTCACGGAACCGGAGATGACTGGGCGAAGACGGAAGTCATTGTCAGTGAATGTGAGAAAAGAAAGATTCCTCTTTATCTGACGGAGCACGCCAATCATTCCATGGAGACCGGGGAAACGCTACGGGATCTGGAGATTATGAGAGAGATCATGGAAAAGACGGAAGACTATATTCGTGAATTTTCCGCGAGGAACGAATAAACGTTCTTTTTAAAAGTAGAAGTTACATCGATTCTTTCCAGAAAGAAAGTAATTTTAAATCTGTTGACAAGTTTACTTGTCGATGATATGCTGAGGGCTACAAGCAAACCTGGCCTTATTTGGAGGGAATCAGTATGGAAAAAGAAGAAGTTTTATTAAAAAGCAGAAAAGAAAACAAGATTGTGGATGAAAGGGAACGCAATGTTCAGATGTGGGCCGGAAGAATGGCGGCCGGATTTGGTATCTTTATGTGCGCGGTACTTTCTATATTGGCATCATGGGCAGACAAAGGAGAAAATTACAGTGCATGGATTATTTTCTGTACGATTTACGGTTCAATGGAACTGATGATGTTTCTAAAGTTGAGAAACAAGTGGGATTTGATTTTGGCAGTCATAGAGATTGGCGGGGGAATACTGTTTTTTATAGCCTATTTGAAGGAACTGTTCTGATTTTAATTTCAAAAACTACCGGGAGAGGCAGTATGTTTGCGGTCCTCCCGGTTTTTTCTTTCTATTTTTTATTTCCGGTATCTTATCCTCGCTCCCGGAAATGATCCAGATAATACTGAAATGCGCTGACAATATATTCAGCGGACCCGGTTCCGTGTTTTGTGTCTGTGATAGCCTGAATGTAGTCACCGGAGTAAAGTTCGATGATCAGATCGCAGTAAGATGCATGATCGCAGAACAGCTCCGAAGATGCGGTGTCTCTGGCCCGGGAAATTGCATCCCGGACAAGCTGCTGAACAGCATCTGAGGAAACGGGTTCTCCTTTATGAGAGGCGAGTTTGACAAACGGATCTTCCGCTTTCAACTCTTCTGGAATCTGGGCCTGCCACTTCTTCATGATTTCTGAAAAATGTTCCAGATTGTATTTCATTGCCTCAGTGTACGCCTCGACACTGCCGAATTCCTGGACGGCGAGGCGGGCAGCCTGTGCCTCGCTTTTACGGATTTGCTGAATAAACAGGTCGAAATTTTCTTCACTTCCCCAGTAGGTAATAACCTCATCTTTGTGACTGGTTTTGAACTCTTCCAGTGCGCGGAAATATTCAGAAAGATCATATTCTTGGAGATTATCAATCGTATCGCGCTCTTCCAAGCGGGTCAGAAGTTCGATCTGCCGGTCAAGATGCCCTCGTTCAATTAAAAATTGATGTTTTTTCCTGCAAAATGCCGCAGCGCGGTCAGATTTTGCCCCGCTCAGAAGTTGCTGAACTTCTTTCAGTGAAAAGTCAAGTTCTTTCAACGTCAGGATCTGCTGGAGTTTTCCAAGGGCCTCTTCGTCGTACAGGCGGTATCCGGATTCCGAGAGGCTGGACGGTTTCAGCAGTCCGATTTCATCATAATATTGCAGTGTTCGTACACTGATTCCACTCAATTTTGCGATCTGACTTATTGTCTTCATGTGCTCCACTCCTTCTATCCCTATCATACCGTATCACGCAGCGTGAGAGTCAAGAATCGAAGCAAAAAAAGCACAGATTTTTAATTGTTTATTATTCTTATGAAAGAAATGCAGAGGCACTTGTAGGAGAAATGAAAGAGGCAATTGACGCCGATGTGCTGAAACTTACCGTGGCAGATGAAAAACCGACGAAAAGCATGTTCCGTTTTGTGTGGGGAGGCGTACAGGTCTACATGAAAAAGAAGCCGCAGCTTGCGCCGTATCAGGTCAATCTGGATGAATATGACAATATCATCATCGGAACTCCGTGCTGGTTTGGCACCTATGCGCCGGCAGTCAACACATTTCTGAGTGAAAATCAAATAAAAGGAAAGAAGATCTATCTTCTGGTGTGCAATGGTGGTAATATGAGAAATACATGGAAGAACTTCCATAAGGCGCTGGAAGGAAATGAGATCGTATCAGAGCTTGATCTTGTGTACCCGATCCGTAAAGGAATTCAGGACGCGAAGAACAAGGTGAATCAGTGGATCAAAAAAGCGATAAAATAAGAAGCCGCCGGAAAGGAACAAAAGATGTGCAGCCTGTTTTACATCGATGAGACAATCTTAGAGAAACTAAAAGCGTTCGCGACAGAGATGGACAGCGAAGCCAAAAACGTATGCCTGGGGCGTGACGTTCGTCCGACAGAACGTGCGCTGATTCTAAAGTGGAATGGAAAAGGAATCTGTCTTTCCGGTATAAAATGGGGTTATCCGGGGATTCAAAAGAGCGGCGTGCTGATCAATGCAAGGGTCGAATCGGTTCTGGAGAAAAAGATTTTCGCAAATGGAATCCGGTATCACCGTGCAGTTATTCCAGCAAGACATTTTTACGAGTGGAACGGGCGGAAAGAGAAAAATACTTTTGAAAGCCGGGATGGAGAAATCCTTTACATGGCAGGATTTTTGGATATCATAGAGAATGAAGAACACTTTGTGATTCTGACAACGGAGGCAAATGCATCGACGAAACCGGTGCATGACCGGATGCCGCTGATTCTAAGACAGGATCAGATCGAGGACTGGCTCCGGGACGAGAAAGCGGCCGAAGCAATGCTGTGCCAGACGCCGGAAGAGCTGAAACGGCAGGCAGATTACGAGCAGATGACATTGTTTCCGATGTGAGACAGGAAGGAGAAATGTTATGAAAATTGAGATGCACGTCCATACAAGCGAGGGAAGTCCCTGCGCAAAAGCAGATGCAGAGTCGATCATGAAAGCATACGCTGAAGCGGGATATGATGCGCTTGTGATTACGAATCACTTTGACTCCGTTTTGCTGAACGAGTTTGGAAAGACGGACGAGGAGAAAATAGAACGGTATCTTATGGGATACAGAAAAGCTAAAGCGGCAGAAGAAAAGTATGGAATTCAGGTTATGCTTGGTGTGGAAATTCGACTGGAACCGAACGAGGAAGATTTCCTGATTTACGGGATCAACGAGGACTTTTTATTCCAACACCCGGATCTTTGTTTTTTAAGCCAGGAAGAAATCTATCATCTCTGCCATTCCTGCGGTGCGTTATTTTATCAGGCACATCCGTTCTGGGAACCATGTGTACCGCGGGATCCGGAATTCTTAGATGGAGTGGAATACAATCAGCGTCCGAACAGCGGAAATCACAATGAAAAACTGGATGAATGGAGAAAGGCATATCCGGAATTGAAACTGGTTTCCGGCAGCGACTGCCATGATCTGGATCAGGTGGGATTCGGTGGAATCGAGACAGAGAAGGATGTCCATAATATCAAGGAAGTTGTCGCATTGATGAAGGAAGAAAAAATCCGGCTGATTGTCAGCACAGATTCAAATTGATAGAACGAAAAAAAGAGGCATTTTGCCTCTTTTTCTGCTATTATAATACCACAAAATGGCCCAAAATTCAAGTCTGGCAAACCTTAGCAACCGGTGCTATACTTGGCTCTCAAAATAAAAGGGGGCGTGTGTATGGAAAAAGATTGGATGCAGTTATTGCAAAGACAGAATCAGCTGGCTAAGGTATTGGAGACGAATCAACGGGCAGAACGCTATGGGCTCACATTAAGTGAAGAGGAGGCAGGACTCATTCTGGAAGAACGGGGAAGGGCATTGAAAGAGCAGAAAAGAGTGGAGTTTGGTGAAGGAATTCTGCCGAAGATCATCGATGAGTTCTGCGACTCGGCGTATCTGGATCAGGAGCATTATGTAGAAACTCTGATCCGGCTACAGGATATTTTTTATCTGTACAAAAATGAGATGATGGATGAAATCACAGATGACGAGTTGCTTCATTTTATGAAAGAGCAGTACGAAGAAATCTGTTTTGGGGATCTGGATTATTTGGAGAGCACCTGCCTGAGTAATTTTGCCCAGGCAATCCGTGCCGGATACAGCGGTTTCCGGGCATCGGACGGGCGGAATGAGTACGGACAGTTTGATGAAGTAACGCGATGGGATCATGAACTGTACATGGAAGCACTGCGGGAACTTTGCTGGAGGTGATGTCTGTGAAGTATGAAATGGAAGAACTGATACCTCTTGTAGGATGGCTGGCGCAAAAATACACATCAGGAGAGAGTACGTCGGTTACTTACGAAAAAGCGGAACAACTGATGGAAGCAGTCCTGTACTGTATTCGGGAAGCAGAGCGGGAGACGGAATATGCGGTGGCGGCACCGGAAAGAATGACAGCGGAGAAAATATACCATATTGGAGCGGAAGCTGTGGAGCGCAAAACAAAAACTGCATTGAAACTTTACCATCAGATCTTACCGGAATTTCATTCCTATGAAAATCAGTGCCTTCAGGACACTATGACAAAAGGAATTCCGGAGTTTTTTAAGTGGTATGATGTCCGGTTTGCACCGCAGGAAACCATTCTGACTTTGGACTATCCGGTGCTGAAAGATTTGTCTGCATACACAGGAATTGACTGCATTTTTCAGTGGCTTGTCTGCATCCAGTATGAACAGCGTTTCCTTCGTCTTTTTCCAGAAAGCAATATCATTTCGATATTGCTCCGGTATGATGAGGAATATCGGGAGAATATCATCAATCTGGCAGAAATTTTCCTTTTCCATTTTGCAGGACATCTCTTTGCAGAGAAGCCATTTACAGGGCAACAGTTTGACAAAACAGATTATAATAAAATTAAAACTGTTTTTCAAAACGAGAGCCGGGAGGATCTGAAAAAAGAATTTAAGCTGGCATTGAAACTGTTTCTGAAAGGTGCCGGGGAAGAAGAGCCTGAGATGTTGTCATATTTAGCTACGGCGTCAGAGGAAATTCTGGTTCGGATGGAAAATGCATCTCAAAATGAAAAACTGGAAGTACTGTTTTAGGGAATGAGGAGAATGAGTATGATTTTACAGGAATTTGATCCATCACAAAAGGCGGTAATCAATGCTGAAGATTTTGTGGATCCGATTGCAGAGATGCCGGAAACTGCCGTGGCATGTTATTCCAGAATTACAATGGAAAGAATGGTTGAAGAACTGGGAGCGAAAAAGATTGCATCTACCAGTACAGCAAATGGGGAGACCTATGTGTATCGGGCGGCCTATAAAGGAAAAGAAATCGCCCTGTTTATGATTGATGTGGGAGCACCGATGAGTGTGGCGATGCTGGAAGAAGTGTTTGCTATGGGGGTCAGGAATGTTATAGTGTTTGGTACGTGCGGCGTACTGGACAGAGAAATCGAAGATTGTTCCATTTTGATTCCGAATCAGGCGATACGGGATGAGGGAACAAGTTATCATTACGCACCGGCAGAAAATGAAATTGAAGTCAATGGGAATTATCTTGGGCAGTTCACAGATCTGCTGGAGGCGATGAACATCTACTATACCGTGGGAAAGGTGTGGACAACAGATGCCTTTTACCGGGAGACTGTGGAAAAGGTAAAACGAAGAAAAGAGCAGGGATGCATTTGTGTGGATATGGAATGTTCCGCCAATGCAGCTGCAGCCAGATTCCGGGGAAGAGAACTGTTTCAGTTTTTCTATGCGGCGGATAATCTGGACGCGGAACAATGGGATATAAGAAGTCTTGGCAATGACGCAAAACTGATGGAAAAAGATCGAATTGCCATGATTGCACTAGAACTGGCTGTCCGGATCTGACGGAAAACAGCAGCAGAGGAAATGAGGTGAGAAGAGGCATGAATCTGGAAGAAGCGATGGAGATACTGGATGTGGTGCAGGGCGAGGATAAAGCGAAGATCAGGAAGAAGTACCGCAGCCTGATGCGGAGGTATCATCCGGACGCTCTGGGATCGGACCGGCCGGAACAGATCAGGCGGGTGCAGCAGATGAATGAAGCCTATCACCTTTTGATGAAACAGGAAGTCCCGATCCTGCGGTCTGCACGAAAAAGGCGGAAATGGGAATGGACGGGCACGGTCAATGCGGATGCCTTCTGCGAACGAAATGTCTATCTGCATTACAGTATGGAGGTGGAAGGGGAGCCGTTGCATTATCAGGCGGCCCGTGGGAAGTATCTGTGGGACCCGGAGGAAGAAGAATTCAGCCTGTTTCTTACAAGCCTCCGCCATGCTGCGAAAGAGTTGCTGGAACAGGTGGAGAGAAGGCAGGGAACATTCCGGGAAGAGGATGTCCGGCAAAGCGACCATCGCTTTCAGGTGCAGGCAAAGCTCTTTCATCTTCTCACCCGGCAGTTCATTGATCCGTTGGCGGCGCTGAGAAAAGCGGCAAAGCCGAAGATGATCGATTCGGAGGGAAGGGCGGTTTATCAGTTCCGGGCGTGGGTCGGCGCAGAAGGCTCGGGCGAAGCTTTCCGGGCAACGGGAGAACTGAAAAAAGGAGCTCCCATTTATCCAAAAGCATTTCAGGGACACCGGATTCTCGTAAAGAACCGGGAAGGGAAGGTACTGGGCCATCTGTCCTTTGACGAGGACTACCTGTACTTCTGTCTGATTCCTCTTCTGAAACAGAAATGCGCCAAGGTCCGGATGTATGTGCGGGACGTAAAAGAGAACCGGAGAGGCTGGCCGCACAAGGCGAAAGTGGACGTGGACTTTTATTTCCGGCTGGAACAGGAGCCGCCAAAAGACCGGCCCGGAGATCTGAATGAAGAGATCCGGGAGTTACTTCTGGCTTATGAAACAGAACTGATGCAGAGATAGAGAGACTGGACTTCTATCCTGCCATTGAGTAAAATAAGAAGTACGAACCAATGGAAAAGTTTGAGGAAATGGAGTATGGAATTACCACAAAGTATTAGAAATCAAATAGAAGGAAAAGAGTACCAGATCGATGAAACCGGTATGTCCGGCTCCCGGATTTTGCTGTTTCCCGATATGGTGCTGAAAGTGCAAAGGAAAAGCAGGGAAACGGAGCAGGAACTGTGTATGATGGAGTGGCTGCAGGACAGACTTCCGGTTCCAGGGATTCTCGCAAAAGAAGAGGCCGGAGAGGAACAGTTTCTGCTGATGAGCAGGCTGGAAGGGGAGATGATGTGTGAGGAGACTTACATGGGAAATCCTGTTCTTCAGACAAAGGTGCTGGCAGAAGGATTAAAAAGACTGTGGGCAGTGGATCTTTCCGGATGCCCGGCCGACTGCCGGCTCGATCACAAGCTGATGCGGGCGGCAGAGCAGGTGGAACAGGGGCTGGTAGATCTTGACAATGTAGAGCCGGATACATTTGGCCCGGAGGGATTTCGCGGTCCGGAAGAACTTCTGGACTGGCTTTTCGGAAACCGGCCGGAGGAAGAAGCAGTTCTCTCCCACGGCGATTACTGCCTGCCAAATGTATTTGGAAAAGGAGACCGTTTGACAGGCTATCTTGATCTTGGACGGGCAGGGATTGCAGATAAATGGTGCGACATCGCACTTTGTTACCGGAGCCTTTCCCAGAATTACAGCGGAAGATTTCACGGGAAAGCGTATTCCGGTTATGACGATCTTTTGTTGTTCAAGGAACTTGGAATTGCACCGGACTGGGAGAAGATCCGGTATTATATTTTGCTGGATGAATTGTTTTAGTATAGAGAAAAGCGGAATCGAAGGAGGAGGCTGCATATGATTGGAGCAGAATTGGCAAATTTCCGGGATCTGGGAGGACTCCGGACAAAGGATGGAAGAGAAGTTGCACCAAAGCGGCTGCTGCGGTGCGGAGATATGTCTGAACTGACCGGGGAGACGATCCGTAGCTTACAGGAAGAGTATCACGTGGTCAATGTGGTTGATCTTCGGACAGCAGAAGAGCGGGGAAAGGCACCGGACTGCGAAGTACCGGGAGCCAGGGCGTATGTACTTGATTTCTTCCCGGGAGAGAAGCTGATGGGAAGAGGACAGGCGACAGGAAGCAGGGAACAGTTGATGAACATGCAGAACGCACAGCTGCTCCATGACTATATGAAAAAGCTGTATGGGGAATTTATTACGACCCGGACCGCCAGAGACGCGATCCGCAGTTTTGTGCAGATCCTGCTTGAGACAGAAGAAGGAGCGACTGTCTTTCACTGCTTTGCCGGAAAAGACCGGACAGGCATTTCCGCAGCAGTGATTCTGACGATTCTGGGAGTGCCTCGGGATACGATCATGGAAGATTATATGGAAACAAACCATATGCGGGCGGCAGCCAATCAGGTGATTCTGGACGGCCTGAGACAAAAATGTGCATCTGAAGAGATGCTTAAAGCAGTGGAGACAGCGTTGAGTGTGGACCAGGACTATCTTTGCACAAGTTTTGAAACCGCGCACCGGGAATATGGTTCCTTTGAGAATTACATCGAAACCGGACTTGGAATAGGACAGGAAGAACAGAAACGCTTAAAGGAATTGTATTTGGTTAGAACGTGTGCGCTTTAGATCATATGTGAGGGGGAAAAGATGGATCAGAAATTGAAATTTCCAGATTATGAAAACGGACTGGCCAATCTGGCGCAGTCAGTCTTAAAGAATTTTGGAATCCGTGAAAAAGGGCAAAAGACACTTGCGTGTGTGGATACGTTTCTGGAAAAGGAGTACGAAAATATTGTCGTATTTCTTCTGGATGGAATGGGAAGCAGGATCATGGAGAAAAATCTGGAGGAGACCGGATTTTTTAGGAGCCACATGAAATGTTCCTACAGCTCGGTATTTCCGCCGACTACGGTGGCGGCGACCACATCTATCAGAAGTGGACTGAAGCCGTGTGAGCACGGATGGCTTGGCTGGGACTGTTATTATCCGTGGATTGATCAGAATGTTACGGTTTTCACCAACATGAAGACAGGAACCAGTATTCCGGCAGCAGATTATAATGTGGCTGAGAAGTATTGCGGATACGAGACAGTCGTGGAGAAAATTAACCGCCGCGGCGGGGAGGCTTATGAAGTTATGCCGTTTGCAGAGCCGTTTCCAAAGACCATGGAAGAAATCTGCGGACAGGTTGAAATGCTGTGTAGAAAGCCTGGAAAGAAATATATTTATGCGTACTGGAACGAACCGGACAGCACCATGCATGAGACCGGATGCTACAGTAGCCAGACAAAACAGATTATGCGGAAACTGGAACAGCAGGTCCAGGCTTTAAGTGATAAGCTGGAGAAAACGCTTCTGATCGTGACGGCAGACCATGGGCTGGTGGATACACAAAATGTTTCCATTACCGATTATCCGGAGATCATGGACTGTCTGGTGCGGATGCC
>HHCFR02800__coassemble_1213_pt1 | contig 27613 bp, 33 predicted proteins | sample HHCFR02800__metabat2_high_PE_035 | metagenome-assembled genome bin HHCFR02800
CAATGTGGCCGGTCACCCTCTCAGGTCGGCTACTGATCGTCGGCTTGGTAGGCCGCTGCCCCACCAACTACCTAATCAGACGCGGGCCCATCCTGTACCACCGGAGTTTTTCACACAAGAACATGCGTCCTCGTGCGCTTATGCGGTATTAGCAGTCATTTCTAACTGTTATCCCCCTGTACAGGGCAGGTTACCCACGCGTTACTCACCCGTCCGCCACTCAGTCACAGTCTTCTTCATCCGAAGAATCTAAAGAAAGTGCTTCGTTCGACTTGCATGTGTTAGGCACGCCGCCAGCGTTCATCCTGAGCCAGGATCAAACTCTCGTAATAAGAACTTGGATTCGGTCCTTTCGAATCCTACGTTCGTTTACGCTCCTCGATGACTTGATGAGCAAGCCTGCTTGCGAATCTAGTATCGCAGGAGCTTCCTTACCATTGTTTGTTCCGGTCAAGATCAACTCTCGCTAATCCATCCCGTTACTGTTGTCTGGTTTGTGGAACTTGAAGTTCCTTGTTCTGAATAATTCTCATGAATTTTCAGGGATCGTTGTCTATTGTTCAGTTATCAAAGTTCTTTGTTTTCGTTGCCGCTCTCTCGCGACAGCTATATTAGATTATCACATCCGTTCCTTTTTGTCAACCACTTTTTTCATCTTTTTTCGAGTAATTTCTGTGGCGGTCCGTCAAGCCAATGCGGAAAAGCCGTCCTCAGGATTGTCACTCTGAGATGTTTTGTGCTGACAGTTATCAGCGGAACGTGTTATATATTATCATCCAGGCTTGTAAATGTCAACAACTTTTTTCAACTTTTTTGTTTTTTCTCTTTCTTTCTTCCAGGTTACTGTTCTCCCCGTATTCAGGAGCAGAAAGATGCATCTTTTCGCTTCCGAATACGACGGAACACGTAACTGCCGTCTTCACAATCAGTCTTGGCACTCAGCAGAAAGGCCCCGCCATCAGCGGAGCCCCATAAGAATCTTCAATATATAATTATTCTGATACAGGAACCGGAGAAACGCATTCCCGTTAATCTGCGCAAAGATCTCTTCCCCGGCCGGTGTTGTGTACAGGAGCGTAAATACAAGGAACACAATCCAGATAAAAATCAGCGCCATCACAAGTCCAAGGGCTGCTCCGGCAATCCGGTTGATTCCTCCTATGATCGGAAGCCACGAAACTACATCCAGTATATACATAACAATTTTCAGTGCGGCCGATATGACAAAAAAGAGTACGACCGCAGTCAGAATCTGAATAATCAGACGTGTAATCCCTTTTGCGATATAGTCTGCGAAGCTGTCCGCTCCGATCATACTGTAAATTTCTTTATTATTATTTTCCTGCAGATATTCCTTAAATATCTCCGGCACATCGGAATTCTCTATAATCTGTGCCTGTTCCTGTCTGGAAATCTCGCCTCCGGAAAGCTGCTCTGCCAGTGCCGGCAGATCGATATCTGTTCCGTTTTCTATTCCGGCCTGCTCTTCCAGAGCATCCGACATGTTTGTCATCAAGGCACTTTCAAGCCGCTCCTCAATCCAGTCATCCGCCGGGGTGTACTGAATCACGGCATCCGCCGCATACGGCGTGAGTACAACCACCAGAATCCACGCGGCCACCGCCGCGGCCAGTGATACTGCGATGCGCAGCGCCCCTTTGATATATCCCACAATGATTCCTATCGCCAGAATTCCTATCGTTCCATATAATAACCAGTTCATGTTGTTCTCCTATTTTGTCAGGCGTATTGTCCGGGTTCCTTTGTTACTCATCATCAGATATTTATTGATTCCTTTCAGAACAAAGATGTCTCTGATATCCGCCCCCATGCTTCCTTCAAACCGGTGAATTCCACCTTCAGTGAAAATGCTGGCGTTCTCACCGTCAAACAGGATTACCTGTCCGTCATCAATTTTGATGTTACTATAATCACCCTCAAATTCCTTTGATATAATCTCTTTTCCGTTATAATCGTAAAGCCGCAGTTCATATCCGGCCGAATCTGTATCTTTCAGAACAAATGCAAGATATTCTTCATCGTAGGCGATACTTCTGATTTCTTTTTTGATGTCAATCTTCGTACTTTCTTTCGGCTCGGATCCTTCATAAATCACGAAGCCGCCGTCGCCTACTGCGACCGATTTATCATCGGATACAAAGAATACGCTCGGCATGAGCTGATTCTCATAAGTATCTCCGCCGATTTCATAATTCCCGTCTTCGTGTGTTTTTCCAAAGTCGTAATAAGTAATCCTGGTATCCACCTGACCATTCTGTACCACCAGATAAGAGACAAGAAGTGTCGTTCCGTCAGGCGACAGCGCAATGTCAATCGGATATCCGCTTGCAGAAGACGCAACGCTGTACTCGATCAGTACATTTCCTGATACGTCATAGCACTGAATCATCGGAGTGCTTCCATTTTCAAGCAGAACGGCTGTAACTCCCTGATCTGATACGGACATTTTCTCTATGGGAAATGTCGTACTGATCTGCCCCCGCAGTCCATTTTCTCCGAATACTGCAATATCGTTGCCGCCCTGCTCTGCTACTGCCGCGGAAGTACCGCTGACTTTCATAACCGGTTTCTGAAACTGGACGCTTTCCGTCCAGAGTTCAGCCCCGTCCAGATCGAATAATGCAACACCGTCGGTATCACAGCTCAGTATATTCTCCCCATAACGTATATAAAAGCTGTTTCCCGACTCTGCTTCCTGAATCTGAGACACGACCTCAACCCCTGTATAGGTCTGAAGTGTAATCGTCAGATAGGAGACCGCCACGGCCGCTGTCAGAACTCCCACAATGACCCATCTTCGGATCGCCTTTTTTGTTCTGGCCCTCATAGGCTTTTTCTTCTTTTTTACCGGATGCATTTCTTCCGGATTCTCCGTTTCAATAGAAGGCTGTACCGTCCACATCTCCACCCGGGGCTTTTCGACATACTTCCGGCCGATCCGGACAGCAGTTCCCTCCCCGAAAAGATCCGGGATATCAGCCCTCGGGACCACGTGGAACCTCATTCGCTGCTTATCCTTCATATTGCTTTCCCCTTTGTATTTTATTTATACTGTTCTATTTCTGATTATCATAACATACTTTTTCTTACGGCAACAGTAATTTTTGCCCGATGTATATGAAATCCCCATTCGTAAGACCGTTCATCCGTGCGATTGCGTCTACATAGGAAGTATCTCCATATACTTTCCGGCTGATGGTAGCAAGCGTATCCCCACGCTGCACCACGTAGTACTCTTCCCCTCCGGAAGTCTCCTGTTCCTGTATATCCAGTGTGTCTTCACTGCTGCTCTTAACATCCGTTCCTTCCTCAACCTCTGTTGTCACTTTCTCTCCGGATGCCTGTGCTTCTTCTTCGCCTTCCGCCTTTTCCACGGTTTTTGTAATCTGGTCAAGAGAGGTCTGAACTGCCTTGATCTTATCATAATTATTTACCATTGTCACGCCGATGATCAGAATAACAAGCAAAAGAAATGTGCTTGCCGCATAGAGAAAACGGTTATTCTGCTTCTGGTCCGCCTTCTCCAGTTTTGCTTTCACGATACTGCGAAAATCCTTCGCAGCCCGATCCGCAATAGATTCACTGGGAGTAATCCTGTTTTCTTTCCGTGAGGAAATCATATAATTCTGCATCTCCGGATTTTTTTCATAATAAATGTAATGTCCATTGATTTCCATCAGTTCTTCATATTTATAGGCATAAAACTTTTCTTCTCTGTCTTTCGGATCTTTCATAATAAAAACCGTATTCTCTTCACCGAAATACGTTTTATGTATCTTCTCCAGCGCTTCATCCGTGCCCGGCTTTCTGGACGGGTCAATCAGAAACCACCCGACAAGCGACTGATTGCCGAAATATTCCTTACAGTCTTTCATTCCCGCTTCCACGGCAGCTTCCGCGAGATTCAGCTGATTTTCATTTTTTACAATCTCCGATATCCTGACGGCTCCCGATATATATACGCAGTCCTGATCTTCTACCTGTCCTGTTTCTCCGATCAGGAAAGCCCCTTTCGGCTCTTCATCCGTTTTATCGCAAAGCTGGTTCAAGAATGTATCTACATAGTCTTCCACATAAATCTTGGGACTGTCACATACATTCCCTATCTGACGTACATTTTTCGGAAATTGTTTTTCCATATATTCTCACCTCATATTCATATTTTTTCTCATCATATCATAGCGGTAACGCTGATTTTATCGCTTTATGTCAGCGGGTTCCAAGAAAAATACGACACATCCGGCGAAAAAAACGGAAGACTCGTGTCTTTTTGCACAAGTCTTCCGGTATTTTTCATGTATTTTGTTTTCCCAGGGCGTGTTTTGTCAACTTTGCGCCTCTCTTTTACTCTGACCGTCAGATTCTCTTGAACTGTTCCACATTCAGTACGAATACCGTGGCACCGCCGACTTCAACGGTAATCGGGATATAGGAATAACTGATCATAGACAGGTCTCCCTGCGGATATGGTGTCGTTACTTCCACCTGTTTTCTCTTTGCACATTCTTCCTGAAGAATTTCAAAAACTTCTTCCACCTGATCGTCTTCCACACCAAGCATCAATGTTGTATTTCCCCGTCTCAGGAATCCTCCGGTACTGGATAATCTTGTCACGCGGAATTTCTTTTCATTCAGATGCCTGACGGCTTTATTCGTATCATCGTCATGTACAACCGCAAAAATCAACTTCATAAGGAACGCCCCTTTCATTTTTATTTAACAGAATTATACCATATTAGTACGCGAATTACACATAAATTTGATTAAAATTCAAAAATTTACAATCTTTACCCGGCGTACCTTGACATTCTTCTTATTATACCTGATAATTATGGAATACATATACCCCTAACGGTATGAGAAGGAGGCATTACTATGAAACAATGTATTGATTCTCAAAATCTCCACCGCCGTCTCAGGAAAATCATCGGCCAGGTCCAGGCCATCGACCGGATGATTGATGAAGACGTTCCTTGCGAAGACATTCTCTCGCAGATCAATGCTGCTAAATCCGCCCTCCACAAAGCGGGTCAGGTCGTTCTGGAGGGCCATATTCAGCACTGTGTACGCGACGGAATCGAACACGGAGACGCTGATGAAACGATTGCAAAATTTACAAAAGCTGTTGAACGTTTTGCAAACATGATCTGAAAAATAAACCGGTTTTGTCATTTCTCTTCCGATATCTGCTTATATTGTCATTAGAACAGCAAAAGGAGGTATCAAACCTTGATTACAGAAATGACCTGGCCTTTTCATCTTCCGCCGCTTCCCTATCCGTATGATGCGCTGGAGCCGTTTATCGACCGCGAGACGATGTGTCTGCACCATGACAGGCATTTTCGGACTTATGTGGATAATCTGAATGACGCTCTTGTGAATGCTCCCGAGTATCATTCCTGGACACTGACAAAGCTCCTGTCCCGTCTGGAAGACATTCCGGATCCTCTTCGTACTTCTGTACGCAACAATGGGGGCGGTGTGTACAGCCATGACCTTTACTTTGATCTCATGGCCCCGCCGGGACAGGAAATTGCTCCGGCCATCCTGGAATACTATGACACCGGCCGGCAATTTTTCTCGGACATGAAGACGGCCGCCCTTGGACAGTTCGGATCCGGCTGCGCGTGGCTGGTTATCAGTCCGGACGGCTCTCCCGCCATCATGGCTCTTCCGAATCAGGACAATCCGCTCACACTCGGTTTCTACCCGGTACTCCCTCTGGATGTCTGGGAACATGCATATTATCTGAAATATCATAATCTACGCAGCAGCTATATCGACAACTGGTTCCATATCATCAACTGGGAAGCTGTTTCAGAACGGCTGCTTTCCTTTTTTCTTCCTTGACAACCCATACCCCTATAGGTATAATTTTCTTAAACATATACCTGTATAGGTATAAAGGAAGGAGAAGAATACTTATGAAAACACTGGAACGTATTCTGGAATGGGGCGGAATCAAAAAGGATATCATCTTTCTTTCCATATCACTTGCGGCTCTTCTTGCGAGTCTTTTCGGGATCCGTCCCTTTCCTTTTGATCTGGCATGGATTTCCGTGATCCTGTGCGGAATACCGATCATACTGGAGGCAGTCATCGGTCTTGTGACGGCCTTTGACATCAAGGCCGATGTGCTTGTCTCTATCGCGCTGATTGCTTCCCTGATCATCGGTGAAGACTTTGCGGCCGGCGAGGTGGCCTTCATCATGCAGCTTGGTGCTCTTCTGGAGGATCTTACTGTTTCAAAAGCCCGTGCCGGGATTGAGAAGCTTGTCCATCTCACGCCGCGGACAGCAAGGCGGATTACTTCCGGCGGTGAAGAAATCATCCCTGCAAGCGATGTAATTGCCGGCGATCTGCTGCGCGTTCTTCCGGGCGAGACAATTCCCGTGGACGGCATCATTACATCCGGACAGACTTCCATCAACCAGGCCGTCATGACAGGAGAATCTCTCCCTGTCGACAAAGAGGCCGGCGATGATGTCTCAAGCGGCACTGTCAATCTCTACGGCTCTTTTGATATGAAAGCACTGAGGGTAGGCGAAGACAGCTCTATTCAGAGAATGATCCGCCTTGTACAGTCTGCAGATGCCGGAAAGGCAAAGATTGTCGGAATTGCCGACAGGTGGGCCACCTGGATTGTCATCATTGCTCTTGTGTCGGCTGTTCTTACATGGTTTTTCACCGGTGAGATCATCCGCGCCGTAACAATTCTTGTTGTATTCTGCCCGTGCGCCCTTGTTCTTGCCACCCCTACCGCCATTATGGCAGCCATCGGAAACGCAACCAAACATGGATTTCTTGTCCGGGAAGGAGATGCCCTTGAGAGGCTTTCCATGGTAAAAAAGATCGCTTTTGACAAAACCGGAACACTGACCGAGGGAAATCTGCATGTAGAGACCATCCACAGTATTCTTCCAGGACTTTCAGACACGGATCTTTTCCGTCTTACGGCTTCATCCGAGCTTCGCTCCGAGCATCCTCTCGGCAAGGCGGTCGTCTCTGATTTTCAGAAACAGACACAGTCTGCCCCGGCTTCTCCGAAAGAATTTCACATGATTCCCGGACGCGGAGTATCTGCCAAAGTGGGTGGACACGCCATTCTTGCGGGAAATGAGCAGCTGTTAAAAGAGCATACGGATACATTTTCGGACGAGCTCCCTGCCCGGGCTTCTTCCTGGCTGGATGAGGGATGCACAGTTATTTACGTAGCTGTTGACGGCAAGGCTGCCGGATTTCTCGTTCTTGCCGATACCCTCCGGGAAGACGCTGCCGAAACCATCCGCCAGGTCAAGTCTACCGGCGTATCTCCAGTTCTTCTGACCGGAGACCACCGAAATGCCGCGGCGCACATTGCAGACGTGCTACACATCGAAGAAGTTTACTCCGGCTGTCTTCCGCAGGAGAAACTTTCCTGGATTGAACAGTCCCAGAAACGGCAGATACAAGTCTGCATGATCGGGGATGGAATCAATGATGCTCCGTCTCTGAAAAAAGCATTTGTCGGGATTGCAATGGGCGGGGTTGGAAGTGATATCGCTGTGGATGCGGCAGATATCGCGCTCGTAAATGATGACATCCGGGAACTTCCTCATTTGATTGCCCTGTCACGGAAAATGATGTTTACAATCCGCTGCAACCTCACCTTTTCCATGGCACTGAATTTTCTCGCGATCATTCTTGCCATCCTTGGAATTTTAAACCCGGTTGTCGGCGCGTTAGTACACAATGCAGGCTCTGTGTTTGTCATCATTCATTCCGCCTTCCTTTTGACTTTCAAAAATCACAGTTTTCTCAAGAAGTGATTACGAATCCTTCACATAATTATTACAGAATTATGATACTACTGTTTACGGATTACTTCAATTCTCTCGAAAATGACGAGGAGGACTTTGACTGGATGCATATCAACTCTCTCAGCCTTATAGGGGACGATTCTCTGATTCTAAGTTCCCGGGAAACATCCAGCATCATCAAGATCAGCGATATTTACGGCAGTCCGACCGTGGATTATCTCATCAGTTCCGACCAGTTCTGGGAGGGAACCGGATATGAAGATCTGCTTCTTGAGCAGGTTGGAGACTTTACGCTCCAGGCAGGACAGCACTGCGTGACCTATGAGACTTCTGATGAATTATCCGACGGACAGTATTATCTGACCATGTACAATAACAATAATGCTACAATCAGCACCCGTGACTACGACTATGACAGTGATGAAAATTATGACGGCACTTATTCCGGAACCGAAGGGGATGAGTCCTATTATTATAAATATCTTGTCGATGAAACTGCCGGAACCTTTACACTTGTTGACAGCGTCCCTGTCACCTATTCCGGCTACGTCAGCTCCGTACAGCAGGTTGGTGACAATCTTCTGACGGACAGTGGAAGCGCCTTTGAGGCAAATGAATTTGATCAGGACCACAACCTGATCCAGACCTTAACGGGAAGTGGAGCTACCTGGTGGTACCGTGTCTTTAAATACGACTACAGCGGCTACTGGTTCGCATAACAATCCCGCAAATGCAGACAAAAGGGCCCTCCCGCCATGCGGGAGAGCCCCTATTATTTTCTCTATTTCTCTACGAACGTTTTTACCTTCTTATAGATGCTTTCGCCGTCCAGTTCGTATTTTTTGATCAGTTCGACTGCCGGTCCGGATTCTCCGAAGACATCGTTGACACCGATTTTCATGACCTTTGCACATGCTGTCTCAGCTACTACGTCGCAGACAGCGCTACCAAGTCCGCCGATGACAGAGTGTTCTTCCACTGTCACGATCTTTCCGGTCTTTTCAGCTGCTTTTAAAACAGCTTCCCTGTCCAGTGGTTTGATGGTGTGCATATTGATGACTTCTGCCTGGATTCCATCTTCTGCAAGCTTTTCTGCCGCTACCAGAGCCTCATTTACTTCAAGTCCTGCTGCGATGATTGCCACGTCGCTTCCTTCGCGCAGAGTGATAGCTTTTCCAAGTTCAAATTTGTAGTCCGGATTGTCATTGATCACCGGCACAGCCAGACGTCCGAAACGCAGATAAACCGGTCCTTCGTGCTCATATGCCGCTTTTACTGCCGCCTTTGCTTCTACATCATCAGAAGGCACAATCACGGTCATTCCCGGAATCGTTCTCATCAGGGCGATGTCCTCGTTGCACTGATGGGTTGCTCCGTCTTCTCCTACGGAGATACCCGCATGGGTTGCACCGATCTTGACGTTGAGCTTCGGATATCCGATGGAGTTTCTCACCTGTTCAAATGCACGTCCTGCCGCAAACATGGCGAAAGAACTTGCAAACGGAACCTTTCCTGTCGCTGCAAGACCCGCCGCAACTCCCATCATATTTCCCTCTGCGATTCCGCAGTCAATGTGGCGCTCCGGAAATGCCTTCTTAAAGGTTCCTGTCTTTGTCGCGCCGGCAAGGTCCGCATCCAGTACAATCACGTCTTCATGCTCTTTTCCAAGTTCTACCAAAGCATTACCGTAGCTTTCCCGTGTTGCGATTTTCTTTACTTCTGACATAATGCTTCACCTGCTTTCTCTAATTCTTCCATTGCGACTTTATACTGCTCTTCATTCGGAGCGGAGCCGTGCCAGGATACCTGGTTCTCCATATAGGAAACTCCTTTTCCCTTGACTGTCTTTGCGATGATTGCTGTCGGCATTCCCTTAGTCTCTTTTGCTTCTTTGAATGCTGCTCTTAACGAATCAAAATCATGCCCATCCACATTGATCACATGGAAATTAAAGGCCTCAAATTTCTTGTCAATCGGGTATGGAGAGTTGACTTCCTCGATTGTTCCGTCGATCTGAAGGTTGTTGTTATCCACGATCACAACAAGATTGTCAAGCTTTCTGTGACCTGCAAGCATAGATGCCTCCCACACCTGTCCTTCCTGAATCTCTCCGTCTCCGACCAGTGTGTATACACGGTAGTCATCTCCGGATAATTTCGCGGAAATGGCCATTCCGACTGCCGCAGAAATTCCCTGTCCGAGGGATCCGCTTGACATGTCCACACCCGGAATGTGTTTCATGTCCGGATGTCCCTGCAGGTAAGAACCTACATGACGGAATGTCTTCAGATCTTCTACCGGGAAGAATCCTCTGTGGGCAAGGGCGGAATAGTAACCCGGTGATGTATGTCCTTTGGAAACCACGAGACGGTCTCTGTCCGCCTTCTTCGGATTCTCAGGATCGATGTTCATCTCTTCAAAATAAAGATAGGTATAAATGTCTGCCGCAGATAAAGATCCGCCCGGATGTCCGGATTTTGCATTATAAACTGCAGTGATAATGCCTTTGCGGACTTCATTGGCAGTTTTCTGTAATTCTAAATTGTCCATGACAATGCCTCCTGTCTCTTTTTCTCCGGAGAATTACTCTCCGAATACCGCTTTGTAGTCAGCCTGGAATTTCTCGATTCCTGCATCTGTCAGCGGATGATGTGTCATCTGTTCAATTACTTTGTACGGTACTGTCGCAATATCTGCTCCTGCAAGCGCACACTCTGTCACATGGATCGGATTTCTAATGCTTGCAGCGATGATCTGTGTCTCGATTCCGGAAACAGCGAACATTTCCGCAATCTCTTCGATCAGTTCTGACCCTTTCACGGAGATATCATCCAGACGTCCGAGGAACGGAGATACATAGGTTGCGCCGGCTCTTGCCGCAAGAAGCGCCTGGTTTGCTGTAAAGATCAGTGTTACATTTGTTTTTACTCCTTCTGCAGAAAGAACTTTCACTGCCTTTAATCCCTCTACTGTCATCGGGATTTTGACTACCATATTCGGATGAATCTTTGCAATCTCACGTCCTTCTGCAATCATGCCTTCTGCATCTGTCGTGGTCGCTTTTACCTCTCCGCTGATCGGTCCGTCTACGATAGATGTGATCTCTTTGATTACTTCGTTAAAATCACGGCCTTCCTTTGCAATCAAAGACGGATTTGTCGTTACTCCGCAGATCACTCCCATATCATTTGCTTTTCTGATCTCTTCCACGTTTGCTGTGTCAACAAAAAATCTCATGTTCTGTGTTCCTCCTTATTTTGGGTTCATGTTTATCATTTGATTTCATTATAAAACCTCGAAATAAGGTGGTCAATACCGCCGGTTTTTTATTAGTAATTTTATAAATTAATAATTTGGTTTTTATTAATTGCTCATCCCTGATTTTTCGTTTGTTTTATGTAAAATTTATGTTTGATTCATTTAAACAGCCACTTATCAGGCCATTTTATGAACATTATATCAATTTCATCCCCGTTTTTATTATTAATATTTTTCAGGAATTCATTAATTTAATTTTATCGGATAGGATGTGGTGCCTCTTACGATAAGCTTTGGCTCATACTCCACATGGTATGTGCTCACCGGTTCGATTCCGGAATATTTCATTGTTCCGGCAGCGATTTTTTTCATAATAATATCACACGCATCTCTTCCTTTAAATACAACAAAATGCTCCACCGTCGTCAGCGATACCTTATGCATCCTGGCAAACAATGTATTATCGCATCCCATCACCGAGATATCCCCCGGAACCTTATATTTTTCTTCCTGGAGCGCGTCCAGAATCCCGAATGCAATCATGTCGTTCAGTCCGACAATGGCCGTAACCTCCCGCTGCTCCGCCAGCAGTTCTTTCGTCAGATCATAGCCGATCTTATATTCGGAATCGATATTCGCCACATTCATATCATAGGCCTCATCAGCCGCTTTGATGATGACATGGTCTTTGAGCCCCTGCCTGTCAAACTCTTTCAGAAAGCCTTCCACCCGCTTGGAACGCTGCTTCTGCCGGATCGTGAGCGGCGGCGCGATATACGCCACATCCCTGTGACCGAGCTCCAGAAGATGGCGCGCCATCAGACGTCCCAGTTTGGAATTATCAAGCTCCACCGCATCCACGCTCATCTGCTCATTCTGATTGTTTACCACAACAATCGGAATCTTTCCTGCCAGATCCTCGATCATGTCCATATAGCATCTGCTTGGATTACATGTGTAAATGATACCAAGCGGCGAAAGCTCCGGCATCATGCGCAGATACCGTTCCTCCATCTTAAGGCTCCTCTGTGTATTGCAGATAAAAAGCCCGAACCCCGCTTCCTTGGCTCTTGTCTCGATCCCCTGCAGCAGCATGACATAGTAAGGATTCGTCAGGTTGGAGCAGAATACAACAAGCAGTTTCTCTTTTCTGCTTTCTTTTCTGACCTTTCGTTTCGGCGGCTGATAGCCAAGCCTCGCCGCTGTCTTCTCCACTTTTTCCACCGTCTCCTTGGAAAAAGAAACATTGTATTTCTTATTCAGGATCATGGAAACTGTAGACTGGGATACGCCCGCTGCCTTTGCGATGTCTGTCGATGTGATCTTCTTTTTCTTCATCCTCTTCCTCCCATCTGACAAGGTGGCGCGGCTTTCCTTTCGCGGAAAATGCAAACCGTCCGGCTGCACTGCAAAAGGAAAGGGATCTACAGAAGTCAGAGGCTTTTGCAATCCCTTTTTCTTAAAGCTCCGTGCGTCCTTCCAGGGCGCGAAGAAGCGTCACTTCATCGATATACTCCAAATCTCCTCCGACCGGAACCCCACTTGCAATCCTGCTCACCTTGATCCCTGTCGGCTTGATCAGCTTGCTGATGTACATAGCTGTGGTCTCTCCCTCCAGCGTAGAATTGGTCGCGACAATGACCTCATTGACATCTCCCTCCAGCCGGATCATCAGCTCTTTAAGACGAATGTCTCCCGGTCCGATTCCAAGCATCGGCGAAATCGCCCCGTGAAGCACATGATACACACCATTGTACTTTCCGGTCTTTTCATAAGCGGCCAGGTCTCTCGGCGTCTCCACCACCATGATCGTCCCGTGGTCTCTCTGCTCATTTTTACAGATCGGACAGAGCTCGTCATCCGTCAAAGTGCAGCACTCCCTGCAGTACCGGACATTGTTTCTCGCACTGACCATCGTCTCGGCAAGTTTTTCCACCTGCTCCTTCGGCATGTGAATCAGATGAAACGCAAGTCTCTGTGCCGACTTCGGCCCGATACCCGGAAGCCTGGAAAGCTCCTCAATCAGACGGCTGATCTGGTTACTATAGTACTCCATTCTTTTCTCACTCCCGGACTAAAATAATCCTGGCATACCTCCGCCAAGTCCTCCCGTAAGTTTGCTCATTACGGAAGAATTAGCCTCATCCACCTGACGCAGCGCTTCATTTACCGCAGCTACAATCAGATCCTGAAGCATCTCGATATCTTCCGGATCCACTACTTCTTCCTGAAGTTCTACGTTTAACACTTCTCTCTTGCCGGATACCGTCACCTTGACTGCTCCGCCCCCTGCTGTGGCAGAAAACTCTTTTGTCTCCAGCTCCTTAGCCTGTTCTTCCATCTGACGCTGCATCTTCTGCGCCTGTTTCATCAGATTCGCCATGTTCCCCGGCATACCTCCGCCAGGAAAACCTCCACGTTTTGCCATATTATCTTCCTCCTAATCTTCCACTGTGATATCCATATGGATCAGCTGTTCCAGATCTATATAGCTGTCCTCAAATCTGCGGCCCTGCTCGACCTTCCCGACCTCGATTTCGACTTTCTTTCCGGTCCTTTCTACGATCAGATCCTGAATCTCCTTCTTATGGTCTTCGGTCCCGACAACGCCTGCCGCCAGATCATCCGGAAGGATAATCTGAAGCTGGCCTGCATTTCCAACACTGAGCCTTGCCTGTCTGAGATAAACTTTGAGCATTCCGGATGCATCATTTGCTATCATTCTGAAATTTTTTACTACTTCCTTTACATCCTCCGGAAGCGCCTTCGGAACCTCCCTCGGCTGTACCGGCATCTCTCCCGGCATTTCCTGTGCCGTCGGGCCATCCGCCGCCCTGTATCCCTGAGGAGGTGCCTGCGCCACAAGACCCTTCTCCACCTTTTCCTCCAGTGCGCGGATCCGCTCCAGAATCGTATCCTGGCGCGTCTCCATCTGCGGAACGCAGATCCGGATCAATGCCACTTCCAGAAGGACTCTCTTCTGTGTAGCGTACTTCAGCTGATTGCTCAGATCTGAAAAAATCCTGATATAACGCATCAAAGCGTCATTTTCTATCATCTGTGCTTCTTCTTTTAACTGTGCCAGATTTTCTGTTGAAACGTCAAGCACATCCTCCATATTATCAGAACTCTTTGCCAATAGCAAGTTTCTTAAATACCATGTGAAATCCGTGGTAAGCTGGGCAAGCTCTTTTCCCTCCATCACAAGATCGTTTACCGTCTGAAGCACGCCTTTGACATCCCGGTCAATCATTCTGCGCAGCAGGGCACTGTATACATCCGTGTCCACCGCTCCCAGAATACTGAGCACCTTATCGTAGGTAAGCTTCTCTCCGATATGAAAGGCAATGCACTGATCCAGAAGACTCAGCGCATCCCTCATGGAACCGTCCGCCGCTTTCGCAATGTAGCGGATGGCCCGCTCCTCTACTTCCACCTCTTCTTTTTTCATCAGTTCATTCAGACGTGCTGCAATCGTATCAATCGTAATTCTTCTGAAATCATATCTCTGGCACCTTGACAGGATAGTGATCGGAATCTTGTGAACCTCGGTCGTCGCCAGAATAAAAATCACATATTCCGGCGGCTCCTCCAGCGTCTTTAAAAGCGCGTTGAACGCCCCGATGGAAAGCATATGGACCTCATCGATGATGTAGACTTTATACCTGCCCTGAGCCGGCCGGTACTCGACTTCCTCCCGGATGCTCCGGATATTGTCAACACCATTGTTGGATGCCGCATCGATCTCCACTACGTTCATGTAAGTTCCCGCCGCGATATTTCTGCACATATCGCACTCTCCGCACGGGCTTCCGTCTACCGGATGCTCACAGTTGACCGCTCTTGCAAAGATCTTTGCCACCGTTGTCTTTCCCGTCCCTCTTGTCCCGCAGAACAGATAGGCATGTCCGATTCTTCCTGACTTGATCTGGTTTTTTAATGTAGTTACAATATGGTCCTGCCCCTTTACGTCTTCAAATTCTGCTGGTCGGAACTTCCTGTATAAGGCAGTATAAGACATAATTCATTCTCCTTGTCTGATTTTTCCTGATTCTTCCTCAATCTATTTGTCGCCAAAGCTGATTCCGATTGTACGTGCTTCGCTGATGATCTTCGCTTTCGGATCTACTGTCTTAAGCTTTCCGGCAACCTCTTTGAGCGGAACTTTACATGTCTCGCCCTCCTTGATGGCAACCATATAGCCGTACTCATGACGCAGAATCATCTCTGCCGCAGCCGCGCCAAGCCTTGTCGCAAGAACTCTGTCATACGGGCACGGGGATCCTCCTCTTTGTGTATGCCCCGGAACCGTAATACGGACTTCCTTGTCGCACTTGCTCTCGATCTTCTCTGCCAGTTCATAGGCAACGGACGGATATTTTGCTTTTTTCTTTTCCTGAAGTTCTTTTAATTTCTTCTTCGGAAGCTCAGCCTCCTCCTTGGCAATCGCTCCTTCAGCGACAGCAATGATCGTAAAGCGTTTTCCTGCCGCTGAACGCTTTTTGATATATTCTGCGATCACATTCAGATCATACGGAATCTCAGGAAGCAGAATAATGTCCGCTCCTCCGGCAATCCCTGCATGCAGCGTCACCCATCCTACTTTATGCCCCATTACTTCTATGATAAATACGCGGCTGTGGGATGTGGCTGTTGTATGAATCCGGTCAATCGTATCTGTCGCGATATCCACCGCACTCTGGAAACCAAACGTCATATCCGTACCCCAGAGATCATTGTCGATCGTCTTTGGCAGCGTAATTACATTTAATCCTTCTTCCCTCAACAGATTGGCTGTCTTATGAGTCCCATTTCCGCCAAGGATGACAAGGCAGTCCAGATTCAGTTTATGGTAGGTGTGCTTCATCGCCTCTACCTTGTCCACTCCGTCCTCACCGATTACTCTCATCTGTTTGAACGGCTGTCTGGAAGTACCAAGGATTGTACCTCCGCGTGTCAGAATACCGGAGAAATCCTTCTCGGTCATCATATCAAAAGTAGAATAAATCAATCCTTTATAGCCATCTCTGAATCCGTAAATTTCCACATCTTTTACTTTGGCAAAAATCCCCTTTGCCACACCTCTCATTGCGGCATTGAGTGCCTGGCAGTCACCGCCGCTTGTCAGCATCCCGATTCTCAGCATATGCCCACGTCCTTTCTTTTCATACATTATAACTGTTCCGCCATACATCTGACCTCGTAAAACAGCATGGCCCGACAGTTCCCACATGTTTTTATTATATCTTATTTTTAGGGTGCTAACAACTGCGAAATGCGATATAATAGGAAAAGAGAGGCATATGCCCCCTCGGATTTTGAGAGATTTCACAAATTCAGAAAGACAAAGGAGATAGAGAATATGGAACGAAATGAACCTTGCTGGTGCGGAAGCGGCAAAAAATATAAGAAGTGTCATATGGCGATGGATGAAAAAATCGCTCTTCATGCCGAAAAGGGCGAAATCGTACCGGACCACTCCATGATCAAGACTCCGGAACAGATCGAAAAAATCCGGATCAGCGCCGACTTGAACACCGCTGTCCTCGATCATGTGGCCGCCCACATTCATGCGGGTATGAGCACGGCCGAAATAGATAAGCTCGTCTATGACTTCACAACAGAGCACGGCGGCATCCCTGCCCCGCTTGATTACCAGGGATTCCCAAAGAGTGTCTGCACTTCCATCAACAATGAAATCTGCCACGGAATTCCGGATGAATCCATCATCCTGCAGGAGGGCGATATTGTCAACGTGGACGTTTCCACCATTCTGGACGGATATTTTTCCGATGCTTCCAGAATGTTCTGCATCGGGGAAGTCAGCGAGCGTGCCAGACGTCTCGTACGTGTCACTGAAGAATGTGTGGAGCTCGGACTGAAAGAGGCAAAACCCTGGAATCATCTCGGCGATATCGCAGACGCTATCAACAGCCATGCGAAAGCAAACGGGTACTCCGTTGTGGAAGACATCGGAGGCCACGGCATCGGCCTGGAGTTCCACGAAGAGCCATGGGTCAGCTATGTCACACCAAAGGGAAGCGAGATGCTTCTCGTTCCTGGCATGATGTTTACCATCGAGCCGATGATCAACGAAGGAAGTCCGGATTTCTTTATCGATGAAGACAACGGATGGACTGTCTACACGGAAGACGACGGACTCTCTGCACAGATCGAATACATGGTGCTTATTACAGAAGACGGCGCCGAGGTACTGACGAAATAGCAATGTTCCGGGCAAAGAAAAGGCCGCCGCATCATCTTTACTTGATGATACGGCGGCCTTGCTTTTGAGCAATAAAAAAAGCGGGTGATGGGAATCGAACCCACGTATCCAGCTTGGAAGGCTGGTGTTCTACCATTGAACTACACCCGCGTATGCCCAAAGCCGGAATCGAACCAGCGACACGAGGATTTTCAGTCCTCTGCTCTACCAACTGAGCTATCTGGGCATTTGTCTTGTGCGCTTGGCACATGGACTATTATATGGGTTCCTCTTAGATTTGTCAACACTTTTTTTCAATTTTTCCAATTTATTTTTCGGAATTTTTTCTAATATATCTATTATATGTTCAATTTATCTTATCTAGTGTCATACTCTCCCACATAAATCATCCCATGCCGGTACACCATCCAGGTATCCATTACATCACCCTGCTCCCTGTCGTACGGTGCATCCACAAGTACATAACCGATCTGCCCGTCTTCCAGCTCATGAGGATACCCTTCTGTCGTGATCGATAACGTCAATGCCGCAATCGGATGGCCCGATCTGAGAATTGCAAACCGCGCAGCCCCCTGCGGAAGCATCAGCACGTACATTGCACCAATAATTACAACGAGGGCTATGATCGACAGCCAGAATTTTTTTGTCTTTATCGTACGTATCTTTTTCCTTCTTTTCATCTTCTACACCGCCATTTACAACTTCCCCCTTCTCTAATATTATAACAAAACGGGTCAGAGAGTCCTGAATTTTTTCTTAAAGATTCATTACATCTTGGGTAAAATTTCTGTTGTTTCAGATAAAATGCTTAATAGAATTGTTGCTTAGATGATATTACCTTGTATCCAAATGATAGTTATGATGTGCAGGCCGAAGCCTTGTTGCTTATCGGCCCGCAAAGATCAGTTATTTTTCAACCAAAGTTATGCAATTTCAGAAAGTCTGGATTTTGTTTTTTCAAGTTCACTTTCAAGGCGATTAACCCGAAGCTTAAGAATTTCTTTTTCATTATCAATTTTAACCGCCTCATCCAACTTTCTGCTCAAGTCGAGATGTCCTTCCGCAATAATCTGGATATTCCTGTTCGTCTCATTTTCCAAAGTCAGTTGAACATCTTTAACTATTTTCTCTACACCGGCTACACTTCTTTTGATGTCATTCAGCTCCTGGTTTACTCCGCCGACTTCACTTCTGACATCATTCAGTTCCTGCTTCACTCCATTTACTTCGCCTTTGACACCATCCAGTTCCTTTCTAACGCCGCCAAGTTCTTCTTCAACACATTTGAGCCTATATTCGATTGGATGAAATGTTTTTTCTATAATTCCACTGATTTGTTCAAAATCTTTTGGTTCTAACATATCTCTTTTCCTCCTCTCTCCCTGCCCATTTTGCTTTTGTTCTCTTATCATGCCATGCCCTTTCCGCATTGTCAAGTGCTCCGGCTGCTTTTCCACAAGGCATGTTTTTCACACACATTTTTTCAACATCCATCCCTTCATTCCGTCCCCGGACGTTGATAATCCGGTTCGAAAATGCTATGATAGGGAGGTACCCTGCCAGCAGGGAATTGAACGGAATCAAAGGATATGATCTTATGTTAAAAAAAGAGTTTCTGGAACGTTTTTCGATCAGCGAAGATGAATTTCGCGAGGCGGGACTTGATTGGGATGATCTGTGCTATATCGCAAAGGACTATGCCAAACGTCTTCCTGAGCTTCAGCGTATCCGGGACGAATTTCTACAGGAATTTATTAAAAATAAGGATCAGAGAACGGGACTTCATTCTTACCGTACCCGTGTGAAGACACCATGGCATCTTGTGGAGAAAATCATCCGGAAGCGCTGCGAAAACTATCTGAAATACCGTACGCTTACAAAAGAGAATTACATGAAGTTTGTCACTGACACGATCGGGTTCCGCGGACTGATCCTGTACCGCGAAGACTGGGTGATCTTCCATAAATATCTGATCCAGCATTTTGAAAACAATCCGGATCTTTATATCCACAACTGTATTTCTGATTATCACGCTGACAAAGACCGGTATATGGCCGAACCGCCAAAAGTGCACATGCGTCTGGGAGATTTCAGTGATATTTATTCCGACTGGATCTCCAGCGACAATATCTTCGACCGGAAGCATTACCGCTCTGTCCACTATATTTTGAAGTATCAGGGTGTATACATGGAAGTGCAGATCCGTACTCTTTTCGAGGAGGGATGGGGAGAGATCGACCATCACATTCTCTATCCTTATAAGAAAAGCGACCCGATGCTCACGGAATTTTCCGAGCTTTTAAACCGGCTTTCCGGAATGGGTGATGAAATGGCCTCTTTCTTTAAAAGGCTCTGTGATGTTTCAAGCGAAAATTTCAAGCCGAAACAGACGATTGTCAACCCAAGGCTGGACTATGAAAAGCCAAAAGAAAAGCTGAACGAAGTTGATCTGAGTTCGATACAGACAGTACAGGATGCCATTGACAGCATCGTAAAAGAATAAAGGAGGGATTCCCATGAATCAGAGACCACTGCCGGGCATTCCCGAGGCGATCAGCCAGTCTGCCGACCGCATGATGGAGCGTATCCAAAGCGGAAAGATCCGCAAACACCTGCTTGGAAGTACCTCTCACGTCCGTTACAGCACCATTGAGGATATCGAGTTGAATTCCTACTGCGATTTTGTAAAATCCAAGCTGTTTTTTGATATTATAAAACTGGAAGGAGCAGATCATCATGAATGATATCGAGACCATCTATACACAGTACGAAGATATCGTGGCCGAATTTTCCGAACAGGTCATCAAGAACCGTTACTCTTCGCTTTATAAAGAATGTATTGTATTTCTGGAAAGCCTTGGCATCCACGACAGCGTCCGGATCGATGAAACCATTCTAACCCATGCAGTCATGGATTATTTTACGGATATTTCACGCATGAAGGAATTTCACCATATGAGGCACATCAGTGAGCGGAAGGTGCTTGCCTATGAAACCTACTGGCTTCTTCGCCGGAAACCTTTTCAGGTAATGAAGACCGACGGCGAAGAGGAGTTCTGGGCTTTCCTCAACGAAAAATTCGCGTTTACACGGATCGCTTCTTTCCTGACACGCGACCAGAAATCCGTGATTCTGGATGAAGCATCCAAAAAAGCATTCCTCAACTTTCTGGATACCCTTTACTATTTTCTAAAATACAGAGACTATGATCCGAAAATGCTGGAGCTCGTCATTATGGGCTTTCAGGCAGGGCAGCTGATCCATTCATAGGGGCTGTCACTGCCTGAAAACGGCGTTTTTTCTTTACAATTCCACTTCCATATGATATGATTAAAAAAATCTTAAAGCAGAAGGGAGAGAAGTGGATGTCGGCGAATCGTAAATAACAGGGCAATAAATTTTGTTTTCATCTGAAAGATGATGAGTTTTTATTGTACTCTTTTTTACGATTGAAATCGGATCGCACTTCTCAGAAGAAAAGTGTTTTTTGCGCTGTCAGAAAGAGCATGTCCGCATACCAGAGATGCCTGGCGGCCGCATATCGGTACATGAGATAACTCATCTTTCAGGAGTTATCTTTTTTATTGCCCTGCACAGACAATTGGAAATCAACGAAAATGTATTTGTGTAAGGGAGATAACTGACAATGAACCGTGAAAACAAAAAGAAAAAATACGAAAAAGGATACTACAAAACTCACCCGTGCAAGGACAGCTTCACCTGTAAGGTGTGCGGACGCCCGGTCGTTTCAGCAGGCGCAGGAACGGACCACCGCAACCACTGCCCGAACTGCCTGTCCAGCCTGCATGTGGACATCGAACCGGGAGACAGGGAATCTGACTGCGGAGGCATCATGGACCCGATCGCAGTCTGGACCCGCAAAAACGGCGAATGGGCCATCATCCACCGCTGCCGCCGCTGCGGAAAGCTTTCATCCAACCGGATTGCCGCCGATGACAATCCAATGAAGCTCATGTCCATCGCCATGAAACCATTGTGTCTGCCACCGTTCCCGCTGGAAAGGATTGAAGAACTGACACTCCTCATGGGTGGAGACGGAACGCTGTCCCGCAAATAGTTTTAATGTGTATAAGTTTTCATTTTTGCACAAATTATTCGTAATTATGCATATTTTTTTCAGAATAATTCATCTTGCTTTTCACATCAGATATTTTATACTGATAGTCAAAGAAATAACAAAGTAAACGCAAGGCGAAAGGGAGGTCTTACATATGCTTAGACTTAGAATGATGCGTGCACCTCAAAAATATGTACAGGGAAAAGATTCTCTGCTGCAATTCCACAAGGAAATGACCAGTCTTGGTGATAAGTGGCTGTTTATCTGCTCCAGAAGCGGATATAAGATGGCTCACGACAAGATCGAAAAAAGTTTTGAAGGGACATCCGACGTCCGCCAGTACGAAATCTTCGGCGGAGTTTCAAGTACAGGGGAGATCGAAAAAATGCGGGAAATCGTCAGAGAAAACCATCTGAATGTCGTCGTCGGTGTGGGCGGCGGTTCCGCAATTGACACAGCAAAAGCGACAGCACACTACGAAAAGCTTCCTGTTGTTATTGTACCAACCGTTGTAGCGACAGACGCTCCATGCACCGGTCTTTCTGTTATCTACAATGATGATGAAACATTCAACAGTTATCTGTTCTATCCAAAGAACCCGGAAGCCGTCATTGTAGACAGTGCCATCATCGCTAATGCGCCGGTCAGATTCCTGGTTGCCGGCATGGGCGATGCCCTCGGAACTTATTTTGAAGCACGCGCATGCGAGCGCACAGACGCTCCGAGCCTGGAATCCGGCGGAATTACCCAGTCAGCCATGGCTCTCTGCCGGCTCTGTTATGACACACTGAAAGAATACGGGGCTTCTGCAAAAAAGGCATGCGAATGCCATGTGGTAACTCCGGCACTGGAAGCCATTATCGAAGCCAATGTTTACCTCTCCGGTGTCGGTGCCGACAACGGAGGGCTTGCCGTTGCCCACTCTTTCTATAACGGTCTTACCGCACTTGGCGGCCACAGCGCTCCGCATGGAAACTGCGTTGCTTTTGGCACCCTCGTACAGCTTGTTCTGGAACGGGCATCTAAAGAAGAATTCAAGGAAGTACAGAATTTCTGTATGGAAGTCGGCCTTCCTGTTACACTGGAAGAAATCGGTATCACCAAAGACGAAGAGATCCGCATTATCGCCGAGAAATCCTATGTAGAAGGTGAATCCATCCACAACATGGTAGCGGACGTCACTCCGGATCAGCTCTACGCAGCTATCGTTGCAGCGGACGCTCTTGGAAAAGAGGCACTTGCGGAAAAGGAAAAATAAGTTCGTATCCTACCTTTAAACAGCCGTCCGGCAAGAATGATGCCTCTAGATATTCCCATATTACAAAGCGGCAGGCGTGGTTCATATGAATCGCGCCTGCCGCTGTATTATGCCCATTAAAAGAAACATTCATCATCGTTACAAATTCTCTTCCGCCAGCGTTTTTAGTTCCTCTGCAATCTCATGATTGCCCGTCTTTTCAGCCAACGGAAGAAAAATTTCCATGGTTTCAGCTGCCCGTTTTTTTCTTTGTTCCTCATCGATCCATTCAATCGTCTTCATATTATGAAGACGCTCGGCGAGCCGGAGCAAGGTGACCTGTTCCAAAAGATCTGTCTCCATATCCGCTTCATTCCTTGATAAATCTGGCATGCGTAGAGATAGATCTGCTCCAGATTTCTCACATCTTCTTCCGGATTCAATGTCAGAACCATCTCTTTTAATTTTTCAAACAGCATTTGTTTTTCAGCATGTTCCTCTGGTCTTCCAGTCATTCCCTCGTTCATATTTTTTCCTCCTAACTGTTTCATACTCATAACCATGGCTCGCAGTAAGGCCGGGCAGTAACCAAACTCTTTTTTGAATGCTTTCGTAAATCCATTGTGAGATTCCCAGCCATATTTTACAGCTGTATCCACAATCTTCGCTCCATTCCGTATATCCCCGGACGCCCTTCGGAGTTTTTCACTTTTTACATATTCCATCACTGAAACTCCAGTCTCCTGCCGGAAGATTCTTGAAAAATGATATTCTGAATATCCAACCGTCCCAGCGATCTTTGCCACTGTCAGCACTTCATCAATATGCTTTTCGATATACTCCTTGCTTTTCCGAATAATGGTTCCTGCTTCCATATACCTCACTCCTATTGTTTCTTCCACGTGGTACATTTAGTATAGGACGCACCAAATAAAATTGCTGTTCCAAATCTGCTGTTTTTTATATTCACTATTCATTTTTATGTCCATGATGGTGATGTTTTCCCTGTCCGCTTCCTCCGGTTCCGGTACTTGTCTGTGTGTCACCATCCGCTTCCAGTTCCCGGATCCTCTCATAAAGTTCTCTCATGGTCATATTGGCCGCTTCCTCCGTCGTTATGTCGGGATCCAGCTCCTTCAATTCCAGATATGCTCTGTATTTGCCATATCCAAGTCCTGCTTCTTCCGCTTCTTGCGCTTCGCTTTCTGTCGCATGGCAGCAGTCGATATTGTGCTGTGTCTGTTCCAGTTCTTCCACAAATGCCATCATATCCTGACTCTGCTTGTTTTCTCCTATAACAACCACAGATAAAATTTCATTCTGATTCAAAAGTGCCGCAATCTGCTCATTTTGTAGAATTTCATCCACCGCCTCATCATAATCCATAAATCGGAGGTTTAATTCCCCGGCCAGTCTTTCCCCGTCTTCATTTTTCCCTTCCAGAGAAAGCACTCTACCAAAGCGGTTGACTTCCATTTCCAGCGAAGGATTCACTTCGATCTGAATCGCCGCTGTCGGGAGGAAAAAGCTCCAGTATCCCCCTGCAATCAGAAAAATCACCAGACATGCCGCCACTGGGATCCAGGTACGGTAGGAGCGAATTCTCTTTTTCTTGTATCCATCTGTTTTTTCTCTCAGAAACTGTTTTGTGCGTTCTTTCATCTCTTCGTCTGCGTGAATCTGATCAAACGCTTCTTTTATTCTCTTATCCGTACTCCTCACCTCCAAGCTTTTCCTTTAACAGTGCCCGCGCACGTGTCAGCATCGTGTAAACCGTATTGGTTTTCTTCCCGAGAATTTTCCCGATTTCTTCCGCTATATATCCCTCATAATAATGCAGATAGACCGCATCTTTATATTTTCCCGGAAGAGACAGCACTGCCTCCAGCACTTCTCTGTGGTCCTGACGGTTCGGAGCCGGCATCTCCAGGAGTGAATCCAGCGAGACCGTCCTGCTCCTGAAAAAGCTTCTGCGCAGATCCTTGCAGGCATTTACTGTCACCCGGATCAGCCAGGCTTTTTCATGTTCTTCATTTTCAAACGGCATGGAACGAAGGACATATTTCAGAAAAACCGTCTGAAATATGTCCTCGGTATCAGCACTATTCTGCAGGTGGATCAGGCAGATTCTTCTGACCATATCCGAATACCTTTCAATCGCCCTGTTTACCTCTCGTTCACTTTGCATACATGTTTACCTGTTTCGTCCTCCCCTGCATCCACTGTTCTGGTGGTGCATATGGTGTCCTTCTGCGTTATTGCAGATTTTATTCTGATAATTGTCACAGACACCATCATGATCGGAATCTGTATAGCAGGTTCCCGTTCCTGCACAGTCACCTGTATTGTTATGATGGTTCGGACATACCGAGCTGTTTACACAGATCCCATTGTTCCAGCCGGCTGAAGTCTCCTGTCTGTTTCCGGCCTTTACAGCCCCGGATGCAGCCACCGATACTCCGATTACTGCCGCCAGAATTCCTGCTACAATTTTCTTCATCTCAATCCCTCCTTTGTCTTTCATCTCTAATACGATTCAAAGGAGTGTTTCCATTCATTTTTTTCAATTTTTTTTCAAATCTTTTAAAATCGGTTCCAGATAACTTCTGTCTGTCCAGTCACATTGTTTCCCGTCCGCACTCATCAGCGCTTTCATCCACGGCTCGTAGGTGTCCGGATCCTTTTTGGCTACCGTTTTTTTCAACATCCTGCACAGGGTCCGGTCTTTCCATGTCATTTTCTCTTCATCCCACATTCCTCTTCCGTAATAAAGAGGGATGGATGCGAGTTCTCCCTTCAAATTTACCGTTTTTACTTCCTCAAGTGCTTTTTCATCGTACGGAGATGCCCCGACCGCAAACACCATAACCTGTTTTTCTTTCAGTCTGTCAAAGTGTTTCCGCAGAAACGAAATGCCCGCTATGCCGGATGCATAAATGCCTCCGCATAAAATAATTACGTCATACCGGATGACTTCACCGATTTCGGCCTGTTTCACTTCCACTGCCTCAAAGCCTGTCGCCTCTTTGATCCATCCGGCATATTTTCTGGCCGCTCCATATTTTGATTGATACAAGATAATTCCTCTGCCCATAATCATCCCTCACTGAACACTATCCATGCTGGTTTCCGTTTCTCTTGTTTTCAAGTGTCTCTTTCAGAAAAATCTGATACGCCTTTTCCTGCTGCTCAAAAATTTCCTCTGTCGAAATGCCCGGTGTTGTCATACAGAAGATTGTCCCAATGCCGATCGTATAAATCAACATATGCAGGTGAAGATTTTTTGCCTCTTCCCTGCTGATTTTCAGCCTGTCGGCAATAAATCCGGCGGTCCGTGGATCTGTCTCCTTCTGGTACAGCTCACTCAGCGATGAAACTCCTTCTCTCTGATGCAGGATGAACAGCTTGAAAATATTCGGCTCTTCTTTTGCAAGCTGTACATACGCTCTGCCTGTGCTGGCAAAGAGATCTGACGGGTCAATATGCGCCGCTGCAAATTCCCGCACAAACTCCAACGCCCGGCCCGTCACGTCTGCCTTCAGTCCATCTATATTTCTACAGTAACTGTAGATCGGCTGCACAGAGCAGCCGATCTTTTCCGCAATGTTTTTTACAAGCACCTGCTCCATCCCGTCATTTCTTGCAATTTCAAACGCCGCTTCCACGACCATCTCTTTTGTAATTCTCTGTTTCGGCATCTTTTTCTCCATAAAAAAATAGTTATATAAATTATTTATATAACTATTTTATATTCACTATGTTACTAATGTCAATATCAATCTCTGCTTTTTATCCCAGTATCACGTTTCCCACAAAAACCAGGGTGATGACCGCCACCACAAACAGAGCGTACAGGATTTTTCCTTACTGTTCTTTGAATCCTTTTGTCAGAGGAATCAGACATAACAGAAGAATGATTCCCACCAGACCAATCACAATTCCTACAATCATATTGCTCCATACCATTGTCAGGCACATGCCTATACCAAGCGTCAGCGCGCCAATAATTCCAAGCAGAACCGTTCCGATTGTTTTTCCCGACAGATGGATCGGCGCTTTATTTTCCATTTTTCTCCATACCAGCATCATGATCAGAAGCACAAGGGCTCCAATTGTGCCCATTACAACTCCCGGCTGAAACGCATTCCACTCCGGTATCAATGCCATGCACATTCCAAGGGCAAAAAAGATTCCCCCGATAGTTCCCAAAATCATTGCTACAAAACTACTTTTCTTCATGCTATACTCTCTCCCTTTTCTTCATTGCTTTCATCTGCCGTTCTTTCTGTTCTTCTGTAAGTCTGGCTTTCGCCTCTTCAATTGACTCCCCGTCTTTTGTCAGGAACTGATCCACAAAAGAATCCGAGATTTTTGTAAATCCTCCTACAGCACCATCCTCAATCTTCTTGTAGCTGCCTACAACTCCGTCTTCAATTTTCTTGTAGCCGCCCACAACCTTCTCGGCTATTTTCTGATTTACTTTTACAAGTTTTGACTTTGCCACTATTCTTTCCTCCTTCATTTATCTTTATCTGATGGTATAAGATTACAGCCCAAATGTTGGAGAAAGGTTGCTGTTTTGTTTGCGAAATATTAAAAACAGCCGCCAGATCCAAAAAATCTACCCGGCGGCACATAAAAAAAGAAGAAGCTTTTCATTATAGCTTCTCCAAAAAACAATATTATTCTATTTTATTGAGCGAAAAACAAATTTCCCAGCGGATTCATCATAATCAATCAGCTTCTTTGACTTCAAATTAGCAAAGACTTTTTCCTGGAATGAATCTGCATCTAAATAGTTTTTCCCGTCACGTATGTCTTTCACTACGCCTACTTCAGGTATCATCTCTATATCAATAAAATGTTCCAAATATTGGCTGATGTCATCGAGATGAATGAAATGACTGCCAACTGGAAAACCATGTTCTATGTTAAATTCCTCATACTCTTTTATAAATGTCTTGTGCTCCGGTAATTGAATCTTTGTAAAAGTA
>HHCFR02800__coassemble_1292_pt1 | contig 25067 bp, 25 predicted proteins | sample HHCFR02800__metabat2_high_PE_035 | metagenome-assembled genome bin HHCFR02800
TATAAAACAACATACTGCCAGTACTCCATAAACTGTCAGCGCAGAAACAGGAAGAAACATCGAAATCCCCATTGGAAACAAACACAACGCGCAGATCAGTATTGCTTTTCCTGCATCTTCTATCTGTAGCTTTTCTGAAAAGATTCCCGCACATATGCCACCGGCAAGCCCTCCTGCTCCAAGTGCTCCTTCTGCAAATCCACAAAGTCTGTTTGCCAGATTGGTCTGAATCTCCAATACTTCTGTAATGATGTATGGCATTCCTACTATAATCATTGCTGACAAAAACAGGTTGATTCCGCAGATTACCAGCACAACTTTTCCGATCTTCGGGCTCTCTCTTCTTATAAATTGAAAACTTTGCTCAAAATCTGCACGGACGATTTTCCAGATTCCCTCTTTTTTCTCCGGCTTCTTATATGGAATATGAATAAAGATTTCCATTACTGCCGATGCAAAAAAGCAGGCTGAACAGATAATCAGAACAGTACGCAGTCCATAAGTACTGTAAAGGACTCCTCCGAGTACAGGTCCGGTCAGAGAAGACAATGAATTCACCGTATTAATCACCGAATTTGCTTTCATGACATGCTGCTGTGTTACCAATACGGGAATTGCGGACTGAACAGATGGCTGATACGCTCCGGCAATTCCATACAGCAGCATCAGAGCACCTGCCAAAAGGAAAATCTGACCGTCCTGCTCCAAAAAAATTGAAACGAAAATAGTTAATGCAGCTGTAAAAAAATCAAGAACAACCATAATCGTCCTTTTGTTTACACGATCTGCCACAATTCCTCCAATCGGTGACATAACTATTGATGGCAGAAATGCGCAGGCCGTCACCGTACCATAAAGCACAGAAGAGCCGGTCTGGTTCAGTAGATAAAGCGGGATCGCAAAGCGCAGTGCTGCATTTCCAAACAGGGAAATGATCTGCCCGATTACAACAAGGATAAAGTCTCTCGAAAATCGTGCTTTTTTCATCATGATTATACCTCCATTTTTTCTATTTTATTTGTTGTTCTGTTGCAGGTAAACATGGCTCCCGCCACAAATACTACGCTCATTCCTGCTACAGGTACCTCCATCCAGAATCTGTCTGAAATCATCTGAAGCTGAATCCCTGTTACCCATGACACTGCATACAACACTCCAAGCGGTACTCCAATTCCTGTAATTGCGACTGGCAAAGTCAACGCACCTACCAACAGACATTTGACCTGATAGATCTTTTTTTTGGAACAGGATAAGAAAAAAGAAGGGATGCTTTCTCTTTTCCATAATCCCTGATGATCACATTTCCTGTTGCCGTTGTCGCAAAGATAGTGCAGCACGCAAAGTTTAGCGCACTCACTAGTGCCGCCTGTCCTTCCCAAATAAGAAAAATCGTATCTTCCTCTCCTTCCGTCTGCGAGACCGCCAAAAACAAAAGTGTCATTCCCGTTAAAAGGTTCATACAGCACAAGCAGATGATGTTCATAAAATACGGGCCTTTCTATCATACTGCCGATCCGGGTCAGATATCTTCTGTCTGTCTGCGGCTTTTCGCCACATAGAAGAACACTTCCTTCCTCTGCCCTCTGAAGTCCCAGCAGAATTTTCATCAATGTTGTCTTACCGGCTCCATTGATTCCTACAAGTCCATAACTTTCCCCTGCCCGGATCTCCATACTGCACTGCAAAAGTACACACTTGTCCTCATACCATTTCCCGATTCCTTTTGCTTCTGCTATGACCATATTCTTTCCTCCTTTTAATACCGGACGTCGGTATGTAAAATTTTATAAAAGAACTGCCCGTTTTTCAGGGCAGAATCCCTTTACTATTTCTTTTTGTTGTAAATCACTGCCAGTTCCTGCAGTCTCTGCACCATTTCTTCATCCACAATGTCCAGTCCGAATCCCTGCATCATCTGTCTGAATACCATAAATTTTGCATAGGACTCTTCCGGACTACTGTCAAACACCATCGGATTCATCCAGATATTAGCCGCCAGTATAATCAGCTCAGCAAGCTGTTCCGGAAACTCCGTCCGAATCGATCCATCTTCAATTCCCTCTTTGATAATCGGAAGAATATAGTACGGTGCCACTACTTCGACCGTCTCCCGGAGAAGACTGTCAAGCAGCCGGGGATTATTCTGAAAATCCGGAGCCACCGTAAAAATATCATTCTGTACCGGACGGTTGATTGAAGCCTTGAAAATCTCCTGCAGCTTCTCCTTCCCGTTCATGGCGGATGCATCCCGTATCTTTGCAAGTCCCTGGTTTGATTCCATTGTCATACGGTCTGTTACTGCGATCAGGATGTCTTCTTTTGATTTGAAATGATGATAAATTGCCCCCTTACTCAAGCCCCCCAGGTTGTTGATGATGTCCTGGATAGATGTATGCTCATAACCTTTTTCCAGAAACAGGCGGCTTGCTACATCCAGGATCTTTTCCACAGTCTCTTCCGGATGCTTGTTTCGTGCCATTTCAATCCTCTCCTCTATACATACTTTTAGTATGTATAGAATTTATCATACTGTCGGTATGTTTGTCAACCCTTTTATAAATATTGAATTGCTTCGCCGACATTTTTTACCCCGATCAACCTCATCCCTTCAACCTTGCCAACGCTGTCCATGGAAACAGCCGGCAGCATACAGGTCTGAAATCCAAGTTTTTTCGCTTCCAGAACTCTTTGCTTCGGCATGCTGACCGCACGGACTTCCCCGCTTAATCCGACTTCTCCGAACACAATCATATGTGGATCTGTGACTTTGTTCTGATAACTGGATACAAGCGCCAGAACAATGCCAAGATCAATGGCAGGTTCATTCATCCGGATTCCACCTGCAATATTCACATAAGCATCGCAGTCTCCCAGAGCCATGCCAAGCCGTTTTTCCAGTACTGCCATCAGCAGATTTACACGGTTATAATCTGTGCCCGCTGCCGTTCTTCTCGGCATACCAAAGTTTGTCCGGCAGACCAGCGCCTGAATTTCCAGAAGAATCGGCCTTGTTCCTTCCATGGAGCATGCTACAATGGAACCTGACGCCTGTTCCGGCCTGCCGTTCAGCATAAATTCAGACGGATTTTTGACTTCGTGAAGCCCGTCCTCTCTCATTTCAAAGACGCCGATCTCATTGGTGGAACCAAATCTGTTTTTGACTCCCCGCAGAATCCTGTAGGACGCATGTCTGTCTCCTTCAAAATACAGAACCGTATCCACCATATGTTCCAGCACTCTCGGACCGGCCACTGTTCCTTCCTTTGTCACATGGCCGACAATAAAGATCGTAATTCCCATACCTTTTGCCAGATGCATCAATGTGTTGGTTGCCTCCCGTACCTGCGAAACACTTCCCGGCGCAGAACCAATCTCCTCGCTGTACATCGTCTGGATAGAATCGATCACTGCCACATCCGGTTTTTTCCTCTGAATCACTTCCTCGATTGTTTCCAGATTTGTTTCACACAAAAGGGTAATCCGGTCACTAAAGTCCCCCATCCGGTCTGCCCGAAGTTTGATCTGCCTTGCAGATTCTTCTCCGGAAATATAAATGATATCTTCTTTCTTATCTCCCAGAATCCGGCACATCTGCAAAAGCAGCGTGGACTTTCCGATTCCCGGATCCCCGCCCACCAAAACGAGAGAGCCTTTGACAATCCCTCCACCAAGTACACGGTCCAGTTCTTCCATCTCTGTCCGGATTCTGTCCTCCCCTTTTGTTTCTATCTGTGAGAGGGAAACCGGCTCTGCTTTTTCCCGGTCTCTGGTCATACTGCCCTTTTCCGGGATTTTCTTTTCTTCTACAAATGTATTCCATTCCTTGCATGCGGGACACTGCCCAAGCCATTTTGCCTCCTCGTGCCCGCAATTCTGACAGAAAAATACCGTCTTTTTTGTCTTTGCCATTCTGATTTTCCTCTTTCCTGACTGAATTTCTCTCTGATAATACCTGAAGTAAGTCCAATATACTTTCCTGATAGAATAAAAAAATGCTGCAAAGCCATCTTCCGGTCTTTGCAGCATTTTGCCTGTCCAGTTATGCTTTTATGATTCTCACACAAACAGTCTGATCCGGCTGCAGCTCTGCACTGACACTTAATTTTCCACTCAGGTTTGTCTTCATCTTCCCTGCGTTCACATCATCCAGATATACAGTGTATTCGCTGTCCGCCTCCAGTTCCAGTGTAAACTGAGCATCCTCTTTACCGCTCACCTGAAAAGATACTCCGCTTTCCTCCGCGCGGAATCCTTCTACTGCAGTTCCTGGGACCGATTCGTAAACGAACATGCCATTTTTCTCAAGCTTTGTGATCTCTGAAAAGGTCTTCACCTTATAGATATCTCCCTCAAACTCGAATCCTTCTTTCTTCGTCTTGGAAGGTAAGGTATAATCGCCGAAGCTGATCGTTCCATCCTTATTCGCCCTCAGTAACTCTTTGACTGCTGTCATGTCTTTTTCCTCCTGGTCGTATCTTATATTTACCGTAGTCTCATTATATAATAAACGGCTCTTTTTTTCTAGTTCTTTGTCTCTTTCACTGTAAATTTTATCTCTTTTTTAGAAACTCCTGCTTCTACCAGATCGCCCCGCTTGATCTCTCCATTCAGTATCGCTTCTGTCAGCGGATCTTCCAGTTGTGTCTGCAGAGCACGTTTCAACGGTCTTGCTCCGTATTTCCGGTCATTTCCGGCTTCGGCAATCTTCTTTTTCACAGAGCTTCGGATTTTCAGTGTAATATCCAGCTGTTCCTTTGCCCTTCTGACAAGATCCTGGCATAACAGTCCTACAATCTTTTCCAGTTCTTTTTCTGTCAGGGCATGGAACACAATGATCTCATCGATCCGGTTTAAAAACTCCGGCCGGAAGATCCGTTTCACTTCATCCATTACATTGCTCTGCATCTTTTTATAGTCTTCTTTTTCGTCCTGCACGGCATTGAATCCGAGACGTTTTGCATCCACGATGGACTGTGCGCCCGCATTGGAGGTCATAATGATCACCGTGTTTCTGAAGTCTACTTTTCTTCCCTGAGAATCTGTGATATGTCCGTCATCCAGCACCTGAAGCAGGATATTGAATACATCCGGATGCGCTTTCTCGATCTCATCAAAGAGTACCACAGAATATGGATGCCGTCTGACTTTTTCGCTGAGCTGTCCGCCGTCCTCATGTCCTACATATCCCGGAGGGGAGCCGATCAGCTTGGATACGCTGTGTTTTTCCATGTATTCGGACATGTCGATCCGGATCATGGACTCTTCGTCCCCGAACAGTGCCTCAGCCAGTGCCTTGGAAAGCTCGGTCTTTCCGACTCCTGTCGGTCCAAGGAAGAGGAATGAGCCTACCGGTCTGGTCGGATCTTTGAGACCGACCCGGCCTCTTTTTACTGCTCTTGCTACCGCACTCACCGCATCCTCCTGGCCGATCACTCGTTTGTGCAATGTCTTCTCCAGTTTTCTGAGACGCTCTGTCTCTGACTGGGCAAGCTTCTGCACCGGAATCTTTGTCCATTCTGCCACAACTTCCGCGATATCCCCTTCTGTCAGGACAATCCGGGAATTCTTCTGTTTCCGGTTCAGTCTTCCTTTGGCCTGACGAAGTTTCTCACTGGTTTCCTTTTTCTCCTTCACAAGAAGTGATGCCTCTTCCATACGCCCTTCTTTGATGGATGCTTCCAGATCCTGATCCAGATTCCTTACCAGCTGTTCCATCTGCTCAATGTTCTCCGGTACTTTGAAGCCGCGAAGCGCTGCTTTGGAGCAGGCTTCATCCAGAACGTCAATCGCCTTATCCGGCAGGAATCGGTCGCTGATATAACGGTCAGAGAGTACCACTGCCTCCTCAAGCGCCTCCTGGCTGATTGCAATCTTATGATGTGCTTCATATTTCTCACGGATTCCCTCCAGAATCCGAACAGTCTCTTCTTTGGACGGTTCTTCTACCATGACCGGCTGGAATCGTCTCTCAAGCGCGGCATCTTTTTCAATGTATTTCCGGTATTCCGTGATCGTTGTTGCCCCGATCAGCTGGATCTCCCCTCTTGCCAGAGACGGTTTTAAAATATTGGACGCATCCATGGCGCCTTCCGCGCCGCCTGCGCCGACTACCGTATGAATCTCATCCAGGAACAGGATAATGTTTCCGTCCGCCTTCACTTCATTGACCAGTCGTTTCATCCGCTCTTCAAACTCTCCCCGGTATTTGGAGCCGGCAATCAGAGCCGCCAGATCCAGTGACAGTACTCTTTTTTCTCTCATTTTTTCCGGGACCGCCTCTTTGGCGATCCGCTGTGCAATGCCTTCGATAATTGCCGTCTTTCCTACACCCGGCTCACCGACCATGCACGGATTGTTCTTTGTTCTGCGGCTTAAGATCTGCATCAGTCTCTGCATCTCTTCCTCACGGCCGACCACCGGATCCAGCCTTCCATCTTCCGCAAGGGCTGTCAGGTCGGTGCAGTACTGTTCCAGAACTGCGCCTTTTGCAGCGCCTTCATTTTTTTCGGCAAATGCTTTTGGATTTTCTCCGATAGCAGTGAGGCAGTCCTGCATCACCTTCTGAAGATTTAAATTCAAAGTGATGAGAATCCTTGCCGCCACGCAGTCAGTATCCTGAATAATTGCCAGAAGCATATGCTCCGTTCCAATTTCTTCCATACGGAAACGCTCCGCGATCTTCCGGCTTTCCTCCAGTATGAATTTCAGTCTCGGGCTTTCTTCCGGTGTCCCCGAAAAGGTCTCTTCCCCTACCGTGGACACCAGTTCTCCCACGACTTTCACCACTTCATCCTCTTTCAGGCCGTTCATATCCAGTACCTGCCCTGCCACTCCGGAATAGACAGATTTCAGCCCCAGAAGCAGATGCTCTGTCCCGATGTACGGATGCTTGAAATCCTTCGCGTAGTTTCCGGCCGCATCCAGTGCTTCCTGGGCCTGCCTTGTATATCTGTTCTCCATGCCTATCCTCCTGATCTGATTTACTCTGTCTCGTATTCGTGGAAAATCTCGTCCACCAGCTCGTGTACTTCTTCCCGCGTAATATTTTTACAGTATCCTCTTGCAAGGACCATACGGAGCTGCCTCTTCATATCTTCCAGCGCGTGAAGTTTATCCTCACTGACCGCAATCACAGCTCCCCTCCTTCTGTCAAGCTGTATGAATCCCTCCTGCTTCAGTACGGTATAAGCCTTATTGACCGTGTGCATGTTCACGCCGATCTGCTCGGAGAGTTTTCGCACCGATGGGAGCGTGTCTCCATCCTGAATCGCGGAAAGTGCGATCCCCATAATGATCTGGTTGCGCAGCTGCATGTAGATCGCTTCATCACTGTTAAAATCAATCTCTATCATGATTTCTTTCATAAACGCTCCACCCTTTTCTTTCGTTTGTTACACACATCATATAACAGATGGCATGATTTTGCAAGAAAAAGATACTTTATCCGGCTTTCCTATGCTTCAAACAGCGGCGTGGAGAAGTACCGTTCTGCCGTGTCAGGGAGGATCGTTACCACAGTTTTTCCTTTTCCAAGCTGTGCTGCCATTCTGCGGGCTGCTGCCACATTCGTTCCACTGGAGATCCCGCACATCAGTCCTTCTTTCGCCGCAAGTTCTCTGGCTGTCTGAAGGGCTTCCTCGTCTGTCACAATTGTAATATCATCATAAATCTCCTGATCGAGGATGCCCGGAATCAGCCCGTCCCCGATTCCCATCTGCACGTGGGTTCCCACTTCCTTTCCGGAAAGAATCGCCGCATGTTCCGGTTCGACTGCCCAGATGACGGTGTCCGGATTTGCCTCTTTCAGTGCCTTCCCGATTCCCGTGATGGTACCCCCGGTACCGATTCCGGAACAAAATCCGTCGATGGTGCAGTCTGCCTGTGAAAGAATCTCCCGTCCGGTCCATTCATAGTGCACCCGGACATTATTCTCATTTTCGAACTGTTGCGGCACGAAAACATTCGGGTTTTCTTCGGCCATCCGAAGGGCAGTGTTCAGGCATTCCTGAATGCAGTCGCCAATATTCCCCGCATCGTGGATCAGTCGGACTTCCGCTCCGTACTGACGGACCAGTTTTCTTCTCTCCTCACTGACAGAATCCGGCATGATGATGATTGTACGATATCCTTTTACTGCACCGATCAATGCAAGACCGATTCCCTGGTTTCCGCTTGTCGGCTCCACAATCACGGTATCTTTTGTAATTTTTCCTTCCTTTTCAGCCGCCTCGATCATTCCAAGTGCCGTCCGCGTCTTGATGGAAGCACCCACATTGACCGCCTCAAATTTCACAAGAATCTGCGCGTCATCCTTCCCTGTCATGTGCTGCAGACGGATCAGAGGGGTATTCCCTGCCGCCTCAAGTATATTTTCATAAATCATCTGACCTTACTCCTTTTCTTCTCGTTCTTCTTATTATATGCCCTTCTTTCTCCTTTTGCAATCAAGGCTGGAAAGAACAAAGAGTTCCGCGAGTGCGCATCCCGCGGAGCGTTTTTGTTTAACAGGGAACGAAGTTTCCTGTTAAATGAAAAAACGGATACAGAGCCTCTTTCTGTACCCGTTCTTCCGGTTTTCCCGCACCTTTATGCCTCGTCAATCGCCTTTCCGATATCATGGCGCATATATTTGTTGGCAAAGGAAATCCACTCCGTTGCCTCGTAAGCGTTCTTTCTTGCTTCTTTTAAGTCTGCTCCCTTTGCGGTAATGCCAAGAACACGGCCGCCGTTTGTTACGATCTCGCCTTTCTCATTTTTCTTCGTTCCCGCATGGAAACAGTAATATCCTTCTTTGTCTTTGAAGTTTTCAAATCCGGTAATCGGGATGCCTTTCTCGTAGGCAACCGGATAGCCGTCAGACGCCAGCACAACGCAGACTGCCGCATTGTCTTCGAATTCCAGATTGACCTGATCCAGCGTTCCGTCAATGCATGCTTCCATGACATCTACAATGTCTGTCTTCATTCTCGGAAGTACGACCTGCGCCTCCGGATCTCCAAATCTGGCATTATATTCCAGTACCTTCGGTCCGTCTTCTGTAAGCATCAGTCCAAAGAAGATAATTCCCTTGAACTCTCTTCCCTCCGCACGCATAGCGTCCACGGTCGGCTGGAAAATGTGCTGCTCACAGTATGCCGCAATCTCTTCTGTATAGAACGGGCTCGGTGAAAATGTACCCATTCCTCCGGTATTTAATCCTTCATCTCCGTCTTTGGCACGCTTGTGGTCCTGTGCGGAAGTCATCGTTTTTACGGTTTTGCCGTCCACAAAAGAGAGAACCGATACTTCTCTTCCTGTCATGAACTCTTCCACTACCATTGTATTTCCGGATGCTCCGAATTTCTTATCCAGCATGATCTCTTTGACGCCTTCTTTTGCTTCCTCAAAACTGTTGCAGATCAGAACGCCCTTTCCAAGCGCAAGTCCGTCTGCCTTTAAGACAATCGGATATTTGGCTGTCTCCAGATAGGAAACCGCTTCCTCTGCATTGTCGAAATTTTCGTAAGCAGCCGTCGGAATATTGTATTTCTTCATCAGATCTTTGGAAAACGCCTTGCTTCCCTCGAGGATCGCCGCATTTTTCCGTGGTCCGAAGGTACGGATTCCGGCTTCCTCCAGGACATCCGTCAGTCCTCCTACCAGCGGATCATCCATTCCGATCACAGCAAGATCGATCTTCTTTTCCTTTGCAAAGTCCCGGATCTTCTCAAACTCCATCGGTCCGATCGGCGCACACTCTGCAACCTCCTCGATCCCTGCATTTCCCGGAAGGCAGTAAATCTTCTCCACCTTGCTGCTCTTTGCGACACTCATGGCGATAGCGTGTTCTCTCCCGCCTCCGCCGACAATCATTACTTTCATCTGACATCCTCCTTACTGTATCAACCAGAAAAAGGGTATTGTCTTTCTTTCCTACAATACCCCTTTTTGTCTCTATTTCTGAATCACGACATGTCCGTCTTTTACAGACACTTTCCCATTGGCGATCAGATTGACCGCTTCCGGCATGATCTGCCACTCTGCCTGCTCCATCACACGTCTCTGGAGCACTTCCGGTGTATCGTCCGGGAGCACTTCCACTGCCTTCTGAAGAATAATCGGTCCTGTATCCGTCCCTTCATCTACAAAATGCACGGTCGCTCCTGTAATCTTCACTCCACGCGCCAGGGCAGCCTCATGTACTTTCAGCCCGTAATATCCCGTTCCGCAGAAAGACGGGATCAGAGACGGGTGGATATTGATAATCCGGTTTTCATATTTACGGATCAGCTCCGCCGGGATCACCACAAGGAATCCGGCAAGCACGATCAGATCCGGCTGGAACGCATCCACCGCCTCCATGAGGGCATGGTTAAACCGGGCACGGTCCTCAAAGTCTTTCGGGGAAACACATTTTGCCGGAATCCCTGCCTGCTCAGCCCTCGTCAGGGCATATGCCTTTTTATTGTTGCTGATCACACCGGCCACTTCGGTGTTTGTGATCTTTCCATCCCGCACTGCATCCAGAACTGCCTGAAGATTCGTACCGCCGCCGGATACCAGGACTACCACTCTTAGCATAATGTGACTCCTTTTTCTCCTGCCTCAATGTTTCCGATCACGCAGGCTTTGTCTCCTGCTGCTTCGATTGCGGAAAGTGTTGCTTCCACATCGCTTTCCTCCACGGCAATCACCATTCCGATTCCCATGTTGAAAGTATTGTACATCATATGTTCCTCGATATCTCCTTCTTTCGCAAGCATGCGGAAGATCGCCGGAACTTCATAGCTGTCTTTTCTGATTACCGCATGTGTGCCGTCTTTGAGCATACGCGGTACATTCTCATAGAATCCGCCTCCTGTGATGTGGCTGCATGCTTTTACAGTCACGCCTGCCTCGCGGATACTCTTGAGAGCCTTTACATAAATTCTTGTCGGTGCAAGAAGGGCTTCTCCGAGCGTACATCCCAGACACTCATGATACGTCTCCAGAGACTCTCTGCTCATGTCAAATACTTTTCTTACAAGAGAAAATCCGTTGCTGTGTACACCGGAGGAAGCGATGCCGATCAGGACATCTCCTTCTTTTAATGTCTCTCCTGTAATCATATCCTTCTTGTCGCAGACACCTACGGCAAATCCGGCCAGATCGTATTCATCTTCTGCCATCAGTCCAGGATGCTCTGCTGTCTCACCGCCGATCAGAGCCGCGCCGGACTGTACGCATCCTTCTGCAACTCCGCTTACGATCGTAGCGATCTTTTCCGGTTCATTTTTCCCGCAGGCAATATAGTCAAGGAAAAACAGCGGTTCACCGCCTGCACAGGCAATGTCATTGACACACATTGCCACTGCATCGATTCCGATGGTGTCATGCTTGTCCAGTACCATGGCAAGCTTTACCTTTGTTCCGCATCCATCTGTACCGGATAACAATACAGGCTCCTCCATGTTTTTGATTTTCTCCAGTGAAAAGGCACCGGAAAATCCTCCCAGTCCTCCGATCACTTCCGGACGCATCGTCTTTTTGATGTGCTCTTTCATCAGTTCTACTGACTTGTAACCTGCTTCGATATCCACACCTGCATTCTTATAATCCATGATCGTTCCTCCATAAGATCGTGTTTTCTGAATTTATTTTGCGGCTTTCTGAGCCATGTATTCTTTATGTCCAAGCTTTGCAAGCTTCTCCGCCTTTGCCTCGACCTCTTCCTTCATCTCTTTTGAGTAGTCTTTCAATCTCTGAAGCAGCTCCGGATCAGAGGTTGCAAGAATTTTCGCTGCAAGGATGGCAGCATTCTTTCCACCGTCGATTGCTACTGTTGCAACCGGGATTCCAGGCGGCATCTGTACGATGGAATAAAGTGCGTCCTGACCGTCCAGTACCTTTCCTGTCATTGGAATACCGATGACCGGCATCGGGAAGATTGCAGCGCACATGCCAGGAAGATGCGCAGCCATTCCGGCTCCTGCGATGATTACTTTGAAATCCTTTTCTTCCGCAGATTTCGCGTATTCGTAGAATACATCCGGCTCACGGTGTGCGGAGATGATTGTCATCTCGTATTCTACTCCTAATTTTTCCAGCATATCAGCAGCCTGGCTCATTACTTTCATATCTGAGTCGCTGCCCATAACAATTCCTACTTTTGGCATAGTGTCCTTCCTTTCTTTTCTCAGGTCTATGATTTATAAGTTTTCTAAATAAATAGATTCCTATTTATAAGTTATTTTACTAATACAGGCGGGCTCTGTCAACCGATGCCCGCCTGTGTAGTGATTATATTTTCTTATAACTGGGAACCTGCCCTGCTTATGATTTAGCGGCAGTCCAAAGGTTCGTTCAAAATCTCTGTTCCCGGCAGGACAAAACGTCCGTCTTTCAGAAGCGGAATTTCACTTCCGTCTTTCCGGATCACCGTGATCGCTCCCAGTTCATCGTACGGGATGGTGATATCTGTATGGCAGTGCATGTAGGCCTGTTCCGGATTCTCTTTTCGCAGAATGGAGACTTCGTTATCTCTTGCCACAATCTCTTTTCCGTCCGGATTGTAGACCTTCGTATCCTCACTGTAGCTGTAGCACGTATCGCCTACCGCAAAATGCGGTCCGGTCTTTTCCGCAATGAGAATCGGATACTTGTCCTCGATTCCGAATCTGCGTCCTGCCACATAGGCAGTCGTATTGGTTCCGATGGCAAATTCCCCAAGCGGAAGGGTCTCATGGTTAAACAGAATGTTTTCCTTCACATAGTCCCTGCACGCTTTTTCATCCTCAAAATTTCCGCATCCATACCCGGAAATCATGCCGTCCTGGAAACGGATTTCCAGATCCCGGTACTGAAGACCGTTTAAATATACCCGGCTTACATGCAGCACTCCGTTCGTGCCTCTGAGCACCGGAGAGGTGAATACTTCTCCCACCGGAATATTGACATCCGCAACGCAGTTTTCAAAAATCGTTTCTTTCTGCGGATCCTGAAGGCGGTAAAGCTGTACCGTCAGATCAGTACGGTTTTCGCCTGATCCGAGAATGTGTACGGACTCCCCTTCATCCAGAGCATCAATCATGGTCTGCTGTACTTTGGAATACAGGTCTGAATCCAGCGTATTGATCCGGATCACTTCTCCAAAGATCTCCTCAAACTTCTCTCCGATCTCCGGCACCGGCCATGAGATGATCGTAAAGCTTCTCTCATCGCCCGGAATATAGGTATTTGTGATCTGGCCTGCCTTGCCGTCAAAGGAAAGCAGCATTTCTTCCTGCTTTTTCGTAAGAGTAAGCGCCTCTTCTTTCTTCTGCGGAGCAAACGGAATCTCACCGAAGACTTCCATCACTGCCGGGCCGGCAAATCCTGCTGCCAGCTCTTTATTCTGCTCGTATACAGTCTTCATCACTTCCAGCCTGCGCTCCACATAGTGCTTGTCCATAAACAGCGCCTGATCGTCCTTATGGTCGTAATCATACTGCTGATTTGGAATTCTTCCGAAATACCCGTTTCTGGAAACACCGCGTCTTGTCAGCACACTTGCCCCTGCACGGTAGATCGTTGGGCGCAGCCCCATAGCTTCAAAGTTTGCGACTGCCTGCTTTACGACCCGCTCAAATCCAAGCTTAAACCGGATGTTTACCGTTGTCTTCTTTGACAGATCTTTATTTCCAAGAACAAATCCTTTGCGGAATCCCTCTGTATAAACATCCGCCATCTTCTGAATCGTCTCCTCCGGAAGATCGGCAATATATTTTGCCGTCTCGATCTCATTGTCGGAAATATATTCGCCATAGCGGTACAGATACTTCAGATCGCTCAAATCACTCCTGCAGATAATATCCACCGCAAAGGTACGGTCCGGATCGATCTGATCCATAATCCGGTCTGCCGCAAATACTTCACAGTAATCATTCGCGTACCAGTAAAAAATATCTCTGACTGCCTGATACTCCGGTTCCTCTTCAAAGCAGTTATAAATCTCAATAAATAATTCGTTCAGAATGGAGAGATATTCCATCTGTCCTTCATATGCATACACAATGCCGGAACGCATCTCACTGTAAAGCGCACTTAAAAAACTGCCAAACGTCTCTCCCAGCATTTTCTGTGCATAAGCCGGATTTCCATAGCTTGTCTCATACTGTTCCGGGAGAATATCCTCATAAAGCTTCCGGTTCTCCTCCGCCAGCATCAAAATATCCGCACTCTCCCAGTCTCTGTTTCGTACCAGTTCCTGTACCTCGTCCAGCATCAGAAGAAATTCTGCTGTCTTTCTGAAATAATCCCGGTACGGCTCTTTGACCGTCTCCTCTAACATGATAACGCCGAGACGCTCTTTGGAAAGCTCATATCGTTCTCTTACCATCACATCATCCATCTTACAAAAGCCCCCTGATAAAAATTCCCGCGAAACCAATCAGAATTGCCAGATTACATGCAACTCCGATCTTACAGGTAATATAATTTTTGTCTCGTTCTTTGAATCCCCGGAAACCGGTGATAACACCCATCCATGAGCCAAAAAAGATCACAAGCGCAAGCCCGCCGACGAACGCCGGAGCATTTCCTCCTGTGACAATGGAAATAATAATCATAACAATCAGCGCCACAAAAAAACCTCCCGCATAGATACAGGATGTGATTCCTCTGGATGCATGAGGTGTTCTATTTTCATCTCTCTTTTGGATCCTTTTTTTTCGTCTTTCTCTTTCCCTCTCCCGTCTTTTTCTACCTCTTATTCTTCTTCTGCCTCTGTCGTTTTCTTTGTCGTTTTTCCACATAGTTTCTCCTTATTACATTACATAGCGCAAACAGTATATATCCGCACAGTCCCCCGGCTGTATTCAAAAGCAGATCATCTACATCAAAGCTCCCTACTTTCGTAAGGAGCTGAAATACTTCCACAAAAAAGCTGATTCCAAAACTATAAAACACGGTAAGGAAAAAACTCCGGTTCCAGTATCTGCTTGCCATCGGCATAAAGAAACCAAACGGCACAAAAATCAGTACATTTCCAATCAGATTGGTAAATGTCAGCAGGCCGAGCTGTTCCCGGTACGTCCAGAATCTCCGGATTTCTCTGAACAGTTCCAGATTGTAATGATACTCCCTCATCTCACCGCTTCGGCCATACCAGTCTGAAAATAACAAAAACCAGAACAGAAACACAATGTAAAGAACAAACAACAATTTGCCAAGTCTCCTCAGCCAGTTTCTTTCCTGTGTTCTCAAATCGGCACCGCCTTAAAATGTAAGCTTTTTCTGATTTTTAAATAAGTGCGCTCCTCCGATGATTGACAAAATCCCGCAGGTCACTCCGACAACCATCAGAATGATTCCGACTGCAAGATTGCATGCACCGATGACTCCCATGCTGCGGTATACTTTTTCTTCCATCTTACAGGCCTCCTTATTTTACTCCATACTGTTCATAATATGCGTCAATTGCTGCTTTTAATGCATCATCTATCACAATCTTTCCCTGGCAAGGCTGATTATAAAGATGCTCTACAACTTCCTCCATTGTAACAATCGCCGCCGTATCAAATCCATACAGGTCTTTTACTTCGTCCAGCGCACATTTCTCGCCGCCTTTCCCTACTTCCATACGGTTCAGAGATACCATCAGTCCTTTGATTGTTACATCTGCAGCACCTTTGACCTTCGGCACGGTCTCTTCCATGGATTTTCCGGATGTCGTTACATCTTCGATCATGATCACACGATCACCGTCTTTTAACTGGCTTCCAAGGAAGCTTCCCTTGTCTGCGCCGTGGTCTTTTTCCTCTTTTCTGTCAGAGCAGTAACGTACTTCTTTTCCGTAAAGCTCACTGTATGCAATCGCTGTTACAACGCTGAGCGGAATCCCCTTGTAAGCCGGTCCGAACAGCACGTCAAAATCATCACCGTACGTGTCGTGGATGGCTTTTGCGTAGTATTCTCCAAGCTTCTTTAACTGAGATCCTGTCACATAAGCTCCTGCGTTCATGAAGAACGGAGATTTCCGTCCGCTCTTTAATGTAAATTCTCCAAATTTGAGCACATCGCTCTCCACCATAAATTCGATAAACTCTTTCTTGTATGCTTCCATCTCTTTTCAAACCTCCGTGTTTGTGGACTTTTCATCCAGACTCTTTATTTTTATCCTTCTGCCCGTCATCATCAGGCAGCAACGGTTAAATTCTTTTCAATTCTAACATACTCCCTGAAGTTTTTCAATTCCCAGGGGCCTCCATATCAGATTTGATATCCGGTTATTTTCTCGTATAACTCATCGTGTATTCTACTTCCCCGGTTGCTTCATCCACACCTTCTCCGGCAATCCGGAATCCTTCTCTTTCATAAAACGCTGCTGCACCCTTGTTTTTCCGATAGACATGCAGCGTCAGTTTCGGATGCGTTTTTTTGACCTCATCGAGAAGCCTCTTTCCGATCCCGCGGGAACGGAATTTCTGTTCCACGAAGATTCCTGCAAGGTAGTCTCCCTGAAGTCCGGCAAATCCTCTTACAGCCTGCTCTTCCTCATACACGAAGATCTCCGCCTGCAAAAACTGCTTTTTGACCTCCGGAAGGTTTTCCTCCCAGTATTGCTTCGGCACAAACGGGTGTGCCTCTTTATTTCCACTTAACCAGACTGCTGCCACCTGGTCAAGATCCTTTTCTTCCATCATGCGAATCATACCGCTTTCCTCCTTCTTCCTTTCTTTTTACAGAGAAGTTGAAAAAGAAAAGGCGTACCTTTACGATACGCCAGACTCTTTCTTTTTGGTATTTCGATCTTCTTTCGTTTTTCCAAAATCAAATGTTATTTGACAATGCCTGTCATGTCGGCCACGGTCTGGAATCCGTTCTTGTCCATGTACGCCGCAATGCCTTCTGCGATTTCTTCTGTCGCCTTTGGATTGAAGAAATTCGCTGTTCCGACTGATACGGCACTTGCTCCCGCAAGAATAAATTCCACAGCATCTTCCCAGGTACTGATTCCTCCCATACCGATCACAGGAATCTTCACGGCGTTTGCCACCTGATATACCATCCGCACTGCCACCGGTTTTACAATCGGTCCGGATACTCCTCCGGTTTTATTTGCCAGTACGAACTGTTTCCGGTTAATATCGATCTTCATGCCAGTCAGCGTATTGATCAGGGAAACCGCATCGGCTCCACCCGCCTCTACCGCTTTTGCCATCTCCGTGATGTCCGTCACGTTCGGGCTTAACTTCATGATGACCGGCTGTTTTGCATATTTCTTTACCGCCTTTGTAATTGCTTCTGCCGCCTTTGGATTCTGTCCGAAAGCGATTCCGCCCTCTTTGACGTTCGGACAGGAAATGTTGATCTCCAGCATATCCACATCTTCGGACGCAAGCCGTTCCACGACTTCACAGTAATCTTCCTCGGAACGTCCGCAGACATTCACAATGATATTGGTGTCATACTGACGGAGGAACGGAATATCCCTCTCACAGAAGACATCAATCCCCGGATTCTGAAGTCCTACCGCATTCATCATACCGCCGTAGACTTCCGCCACTCTTGGGGTCGGATTGCCTTCCCATGGAACATTGGCAACACCTTTTGTCGTCACAGCTCCAAGTTTGTTCAGATCTACGAATTCACAGAATTCCACACCGGATCCGAAGGTTCCGGAGGCTGTTGTAACCGGGTTTTTCCACTCTACTCCCGCAATCGTTACTCTTGTATCTGCCATTATAATTCCACCTCCGTCGAAAGAAATACCGGACCGTCTTTACAGATGCGCTTGTTGTGCACATGGCTGTGATGATCGACTTCCTTTGATTTGCACACGCAGGCAAGGCAGGCGCCGATTCCGCATGCCATTCTCTCTTCCAGAGAAATGTAGCACGGAATGCCTTTTCCCTCCGCATAGTCTTTGATTGCACGGAGCATCGGTGTCGGTCCGCATGCATAGATAATGTCCGCATCCAGCTGATTTTCACGGATCGCATCCATCACGTTTCCTTTTGTTCCTACACTTCCGTCCTCTGTGGAAATATATACCGTTCCATTTTGCTCAAACTCTTTTTTCAGGAATGTCTGCGCATCCCGGTATCCCACGATAATCTGCTTTTCGCAGTCAATCTGACGGGCAAGTTCGAGAATCGGAGGTACCCCGATTCCGCCTCCCATCAGAAACGCTTTCTTTCCTTTTGCCGCCTCAAGAGGAAATCCGTTCCCAAGAGGTCCGATGACCGGAAGTGTATCTCCCGCTTTCATTTCGGAAAACTCTTCTGTTCCGGTATTCTCTCCTGTTACCCTGTATACGACCCGGAGCATTCCCTGCTCCCGGTCGATCTCACAAATACTGATCGGGCGCGGAAGCAGTTTGCTTCCATCGTTTGTGTACATGGAAATAAACTGACCCGGCACTGCACTTTCGGCCGCCTTCGTCTTAATCCACATACTGAAAATTCCATCTGCCAGCTGTTCCTGAGAATGAATCACTGCCAGTTCTTTTTCTCTTTCTGCCATCTCTTCTTTTCCCCTTATCCGGTATTATCTGTTGTTCAGTGCCTGACTGATATCCGCAATCATATCTTCTACAGCCGCTCTGGAAGCATCTCCAAAATTCTCGGCTCCAAAACGTGTGTATTTCTCCTGCTTGTAGGCCGCGATAATACCTCTGGATGAGTTGACAATTGCTCCAAGACCGTCCTCGTTAAAGAAGTGTACGAGATCCTTGCCCTGTCCGCCCTGTGCGCCGTATCCCGGTACCAGAATATAGGACTTCGGCATAATCTTGCGGAGCACTTTTCCCATCTCCGGGTACGTTGCTCCTACAACCGCGCCGATGTAGCTGTACTCATCTCCCATGCATCCTTCTCCCCACTGGGCAACTTTTTCTCCAACCAGTTCGTAGAGCGGACGTCCGTCGATCAGCTGATCCTGGAATTCACCGCTTGACGGGTTGGATGTTTTAACAAGAATAAAGAGACCTTTCTTTTCTTCTTTGCAGACATCGATAAACGGATTGACTCCGTCGGAACCAAGATACGGATTGACTGTCACAAAATCCTCGTCAAACGGGGCGTAGGATCTGCTTCCCACCTGTACCTTTCCGATATGTCCTACCGCATAGGCTGCGGATGTAGATCCGATATCCCCTCTCTTGATATCTCCGATAACAACAAGCCCTTTCTCCTTGCAGTAATCTACTGTCTTTTTAAATGCCGCAAGTCCCGGAATACCGAACTGCTCATACATGGCGATCTGCGGTTTCACTGCCGGAATCAGATCGTAAGTCTTGTCCACGATCTCTTTATTGAACTGCCAGATTGCTTCCGCAGCTCCTTCCAGTGTCTCTCCGAATTCTGCAAATGCTTTTGCTTTTACCTGATCCGGTATATAATTCAACATCGGATCCAGTCCTACTACGATCGGTGCATTTGTTTTCTTAATGTTTTCCACTAATTTGTTAATCATACTCTCTACTCCTGTTCCTCATATGCTTGATTTTTATAGACAACATTTCCGTCTACCAGTGTGTATTTTACATCTCCTTTGACCTTCCATCCGTCAAACGGAGTATTCTTCCCTTTCGAGAAAAAGGTGTCCGTATCGATCTCATACTCTCTGGACGGATCGAAGACAACCAGATCCGCGATCTTTCCCTCGGATACAGAACCTTTGTCCTTCAATCCCAGAATTTTTGCCGGCGCAAAACTCATCCGCTCTGCCATCTGCATCGGCGTAAGCACGCCTCCCTCGACAAGCTCTGTATAAGTCAGCGCCGCGCTGGTCTCCAGTCCTACAATTCCAAACGCCGCCTTTCTCATCGGTACGTCTTTCTCCTCAACGGAATGCGGGGCATGATCCGTGGAGATGGCCTCCATGACTCCTTCCTTCAATCCCTGGCGGAGCGCTTCCACGTCTTCCATCTCCCTAAGAGGAGGATTCATCTTGAACCGTCCATGGTCCTCCGTAATATCATCGGTGGAAAGGGTAAAATGGTGCGGGCAGACTTCTGCTGAAACAGAAATGCCTTCCGCCTTTGCCATCCGCATCAGATCCACCGTGCCCTTTGTGGAGCAGTGGCACAGATGCAGGTGTACTCCGGTATCCTTTGCAAGAAAAATATCACGAGCGGTGATAATGTCCTCAACGGAATTGGTGATTCCCGGAAGCGAAAGCTCCTCGCTTCTCTGACATTTGTTCATCACGCCGTCCTCTCCGGTATCCGGATCCCGGCGCAGATCGATCTCCTCGCAGTGCGCAAAAATCAGAAGTCCGTACTTTTTCGCAAGTTTCATTCCCTCACGGTACAGTGCGGAATTCATGACTGACTTTCCGTCCTCGGAAAGTGCCATACACCCTGCTTCTGCCATTCCTTTGATATCGGCAAGTTCTTTTCCCTCTTCTCCTACCGTGATTGCTCCAAGCTGGATGATATTCACCGGCGACTCTTCCTTTGCCCGGCGGTGTACTTCCTCCACCTTTTCTTTCGTATCAATCACCGGTTTTGTATTCGGCATGGCGCATACTGTTGTTACCCCGCCCCGGGCAGCCGCTTCGCCTCCTGTTTTCAAAGTCTCTTTATACGTCAGCCCCGGATCGCGGAAATGTACATGCAGATCGATAAATCCCGGCATCACGTAGCAGCCGGAAGCATCCAGCATCTGCACATCCTCACTTTCAAGGCATCTCTGTATTTCTTCTCTGGTTCCTACTTTTTTGATTCTTTCTCCGTCTACCAGAACATCACAGACCTGATCTGTTCCGGTAAGCGGATCCAGCACATGTCCATTCTGAATCCATGTTTTCATTCAGTTTTCTTTCCTTTCTGCTTTTGCATATTCCTCATGCTCAAGTATATATCATATCTATCTTACCATAGGACATAAAAAAAAGGAATGAAAATATCATTCCTTTTCTGTTCCATCTACGGCATTTTGTACTGTCTCGACCGCTTTTTCCAGCTGATTGTCCGTCTGATCATCCGCTGACTTTTCCACAACAATATCCGGGGTAATTCCTTCTCCATGGATATTTCGGCCGTCCGGCGTAAAATACTGTGCCGTCGTAAGTTTTAAGCAGGAGCCATCAGACAGAGAGTAGAGCGTCTGTACGATCCCTTTCCCGTAAGTCTGTGTCCCGATGATGGTTCCTGTCCCATAGTCCTGAACCGCGCCGGAAAAAACTTCAGAGGCACTTGCACTTCTGCCGTTCACAAGAACTGCGAGGGGCTTCGTAAACTGGTGCTCATCATCTGATGTTTTCGTGTCCACACGCTCCCCGTTTTTGTCTTCAGTATAGACAATTGTCCCCTCAGGGAGAAGCAGATCAAGAATCTGACAAACGGTATCCAGATTTCCTCCCGGGTTGTCACGAAGATCCACGACAAGAGCTGTCATTCCTTCTTTTTCCAACGTTTCCAGTCCGTTCTGGAATTGTTCATAAGTAACACTGTCAAACTCGGTAATCTTAAGATATCCGACTCCGCCTTCCTTCATCTCGGTCTTTACAGTCCGGTTCTCCACAATCTTTCTTGTCATTTCCATATCAATACTGCTACCATCTCTGCGTACAGTTACGGTGAGCTTCGTATTTTCTTCTCCTTTTACCAGATCTACAACATCTGAGAGGGACATTCCCGTCACGTCCTTTCCGTCTACCGACAGAAGGACATCTCCGTTTTTCATTCCTGCGTCCTCAGCCGGGGTGTCTTCGTAGACTTCCTGCACGGTAATCTCAAGTGTCTCTTGATCCTGTGCCATCAAAGCCCCTATCCCCGCATATTTTCCCTCGGTGGAAGCAAGAAGGTCTTCTGTCTCCTCCTTGTCATAATAGACCGAGTAGGGATCTCCAAGTCCCGCCACATAGCCTTTCAGTGACATATCCTGCAGATCTTCCTCTCTTACCTCATCCTCGTAGAGAAACTGATTTTCGATAATACTCTGTATCTCGGCAGCCTTCCTTGACGTGCCGGCACTGATTGCATCCGTGTGAAGACTGATCCTTCCCGTTGCTGTTAATCCTGCCAGCACAAGCAGTGCCGCCATAAACATCGTGAGGGCGCCGTAAAGCGCCCCCTTAAGTAAAATTCGTTTTTCTTTCCTTTGATCTTCCATCTGATCCCTTTCTGAGTCTGAAATTATAAGTAACTCAATGGATTCACCGGTGTTCCGTTTACATGTACTTCATAGTGAAGATGCGGTCCGGTTACAATTCCCGTCGCACCGATCGCCGCAATATTCTGTCCCCTGGACACCTTCTGTCCTGCACTGACATACACGGCGCTGCAATGCTGGTACCATGTCTGGATTCCATTTCCATGATTGACTACTACATAATTTCCACGTGCGCTGTTATAAGATGCCGTGACAACGGTTCCGGCTTCCGACGCATAGATCGGCGTTCCGGTCGCTCCGCCAAAATCGATACCGTCATGTCTGCTCGTCGCACCTGCCGTCGGAGCTGTACGATATCCATACCCGCTTGTGATCCGCGGACTTGCAACCGGGTAAGCCAGTGTACCATTTCCGGACACATAGGAACTTCCCGCACTTGATGAACTTCCGGAAGAAGATGCGGCCTGAGCGGCTCTCCTTGCAGCTTCTGCTGCTGCCTTTCTGGCAGCTTCCGCTTCCGCCTGACGTCTCTTGGCCTCTTCGGCCTCCTTAATCAGCTGCTGAAGCTTTGCGGCATTTTCACCGATCTGCTGTTCCAGACTGGAAATCTGCACTTCCTTTTCCGCGAGAAGCTGGTTGACACTGTCACGCTTTGCAATCAGGTCATTCTGAAGTGTCTTTAATTCCTCTTCCTCTTTCTTCAGTGCCTGTTCTTTCTTTTCAATCTCCTTTGTCAGCTGTTCATACTTTTCCAGCATGTTTCTGTCGTACTCGGAGATTGTCTGAACATACTCTGCTTTATTCAGCAGGTCTCCCATACTCCTGGCACTTAAAAGGATCTCAATCAGGCTGGTGTTTCCGTTCTCATACATATATTTTATGCGAAGCTTCATCGCTTCATACTGGTCATTTTCCTGGATCTGGGCCTGCACAAGTTCATCCTGCGCTTTTTTGATCTCATCCTGCTTCTTTGTCAGCTTTTCCTCCGCTTCCTGCATATCGCTGATCACCTGATTCAGCTGACCGGCAAGGGAGTTTTTCTCATTCTCCGCCGCTTCTTTCTGCTGCTGAAGCTCCTTTCCTCTCTGCTCGGCCTCTGAAATAGAATCAGCCTGCACAGGAACTGCGGTAAGTGAAAATATCATGATGCCCGCCATGAACGCAGCTGCCATATGTCTGGCTTTCTTTTTCAACATGATCTTTTGTCCTCCTTATGACTACGCGCGCAAGTGCTTCCGAATGGTGATAAAACTTCCAAGGAATCCGATACCGGCACCCAGAGCAAGCCCTACCGGAAGCAACGTACGGTAAACATCCATGACAGGAATAAAATCAATAATATTGTTCAGAAGACTGAATCTCGTCATAATATACTCTACTGCCTTATTATACATGAAGTAGAGAAGAATCAGAGGAATAATCGCTCCCACGATTCCGATGATAAGACCTTCGATTACAAACGGCGCCCGGACAAACCCGTCCTTCGCACCGATATATTTCATAATGGCAATCTCTTCACGCCGTACCGTCACACCCATTGTAACTGTGTTGCTGATCAGGAATACGGATACAGCAAGCAGGATCGCGATAATCGCAATGGATACATACCAGATCAGGGAGTTCAGTCTTGTCAGTGTCTTGGCAACAACGTCAGATTTGTTGACATTGCCGACTCCCTCCAGACTCTGTGCATGCTCTACGATATCCTGCTGTTTTGAGACATCGCTCATATACACCTCATAGTGATTGGAATTGATCAGCGGGTTGTCATCAGCAAATCCCTCTGCCGCATCTTCATTGCCTGCAAAATAATCTTCCTGGAACTCTTCCCATGCCTTTTCTCCTGAGACGTACTCTACTCTCAGGACACCGTCCTGCTGTTTCAGGTCATCTCCGATGGCCTGAATCTGCTCTTCGGAGGTGCCTTCATTAAAGAAAACTGTAATCGCAACCCCTTCTTCTGCCTTCTGAACCATGTAATTGAAGTTCATGACGATCGCAAAGAAAAGGCCAAACACGAAAATACATGCTGCCATCGTTGCAACAGAAGCAAGTGAGAACAGCTTGTTACGGAAAATGTTCTTAACCCCCTGCTTTGTCGAATATCCTATTGTACTAATTTTCATTATTATACCCACCTTTTTGTTCGTCGCTTACAATAACGCCCTTCTTCATTGTGATAACGCGTTTTTTCATCTCGTTTACGATTTCCTGGTTATGTGTCACGACAAGGACCGTCGTTCCACGATCATTGGCCTCCTCAAGAAGCTTCATGATCTCCCATGAATTGGTCGGGTCGAGATTTCCCGTAGGCTCATCCGCCAGCAGGATCGCAGGCTCATTAACAATCGCTCTTGCAATGGCCACCCTCTGCTGTTCCCCTCCGGAGAGTTCTTTCGGAAACGCTTTATATTTCTGTGCCAGTCCCACAAGCGACAATGCTGCCGGCACTTTCTGCTTGATAATACGCGGTGATGTCTCTGTCACGCGGAGAGCAAATGCAATATTCTCATAAATATTCCGGTCTTTCAGAAGACGGAAATCCTGGAATACAACCCCCAGATGTCTCCGGTACTGAGGTATCTTTCTGTGTTTCAGACGGTTCAGGTTCTGGCCGTTGACAATAATACTGCCGCTGGTCGGATCCAGTTCCTTTAACAGTAAACGAATCAGTGTAGATTTCCCGGAACCACTGTCACCGACAATAAATGCAAACTCTCCTTTTTCAATCTTCAGGTTTACACCATTGAGCGCAGCAATCCCTTTGGAATACTCCTTCGTTACTTCCTTAAATTCAATCATAAGTCTCCTCCTGCTAATTACTGATACTCCTTGTAATCTGGCTGCCTTTTAGTATTCCTGTGTCTCCATATACTTCATGTATTTGACTACCATCAGCGCAATCTTGAAAGTAATGGCATCCTCAAACACACGAAGATCCAGCCCGGTGCTCTTCTGAAGCTTGTCAAGACGGTATACCAGTGTATTTCTATGGATATACAGCTGTCT
>HHCFR02800__coassemble_1429_pt1 | contig 21749 bp, 18 predicted proteins | sample HHCFR02800__metabat2_high_PE_035 | metagenome-assembled genome bin HHCFR02800
ATCCGGACTCCCAGCGCTTCCAGAACATCGGCCGCCCCGCTTTTGCTGGATGCCGCCCGGTTCCCGTGTTTTGCAATCGGAACGCCGCCCGCCGCGATGACCAGAGAAGATGTGGTGGAAATATTAAACGAATTTGCTCCGTCTCCTCCTGTTCCGACAATCTCCAGTACGTCCATCTCATGAAGGAGACGGATACAGTGATCCCGCATTCCTTTGGCTGAACCGGTAATCTCTTCGATGTTCTCCCCTTTCAGGGAAAGAGCGGTCAGATAAGAGCTCATCTGAACCGGGCTTGCCTTGCCGTCCATGATCTCATTCATGACTTCCAGTGCTTCTTCTGCTGTCAGATCGTTTCTTTGTGCCAGTTTTAATATTGCTTCTTTAATCATGTCTGTAAACCTCCACAAAATTCTGAATCATCTTTTTCCCTTCCGGTCTGATCAAAGAGCATTGTGTACTATCAGCCGGATCAGCATTCCGACAACAAAAAAACGCCCCTGATACAGACAATCCATAACATCTGTATCAAGGACGATATCTACATACCGCGGTGCCACCTTGATTCACGGAAAAAATCTTCCATGCGCTTAGCGAGATACCAACATATCTCCGGCAACTGACGTATGCCCTACGTCGCAGAGTACTGGGCAGGAATTCCTGCTTTTGACTGCGCCCTCCGTGGTCCATTTGGCTGACTGCGTTCCATCCGGCTCTCACCTTCCCGGACTCTCTGTGGGTGCACGGCAACTTTGATCTCCACTTCAACGGTTTATCTGGCTAAATTCAATTTTTACTCATTATAGGATGAAAGCGCAGATGTGTCAATACTTTTTTCAAGATTTTCCATCTCTGTCAGAATCTCCTTCTGTCTCTCATCAAACAAAAGTCCTTTATTGTACTTGTAGAAATACGGGCAGTCATTATCCCTCAGGAACCGGATACTGTCCCCGTTGGTATTGAGTTCTGCCAGAAAGGCCGCCATCTCCTGACTTTCGCCAAAGGCGTCCTCCAGAAACCGGAATGTGTTTTCCAGTGCTTCCATCGCCTGGTCCGTAACTGTCTGCCGCTTCTCCACCTGTCCGGAAAATGCTTCCTTGACAAAAGCAAACTCCTCGTCCCATCCGGCGCCTTTTGCCGCCGCTTCGGTCAGCTTCCACCGCTGCTCATAGGATTCCAGCTCTGTAATCACCGAAGTTTCCAGTTTTTCCATGGCTCCGGTCAGAAGCCCTGCCTTCTTTTTCGACGCCAGTTCTGCCCGAAGTCGTTCAATCACTGCTGACAGGCTGTGCTCCTCTTTGTATACTTTTAATTCCGCAAACAGCCGTTCTGTTCTGGCATCTTCCTCTTGGTACGCCCGGAAATACTCGGCAAGCTTTCCGTTTAACATGCCTACAATGCTGAACCGTTCATCAAAGGCGGCGAATTTCAGCTTTTCGAGAACATCCTCCCCGTAAATGCCCTGTACAATCTTTTCCAGACCGTAGTCTTTCTTGTATTTCTCGTACAGTTCCAGATAATTGGCAAATTCCTTTGCTATTTCCCAGTTCTGTAAATACTGGTGCGCTACTTCCCGGTCCACTTTCTTACCAAGCATCCGGTATACGCGGAGAAGTTCTGAGAGATCCTCCCATCCTCTGGCCGTCACAAACTGCTTTCCATCCACCGTATTTTCTACCCTGTAGAAATGATCCTTCCGGATTTCCAGATAAGCAAGAATCGCCGGATCGATCTGTGCCTCGTAGGCGTACTCCCGCCATACGTCATAATTTTCCTCGATGTCAATCCGTTTCAGCCGGTCCAGTGTCACAATGTCGAATTCCCGCACGGACTTATTGTATTCCGGCGGGTTGCCTGCCGCCACAATGATCCATCCTTCCGGTACTTTGTGGTTTCCGAACATCTTGCACTGAAGAAACTGCAGCATGGTCGGCGCCAGCGTCTCCGAGACGCAGTTGATCTCGTCCAGAAAGAGGATGCCTTCTTTTAACCCGGTCTCCTCCATCTTCTCGTAGACTGACGCAATAATCTCGCTCATCGTATACTCCGTGACGGAATAGACTTCCCCGCCATAGCTGCGCTCCCGGATAAACGGAAGTCCTACCGCACTCTGCCGGGTGTGGTGTGTAATCGTATAGGAAACCAGTCCGATTCCACATTCTCTTGCGACCTGTTCCATGATCTGAGTCTTCCCGATTCCCGGAGGCCCCATGAGAAGGATCGGCCGCTGCCGGATCGACGGGATCAGGTAATGTCCGTCCGCGTCTTTTTGCAGATAAGCCTCGATGGAATCCCGGATTTCCTGCTTTGCTCGTTTGATATGCATCCTCTATTCTTCCTCGCTTTCCATAAATATCGCTTCATCCAGCACAAGCCGGATTGCCCATGCCGGTGTCCGGATGTCCCCCGATCCGTCGTCGATAAAGACGAACGCCGTCTCGTAGGATGGCATCCGGGACGGATAGGTGCCGTATCCGTCTGTAAAATAAATCACGCCCCGCAGATTCTGGAACGCTCCCTGTTCAATCAGGCTGTCAATATAGGCAAAGGCCGGACGGAAATCGGTTCCGCCGCCGCCATAGAGTTTCAGCTCCTGCATATAGCGTTCCCAGTCTTCCTGTCTCTCGATCCTCACATCCTCCTGCACCTGTTCATCGCACTGGAGAATCCGGATGTGAACTTTCCGGAAGAAGCTCTCATTTTCGCTCAGGACATCATACGTTTCTTCCAGAAATTTCCGCACCAGGTCTCCGGAACAGGACATGGACGTATCCACCACAATGACAAATTCTTCAATCTTTTTGACTTCCTTTGTCTCCTGCGGCTCGATCAACGGCATATTGCCGTACATGGACAGTCCATAATGATAAAAGGCATAGTCAAAGCTGTCGTCATCCACACCGATTTCTTCCCGCCACACAGAAAACTTTCTCAGAAATTCCCGGTAGTCGTAGCGCTTCTTGTTGGCGACCCGAAGCTCTTCCAGAAGATCGCCGGAGGCACTTGCCTCTTCCTGTGCGAAAGTATCCAGATTGAGCTCCATCTGCTCGCTGATCTGTTTCCAGTTATTCTCCGTCTCATTTGGCGGCCGCTTTTTATTTTCCTCCGGATCCGGCCAGTAAAGATGGCTGTCCGCCCCGAACTCGGCATCCAGTTCCATCCGCTTCTTCTCACTCATTCCCCATGCTGTCAGGCTTTTGTATATCTTCTGGGCTGTCAGCACCTTTGTGCTGCTTTTCAGTCTGCGGTATACATCCTTTCTCAGCCAGGATGGTGCCCGTCTGACACAAGGATAAGAAAGGCTGTCGATAATGGACTCCACTGCGATGTTGCAGGCCAGATCCCAAAAGAGGGGATCCCGTTTTCCTCTCAGGTAAAGATGCCCGAACAGGCAGTGCAGGACGATGTGGAGATAGGCCCGGTTGACATTCTTCCGGTCTTCCCGGTAAGCTCCGCCGAGCCATCCCGGATGAAAGTAAAGCCCCTGCCCGTCTGTTCCAATGGAGCCGATCTCCCCGTCCATCTGGAACCGCAGACTGGAAAGCGCCACGTCCAGGTACCGCATTTTCAAATATAACTCATTTCTCGCTGTCCGCAGAATTTCCTTTCCCAGGGCATTCATGCGCGCGGCCTGCTCTTCGCTGATCGTCTCTGCCATCTCTTCCTCCTTATCCATCTTCATACATTTTTCTGATTACAGATCAAACGTTTTCTTTCCGCTCCGTTTCCTTCCGGCCTGCAGGAGAAGGGCTGACATTTCAGCATGTCCTTTTTTCTCCGCAACAGTAAGTGCCGTCTCCAGTGCCTCACCTTCCCAGATCTTCTGATCCAGAAGAAATCGTACCGTCTTCATATCATCCGCCTCAAGCAGAAATCCGGCGATCTCCCCGGCACAGCCCCTCAGGAAATCTGCGTACTCTTCTTCTGCCTGTCCGGTAAGCCGGTACGGCTCCCGAAGTCTGGCCAGCGCAATCCGGATCAGAGTGCGAATATCCTCTCTTGCTTTTGCCTTTACAAAAAGGGAATCGTACTCCTCATAATCTATCTCCTTATGATAGACACACTGCCGGTAGTCTCCGCCGGATCCGTGGTAGTGCGTCTCCACGATCCGGGCCGGCGTATTCTCCACCGCCTCTTCGTAGTGCTCCGGAAAGATCAGACTGGCTGTCTCGATCTGTTCCTGATCCTCATAGGAGATATGGACCGCAAGTTCAAACCGTTGTTCCTCCAGAATCTGTCTCAGACAGGTCTGGCGCGACTTTCTGCAACGGATTTCCACATGACTTAACTGGCATCCGGTAAAGGCACCTCCGCCGATACTGGTCAGGCTGTCCGTAAAGGACAGTCGTTTTAACCGAAAGCAGCGGTAAAAGGCGTAGCGCCCTACTTCACCAAGCTCCTCCGGCAGATGGATCTCCTCCACCTGTCCGCCGCAGAGCCGCTTCCGCGCTTCTGATTTTCGCTCCCCGTCCGGCAAAAAGACTGCCATCCCTTCCTCTTCCTCTGTCTGCGCAAATCCATAGTCTGCAATTCTTGTTACCGGAAGGCCATCAATGGTATCCGGAAGGAAGACCTCCGGACTCTCCCCGTAGCATCCGAAGATGGTGACGGTCTTAAATTCTTTTGATTCTGTTTTATAATGTATTTCCGGATACATGACTCCCTCCTGCCAGAATAAATCACTGCATAACAGCGGCCGGAAGACAACTGCTCCCGGCCTCGTTTTTTAATATTCAAACTTCTTTTCAAAATAAGCTTTCAGATCTTCGATCTTTACACGCTCCTGCTCCATCGTGTCACGGTCACGTACAGTTACTGCGCCATCTTCCTCGGATTCAAAGTCATAGGTGATACAGAATGGTGTACCGATCTCATCCTGACGGCGGTACCGTTTTCCGATGTTTCCACGGTCGTCGTACTCACAGTTGTAATATTTGCTGAGCTCGGCATAAATCTTCTCTGCACCCTCGTTTAACTTTTTGGAGAGCGGAAGGATACCGATCTTCACCGGAGCTAAAGCCGGATGGAAGTGAAGGACTGTTCTTGTATCTCCTCCTTCCAGTTCTTCCTCATCGTATGCTGCGCAGAGGAACGCAAGTACGACACGGTCTGCTCCAAGTGACGGCTCGATGACGTATGGCAGGTATTTTTCCTTCTTCTCATCGTCAAAGTATGTCATATCCTGCTTGGATACTTCCTGATGCTGTGTCAGGTCGTAATCGGTACGGTCTGCAATACCCCAAAGCTCGCCCCATCCGAACGGGAATAAGAACTCGAGGTCTGTTGTCGCACGGCTGTAGTGGGAAAGCTCTTCCGGCTCATGGTCACGTGCGCGCAGCTCGTCTTCTGTCATACCAAGATCTCTCAGCCAGTTGTAGCAGAAATCTTTCCAGTATTTAAACCACTCCAGGTCTGTTCCCGGCTCACAGAAGAATTCCAGCTCCATCTGCTCGAACTCTCTTGTACGGAAGGTAAAGTTACCCGGTGTAATTTCGTTACGGAAAGATTTTCCGATCTGTCCGATTCCAAACGGGATCTTCTTTCTGGAAGTACGCTGTACATTCTTAAAGTTGACGAAAATACCCTGAGCAGTCTCCGGACGGAGGTAAACGACGTTTTTCGCATCCTCTGTAACTCCCTGGAATGTCTTGAACATCAGATTGAATTCCCGGATGTCCGTGAAATTGTGCTTGCCGCAGCTCGGACACGGAACCTGATGCTCATTGATGAAATCCATCATCTTCTCATGAGACCATGCGTCTACGCTTTCTTTCAGCTCAATCCCGTGTTCTGCCGCATAATCTTCAATCAGTTTATCTGCACGGAAACGCTCCTTACACTCTTTACAGTCCATCAGCGGGTCACTGAAGTTTCCAAGATGTCCGGAAGCAACCCATGTCTGCGGATTCATCAGAATCGCACAGTCTACGCCGACATTGTAAGGATTTTCCTGAATAAATTTCTTCCACCATGCTTTCTTCACATTGTTTTTCAGTTCTACGCCGAGATTTCCGTAATCCCATGTATTAGCAAGTCCACCATAGATTTCGGATCCCGGATATACAAACCCCCTGGTTTTGGCAAGAGCTACGATTTTGTCCATTGTTTTTTCTACCATCGTCTTTTACCTCACATTCTTCTAAAATTGTTACCATTATACGGTAATTTGCCCGCTTTTGCAAGCACATCCCCGTTTTTGCGTCCTGTTTTCCTGACAATTCGGCCGTTCTTCCGGCCCGGAGCCCTGCTTAAATCATTTCCAGCATCTCCAGCGACCGGAATGTATGTCCTATGTACACATCTACGCACCGCTTTGCTGCCTTTTTCAGCTGCGCCAGCACATCATCACTCACCGTAAAGGTGTAAAGTTTCTCCACCGGCGTCCCCTCAATAAATTGCAGGGCGTAAAGCGCAGACTGTCCAAACGGAAGTACATCCGCCGCCTGTCCGGCACAGTCCGGGCAGAGCATGCCGCCCCTCGACGCGCTGAACCGGGAAAGCTCCTCCGTCCTGCCGCATCCGGCGCAGGCAAAGGCCTGCGGCGCCTCCCCTTCGAGGCAGATCATCTTCAGTTCAAAGATGCACCGGATCAGGGGAAGAGAAATGCTTCTCTTTACGACAATCCGCATCGTCTGATAGAGAAGCTTTAAAATTTCCGTCTCGTCATTATTCTCTCTTGTACAGTATTCGGCAAATTCCAGGAAATAAAACCCGTATGTCACGGCTTCGATATCAGTTCTAAGCTCTCCGAAATAATTCTGAATCTCCGCCTGCTGCAGCGTATACGAAGATCTTCCTTCGTAAAGCGTAAAGGTGCCGAACAGAAACGGGCCCGTCGTCCCGACAAGCATCCTGTTCGGCCGCCTTGCACCTCTGGCAAAAGCGGAGATCTTCCCCCGCTCACGGGAGAGGATCACCACTCTTTTATCGTATTCTCCAATCGGAAGCGCTGACAGAATCATTCCTGTCACGGTAATCGTCTGGCTCACTTTCTTCATCCTTCCGGCTTTCGTTCTGATCCCGGTCTTTTTCGGCCTTATGAGCCGTTATCCCTTTGTAGGTCAGATAGTCTTCTACTTTTCCGGTCATCTCAAACCGTGCCCAGTAGTCTTCATTCATCGGATCACCTCTTCATCTTTTGGAATAAAATTAGGTTCTCCGATTTTTCTTTTGTTATTCTTCTTCCCGGTATCCAAAATTTCTCATCAGAAATTCGCTGTCTCTCCAGTCTTTTTTCACCTTCACCCACAGCTTTAAATTGACCTTGCAGTCCAGCATCCGCTCAATCTCGAATCTGGCGGTACTGCCGATCTTTTTAAGCATGCTGCCCTGTTTTCCGATGATAATTCCTTTGTGGGAATCCCGCTCACAGATGATCGTCGCATCAATATCCGCGATGGTTCCTTTTTGTCCCCTGCGGAATTTCATCTGGTCGATCACTACCGCGATTCCATGCGGAATCTCCTCGTTTAAGCTGTGCAGTGCCTTCTCCCGGATCAGTTCCGCCACAATCTGGCGCTCCGGCTGGTCCGTCACCGTATCCTCATCGTAAAACTGTGGTCCGTACGGCAGATACTGCAGAATCACCTTTACCAGTTCGTCTGTATTCTCTCCGTTTCTTGCGCAGACCGGAACAATCTCCGCAAAATCGTAGATATCTTTATACTTTGCGATGCACGGAAGAAGCTCTTCCCGCTTTACTTTATCCACCTTGTTGATAACAAGAATCACCGGTGTGTGTACTTTCTTCAGCTGCTCTGCAATGTGCTGCTCTCCCGCACCGATAAAAGTGGACGGCTCCACAAGCCAGAGTACGACATCCACCTCATTGAGTGTCCGCTCCGCCACATTCACCATATAGGTTCCAAGCTTGTTTTTTGCCTTGTGGATTCCCGGCGTGTCCACAAAGACGATCTGTCCCTCGTCCGTTGTGAGTACGGTCTGAATCCGGTTTCTCGTTGTCTGTGGTTTATTGGATGTGATGGCGATCTTCTGCCCGATCAGCTGATTCATCAGCGTGGATTTTCCCACATTCGGCCGCCCGATCAGTGTCACAAATCCTGATTTATACTGCTTATTCTCTGTCAAAATCCCGTTCCTCTTTCCTTTGTAAACTCTCCGAACCGAGGGCCCGGCGCCTAAAACAGCGCCTTCACCTCGGTAAAGATTTCTTTTTCCTGCTCAATCTTGTCTTCATTTCCGATGACACAGATCTGGTCTGCCTGTAATACTTTCTCCACGATATCCGCCAGATTCCGGATATCCTGCTGCGTTGCACGGAGAACTTCCAGCCTTTCTTTTCTGATCATCTCTTCCGTCACATGATTCATGTAAAGATTCATGGAACGGTCGCCCTTGGTAGCCGGAGTCATCGGCTGATCCATATTGCTGATGGTACCGATGATGAATTTTGTCATATCCCGGTCACTGACATCAAAGTTTCTCAGATATTCGGTCACACCCTGGTAAATCTCCAGCGTATTTTTCAGGTGCGGATCCCGGTAGGAGACAAAATAGCCTTCTCCCAGCTTGTTAAAGCTGCTCATACATCCATAGGCGCCGCCTTTGACACGAATATTCTGCCAGAGGTATTCGTATCCCATGATAACTTTCAGAATCTGAAGCGCCCCGTGGTACTCTGCTCCGGCATCGATAAAGTTTCCTGCCATTGCCACATACTGTACCTTGGAGGAAGTCTGGAATCCTTCGTTTTTCTTCGCGCATGTGAGCTGGAAACCGGACTCTTCCACTTCTTCCGTGTGCAGACATCCTGAGAACTTCTCGATCTCCTGAAGTACCGGTTCTTTGCTTTCCGGTTCTCCCGTATAGCTTACGATCATCCGGTCTTTCCGGAATACCTTGCGGCTGATCGTCTGCAGCATCTCCATGAGACGATCCTTTTCTTCCTCAAAATGGTCTGCGATCCGGCTGACGGTCTCGTAGTACTCAATTCCGTTTGTCATGTCTTTAAAGCACGCAAGCGGCGAACTGTAGGACATGGCACGCAGCACGGCGGAACTGTGTCCCGCAGAGAGGAACTTCATCTGAAGTCTGGATTTCAGCATGTCCAGAATCTCTTTGATCCTCTTCTCATCTGTAAGCACCGACCGCATCAGAATTTCCTCCATCATAGAGAGGGCAAACGGAAGCTGGCCGTACATCGCTTTCGTCTTGATCTCAAACGTCGGGCGGAATTCTTTCTCCTTCACTTTTGTGACGTCGGTGTACATTTCAAGGGATGTCTCAATGCCTCCCGTGCGCCGGTTGATCTCATTGAACAGTTTGCCGTACTCGTAATGTTCGGTATCGATAATGCCGAGCACTGCCTGCAGAAGTCCTGCATACGGGATCTCTTTCTCGCTTAATGTCCGAAGATCAAAGATCAGTGTCAGATAGCCGATTCCGTTTGTATCGATCGGATGACAGATACATGGAACACCCCCGGCTTTTTGCTCTTCGTTATAAATCGGAGCAATGTCCTCGGAAATATCACTGACTTTCAGCACCGGAATCTTCTCCAGAATTTCCGGCGGAGTCGGCTCCTCCTGGTACGCTCTCAGATCTTTCGTATCCTGCACAAGCTTCTCCACTTCTTCTCTGGAGAGACCCGCCTTATAGTCCTGAAGCTTCTGATGGAGCTTCTGGTCTGCTTCCGCTGTCAGTCCTTTCTTCGGACAGATCATGACAATGGAAGCATGGGTGTTATCAAGAAGGTACTTCTGAATCAGATCTTCATAGTAGGAAGTACTGATCTGCTCTTTCAAAAATGCAAACGTGTCCAGTGCCTCGATGTGAAGGAACGGACTTTCTTCATCATACAGCCAGCTGTCGAACATCTGAAGTCCGTACATCAGCCCCTTCGGGTAGCTGCCAAAATCCGCCTCCCGGTAGCGGAACTCATGATAATTGATGCCTGCTGTCAAAGCGTCCGGATCTATTCCCTCTTTGACAATCTTTTCCAGAGTGGATTCAATCACACGGACAAATTCTTCTTTCTGTGACTCTTCGGCATTCTTTGCAATCACGGAGAATGTCGGCTGGTAAATTCCGTTATCATAGGATCCCAGAATATCATGTCCGATTCCTGCATCTGTCAGCGCTTTCTTTAACGGCGCACCCGGTGCGGACAACAATGCATAGTCCAGAATGGAAAATGCAAGGTAAAGCTTCTCGTCCAGACTGGTGCCGATTACCTTGTTGTAAGACAGATAGGTATTCATCTCCTCAGACTCGTTTGCTGCGATGGAATAATACCGCTTCCACTCTACCGGCTCATCAAACGGCTTCTGCAGGCGGATCTCCGAATCGATTTCGGCTTTTTCAAATCTGCTCAGATATTTCTCATCCAGCCACTGGAGCTTTTCTTCCATATCCATATCGCCGTACAGATAAATATAACTGTTGGACGGATGGTAATATTTCCGGTGGAAATTCAGGAAGTCTTCGTATGTCAGTGACGGGATCGCATCCGGATCTCCACCTGACTCATTGGAATAGGAAGTGTCCGGGAAAAGCGAATTTAAAATCATCCGGTCCAGTACGCCGTCCGGGGAGGAAAACGCTCCCTTCATCTCATTGTAGACAACACCGTTGTATTTCAGCTCTCCGTCCGGATCTTCCAGCTCGTAGCTCCATCCCTCCTGACGGAATGTCTTGTCACTCTCATAAATATTCGGATAGAATACCGCATCCATGTAAACATGCATCAGGTTCTGGAAATCCTGGTCATTGCAGCTTGCGATCGGATATACGGTCTTGTCCGGATAAGTCATCGCATTTAAGAATGTATTTAACGATCCTTTCACCAGCTCCACGAACGGGTCCTTTGCCGGAAACTCCTTTGATCCGCAGAGTACCGAATGCTCCAGAATATGCGGCAGTCCCGTACTGTCCTTCGGAGGCGTACGGAATGCGATGGAAAACACTTTGTTATCATCATCGTTTTCGATCAGGGCAATCCTTGCCCCGCTTTTTTTATGACGGAGAAGCGTCCCTTTTGCCTTGATCCCGCTCAGGTCTCTCTCCTGTATCAGCTCATATGCCTGTAATTTCTTACTGTCCATTCCAATCTCCTCATTTCGATTCAAATTTTCCTGTTCTATAGTATACCATGTTTTCCGGGTTCGTAAAACATTCCGACCGCAAATCAGGTATATCTTGGCTTTTGTTTCTGTCCGTTGCTCTTTTCGATCATGTTCCGGATATCCTGCATTTCCTGATCCAGCTCGGAGATCACTGTAGCGCACCGTTTCAGCTTCTTCTGGATCTCTCCCTCATCATCGATCTCCTTTTTGTAACGGAGACGGTGATCCACGCTTGCCCAGAAATCCATGGCGATCGTACGGAACTGCACCTCCACTTTCATATATTCCTTTCCGTCTGCCAGAAAGATCGGGACCTCCAGAATCAGATGCAGGCTCCTGTATCCATTCTCCTTTGGATGCTGTATGTAATCTTTTGTCCGCAGAAGCCGGATGTCATCCTGCCCTGTGAGAAGCTCCGCCAGTTTATAAATGTCCTCCTGAAACGCGCAGACAACACGGATGCCCGCCACGTCAAAAAGATTCTTCTCGATATTTTCCAAAGTCGGCTCAAACCCTTTTCTTTTCAGCTTCTCCATGATACTGGCCGGAGACTTCAGCCTCGTCTCTATGGATTCAAACGGATTTCGATCATAATTCAGCGAGAACTCGGCATCCAGTACGTTCAGTTTTGTCTCAACTTCCATGATCGCACATTTATATTTATTCATCAGTGCTGTGAATTCCACGCTGTTTGCCATATCACAGCTGTCCGTACGCTGTGTATAGACCTCTTTCAAGTTTTCTTTCATTAGTCGCACCTCTTCTTGTATCAATATGGAACATTGATTCCTCACTATAGTATAACAAAGCGCACATGGAAACTCCAATGAAAAAACTATAAACATTTTTTCTGCCCCTTTGCCGGATTTGTGCTATCATAAAAGAAAGCAATGGTTTTTGTCGAGGAGGAGTGTATCATGACAGATAATAGACATTCATGGATAAAAAGAGGACTGACCGCAGGGCTTTTTTACCTGCTTTCCATCGCGCCAAGATTGATCGGGCGTCCGAAGCGGATGCCCGGGAAATTTTATGCCCACCGTGGGCTTCATGACTTAAGTCTCGGAATTCCGGAAAATACCATGGCCGCTTTCCGGCGCGCTGTAGAGCACGGATACGGAATCGAACTGGATGTCCAGCTGACAAAAGACGGTCAGGTTGTTGCCGCACACGATTTTGATCTGAAGCGCATCTGCGGAGTTGAAAAAGATGTGGATGAGCTGACTTATGAAGAGCTGAAAGCTCTTCCTGTTCTTGGTACGGCTGAGCACATTCCGCTGTTTCAGGATGTGCTGGATCTGGTGGATGGCAAAGTGCCGCTCCTTGTGGAGATTAAATATAAACATGTGGGAAGTTCCATCTGCCGGAAGGCCGCAGAGCTTCTGGATCATTACAGTGGTTCTTACTGCATCGAATCTTTCCATCCGGTGGCTTTGATGTGGTTTCGGAAATACCGGCCGTATACCGTCAGAGGCCAGCTGGGAATGAATTTTCACAAGGATGACGGACGGGTGCACCCTGTCTATTATTTCCCGCGGCATCTGCTGACCAACTTTCTGACAAAGCCGGACTTCATCGCCTACGACCACCACGCAAGAAGCGCCCTTTCCCTGACGATCTGCCGGGTGGTTTTTGGCATTCCATGTTTCGCCTGGACAGTAAAATCCCCGCGGGAATATTATGCCTGCGAGCATGTTTTTGACTACTTTATTTTCGAGGGCTTTCTTCCGGAAGAATCGGATATCCGGAATTGCTCCTGATCTGTACAAAACGGGGCATCGGCTCGTAAAGAACTGCTGCCCCGTACTTTATTTTCCATCTTCTTTTCAGACTTTCCTAGCTAAAAGCTTCTGGAATTCCTCTACTGTCGTTCCATACTCTTCCGCTGCCTGCTCAAGCGTCAACAGATTTTTCTGATAAAGGCTGATTAATGTTTTCGCTTTTCCTTCTTCCCTGAGCCCTTCGGCGTATTGTTCCTCATTAAATTCTTCCAGAATCACGTCGCTCACCTCCGCACTGTTCTTCTCCAGAAATTCTTTCAGAATGTCCTGTTCGATACAGCTCTTCTGTGCCTGCCGGACTGCTGCTTCTATGGAACTGCCTTTTTTCTGATTCTCTCTGACTTCATTGATAAAATATGCATATTCCCAGAGGATTCTACAATTCTCGAACAGTTCTTTGTTGTGTCCAAGATTGATATTCAGCATGATGACGCGACATTCCAGAGCCGCCTGTCCGGAAAATTCTGACTTTTTAAAAGCATCCGAAAGTTTTAATTCCTGGTATTCAGCTTCTTCTTTTCGTCCATTATAGAATACCACATATACCGGTACTGGTAAAGAAATCTGGGTAGAACTGTATATATTCAGCCCATTCTCCCGGATGTAATTCTGATAAATCCGTGCCAGATAAAGCAGTCCGCGAACTGGCATATTCGGATTGAATGTGCTTTGATGCTCGAAGAGATTCATGATACTTGATAATAAAAAGGACACATCGTTTTTCATTCCCACATAAATCACATCTTCCAGTGTTGTAATTTTCATATCATCGGGATTTGTATAAGATGTTTTGTTTAAAGCATTATAAAGAGAGAGCAGATTTTTCTTGTCACGGAATATCATTCGGAAAAGTGTATCTTTATATTTAGAATTGACATGATGATTCGAAGATGTGTTTTTCTTTTTGGATATTGGTTTTCTTTGTTTTTTACTCATAGGCAGAAGCCTCCTTTGATTTGATGATAGATTTGATGATAAATTTGACAAAAGATTAGAACACGGATATGAAATCAGACTGCATTTTCAGAATAAACACAGAAAAAGAGAAGTCTTCTTCATCATAGCAGAATATTCTAAAAAGCACAAGAGGCAGCAGCTCTTTACGAGCCGCTGCCCCGTGCTTCGTGAGGTTATTATGGCATGTTTTATCCTACTTGTCGTAGATTGTCTTGATTTCAAGGAATTCTTCGTATCCCTCTACGCCGCCTTCTCTTCCGAGTCCGGACTGTTTGTATCCGCCGAACGGGGATGTCGGGTCCCACTGTCCTTCATTCACGTAAACAGTTCCTGTCTTCATCTGACGTGCAACTTTGTTTGCCTCTTCTTCCGGGCCAAATACAGCGCCTGCCAGTCCGTAGATGCTGTCGTTTGCAATCTGAACCGCTTCTTCCTGTGTTTCGTAAGGGATCACTACCAGTACCGGTCCGAAGATCTCTTCCTGTGCGATTCTCATATCCGGTTTTACATCACTGAAGATCACCGGTTTTACATAATAGCTTCCGTTATCTTCCGGCACTTCTCCGGCTACCATTCTGGCACCTTCCTGTAATCCAAGTTCAATGTAGCCTTTGACACGGTCAAACTGCTTTTTGGATGAGAGCGGTCCCTGTGTTACCGTCGGATCATCGGCCGGTCCGTATTTGTATTCTTCCAGCTGTTTTTTGATGATTTCCTCTGCGCGTGCAAGTCCGTCCTTCGGCACCAGAAGTCTTGTCAGCGCGTTGCATGTCTGTCCTGCGTTCGGTACGACAGTCTCCAGTACAGAATGAATTCCATTTTCCCAGTCTCCGCCGTCCAGAAGGATGGCAGCGGATTTTCCGCCCAGTTCCAGAGCAATCTTTTTGATATTGCCAAGAGCCATTCTGGCCACTTCCCGGCCTGCTCCCGTAGATCCTGTAAAGGAAATCATGTCCACGTCTTCATGTGTGGAAAGGGCATTTCCGACTTCTCCGCCCCGTCCTGTTACCAGGTTGAAGACACCTGCCGGATATCCTGCCTTGTCAATTTCTTCTGCGAGAATGTATGCGGTCAGCGGAGTGTACTGGCTTGGTTTTAATACAACACAGTTTCCTGCCAGAAGCGCCGGCACAACTTTCTTTTCAATCTGCTCCAGAGGGAAATTCCACGGAGTCAGTCCTCCGACAACGCCCACCGGTTCTCTTCTTACGACAGAAGTCAGTCTTCTCTGCTCATACGGGAATTCAGAAGCGGTCTTGATATAATGTTTTGCTTCCAGAATAAACGGATCCGTATGCACTTCCGCGGAAACCTTGTACGGAGAACCAAGTTCTTTGGTGATGGTCTCGATCAGTTCCTGGCGTCTTTCTTCCAGACCGGCCACAACTTTTTTCATCAGCTCCACTCTCTCTTCCAGAGGAGTGTACTGCCATGTTTCAAATGCTGCTCTTGCAGCCTTTACTGCCCTGTCTACATCGTCTTTGTTTCCTCTTGGTACTTTGGCGATGATTTCGTGCGTAGCCGGATTCTCGATCTCAATCCACTCGTCCTGTGATGAATCTACCCATTCTCCATTGATGTACAGTTTACGGATTTCCATACTGCTCTTACCTCTCTTTCTGAAATTTTATGCCTGTTCTATAACCTATCGAAGTGTTTCAAATTTCATTGCTTCGGAAAGATATGCTTTTTCTTCATCATTTAATTCCATACGCGGTCTTCTGACATATCCACCGTTTAATCCCTTTTTGCCAAGGCCGTATTTTAACGCCTGCACCGGCTTCGGGAATGACTCCAGCACATTCAGCGCCGGCAGAATCTCTTTGTAGATTTCTTTTCCTTTTTTCAGATCTCCTTCTACATAAACCGCCTCGTAAAGTTCCACGCACTGTTTCGGAGCTACATTTGCAAGCATGCAGATCCATCCGCAGGCACCGTCGGCAAAGCTTTCATATGCAAGATTGTCGCATCCGCAGAATACAGATACCTTTTCCGGAGCATCCATCAGGACTTCTGTCAGCTTCTGCATGCTTCCGCTGGACTCTTTTACGATCGCTGTGTATGGAAGTGCCATGATCTCCCGGAATGCTTCCTGACCAATTTCGATTCCGGCAGATCCCGGATTGTTATATGCCACGATCGGGAACTGAGTCTGCTCTTCAATATAACGGTAGTGCTCAACGATCTCGTCCTGTGCCGGATGGCAGTAGAAGGATGGAAGCACCATTGCCGCATGAGCGCCGCATTCCTTGATGTTGTTGACAAGTTTGACCACGTCTTCCGGGCGTTCTCTGGAAGCCCCTACAATGACGCTGACACGGTCCTTTACATATGGAACGATCTCTTTTACATATGCCATATGTTCTTCATCGGAAATACTCTGATATTCACCTGTTGCTCCAAGGATGCAGACTCCCTGCACGCCCTGTTCGATCAGCCAGTCCAGATTTTTCTTTGCTGACTCGAAATCAAATGTTCCGTCCTCGTGGAATGGTGTGACTACTACGGCATAAATGCCCTGAAACTGTGTGTTCATGTTTTACCTCCTTGACTTTGTCGTCTCTCTATGCCTGTCCGGCTGCAAACCGGTCAAATTTCAGCGGGCTTAAATCCATAAACGGTTCTTCTCCCGCAATCATATCTGCCATGACTTTTCCTGTGATCGGGGAAAGTCCGATTCCGTCTCCTTCGTGTCCGGCCGCAATGTAGAAGCCTTCTACCGGAGTGCCGGATACGATCGGCATGTGGTCCGGCGTGTAAGGTCTAAGTCCACTGTAGGAACGGATCACTTTGATATCTGCGATTACAGGGAAGAAACGGATCGCACGCTCTGCCATTGCCTTCATGACTTCAATGCTGCTTCTTGTATCTTCTCCTGCAAAGGTTCTGGAAGAACCGATGAGGAAGTTGTTGGATGCTGTCGGCTCAAATACGAAAGCAACTCCGTATTTTTCCACCCGTTCCGATACCGGACGCTTGTATCCGTCGCTCTGGAACTTTGTGGACATATATCCGAATTCATGTACTTTTCTTCTTGCCACCTGGAAGGTCTGCTCGGAAACCAGGATCTGTCCCTGGCGGGCCTGAATCGGAATGTCAAGTCCTACCATCTTTCCGATCACCGGGGCCCATACTCCGCAGGCGTCCACAATATTCTTCGCTGCGATTTCCCCGTTTTCTGTTTCAATGACAAATGCGTTTCCGTCCCGGCGGATTCCTTTGACACGGTTATGTAAAGAAAGCACCGCGCCTTTTTTCTCTGCTCCCAATGCCATACCATAAGTCAGTCCAATCGGATAAACCGAGCCGTCCGACATGGTTTCCAGTCCCCCATAGACATCTTTTGCAAGATACGGTTCATCATCCTGAACTTCCTGTCTGTCCATCATCCGCATCGGAATTCCGCATTTCTTCATAGATTCACAGAACTCGGACGCCATCTGAAATTCTTCTTCCGTCTCTGTGAGAAAGAGACTTCCCCTTTGTCTCCACTCAAAATCATAATCCAGCTCTTTGCTTAAACCTTCGAACATATCCTGGCTGGCCTTTGCAAACAGAGCGTCAAATCCCGGCTGTTTGTCACAGACAAGAACATTTCCATCACTTCTGCTGCTTGTGGACTGTGCAATGTCCCCGGCGTCAATCAGGACGACAGAGGCTCCCTTTTTTGCGTTAAAGTATGCCACGGATGATCCGATGGCACCGGCCCCGATGACCGCTACATCATATGCTTTGCCCATGTTTTTATCCCTCCTGATCTTCTCCATCTTCTGCAAGTTCTCCAAATGTTACAGGGCGTACCGGAGGCCGGTCCGTGCTTCCCTGAATTTCATTCATCTTTTTGCCTGTTTCTTCTGCGATAATCCGGCTCACCAGTTTGCCGCATGTTCTGCCCTGGCAGAGTCCCATTCCGGCACGGACTCTTCTCTTGACTTCCGTCACAGTTGTTGCATGGTATTCCCGGATCGCTTTTCTGATTTCTCCTGCTGTAATTTCCTCACAGCGGCATACGATCACATCGTCATCCAGCGGTCCTTCCGGTTCTACCGGGCGGAATCCTTCGTGTGCTTCCGGAAGCTTCAGTCTTCTCATTGTCCGGACAGTGTCCGCATGTTCTTTCGGGATCGCAATGGTTACAACCGGTGTGTGGTCGTTCTTTTTCGGATTCATTACCTTGATCACACGTCCTTTGCAAACATACTCTCCCGCACGGGAAAGGGCGTCTATTTCTGCTCCTTTTTCCGGAAGCGGATCGTATTCAAACGGGAAGCTCACTGTGGCTTCTGTCTCGGAATAGCTCTTATCTACAAGGAAAATCGCAAGTCCCGGGCAGGCTGCAACGCACATGCCGCATCCGATACATTTTTCTCTGTCTACCTGAGGCGTATTGGTAATCGGTTCCCCGATATGAATTGCATGAAGCGGGCATGCGGATTCGCAAGGATTACACGGAATCTGCTGTACACACTCAACCACTGCCACCGGGCCTTTCGCGAAGCGTTCTTCGTCCGGCCATCCATTTGCCTCTTTGATTTCGTCCATAGACGGGTATCCATCATAAATGATTCCTGTTGCCATCTCTATTAAACCCCCTTCTTGATGATCCGTTCTTTTGCCGACATTCTCCGGTCTCCGAACGGTCCCTGCCTCAGGGAATCCAGCCTCTCTCTGATTTCGGCCTTTTTCTCTTCTGCCTGTTCTTTCGTCAGATGTCCAAGTGCTTCCGCAGCTGCTGCCGCCGCAAGTCTTCCTTCATCCATCGCTGTGCTGGCCTCTTCCACTCCCGCCGTATCTCCGGCAACGTAGATTCCCGGCACGCTCGTCTCCATATCCGCGTTGTGAAGCGGCATCCATCCGCCCATCTCCGGAATGAAATCATGCTGTACTCCTGCCATCTGTGCCAGTTCGGAAAGCGGACGGAGTCCGACTGCCACACAGATGACGTCCACATCGGTTTCCATCTCCGTGCCCTTTACAATCTGTCCGTTTTCAAATTTTGCGATCACTGCTTTTTCTACATGGTCCGTTCCCTTAGCCTCTGCAATGGTGCTGCCAAGATAGAACGGAATTCCCGCACGGCGGATTTTCGCCGCGTGCACACCGTAAGCACCGATCTTCGGCATTCCTTCCACGATTCCGACTACGTCCGCCCCTGCCTGAAGGAGCTGGTAGGCAACGATCACACCTACATTTCCGGATCCGATCATCAGAATCCTCTTGCCCGGAAGCACTCTCTGTACGTTTGCCATCGTCTGTGCCGCACCTGCTCCCATGACACCCGGAAGGGTCCATCCCGGGAACCGGAGCGGATTCTCCGCGCCGCCTGTGCAAAGAAGAAGTTTCTCCGCCTCTATGATTTCTGTTTTTCCATCTCTCAATACTGCTGCTCTCTTGTCCGGGAAAATTCCGATGCAGGCGCTGTTCAGCCAGAAGTCAATTCCAAGTTCTTCCGTCTCCTGAAGGAGCTGTTTTCCGATATCGATTCCTCTGACGCCGGCACGGTGTGCCCTGGAACCAAAGAATTTATGAAGCTGTTTGAAAAGCTGGCCGCCGGCACGTCTGTTCTCATCTACGAGAAGCACGTCACAGCCGTCTTTTTTTGCTTCGATTGCCGCCGCAAGCCCTGCCGGGCCGCCGCCGATGATTACTACTTCTCTTTTCATTCTTTCGTGCCTCTCTTTCCGAATCCCTGTTGTGTCTCAATTACCATACCGTCTTCCACCGGAGTGATGCAGGTACGGACATTCGGTTTCCCGTTCACTGTCATGACGCAGTCCGTACACTGTCCGATGCCGCAGAACACACCTCTCGGCTCATGCTTTTTCGTTGTATATCTGTGAATGTGGATTCCGTTTGCCATCAGCGCCGCCGCGATCGTTTCGCCGCTCTTTGCCTGAAGCTTTTTTCCATCCACGATAATCTCCACATAGTCATCCTGACCGAGTTCTCCCAGGATCGGATGATGTAATACTCTCATTGTATCTGTTTCCATCTTTTTGTCTCCTTTCCGCCCTTATGCCAGCTGATAACCCTCCTGGAAAATGTCTTCCGGATCCAGAAGGAATGTATGGATTCCTGTCACCCAGGCTCTTCCTGTCACCTGCGGAATCACCGCCGGTATGCCGGCCACCTCTGCATCATCCAGGTATTTACATTTGAACTGGCTGCCGATGATGCTCTGGTGAATGAAGCTCTCGCCCTTTTTGATTTCTCCCTTTGCCGCCAGGACAGAAAGCTTGGCCGATGTTCCGGTTCCGCACGGTGAACGGTCAATCGCTCCCGGCGGGATAATAACTGCATTTTTGATTGCTCCGTCTTCCTGATCTGTCGGCTCATAAAACTCAACATGTGTCACATGATGCTCAAACGGAATCGTAGGATGCTGCACAGCAATCTGTTCATTGATCCGCTGCTTCAGGTAATTGCCCGCCTGAATCAAAAGTGAAGAACTTTGCGGATTGATGTGAAGTCCTACGGATGCAGCCGGAAGAATCGCGTAAATATTTCCGCCGTATGCGATATCCGCTTTTACTGTTCCGTACTTGCTTGTTGTGATTTCCGCATCCCGAACCATAACAAATGCCGGTGCATTCACGAAAGTAACGTTTACAGCCGAGCAGTCGCGCACTTCAATCTGAAGCTTTACAAGACCTGCCGCAGTATCAAGAGTTACATAGGTGTAAGGCTCCTGCACATCAACCATGCCGGCTTCCACAAGTGCGGTTCCGACTCCGATCGTATCGTGTCCGCACATCGGCATCCATCCGCCGACCTCAAAATACAGCACTCCGAAATCCGCCTCCGGATTGCACGGCTCCATGATCAGTGTTCCTGACATTACTTCATTTCCTCTTGGTTCAAATGTCAGAAGCTTTCTGAGCCAGTCTCCTTCTGTGGACATATACTCCAGCTTTTCCTGCATCGTCTTACCCGGTATGTTCGGGATTCCACCAATCACATTTCTCGTTGGCTCACCACAGGTATGTGTGTCTATCGTATGAAATGTTTTTCTGATTTTCACCCCAGTATCCTCCTTCTTGTTCTTGTGCACTTTTTCTGTTTGCTTGTTAGACCGCGTTCTAGTTTATGCTTTTATTATAGCATAGTTTTCATTTTCGTCAATCCTTTTGTTCATATTTATGAATATTTTTATTCGATTGTGAAGCTTTTATCAGAAATTATTGTCATATTTTTATCATTTGTGAACTTTGTGAAATATTTTACATTTAATGTTTCATTTTTATGAATAGACAGGCGGCGTGGAAAAGGTTGACTTGACAAAAAAAAGTCAATATACTGTTATTACCAAAGAATGGGGGTTATATTATGAACCAGAACGCAAGTATCGGAGAAAAAATCAAAGCATTACGTACCTCACAGAATATGACGCTGAAGCAGCTCAGCGAAAAGACGAACCTGTCCACCGGATTTCTCTCCCAGATGGAACGGGGCATGTCATCTATAGCAATCGACACACTGGAAAATATAGCCGGAGTTCTCGGCGTAAGTCTTACCAGCTTTTTCGACGAGGAACCGGTAAAGGATATTTCAGATCCTGTTGTACACAGTTTTGCCCTTCCGGCAGTACAGGTCGGGCCTCAGATCATCCAGCATATTTTAAGCCACGATGTTTCTTCCTTCGATTTTCTTCCAAGAATTTTTACCCTGCTTCCACTTGCCAACACAGCAGAAGAAAATCTGGAAATGTATACGCATAACGGCGAGGAGTTCATCTATATTCTGGAAGGCATTGCCACCATTCAGGTGGGTTCTTCCCAATATACGCTGTATCCGGGTGACAGTATCCAGATTCATTCCAACGAAAGTCATAACTGGATGAATCACACAAACAAGGTCGTTCGGCTTCTTACTGTCAACGTACCCAATCCATTTCGTCATGCCGAAAGCGGACATATTATGCCGGATGATC
>HHCFR02800__coassemble_1521_pt1 | contig 20248 bp, 16 predicted proteins | sample HHCFR02800__metabat2_high_PE_035 | metagenome-assembled genome bin HHCFR02800
ATTATACTCCATTTTTAGTTGGCAAAATTGAAAGAACTCGGCCTCGAACTCAGCCAGGGAGAGGAATAGAGAATAAGATAATTTCCTGCCGGTAAGCCCGATGTGCGCGGCAGGGCATTTGACTAGTAAGCCCGAAGATGCATAATCAGATGTAAATAATGGAGGAAAAGAACAATGGCAAAGTATAGAAAGCTTGGAAGAAGAAGTGATTTAAGAAAGGCTCTGTTAAGAAATCAGGTTACAGCTCTTTTAAATCATGGAAGAATCAGAACAACAGAAGCGAAAGCGAAAGAAATCCGCAAAATCGCTGAAGGTCTGATTGCAATGGCTGTAAAAGAAAAAGATAACTTCGAAGAAGTAACTGTAACAGCAAAAGTTGCACGTAAAGATGCTGACGGAAAGCGCGTGAAAGAAGTTGTAGACGGAAAGAAAGTAACCGTTTACGATGAAGTTGAGAAGAAGATCAAAAAAGATCTTCCATCCAGACTGCATGCACGCCGCCAGATGCTGAAAGTTCTCGTTCCGGTTAAAGAAGTTGTAGACGGAAAGAAGAAAGCTCCGAAGGAAGTAGATCTTGTTGAAAAATTATTCACAGAGATCGCTCCGAAATACGAAGGACGTAACGGTGGTTACACAAGAATCGTAAAGATTGGACAGCGTAAAGGTGACGCTGCGATGGAAGTATTCATCGAGTTAGTTTAATATTGAGAACATAAACGGTTTTCCTTTTGTGGAAAGCCGTTTTTTATGTTTTAGAAATGAGTTTACGCTCATAAAGTAATCGGAAAAATGACGAAGACAATCATAAAATCAGGCATTCGTTTATGCAAAAAGTAGAAAGAGTTTTCTTCGTTAAAAAATTATCAAAAATGAATTGACAAATAATTAACGATGAACTATACTAAGCACAGTGAAACGATAAAAACGTTTTAGAGTTTAGGAGGAAGATAAGCATGGCGACAAAGAAAAAAGAAGCACCAGCAATTATTGACAATGTGGAAGCTCTTATTGAAAAAATCAAAGCAATGAAAGAAGCTCAGAAGGTATTTGCTACTTTTACACAGGAACAGGTCGATAAGATCTTTTTTGAAGCAGCAATGGCAGCTAACAAGGCTCGTATCCCGCTGGCAAAGATGGCAGTGGAAGAAACCGGAATGGGCGTTGTCGAAGATAAGATTATTAAAAATCACTATGCGGCTGAATATATTTACAATGCATATAAAAATACAAAGACATGCGGTGTGATCGAAGAAGACACGGCATACGGAATCAAAAAGATTGCAGAGCCGATCGGGCTGATTGCCGCTGTTATTCCTACGACAAACCCGACATCTACAGCAATCTTCAAGACACTGATTGCGTTAAAGACAAGAAATGCAATCATTATCAGCCCGCATCCACGTGCAAAAGCATGTACGATTGCGGCAGCCAAAGTTGTGCTTGACGCAGCTGTCAAAGCAGGTGCTCCGGAAGGCATTATCGGATGGATCGATGTTCCGTCTCTGGAACTGACAAATGAAGTCATGAGAGATGCTGATATTATCCTCGCTACAGGCGGCCCTGGAATGGTAAAAGCTGCATACTCCTCCGGAAAACCGGCACTTGGAGTAGGTGCAGGAAATACACCGGCAATTATTGATGAGACAGCAGACATCAAACTTGCTGTAAACTCCATCATTCATTCTAAAACGTTTGATAACGGTATGATCTGTGCTTCTGAACAGTCCGTAACTGTTCTGGAGAGTGTATACGAAGAAGTAAAGAAAGAATTCGCTTATCGCGGATGCTACTTCTTAAAGAAGGATGAGATCGATAAAGTAAGAAAAACGATCATTATCAACGGTGCCCTGAATGCGAAGATCGTAGGACAGAGCGCATACACAATTGCAAAACTTGCAGGAGTAGACGTTCCTGAAAATACAAAGATCCTGATCGGTGAAGTAGAATCCGTAGATATCTCTGAAGAATTTGCTCATGAGAAACTTTCTCCGGTACTTGCAATGTATAAAGCGAAGACATTTGACGAGGCTATCGCAAAGGCAGAGCAGCTTGTTGCAGACGGTGGATATGGACATACTTCTTCCCTGTACATCAATACAGCAGAGAAAGAAAAAATGGCTAAACATGCTGCAGCAATGAAGACCTGCCGTATCCTGATCAACACACCTTCTTCCCAGGGTGGTATCGGTGATTTATACAACTTCAAACTTGCTCCATCTCTGACACTTGGATGTGGATCCTGGGGAGGCAACTCCGTATCCGAAAACGTAGGAGTGAAACATCTGATCAACATTAAGACAGTTGCCGAGAGGAGAGAGAATATGCTTTGGTTCAGAACACCTGAAAAAGTTTACTTTAAAAAAGGATGTATGCCGGTGGCTCTCGACGAGCTCGGAACAGAGATGCACAAGAAGAAAGCATTTATCGTTACTGATACATTCTTATACAAAAATGGTTATGTAAAACCGATCGAAGAGAAACTCGATGAGATGGGAATTCAGCATACATGCTTCTACGAAGTGGCACCGGACCCGACTTTACAGTGCGCACTCAAAGGTACAGACCAGATGAGAGCATTCGAGCCGGATACAATCATCGCACTCGGCGGTGGATCCGCAATGGACGCAGCAAAGATCATGTGGGTAATGTATGAACATCCGGAAGCAAACTTTGAAGACATGGCTATGGACTTCATGGATATCCGTAAGAGAGTATACAAATTCCCTAAGATGGGAGAGAAAGCTTACTTTGTAGCAATCCCGACTTCTTCAGGTACAGGTTCCGAGGTGACACCGTTCGCGATCATCACAGACGCTGACACAGGTGTAAAATGGCCTCTGGCTGACTACGAATTACTTCCAAACATGGCGATCGTTGATGTTGACAACATGATGACACAGCCGAAAGGACTGACGAGTGCATCCGGTATTGACGTTATGACACATGCGATCGAGGCTTATGTATCCATCATGGCTACAGAATATACAGACGGTCTTGCATTAAAGGCAATCAAGACAGTATTTGACTACTTACCGGCAGCTTACGAAAAGGGAGCAGCAGACCCGATTGCGAGAGAGAAGATGGCAAACGCTTCCTGTATGGCAGGTATGGCATTCGCCAACGCATTCCTTGGACTGAACCACTCCATGGCTCACAAACTTGGTGCGTTCCACCACATTCCGCACGGTGTGGCAAATGCGCTGCTTCTGACAAACGTAATCCGCTACAATGCTGCAGAAGTACCGGTTAAGATGGGAACATTCTCACAGTACCAGTATCCGCACGCTCAGGCAAGATATGCTGAGGCGGCAAGATTTGCAGGAATCTGCGGCAAGGATGATGCAGAGACAGTAGAATTATTCTGTGAAAAACTGGAAGAATTAAAGAAAGCAATCGGAATTCCGAAAACGATCAAAGAATGGGGAATCAAGGAAGAAGACTTCCTCGCTACACTGGACGAAATGGTAGAACAGGCATTCAATGACCAGTGTACAGGAGCAAACCCGAGATACCCGCTGATGAGCGAAATCAAAGAGCTTTACCTGAAATCCTACTACGGCAACTAAATGATATTCGTACTTCATATGCAAGGTGTGGCAGGAATTGCGCACCTTGCATATTTTGTAAAAAAATCGTATAAAATGTGCAGTCAATATATAAAATAACGAAAAGTTTGTTAAAAAATTTACCAATATAAGAATGTTATGGTATAATAAGGATAAATCGAAGATCAGTTTTGACAGACAGGAGGTAATCTTATGAAACTGGAAAATGTAATCGTAGAACGCCCATACAAAAAAGTATACCGTTGCGACGAGGGGATCGCGAAAGTTTTTGAACCATCTCATCCAAAGGAAGATGTATTTAATGAAGCGCTCAATCAGGCAAGAGTCGAGGCGACAGGGTTAAATATTCCAAAGGTAAAAAGTGTAAATGAAATTGATGGAAAATGGGCACTTGTCATTGATTATAAAGAGGGAAAGACACTCGAAGAGCTGATGCAGGAAAATCCGGATAAGATGGACGAGTACATGGAGCAGTTTGTGGATCTTCAGCTTGAGATTCACAGCAAGACAGCACCGCTTTTAGGAAAACTCAAAGACAAACTGAACCGCCAGATCAACAGTCTGAAAGATGTGGTGGATGCTACGACCAGATATGAACTCCTGACAAGACTGGACAGCATGCCAAAGCATCACAAAGTATGTCATGGTGATTTTAATCCAAGCAACGTGATCGTAGGAGAAGACGGATCCCTCTATGTGGTTGACTGGGCTCATGCCACACAGGGAAACGCAAGTGCGGATGCAGCCATGACCTACCTTCTGTTTGCACTGAAGGATCAGAAGCTCGCTGATAAATACATGGATCTGTTCTGCAGGAAGAGCGATACGGCAAAACAGTACGTACAGCAGTGGCTTCCGATCGTTGCGGCAGCACAGCTTACAAAGAAACATACGATGGAACAAGATTTCCTTATGAAATGGATCGATATCTTCGATTATCAGTAAATGATTATGAATTTACACACGCCGGACCTTGCGGGTCCGGCGTATTTATTTCGGCCGGGACCTTTAGAAAGACTGGTTTTATCCGGAGGAAAAACGTGATAAAATGGAAAGACATAAAAGGGGGACGAAATATGGTAATCAGAGAAACAAAAAAGGAGGATCTGAAACAGGTCATGGAAATTATCAGGATGGCCCAGAAGCTTTTTAAAGAGAGCGGGATCAATCAGTGGCAGGATGGCTATCCAAACAAAGAAGTCCTTCTGGGAGATATCTGGAAGAGACAGAGCTACGTGGCAGAAGAAGAGGGGAGACTGATCGGTACAGCGGTGCTTTCTCCTGAAAGAGAGAGTACATATGAAAAGATAGAGAAAGGAGAATGGCTGACGGGACCGGATGCGGACTATGTCGTCATTCACAGAATCGCGACACACAGCGATTACAAAAGGCGCGGAACAGCCGGCAGTTTTTTGAAAAAAGCCGAGGATCTGGGCAGAGAACATGGAGCCGGGAGTATTCGGATTGATACGCATCCGGACAACCGGATCATGCAGAACTGGTTGAAAAAGAACGGTTTTTCCTACTGTGGATGGATCTGGCTTGTAACCGGAGATCTGCGCTATGCCTATGAAAAGTTGTTATAAAGTGGTAAGAAAGTATATACTTTTTTTAGAAAAGCTTTAGATTTCTTCCATGGTTTCTACACAGACGCCATGCTATACTAAAACAAGAAAATGAAGGGAGATACGCAATGAAAGAAGTTAAATCACCTAGAAAACCTTTTATCATATATGCGCTCGTGGTTGCGGTAGTCATCCTTCTGCTGAACGGGCTGTTGTTCCCGAACATACTGGAGCAGAGGACGGAAGAAGTCGATTACGGCACATTTATGACGATGACAGAAAATAAAGAGATTGGATTTGTGGAGGTTCAGGATACAGAAATCGTTTTTACGGACAAGAATCAGGAACATGTCTACAAGACCGGTGTGATGAATGATCCCGGACTGGTGGAGCGTCTTCATGATGCGGGAGCGAAATTCTCCCAGAATATCGAAGAGCAGATGCCGGTATGGATGAGCCTGCTGCTTTCCTACGTTATTCCGATTGCCATCTTTCTGTTTATCGGGAACTGGCTTTCGAAAAAAATGGCAAGCAAGATGGGCGGGCCGAATTCCATGGCGTTCGGAATGGGAAAGAGCAATGCCAAGATTTATGTTCAGTCCGACTCCGGAATTCACTTTTCGGATGTGGCAGGTGAGGAGGAGGCCAAGGAGCTTTTAAGTGAGATCGTTGATTTCCTTCATAATCCGGCAAGATACAGAGAGATCGGTGCTTCCATGCCGAAAGGAGCCCTTCTCGTAGGCCCTCCTGGTACCGGTAAGACGCTGCTTGCCAAGGCAGTAGCCGGAGAGGCAAATGTTCCGTTCTTCTCCATTTCCGGATCGGAGTTCGTAGAGATGTTTGTCGGAATGGGCGCTGCCAAAGTGCGTGACCTCTTCAAACAGGCGAACGAGAAGGCGCCGTGTATCGTCTTCATTGATGAGATCGATACCATCGGTAAAAAGAGGGACGGACAGATTGGCGGCAATGACGAACGGGAACAGACGCTGAACCAGCTTCTGACAGAGATGGATGGTTTTGACGGTTCCAAAGGTGTTGTGATTCTGGCGGCAACGAACCGTCCGGATTCTCTGGACCCGGCGCTGTTAAGACCGGGGCGTTTTGACCGGAGGATTCCGGTTGAGCTTCCGGATATGCAGGGAAGAGCGGATATTCTGAGAGTCCATGCAAAGAAGATCAAGATCGCTGATAATGTGGACTTTAACGAGATTGCCAAGATGACAGCAGGTGCTTCCGGTGCGGAGCTTGCCAATATTGTCAATGAGGCTGCTTTAAAGGCGGTAAGAGAGCACAGGAAATTTGCGACCCAGGCCGACATGGAAGCGAGCGTGGAAGTAGTTATCGCAGGATATGAGAAGAAGACCCGTGTGCTGTCCAACAAGGAGAAGCTGCAGGTGGCATACCACGAGGTAGGACATGCTCTGGTGGCCGCGTTGCAGACCCATTCCGCGCCGGTTCAGAAGATCACGATTATTCCAAGGACAAGCGGCGCGCTTGGATATACGATGCAGGTGGATGAGAAAGAGCATTTCCTGATGTCAAAAGAGGAACTGGAAAATAAAATCGCAACCTTCACAGGAGGACGTGCGGCGGAAGAGCTGATTTTCCACTCCAGCTCCACAGGAGCGTCCAATGATATTGAACAGGCGACAAAGCTTGCAAGAGCAATGATTACTCAGTATGGTATGTCAGATGAGTTTGATATGGTGGCTCTTCAGCATATCAGCAACCAGTATCTGGGTGGAGACGCATCCCTTGCCTGCTCCGATGAGACAGCATCCTACATTGATAAAAAGGTAGTTGAACTTGTACGGACACAGCATGAGAAAGCAAGAAGAATTCTGGAGGAGAATATCATGAAGCTTCATGATATTGCAAAATATCTCTATGAACACGAAACCATCACCGGCGATGAGTTTATGGAAATACTGAATCGCAGACCGGAACAGGCAGGAGGTCCGGTGCAGGAATAAAGAAAAAAAGAAACGCTATGCAGAAATCGGGAGAGATCCTGATCTGCATAGCGTTTTCATATGCAAATTATTAAAAATCCGCCGGCGTAATGCCGGGTCAGCAAGGATGTGTTGTCAGAAACTTATTAGAAAAATACATTTCCTCCTACGACAGTTCCACTGTGACCGGTATATGCGGCGCGGAACTGATAACATCCGCTGACAGATGCAAGCCGTTTGCCGTTGAGGGCATCTCTTGCTACCTGATAACAGATGGAGCTTGGTCCCCGGTTCAGAACTTTACTGAGACTTCCGTTCCAGGTCGGGGAAAACTGTCCGCTCTGATAAATGACGCCTTTTAATGTATTAGGATATCTTGGACTCTCTACACGGTTCATAATGACGGTAGCAACAGCGAGAAGCCCGTCGTATCCGCCTCCGCCTGCCTCGCATTCCAGAATTGCCGCAAACAGAACGAGGTCGCTTGTTTCGGCAGGAGCAGAAGGCTTCTGGGTAGTTGAATTATCGGCCGGCGGCTTCTGATTTCCTGAATTAGACGTATTGTTATTATTGTTATTGCTGCTGTTATTTGAGCTGCCGGAGGAATTTCCGCCGGAAGGCTTCTGGGTATCCGCAGGTTTCTGAGCAGATGCCTCCTGCTTATTGTCAGAAGAAGTATCTGATTCGAGTTCGCTCGTACCGGCTGCATTGTAAGAGTCTGTTGTCGTTTCCAGTGCTTTTTTTGCAGCTTCTTCAGCGGCCTTTGCAGCAGCAAGTGCCTGGGAAGAAGCAGTAAGCTGTCCGTTGGTTGATTCAATCCGGGAATTCAATTCAGCCTGCTTGGATGTCATCTGCTGTTTCATGGCATCCAGTTCTTCTTTTTGTTTCTTCAGATTTTTCTCTTTTTGATCGATATCCTGACGCAGATCCTGCAGCTGCTTGAGCATTTTACGGTCGTATTCCGTAACGCTTGATACAAAGTCCACACGGTTCAGAAATTCGCCCATGCTGTCTGAAGTAAGAAGAATTTCGAGAAAAGAAACATTCCCGCTTTCATATATGTACTGAATACGTTTCTTCATCGACTGATACTGCAGATCTTCATTCACCTGTGCGGCAGCCAGATCAAGCTCTGTCTGCTCGGCTTCTTTATTCGTGCTTTCAATCTTCGCGGCAAGGGAGGTGATTTCCCCGCTGATAGAAGAAAGCTGCTCATTCAAATCCTGTAATTCGGACTGGAGATCCTGTGTTTCCTTTTCCAGATCAGCTACGGAATCCTCTGCATATACAAGAACAGGGGAAGCCATCAGAACGGCGGCACAGGTAAAAGCAGTACATGCACGCAGTAAAGGTTTAAGTTTTGCTTTCATCATACCGAATCCTTTCGTAAAATTAAATACAGATAGAGTATACTATAAATTGCGGAATTAATCAAATTTTGATAGAATATAAATAATTATGTAGGCCAAGAGTCATTTATGAAGAAAGGATAACGAAAATGGGAAGCAGGACAAAAGAAGCAGAGTTTGAAGAATACAGGCTCCGGATTTATCCATGGGTGCGGGAAATCCCGGGGGATGCGGCCGGATGGGAGAAAGAGGGCTGTTCGCCGGAAGACACCCCGCTTCTGTCTTTTGTGGACGGTCTGATGACGGTATTTGTAATACAGAAAGAAGAAGAGGTTTTTGAAATTTTGAAAGATTCGATGCTCCCGGAAGGGATGACACCGGAAGAGATTTACCGGACTGCCTGCGAGAATCTGGCAAGGGATGTGGAGTTTGTCTTTTCCAATACCCTGTTTGGAGGATTCGGCGTGATTGCGGACGGAGTACACGAGGCAAGTGCGCTGTGTCTGCGTCACGTCTGGGAAGTCTGTACGGAAAAGCTGCAGGACGATGTGGTGATCATGGCACCTTCCAGGGATCTGCTTTTATTTGCGCCAAAGTCGGATAGAAAGACCGTGCAGTCCATGATTCAGTTTGGGGAGCAGGGATGGCTGCAGAGTGAGCACAGGCTGACAAAGCGGCTGTATCAATATTCCAGAGAAAGAAAGGAACTGACAGGTTATGAGAGAGATTAAGATGATCGGGCTGGATCTGGACGGTACGCTGCTCAACAGTGAGAAAAAGGTGACGAAATATTCAGAAGAAGTACTCAAAGAGGCGATCCGTCAGGGAGTAACGGTCCTTGTGGCAACCGGACGGCCACTGTCCGGAGTGCCGGAGTTTATGAGAGAGTTTCCGGGGATGCGGTATATTCTGACTGCAAACGGAGCCAGAATCTATGACAGAAAAGATGGAGAGAAGCTTCTTTTTTCGCATCTTTTGTCCAACGAAGATGCATCCAGAGTGTTGGACATATTTGAAGAATACGACACACTGAGAGATGTCTATTATGACGGAGTCGGGTACGCGAATCGTGCCGCGATTGAACAGGTGGAAAAATATTATCCCGAGCCGGGCATGCGTGAGTACATCAGGAAGACGAGAAAACGGGTGGACAATGTCAGGGACAAGATGAAGGAGTTTTCCTTTGGAATGGATAAGATCCAGGCTGTGTTTGCAGATCTGGATGAGAGAAAAGAGGCAATGAGACGGCTGAAAGAGACGACAAATCTTGCTGTTACCGGAGCTTTGGTCAATAATGTCGAAGTCAATGCGGCAGGTGTCAATAAAGGAAACGGGCTTCTGGAGCTTGGAAAGCTTCTTGGAATTACAAAAGATGAGATTATGGCCTGCGGGGACGGACTCAATGACCTGGTGATGCTTCAGACAGTGGGATTCGGCGTTGCCATGGCAAACGGCCATGAGGAAGTCAAAAAGCATGCGGATTATATTACGCTTACCAACGAAGAGAACGGCGTGGCAAAGGCAATAGAGAAGTTTGTACTGAGGTAGGGGAGGTTCAGAGATTGGACATTATTATTTCGATTATACTTGGAATCATACAGGGAATTACCGAGTGGCTGCCGATCAGCAGTACCGGACATCTGCTTCTGGCAGAAGAGTTTCTGCATATGAGTGTCAGCAATGAATTTGTAAATATGTTTAAAGTGGTGATTCAGCTTGCGTCGGTGATTGCAGTCATTGTTTTGTATTTTCACAAGCTGAATCCGTTTTCATCACGGAAGACGCCGAAACAGCGGTGGAACACGATAGAGCTTTGGATGAAGGTGGCGGTTGCGTGCATTCCGTCAGCAGTCGGACTGTTCATCGATGACATTGTGGATGAAAAGCTGTCCAACTATGTTGTGATTTCCCTGATGCTTATCATTTACGGTGTACTTTTTATCGTTATTGAAAAGTGGAACAAACACAGGAAACCGGGAGTGACAAAGCTGAAAGAGCTCACCTACTGGACCGCATTTGGAATCGGATGCTTCCAGGTACTTGCGATGGTTCCGGGTACGTCACGTTCCGGTGCGACAATCGTGGGAGCCCTTTTGATTGGTGTGGCAAGACCGGTGGCAGCGGAGTTTACCTTCTTTCTTGCGATTCCGACCATGGTAGCGGCAAGCGGACTGAAACTGATCAAATTCGGATTCAATTATACGGGACATGAGATTGCGGTTCTGCTGACAGGATGTGTCGTATCGTTCCTCGTTTCAGTCTTTGCGATCAAATTCCTTATGGGATACATTAAGAAGCACGACTTTACCGTGTTCGGATACTACCGGATTATTCTGGGGGTCGTTGTGCTGGGATATTTCCTGATTTTTACTTAAAATCATAATGCGAGACGGAGAAAGTGGATTTGATGCGCCGGGCATGGAATCCACTTTCGCAGTTTTGACAGAATACAAAAACAGAAAGGAGAAACAGGATGGGATATGAGCATGAACTGATTATTCCAAATGAAGGCTTTCCGTTTAAACTGTTCCGGTTTGAAGGGAAAGACGGACATTATGTGCGGGAGAAACACTGGCACCGCTCCATCGAGATTTTTGCAGTGTTTGAAGGGACGCTGACCTTTTTTATCAATGAGGAGAAGTATCCGCTGAAACCGGGAGAATTTATTCTTCTGAATTCCAATGAGATTCATTCAGTTGTATCACCCCTTCCAAATCATACGATTGTTCTGCAGATTCCCATGAATGTATTTCGGAATTATTATGCTCAGGATGGAATGATTCTTTTTACACACAGTCCGAGAAGGCAGGATCAGAAGATTATGGAGCTGATGGAGAGCATGTACTGGGACATTCAGATAAAAGAGACCGGATACGAGTGGAAGGTGCAGAGCGATTTTTTCATGCTGATTTATCTGCTGGTCACAAAGTACCGGAAACAGGAGATTCTTCCGGAGGAGATCCGGCATTACCGGAAGCTGAACCGGCTTTCCATGATTACCGGATATATCCGGGATAATTATACAAAAGATCTGTCCCTGGAGACGGTGGCAGAGATTTTCGGCTACTCGCCGTCCTACCTTTCCCGCATGTTCCAGAAATATGCCAGGACAAATTATAAGACTTTCCTCCAGGATGTCCGGGTAGAGTACGGTTTTCAGGAACTTGCCAACACGGATCACACCATCGGGGAGATCGCCATGAATCACGGCTTCCCGAATCAGAAGGCATTTACAAGGGAAAAAGACAAAAAAGTGCCATGGATTAGCTAAATTATTGGTGGATAAGGACAAAAAAGAACTGCTATAATCATTTTAACAGAGCCGAAATTCAGGAGGAAGAAAAGATGAGTCTGGAAATGAATATGCCAAAAGTAAAATTAGGAATCGTTGCGGTGAGCAGAGACTGCTTTCCGGAGAGCCTTTCCGTGACAAGAAGGGAAAACCTTGTAAAAGCCTACTCGGCAAAATATGATGCGGAAGATATTTATGAATGCCCGGTGTGCATTGTGGAAAGTGAAATCCATATGGTACAGGCACTGGAGGATATTAAAAAAGCAGGATGCAATGCGCTTTGCGTATACCTTGGAAACTTTGGACCGGAAATCTCCGAGACCCTTCTTGCAAAACATTTCGATGGACCGAAAATGTTCGTGGCGGCAGCAGAGGAAACAGGAGACGATCTCTGCCAGGGAAGAGGAGATGCATATTGCGGAATGCTGAATGCAAGCTATAACCTGGCACTTCGCAATATCAAAGCCTATATTCCGGAGTACCCGGTAGGCGATGCAGAGGACTGCGCGGATATGATCCACGAATTCCTGCCGATTGCAAGAGCTGTGATTGCCCTTCAGGATCTGAAGATCATCAGCTTTGGACCACGCCCGTTAAATTTCCTTGCATGTAACGCACCGATCAAACAGCTTTATAACCTCGGTGTGGAGATCGAGGAAAACTCCGAACTGGATCTGTTTGAAGCATTCAACAAACATGAGGGAGACGAACGGATTCCGGCCATTGTAAAAGAAATGGAAGAAGAACTCGGAGCAGGCAACAAGAAACCGGAAATCCTCACCAGACTTGCACAGTATGAACTGACATTAAAAGACTGGATCCGGGATCACAAAGGATACAGAAAATACGTGACCATCGCAGGAAAATGCTGGCCGGCATTCCAGACACAGTTCGGTTTTGTGCCATGCTACGTCAACAGCCGTCTGACCGCACAGGGCATCCCGGTATCATGTGAAGTTGATATTTACGGAGCACTCAACGAATTCATCGGAACCGTCGTAAGCCAGGATGCCGTAACGCTGCTTGACATCAACAACACCGTACCAAAAGATCTGTACGAAGCAGACATCAAAGGAAAATACGACTATACACTGAAAGATACATTCATGGGATTCCACTGCGGCAACACCGCATCCGGAAAACTCACCTCCTGCGAGATGAAATATCAGATGATTATGGCAAGAACCCTTCCGGAAGAAGTGACACAGGGAACACTCGAAGGAGACATCGTACCTGGAGACATTACATTCTACCGCCTCCAGAGCACCGCAGACAACAAACTGCGCGCATACATTGCTCAGGGAGAAGTTCTTCCGGTGGCAACCAGATCCTTCGGATCCATTGGAATCTTCGCAATTCCGGAAATGGGAAGATTCTACCGCCACGTTCTCATCGAAGGCAACTACCCGCACCACGGAGCAGTCGCATTCGGACACTACGGAAAAGAACTGTACGAAGTATTCAAATACATCGGTGTCGACGTTGACGAAATAGGCTACAACCAGCCAAAAGGCGTAAGATACAGAACAGAAAACCCATTCGCTTAAACATATTTGTTCAACGGGGACGTGTTCCGATGCACCGGAACACGTCCCCAATGAAAATGGGAAGAGAAAAAGGAGGGCAGAGCCTATGTTATATCTTGGTGTGGATCTTGGAACATCGGCGGTGAAGCTTTTGCTGATGGACGGACAGGGAGAGATCCGGAAGATTGTTTCCAGAGAATACCCGATTTCCTTTCCGCATCCGGGCTGGTCGGAGCAGAATCCAGAAGACTGGTACGAGAAGAGTATTGAGGGAATCCGGGAGCTGACTAAAGATGTGGACAGGTCGGAAGTGGCAGGGATCAGTTTTGGCGGACAGATGCATGGTCTGGTCGTGCTGGATGAGAAGGATGAGGTAATCCGTCCGGCGATCCTCTGGAATGACGGCCGTTCGATAAAGGAGACGGATTATTTAAATGAAGTGATCGGACGGGAAAAGCTGTCTGCATATACGGCCAACATTGCGTTTACGGGATTTACAGCGCCTAAAATTCTCTGGATGAAAGAAAATGAGCCGGAGAAGTTTGCGCGGATCAGGAAAATCATGCTTCCGAAAGATTACCTTGCGTACCGGCTGTCCGGGACGTTTTGCAGCGACTATTCGGATGCGTCCGGTATGCTTCTGATGGATGTGAAGAACAAGTGCTGGTCCAAAGAGATGATGGAAATCTGCGGAATCGGCAGGGAGCAGCTGCCGGATCTTTATGAAAGCTATGAGGTGGTCGGCACTTTGAAAAAGGAGGAGGCTAAAAAACTCGGACTGCCGGAAAGCGTAAAAATCATTGCGGGAGCCGGGGATAATGCGGCTGCGGCTGTGGGAACCGGAACTGTCGGCGAGGGAATGTGCAATATTTCCCTCGGAACGAGCGGTACCATCTTTATTTCCAGCCGGAAGTTCCAGGTAGACCGGTATAATGCGCTTCACTCCTTTGCCCATGCGGATGGATACTATCATCTGATGGGCTGCATGCTCAGCGCAGCATCCTGTAATAAATGGTGGATGCAAGATATTCTTGGAACATCGGAGTTTACAAAAGAGCAGGAAAAGATCGTAAAGCTGGGAGAAAATCAGGTGTTCTATCTTCCGTATCTCATGGGAGAGCGTTCCCCGCACAATGACCCGATGGCACGGGCAACATTTACAGGGATGACGATGGACACGACGAGAGAAGAGATGACGCAGGCAGTACTGGAAGGTGTTGTATTCGGACTGCGGGATTCTCTGGAAGTGGCGAGAAATCTTGGAATTCAGATTGAACGGACAAAAATCTGCGGAGGCGGGGCAAAAAGCCTGCTCTGGAAAAAGATGGTAGCCAACATCATGAATCTGAAAGTGGATGTGATTGAAAGCGAGGAGGGGCCGGCGCTTGGAGGAGCAATTCTGGCGGCAGTCGGATGCGGTGAGTTTGAAAGTGTTGAGGAAGCGGCCGCGAAGCTCGTAAAAGTGGTGGAAACCGTGGAGCCGGATGAGGATCTGACAGAGAAGTATGAGGAATGTTATCAGAAATTCCGGAAAATTTACCCTGCATTGAAACCGGTATTTCGTAAGATTGTATCTTAAATGAAAAGGAGAGGCAGTCGTTTCTATAGATGGAAGCGGCTGCTTCTTGTTTCTTTTTCCGATTCGTGTTACTGTAAGAGGGACAGAAAAAAAGAAGGAGATCATAATGAGAGAATCGATTTTATTAATGAATTTCAAAGATAAAAAACAGCTGAAAGGGATTCAGATGACGGCCTTTCTGTTGAAATTGAAAATCCGGATGGTAGAAGAGAAGGATTTCCTTCAGCCGCTCGGATATCTGGCGGGAGTGGAAGGAATTGAACCGTCAGACGAAGTATTCCAGGGAGAAGCTCCGGAGCATGAGATTCTGGTGTTTGCCGGCGTGCCGGATGTGAAGCTTCAGAGGATGCTGGCTGAGATGCGTAAAAACGGTATCAAAAAGGTGGATCACAAGGCGATTCTGACACCGACGAATGTACACTGGAACACAATCGAACTGTATGAGGAGCTGGACAAGGAGCATCAGGCGATCCAGAAAGGACAGCAGGCTCACGAAGGCAGCAGTCCGGAGGAGAACGCATGAAATATACAGGGATAGAAAAGGCGGTCTTTCTTGAGAGGCCGAACCGGTTTATTGCCTATGTCAACGGCATCAGGGGACAGGAGGAAGTGACAGAGACAGTTCACGTCAAAAATACAGGACGGTGCCGGGAGCTGCTGCTTCCGAATGCGGAAGTGTACGTGCAGCATTCGGACAATCCGAACCGGAAGACGAAATGGGATCTGATCGCGGTGAAAAAGGACGGTCAGATCATCAACATGGACTCTCAGGTGCCGAACAAGGCAGCGGGAGAGTGGATCCGGGAAGGAAACCTTTTCGCGGATATGGTGAGGATCAAGCCGGAATATCAGTATGGAAATTCCAGAATTGATTTCTGCGTGGAGACCAGAGAGAAGAAGATCCTGATTGAAGTCAAAGGAGTCACCCTGAAAGAGGGAGAGACAGCGAAATTCCCGGATGCGCCAAGCGAACGGGCGGTGAAGCATCTGGAAGAACTGATGCGTGCTGTGGATGAAGGATGGGATGCTTATGTTTTTTTCGTGATTCAGATGAAAGGTGTGAAAGAGATCCTGCCGAATGTGGATACTCATCCGGAATTTGCACGGGCACTGTGGAAAGCGAGGGAAAAGGGCGTGCACCTGATTGCAAGGGACTGCATTGTCACAGAAGATGAGATCCGGATCGATCAGGAGATCCCGGTCCGGTTCCCGGAGGAGATGGAAGAAGAGAAACCGCAGGAGCGTCTAAAACATCTGCCGGAGCCGGTGACTGCATGGTTTCGGAAGGAGCAGCGGGATCTGCCGTGGAGAAAGGATGCGACAGCCTACCATGTGTGGGTATCTGAAATCATGCTGCAGCAGACGAGGGTAGAGGCAGTAAAGCCGTTTTATGCCCGTTTCCTTGACGCATTGCCGACCATACAGGATCTGGCGGACGCGCCGGAGGAGAAGCTTCTGAAACTGTGGGAAGGACTTGGGTATTACAACCGTGTGCGTAATATGCAGAAAGCGGCCAGACAGATCGTGGAGCTCTATGAAGGGGAAATGCCGGCAGATTATGACCAGATTCTTTCTCTTTCCGGAATCGGCAGCTATACGGCAGGAGCCATCAGTTCCATCGCATATGGAATTCCAAAGCCTGCGGTAGACGGAAATGTCCTCCGTGTCCTGACCAGGATCCTGGCGGATGGAGAGGATATTATGAAAGCCTCCGTCAAAAAGCGGATGGAAGGAATGCTGGAAGAAATTATTCCCGCAGATGCGGCAAGCGATTTTAACCAGGGCCTGATTGAGCTGGGTGCCATCGTCTGTGTCCCGAACGGGGAGCCGAAATGCAGTAAATGTCCGGTAGAGGAGTTCTGTCTGGCGCATCAGAGAGGAGCAGAGCTTTCCTACCCGGTTAAGAAAAAGGCGAAAGCAAGAAGGATTGAGGAGAAAACCGTCTTTATACTAAAAGACGGGGAGAACATTGCTCTTCATAAACGTCCGTCATCCGGCCTGCTGGCAGGACTCTATGAGTTCCCGAATGTAAAAGGAAAACTGACTCAGGAGGAAGCAATCCATCATATTGCGGAGCTTGGACTTTCACCGCTTCGGATTCAAAACATTGGAGAGGCAAAACATATTTTCAGCCATGTGGAGTGGCACATGACCGGATATGCGGTGAGAGTGGACGAGCTGGAGAAAATATCCGCAAAGAATCTGGTTTTTGCGCATCCGGAAGAAATTCAGAAAGAATACCCTGTTCCGGCAGCATTTGAAGCCTATACAGATCAGATCGGCATTCTGATCGGGCAGGAAAAATATGAGCAGGAAAACCTATAGAAAAACATAATAAAACTATAGATACATGACAAATATCAATTAGCCCCATCCTGTCAGAAAATGTTACCATATAAGGTAGATAGGCGAAGACAGGAGGAAAAAAATGGAACTGATTAAAGAATTACCAGATGTATTTGAAGAATTTGCTGAACAGAGACAACAGTCATTTCTGGGCATTAAGGAGTTAAAAGACAAGGGCGTGCCGATTGTAGGCACATTCTGTACATATTTTCCACAGGAAATCGCGATGGCAATGGGAGCAGCTACAGTGAGTCTTTGCTCCACATCCGACGAGACGATTCCGGCGGCTGAGAAGGATCTGCCAAAGAACCTGTGCCCGCTGATCAAATCCAGCTACGGCTTTGCGGCAACAAAGAAGTGCCCGTTTTTCTATTTTTCCGATCTGGTTGTAGGAGAGACAACTTGTGACGGGAAAAAGAAGATGTACGAATACTTAAGCCAGTTCAAGGATGTCTTCACAATGGAGCTTCCGAACCGACAGACAGAGGACGGACTTCAGCTCTGGAAAAATGAAATCATCCGCTTCAAAGAATATCTGGAGCAGAAGTTTGAAGTGACAATCACGGAAGAGCAGATCAGAGATGCTGTCAGAGTGCAGAATGAAGGAAGAGTGGCACTGAAGCGTCTGTATGAGCTGATGAAACTGGATCCGGCTCCGATGAAAGGACAGGATCTGTTTAAAGTGTTATACGGAAGTACATTCAAACCGGACAGATCCAAGATTCCGGCAGAAGTGAATGCGATCGCTGACAAGATCGAAAAGGAATACGCAGAAGGAAAGATGGAAGAAAAGAAGCCTCGTATTCTTGTGACAGGATGTCCGATCGGCGGAGCGACAGAGAAAGTGATCAAAGCCATCGAGGACAACGGCGGAATCGTTGTTACTTTTGAAAACTGTTCCGGAGCAAAATCCATTGACAAGCTTGTGGATGAAGATACAGACGATATCTATCAGGCAATCGCTGAGAGATATTTAAGCATCGGATGCTCTGTCATGACACCGAACCCGAACCGTCTGGAACTCCTTGGAAGACTGATGGACGAGTATCAGGTAGACGGAGTGGTAGAGATGATTCTTCAGGCATGCCATACATACAATGTAGAGAGTCTTGGAATCCGCAGATTCGTAAATGAGGAAAAAGGAAAACCGTACATCAGCGTTGAGACAGACTATTCTCAGGCAGACATCGGACAGCTCAACACGCGTATCGCTGCGTTTATTGAAATGCTTTAAAACAGGAATCGGAAAGAGACCGCATATAAAGTATCCCCTTCAGGATCCGTGCCTTACCGCATGGACTCCAAAGGGGATATTTTTATTTCGGGTTTATTAATCACCCATGGCTTTTTTAACAGAATGCTTTGTGACTTTCGGGCGGAATACCTTTCTGGATTCTCTGACGTATACGACCGGATAAAGCAGAGTTGCCATGCAGCCTGCCAGTGTCACATCGATTACGGAATGCTGCTTTAAAAACATCGTGGCAAGGATGATGGATATTCCGAGAACCAGAGATCCGTAATGGATCACCTTGCGGCTCGAAAGTGTTTTGTTGTGTGAGATGGCAATGCAGACACCGATAGAGTTAAATACGTGAATACTTGGAAGAACATTTGTCGGAGTGTCTGCCTTGTACAGCGTTTTGACCATATCCACAAAAATATTGTCCCGCTCGAATTGAACCGGGCGAAGATCAAGACCGTTTGGATAGAGGGTCGAAATAATTAAAAATATGGTCATTCCGGTAAAAAGGAAAGCGGCCATTTTGTAAAATCCGGATACATCGTGAAAGAAGAACCAGAGAAAAGTGACCGCAATAAACGCAAACCACAAAAGATACGGGACGATAAAATACTCTATAAAAGGAATATAGTCATCGACCGCTGCGTGAATCACGTGAAAATCGGAATTTGCTGTTACGTGTTGCTCAAGATAGTAAAACCAGGGTAAATAAAGAAAAATATACAAAAATACCCAGGCATGTTTATATCGGTAAATCAAAGCTTTGCATTTACTTCTTGAAAACATTCGGATTTCTCCTTTTAACGAAAATGATGAAAGTAAGTGAACCGGATTAATCCAGATTCAATGTTGTCTCAGCTATATTACTGTTTGAACCGAAAGTTTCATAAAGCTGAAGAGTCACATCGGACTGATCAAGAAGAATAAAGGAGGTGCACACACGCACGCTGTCGCCCTGACTGACTTCTGCGCTTTCATTTTCTGACAGTGGTTCATCCGAGACAATCGTAGGATCCAGAGTGGTATCATCCTGCAGTGCCTTGAAAGTAACGGCAACAGATGGAACCAGGGTTTCGGAACCTTTATTTGTAATTGTGTAATAAACCATAAGAGCCTGTTCGCCCTCATAATCTGTTCCGATATCAGATTTTTCAAATGAGACGGTAAAATCATCCGTGGTCAGACGAAGATTTTTACCGGAACTTGCCGAACTCTGCGGAACCACATACTGAGCCGCATAGTAGGCACCGGCTGCAACCGCAACTGCAACGATGAAAACAAGTACCCGGAGGGCAACATGGATCTCTTTGGCACAGCCAAGTGCAAAGAGCAGAAATGCTCCAAACAAAGCAGACACAAAGAGCAGAATCTGTACAGTCATGACAGAACCCGGGATAAAGAATCCTCCTACGGCTCCTCCAAGATAAAAAATACAAGGTACAATAAATGCCGGCACGCTGTTCCTGCGGTGAGTAATTAATACCACAAGACCACCGATCAGGAAGCAGACTGCAAGTACCATACCGGCAATTCCTGTCAGTCCCGGCGTATGTATAAAGGTAGTAAAGATACCTGAATCATAAGCCTGGTAAGCAAGAAAAGCGGCGCATAGGATCGATACAATTCCAATCAGAACACGGAAACCACCGAAAACCGGAATTACATCATCAGCTTCCGAGTCATCAGAAGTTTCGTCTTTTATATTCAGCATGGCCTCATAATTGGCCTTCATTTCTTTTTCACGCTCATTCCTTACCTCTTCCGGAGGGATGTTGGAATAGGTCTGTCCTTCCGGTTCTGCCGTTTCTGTTTCAGAAGATTCTTCCTGAA
>HHCFR02800__coassemble_2052_pt1 | contig 14933 bp, 13 predicted proteins | sample HHCFR02800__metabat2_high_PE_035 | metagenome-assembled genome bin HHCFR02800
TGTTTGACGCCATTTGTGCCCACAATCCGGAAAGCGGCGTGAAAGCAAAAACAAAACTTCAGTATGCGATTCTTGCATCCGATCCGATGAGTGGTTTTTTGAAAGCCATTGCTCAGATCTATCCGGATAAAAAGATTGCAAGCGTCAAACATAAATCTGTGCTCAAACGTTTCCGTGAGCTTCGGTTTGCAGCCGGTGCCAACCGCGACTATATGGAAGCGATTGAATTTACGGGCATGGATTTTGACGAATTTATCGACATTGCACTGGAAGCAATGCGCGGTATTGCGGACCGGATAGGATTGTAGGAGCAGGCAGATGGTATTTGAAAATATGCTGACGATGCAGGGGATGATGTTCTTCTTTGTGATCGTTGGATTTATCGTAAGAAAAAGAGGAATAGTAGGCACGACAGGAAGGTTGAACATGGTGGATCTGTGTCTGTATGTGCTGCTGCCGTTTAACATTTTTCATGCGTTTCTTGTACAGCCCCATCATGATGTCTGGAAGCCGGTTGTCATGACGGTGCTGTTATCCGTGCTGTATAATATGATATCTGTGGCGTCAGCGTTTCTGTTGTACAAAAAAACAGATGAGGAAAAGAGAAAGCCGCTCCGGTACGGGACGATTGTTTCTAACGGCGGCTTTCTGGGAAATCCGGTAATTGAAAGTATTTACGGGACGTCCGGGCTTTTGTATGCGTCAGTCTTCATGCTCCCGGTCCGGGTGGTCATGTGGTCGGTTGGCGTCTCCTGCTTTCTGCCGGGCCGGAAAAAGAATGTGCTGAAAAAGGTTGTCACTCATCCTTGCATTGTATCGATTTATCTGGGGCTGATCGTTATGCTCCTTCCGATATCCTGGCCGGACTTTTTTACCCGGGCGGTGGAAGGCTTAAGCAGCGCCAATACACCCATGAGTATGATGCTGATCGGAATGATGCTTGCGGAGATGGATCCAAGAGGACTGATTGACCGTACCATGGTATTTTATGCGGCAGTCCGCCTTGTATTGATCCCGGCGGTCGTCTTTGCTCTGACAGCCTTTCTTCCGGTGGATCCGGTGCTGCGGGGGATTACCGTAATCATGGCCGGAATGCCGGCGCCTGTCACAACAGCACTTCTTTCTTCCAAATACCATGGGGATGAGCGGTATGCGACGGGGATGATTTTCCTCAGTACGCTGCTGTCGCTTCTGACACTCCCGCTCTGGTGTCTGGTGCTTGGTTAAGAAGGAAAATGTATAAAGAAAAACGATAAACAAGAAGAAATTGTCTACAAAATAACTGTCAAAATATTAACTGACAAGTTTATTATTTAACACTTGACTCTGGAGTAAGCGAATTTTATAATAACTTTAAAGTTGAATGATGAACCTGTGAGATACCACTATAGCGCAGTGTGCGGCGCGGGAATGATAGCCGGAGCCGAAGGGGCATGCAAGAAACTCTCAGGCAAAAGGAACAGGTTCGGACAACACTCTGGAGAACAATATGATTGTACCGAAGAAGTAATCTGGCGTGCAGCACAGCACTGCTGGATAATCTTTCAGGTAAAAGGACAGAGGCAGATGAAAGGACTTCTCATGATGGAGAAGTTACTTGATCTGCTTTTTTTGTTGCCCCGGATTTTCGGCCGGAATCCGTATCGACAGAAAAAGCAAGAATATTGATTTGAGGAGGAAATACGTATGAGTATGGTAGGAGATGTTACGAACTACATCAAAGAGTACGATCCGGAAGTCGGCGGGGCTCTGGAACAGGAACTTGGAAGGCAGAGAAGAAATCTGGAGCTGATCGCATCGGAAAATATAGTAAGCCCGGCGGTGATGCTTGCGATGGGGACGGTCCCGACAAACAAGTATGCGGAAGGATATCCGGGGAAACGGTATTACGGAGGCTGTGAATATGTAGATGTGATTGAAAATCTGGCAATCGAGCGTGCAAAACAGCTGTTTGGATGCGAACATGCCTGTGTACAGCCGCATTCGGGGGCAAGCGCCAATATTGCGGTTTATCAGGCCTTTCTGAAGCCGGGAGATACGGTGATGGGACTCAATCTGGACCATGGCGGACACCTGACCCACGGCTCACCGGTGAATATGTCCGGAATTCTTTATCATTTTGTACCATACAGCATCAATGAAGAAGGATTTCTGGACTACGATGAAATCCGAAAGACAGCACTGGAATGCAAACCGAAGATGATTGTTGCAGGGGCGTCTGCATATCCAAGAGAGATCCGGTTTGACCGGTTTGCGGAGATTGCGAAAGAAGTGGGCGCCGTTTTGTTTGTGGATATGGCGCATATTGCCGGACTGGTTGCGGCCGGACTCCATCAGAGCCCGGTTCCTTATGCAGATGTGGTGACAACGACCACCCACAAGACGCTGCGGGGACCAAGAGGCGGCATGATCATGTGCAAGGAAGAACACGCAAAGGCCATCAACAAGGCGGTATTTCCAGGAACCCAGGGTGGGCCTTTGATGCATATCATCGCCGCGAAGGCAGTCTGCTTTGGGGAAGCGTTAAAACCGGAATTCAAGACCTATCAGGAACAGATTTTAAAGAACGCAAAAGCACTGGCTGAAGCACTGAAGGAAGAAGGCTTTGACCTGGTCAGCGGCGGAACGGACAACCATCTGATGCTGGTCGATCTCCAGAATATGAACATTACCGGAAAAGAACTGCAGCGCCGTCTGGACGAGGTTTATATCACAGTCAATAAAAACGCGGTGCCAAATGACCCGGCAAGTCCGTTTGTGACAAGCGGCATCCGGATCGGAACGCCGGCTGTGACAACACGTGGGCTTAAAGAAGACGAGATGAGAACGATTGCAAAGCTGATCAAGATGGCGGCAACAGACTTTGATACAAAGGCAGACGAGATCCGCAGCACAGTCAATGAAATCTGCGGCAGACATCCATTGTATGAATAAGGAGGACACGGGAGATGGAATTAAAAACACCACTTTATGAAGAACATATAAAGGCCGGAGGAAAGATGGTTCCGTTTGCAGGTTATTCTCTTCCGGTGCAGTATCCGACAGGAGTGATCAAGGAACACATGGCGGTGCGCACCCGGGCAGGGCTCTTTGATGTTTCCCATATGGGAGAGATTCTCTGCACGGGAGAAGATGCGAAGGCAAATCTTCAGATGCTTCTCACCAATGATTATACGAAGATCAAGGACGGCCAGGCCAAGTACAGCCCGATGTGCAACGAACACGGAGGCACGGTGGATGATCTGATTGTCTACCGGAAATTCGAAGAAGAATACCTGATCGTTGTCAATGCGGCAAACAAGGAGAAGGACTACCAGTGGATGCTGGATCACCAGTTTGGAAACGTGGCATTTACGGACGTTTCCGACCAGTATGCGCAGCTTGCCCTCCAGGGACCGAAAGCCCTTGAGATTTTAAGAAAACTGACGGACGAAGAGAGTATTCCGGAGAAATATTATCACGCAGTGTTTGATGGCAGGGTGGCAGAAATCCCTTGTATCGTTTCCAGGACCGGCTATACAGGTGAGGACGGCGTGGAGCTGTATCTGGCGGCAGAATACGCGCCGCAGATGTGGAATGCGCTTCTGGAAGCAGGAAAAGAGGAAGGACTGATTCCGTGCGGACTGGGAGCAAGAGATACCCTGCGGATGGAAGCTGCAATGCCGCTCTACGGACACGAGATGAACGAAGAAGTGACTCCTCTGGAAGCGGGACTTCAGTTTGCCGTAAAAATGGCAAAAGAAAATTTTATCGGGAAGAAGGCGCTGGAAGAAGCAGGAGAGCCAAAGAGAGAACGGATCGGATTGAAAGTGACCGGGCGGGGCATTATCCGGGAAGAGCAGAAGGTTTCGCTGGAAGGCACAGAGATTGGAACGACGACATCCGGCACACACTGCCCGTACCTTGGATATCCGATCGCCATGGCGCTTGTGAAGGCAGGAGCAGTCAGGACAGGAGACAAGGTGGAGGTTGACGTGCGCGGACGAAGCGTGGAGGCGGAAGTTGTAGATCTTCCATTTTATAAAAGACAGAAATAAAAATCAGAAAAGGAGAAACGGATATGGAAATCAGAGAAGAATTAAAGTATGTAAAATCACATGAGTGGGTAAAAGAGGAAGACGGAGTTGCAGTGATCGGGCTGACGGACTACGCCCAGTCAGAACTTGGAGATCTGGTGTTTGTCAATCTTCCGGAAGAGGGAGATGAGGTGAAGGTAGGAGAGGCATTTGGCGATGTGGAATCCGTCAAAGCGGTGTCTGATGTGTACTCTCCGGTATCCGGTGTGGTATGTGAAATCAACGAAAGACTGCTGGATGAGCCGGAATATATCAATGAGGCTCCGTATGATGCGTGGTTTATCAAAGTGAAAGACATCACAGAAAAAGAAGAGCTGCTCTCAGGAGCGGAGTATGAGGCGTTTGTAGAGAGCGAGAAAGAATAACAGAGAGGCGGTGAGTTCGGATGGGCGGCTATGTACCGAATACAGAGAAAGAAAGACAGGAAATGCTGCAGGCGGCCGGATATTCTGACATGGATGATCTCTTTGCGGACATTCCAGAGGAAGTCAGACTGAAAGGGGAGCTTGAGATCCCGGCGGGTATGCCGGAACTGTCTGTCAGAAGAGAAATGGAGAAAATGGCCGGAAAGAACAGGATCTTTCCTACCATTTTCCGGGGTGCCGGAGCGTACCGGCACTATATCCCGGCAGCTGTCACAAACATCACATCCAAGGAAAATTTTGTGACGGCCTATACCCCGTATCAGGCGGAAATCAGCCAGGGAATTCTGCAGTCCATCTTTGAATATCAGACAATGATCTGTGATCTGACCGGGATGGATGCGTCCAATGCGTCAGTCTATGACGGCGCTTCTGCAGCCGCAGAAGGAGTTTCCATGTGCCGGGAACGAAAACGGCAGAAAGTCCTGATTTCACAGACGTCCTCCCCGTATGTGATCCGGACGGTGCAGACCTACTGCCACGGAAATGGAATGCAGGTGGAGCTGATTCCGGAAAAGGACGGGCGTACGGACAAAGAGATTCTCAGAGAACAAATCGATGCACAAACGGCGTGTGTTTACATACAGCATCCCAATTATTACGGAAATCTGGAGGATGCAGAAGAAATTGGACAGATTGCCCATGAAGACGGGGCAAAATATGTGATGGGAGTCAATCCGGTTTCCCTTGGCATTTTAAAAACTCCGGCTGAATACGGAGCGGATGTGGCGGTCGGTGAAGGACAGCCGATGGGACTTCCACTGGCATTTGGAGGACCGTACCTTGGTTTTATGGCATGTACGGACAAGATGATGCGGAAGCTGCCCGGCAGAATTGTCGGACAGACAAAAGACAAAAACGGAAAGACCGGTTATGTGCTGACACTTCAGGCAAGAGAACAGCATATCCGGAGAGAGAAAGCGTCCAGCAATATCTGTTCCAACCAGGCGCTCTGTGCACTGGCGGTGACGGTATACCTGGCGTCCATGGGACCGGACGGACTGAAAGAGGCGGCGGTGCAGTGTGTCTCCAAGGCACACTATCTGGCAGGAGAGCTGGAGAAAATCGGATACCGCACGAAAAATCAGGGGAACTTTTTCCATGAATTTGTGACGGAATCCAGGGTGCCGGCAGGGGAGACCTTGAAGGCTTTGGAGGAACACGGAATTCTGGGAGGATATCCGCTGGATGAGCACCGGATTCTCTGGTGCTGTACGGAGATGAATACAAAAGAAGAAATGGATGAGGTCATCCGGATTCTGAAGGAGGTGCAGGGATGTTAATCTTTGAAAAAAGCAGACCGGGACGCGGATGCAGCATGCTTCCTGCGTGCGATGTGGAAGAGACCAGACTTCCGCAGGAAGACCAGAGACAGAAAGCCCTCCATCTTCCGGAAATCGCAGAGGGGGATCTGAGCAGACATTACAGTGAACTGGCGAGAAAGTCCCACGGAGTCAACGATGGATTTTATCCGCTTGGTTCCTGTACGATGAAATATAACCCGAAGATCAACGAGGCGGCAGCGGCACTTCCGGGATTTACCGGGATTCACCCGCTTCAGCCGGAACATACCGTACAGGGATGCCTGGAAGTACTCGATAAGGCGGAGAAATATCTCTGCGCCATTACCGGTATGGACCGGATGGTATTCCAGCCGGCGGCAGGAGCCCACGGCGAGTTTACGGGACTTCTCCTGATCCGGGCCTACCACGAAAGCAGGGGAGATACCAGGAGAACGAAGATTCTGGTGCCGGATTCCGCACACGGAACCAACCCGGCCAGCGCGGTGATGGCAGGCTATAAAGTGGTCAGTGTTCCGTCAGACGCGGATGGCTGCGTGGACCTGGAAAAGCTGAAAGAAGCGGCGGACGAAGAGACCGCAGGAATCATGCTGACGAATCCGAATACTCTTGGAATTTTTGAAAAACACATCCTGGAGATTACGGAAATCATCCATGAATGCGGCGGACTCTGCTACTATGACGGGGCGAATCTGAACGCGGTAATGGGAACGGTCCGTCCGGGAGACATGGGATTTGATGTTGTCCATCTGAATCTTCACAAAACTTTTTCCACCCCGCATGGAGGCGGAGGGCCGGGAAGCGGACCGGTAGGATGTAAAGAACTGCTCGCAGAGTTCCTTCCTTCCGTTCTTGTGGAAAAAGACGAGCATTATTATATGAAGAAACCGGAACACAGCATCGGGGAAATGAAAAGCTTTTACGGCAACTTCCTCGTCGTGGTGCGGGCCCTTTCCTACCTGATGACGCTTGGAAAAGAAGGCATCCCGGAAGCAGGCAGGAATGCAGTATTAAATGCCAATTATATGATGAACGGGTTAAAGGATATCTTCCCGGCGGCATACGGAAAGAGCTGCATGCATGAGTTTGTCATCAGCCTTGCCGATCTGAAAAAGAAGACGGGTATTTCCGCCATGGATATCGCCAAAGGACTGCTTGACAATGGCATTCATCCGCCGACCATGTATTTTCCGCTGATTGTCGACGAGGCATTGATGATCGAACCGACAGAGACAGAATCACGCGAAACGCTGGATGAAGCGCTGGAGGTCTTCCATAATCTGTATCGTCAGGCACTGGAATATCCGGATCAACTGCATCGTGCTCCGGTTACCACACCGGTTACACGGCTGGATGAAGTGGAGGCAGCCAGACATCCGGTGCTGCGCTGGCATTTTGATGAATAGGGTGAAGCGACATGTTGGAAACACTTACATATATAGAAAGTCACGGAACCGATCCGTACAGAAATCTTGCGCTGGAGGAGTTTCTTCTCTTTGGATGTAAGGAGAAGGAGTGCATTCTCTACCTCTGGCAGAACGAAAAGACCGTGGTGATCGGGAAAAACCAGAACGCATGGAAAGAATGCAGAACAGAACAGCTGGAGAGGGACGGAGGCCATCTGGCAAGACGGCTTTCCGGAGGAGGAGCGGTATATCATGATCTGGGAAATTTGAATTTTACCTTTCTGGTTTCCGGAGAATATTATGATGTCAAACGGCAGCTTTCGGTCATTGCCGGGGCGCTGGAACATCTGGGACTGCACATTGAGGCGTCCGGCCGGAATGATCTTTTGATTGACGGGAAGAAATTTTCCGGGAACGCATTTTACCGCCATGGAGACCACTGCTATCACCATGGAACGATCATGCTGGATGTGGACAAGGAAAAACTGGGAAGCTATCTGACCGTCTCCAGGGAGAAACTGAAATCCAAAGGAGTGGATTCAGTACGGTCCAGAGTGGCGAATCTGAGAACGTATCTTCCGGATCTGACCATTGATGATCTGAAGTACGCTCTCCGCCAGGCCTTTGGAGAGGTGTATGGCCTTCCGGTACAGGAACGGAAGCTGGATGACCGGGAGAAAAAGGAAATAGAAAGCAGGGCGGAATATTTCAGATCCTGGGAATGGCTCTATGGAAGAAAGATCCCTTTTCAGCATGAAATCACGAGGAAATTCCCATGGGGCGAGGTGACCATCCGGTTTCAGGTGGAAAACGGGAAGATCAAGGATGCGGCAGTCTATTCGGATGCCCTCAAAACCGGGTTGATTGAAGCTCTTCCGAACTATCTGAACGGAGTACGGTTTTCCAGCAGAAGCATCTGTATCGAACTGGGTCTGTACTGGTCAGAAGATCCGGAAGAAGAGAAGATGCTGAAAGATCTGATAGAATGGATGAAAGAAGAGGAATGGTAGATGGAAGGACAATTTGATCTGATTGTAATCGGCGCAGGGCCGGGCGGCTATGTGGCTGCCATCAAAGCCGCGAAACTGGGACTTCGCACGGCGGTTGTCGAGAACAGGGATATCGGGGGCACCTGCCTGAACCGGGGCTGTATTCCGGCTAAGGCCATGATTCATGCATCCTCTCTGTACAGGGAGATGCAGCACTGCGCGGAATTTGGAATCTGCGCCTCTGATGTCACCTATGATTACGGGAAAATACTGGCATATAAGGAAGAGACGACACAGCAGCTTGTTCAGGGAATTGAACAGCTTTTAAAGGCAAATGGCGTGACGGTGGTGAAAGGGACCGGTACCCTGCTTCCTGAAAATGGAGAAGAGAAGGAAGTCCTTGTCTCATCGGGGGATGGAGAACAGAGATACAAGGCATCGAACGTGCTTCTGGCGTCCGGATCAAAACCGCTTAAGATTCCGATTCCGGGAATAGAGCTGCCTGGAGTCATCACAAGTGATGAGCTGTTCCGGATGGAAGAACCGCCGCAGAGCATGGTGATTATCGGAGGCGGTGTCATCAGTGTGGAATTTGCCACTGTCTATGCGGCTCTGGGAAGCCGGGTGACGATTCTGGAGGCGATGCCGAGAATTGTTCCGAATATGGACAAAGAAATTTCCCAGAATCTGAAGATGATCCTGAAAAAGCGAGGAATCGAGATCCATACATCCGCGTCGGTACAGGCAGTGGAACAGGATGGAGACGGATACCGGTGCCGGTATGTGGAAAAGGAAAAAGAGCAGGAGGCAAAAGGAGACTGTGTGCTCTGTGCGGTGGGCAGGTGTGCCAATATGGACGGCCTTTTTGCGGAGGGCGCGGCGCCTGAGATAGAACGTGGGCGTGTAACCGTAGATGCAGACTTTGAGACAAGCATTCCGCATGTATATGCCATCGGTGACCTGATCGGCGGAGCCCAGCTGGCTCATGCAGCGAGTGCCCAGGGCATTGCCGTGGCGGAACACCTGGCAGGCCGGGAGCGGTCGGTGGATCTGAGTGTTGTTCCAGGCTGTGTCTACACAGATCCGGAAATTGCATCGGCCGGAATAACAGAAGAGGAAGCAAAGGAAAAAGGGATTCAGGTGGAAACCGGCAAATTCATTATGAGTGCCAACGGGAAGTCGCTGATCACAAAAGAAGAGCGTGGATTTATCAAAGTGGTGGCGGATAAGGAGACAAAGACCATACTGGGAGCACAGATGATGTGCGCGCGGGCAACGGACATGATTGGAGAATTCGTGACGGCCATAACCAATCGGATGACAATATCTCAGCTCTTAAAGGGAATGAGAGCCCATCCTACCTATAATGAAGGAATCGGAGAGGCACTGGAAGAACTGGAAGGCGGGGCTGTCCATGTCGTTCCGAAGAAAAAGCGATCATAAGAAAAGCAATCTGGCAGGGTGTATAAAGCACCCTGTCTTTTTGTTGCCATAAGATAAAAAAACGGATATGATAGAAGAAAAAAGGAGGGAACAATCATGTCAGAAATTATTTACAGAGATGCCAAAGTGGAGGATGCCGAAAAGATTGTGGCATTCTACAATTATGTAGGAGGAGAGACAAGCTATTTAAGCTTTGAGAAGGATGAGTATCCGATGACCGTAAGCGAGCAGGAAGATGAGATCCGCTCCCTGGAAGGGAATCAGACGAACCGGATGCTCCTTGCCATGGACGGAGAGGAGATTGCAGGAATTGCTACAATTCATTCCACACACAAAATCAAAGCACGCCACGACGGTGAACTGGGAATTGTAGTGGCAAAGAAATATCAGAAACAGGGAATCGGAAGCAGACTGATCCAGATGCTGATCGACTGGTGCAAAGGAAACGGCGTTACAACCAGAATCAGTCTGGATACAAGAGCGGACAATATTCCGGCCGTTGCTCTTTACATGAAATTCGGTTTTGAGATCGAAGGATGCCGGAAAAACTCCACACTTCTGAACGGCGTTTACTATGACCTTTATATCATGGGAATGATGATAAATTAATGTAAAAAGCCTTGACTTTTCCTTTTAGACGTAATACAATGATTAAGCGCGTGTGGAAATACGTGATATTTTTGTGCGCAAATCAGAAATTTTCAAGCAAACCTATTAATTATTCGTAGGAGGTGAAAGGAATGCCAACATTCAACCAGTTAGTAAAAAAAGGACGTGAGGTTTCTGTAAAGAAATCTACAGCTCCGGCGCTTCAGAAAGGATACAACTCTCTGAGAAAAAGAGCTATCAATGCATCTGCTCCGCAGAAGAGAGGTGTATGTACAGCAGTTAAGACAGCTACACCTAAGAAGCCTAACTCAGCTCTTAGAAAAATTGCCAGAGTTCGTCTGTCTAACGGAATCGAAGTAACAAGCTACATCCCGGGAGAAGGACACAACCTTCAGGAACACAGCGTTGTTCTGATCCGTGGAGGCCGTGTTAGGGACCTGCCAGGTACAAGATACCACATCGTCCGCGGAACACTTGATACAGCAGGTGTTGCAAAGAGACGTCAGGCACGTTCAAAATATGGTGCTAAGAGACCGAAAGACGCAAAGAAATAAGTAAAAGTTTAAAGTAACAAAATCGTTATCGTATCACAGGACTATGAAATTAGTAGGTTGCGGATTGACATATACTGATATGTCCCTGCCGCACGAACGCAAACTGTGAAGCGAGTACTGATGATTTAATCCAATTATGATTAAGGAGGGAAGGACCGTGCCACGTAAAGGACATACTCAGAAAAGAGACGTATTAGCGGATCCATTATACAATAACAAAGTTGTTACAAAGCTTATCAACAACATCATGCTGGATGGTAAGAAAGGTGTAGCACAGAAGATTGTATATGGCGCATTTGAAAGAGTTGCCGAGAAAGCTGACAAACCGGCGATCGAAGTATTCGAAGAGGCAATGAACAACATCATGCCTGTACTGGAAGTAAAGGCAAGACGTATCGGAGGTGCAACATACCAGGTACCGATCGAAGTACGTGCTGACAGAAGACAGGCGTTAGCTCTTCGCTGGCTGACAACATTCTCCCGTAACAGAGGAGAAAAGACAATGGAAGAAAGATTGGCCAACGAAATTCTGGATGCTGCAAACAACACAGGAGCATCTGTGAAGAGAAAAGAAGATATGCACAAGATGGCAGAAGCAAACAAAGCGTTTGCTCACTACCGTTTCTAAGGATTCTCCCTGGAGACGGTTCTGCCGGATATGGCAGGAAACAGTCGATCTTATTAGTTTAGGAGGAAAAAGTCTTGGCTGGAAGAGAATATCCATTAGAGAGAACAAGAAACATCGGTATCATGGCTCACATCGATGCTGGTAAGACTACGCTGACAGAGCGTATTCTCTACTATACCGGTGTAAACTACAAGATCGGTGATACACATGAAGGTACTGCTACCATGGACTGGATGGAGCAGGAGCAGGAAAGAGGTATCACGATCACTTCAGCTGCTACAACATGTCACTGGACACTGGAAGAAAAGACGAAACCGAAGCCGGGCGCTCTTGAGCACCGTATCAACATCATCGATACTCCGGGACACGTTGACTTCACAGTAGAAGTAGAGCGTTCCCTGCGTGTACTTGACGGTGCTGTAGGTGTGTTCTGTGCCAAAGGTGGTGTAGAGCCTCAGTCAGAAAACGTATGGCGTCAGGCTGACACTTACAACGTGCCTCGTATGGCTTTCATCAACAAGATGGACATTCTGGGTGCAGATTTCTACAATGCAGTTGAACAGATCAAAACAAGATTAGGTAAAAACGCAATCTGTCTTCAGCTTCCAATCGGAAAAGAAGACGAATTCAAAGGTATCATCGACCTGATGGAAATGCAGGCATACATCTACAATGATGAAAAAGGTGATGACATCACTGTATGCGACATTCCGGAAGAAATGAAAGATGATGCGGAATTATATCGTACAGAGCTCGTTGAAAAGATCTGTGAACTTGACGACGACCTGATGATGGAATATCTGGAAGGTGAAGAACCGGCAGTAGAAGATCTGAAGAGAGTACTGAGAAAAGCGACATGCGAATGTACAGCTGTTCCGGTATGCTGTGGATCTGCTTACAGAAACAAAGGTGTTCAGAAACTTCTGGATGCAATCCTTGAGTATATGCCGGCTCCGACAGATATCCCGGCTATCAAGGGTGTTGATGAAGACGGAAACGAAGTAGAGAGACATTCTTCTGACGAAGAGCCGTTCTCCGCTCTCGTATTCAAGATCATGACAGACCCGTTCGTAGGTAAGCTTGCTTACTTCCGTGTATATTCAGGAACAATGAACTCCGGTTCTTATGTCCTGAACGCGACAAAGAATAAAAAAGAACGTGTTGGACGTATCCTTCAGATGCATGCCAACAAGAGAGCAGAACTTGACAAAGTTTACTCTGGAGATATCGCTGCAGCGATCGGATTCAAATTCTCCACAACAGGAGATACAATCTGTGACGATCAGCACCCGGTAATCGAGCTTGCCATTGAGCCGAAGACAAAAGCTTCCCAGGGCAAACTTGGTGAATCTCTTGCAAAACTTGCAGAAGAAGACCCGACATTCCGTGCTCATACAGACCATGAGACAGGACAGACCATCATCGCCGGTATGGGTGAGCTCCATCTTGAAATCATCGTAGACAGACTTCTCCGTGAATTCAAGGTAGAGGCTAATGTAGGTGCACCTCAGGTTGCTTACAAAGAAACTTTCACAAAACCGGTTGATGTAGACAGCAAGTACGCTAAACAGTCCGGTGGACGTGGACAGTACGGACATTGTAAAGTTAAATTCGAGCCAATGGATGTCAACGGTGAAGAAACATATAAATTCGAATCCACTGTTGTCGGCGGTGCTATTCCGAAGGAATATATCCCGGCAGTAGGTGAAGGTATCGAAGAAGCTATGAAATCCGGTATCCTTGGAGGATTCCCGGTTGTTGGTATCCACGCAAATGTATACGATGGATCCTACCATGAAGTCGACTCTTCCGAAATGGCATTCCATATCGCTGGTTCCCTTGCATTCAAGGATGCGATGGCAAAATCAGCTCCGGTACTTCTTGAACCTATCATGAAAGTAGAAGTAACAATGCCGGAAGAATATATGGGTGATGTTATCGGTGACATCAACTCCCGTCGTGGACGTATCGAAGGAATGGATGACCTGGGCGGCGGAAAGATTGTACGTGCATATGTACCGCTTTCTGAAATGTTCGGATACTCTACAGATCTTCGTTCCAGAACACAGGGACGTGGTAACTACTCTATGTTCTTTGAGAAATATGAGCAGGTACCGAAGAATGTACAGGAAAAGGTATTATCCAATAAAAAAGCTTAAAAAGGCTTGAAAATTCAGCAGTTTTGAAATATAATCAGATATAGCTGAGTAAACTTTTAAATTAAAAAAATTGCCCTGCTTGAGGGTAGAATTAAGGAGGATTATTCAAATGGCAAAGGCTAAATTTGAAAGAACAAAACCACATTGTAATATTGGTACAATCGGACACGTTGACCATGGTAAAACTACTTTAACAGCTGCTATCACAAAAACTCTTGCAGAAAGAGTTGCTGGTAACGCTGCAGTAGATTTCGAAAATATCGATAAAGCACCAGAAGAAAGAGAACGTGGTATCACAATCTCCACAGCTCACGTAGAGTACGAAACAGAGAAACGTCACTACGCACACGTTGACTGCCCAGGTCATGCTGACTACGTTAAGAACATGATCACAGGAGCAGCTCAGATGGACGGAGCTATCCTTGTAGTAGCTGCTACAGATGGTGTTATGGCTCAGACAAGAGAGCACATCCTTCTGTCCCGTCAGGTAGGTGTACCTTACATCGTTGTATTCATGAACAAATGTGATATGGTAGACGACGAAGAACTTCTTGAATTAGTAGAAATGGAAATCCGTGAACTCCTTGACGAGTATGAATTCCCGGGAGATGACACTCCGATCATCAGAGGATCTGCTCTGAAAGCTCTGGAAGATCCGAGCGGAGAATGGGGAGACAAGATCATGGAACTTATGGATGCTGTTGACAGCTACATTCCGGATCCGGAACGTGACACAGACAAACCGTTCCTTATGCCGGTCGAAGACGTATTCTCTATCACAGGACGTGGTACAGTTGCTACAGGTAGAGTAGAACGTGGTACACTTCACGTATCTGATGAAGTAGAAATCGTTGGTATCCATGAAGAAACACGTAAAGTTGTTGTAACAGGTGTTGAAATGTTCCGTAAACTTCTTGATGAAGCTCAGGCTGGTGACAACATCGGTGCTCTGCTTCGTGGTGTTCAGAGAACAGAAATCGAAAGAGGACAGGTTCTTTGTAAACCAGGTTCTGTAACATGCCACCACAAATTTACAGCTCAGGTTTACGTTCTGACAAAAGATGAAGGTGGACGTCATACTCCATTCTTCAACAACTACCGTCCACAGTTCTACTTCAGAACAACAGACGTAACAGGTGTTTGCGAACTTCCGGAAGGAACAGAAATGTGCATGCCTGGAGATAACGTAGAAATGACAGTTGAACTGATCCATCCAGTAGCTATGGAGCAGGGACTTCGTTTCGCTATCCGTGAAGGTGGACGTACTGTAGGATCAGGCCGTGTTGCTACAATCATCGAGTAATCTAATCTGAAAATAGATTTGTTATCGCAAGATAACTTGTGTC
>HHCFR02800__coassemble_2126_pt1 | contig 14374 bp, 10 predicted proteins | sample HHCFR02800__metabat2_high_PE_035 | metagenome-assembled genome bin HHCFR02800
CCAACGTCTTTTATAAGCAATATATGAGAATGTTTTGAACAGCCCAACATTTCGTATATACCTTGTTCCCCCGACAACAATATAAACTGCTGCTACAACGAACAATGTATTCGAAATATTTAACAATGTACTCTCTTTGAAATGAGTAACAAGAAATATTATCGCTAAAAGAAGTGCTATAGAAAATGTCCTGACTTTTTCGTTTTTCAGGCAGGTTTTTAACATTATTTTTTTCATCTTTCTCCCCTCGCTTTACTATTTTTCTGTCAATTCGTAATTCTATACTTTATCGGTGGTCACCACCTTTTTTTCTTATCACGGCTCTTTCATTTTATCCCCCCCGTATATTTTAGTCAATCTTTTCCTGACATTTATTACTATTTTCAGATAAGTATACAATTTTCATCGCTCACTTTTGTGCTTTTTAAACAAAATTATCATTTACTGATCTTATCTGGTAGTCATTTTGGTTATAGAAGCATAAAAAAAGAAACACATTTTCCAAACCGAAAATGCATTTCTTTCTCTTTACTTATTTTTCCTGCTGGAGGCTGCAAAAGTCGTGAAAATAGTGTTCCCGCTCTTTCGAGGTCATCTTCACCAGTTCCTCAAAGCGGTCCATGCTGATATATCCCGCGGAGAACAAAAGCTCGGTGAATTCTTTTTTGGAGAAATCGTACTCCTTTTCCCATTCGCAGATTTTTTTCATGCCGTAGTAATAGCAGGTAAAATACCCGGGCGAGTTCTGATGTGCCCTTACCTGGCCTCTTGCCGTTACCCTGTCGAATCCGAGTTCCGTTTCGTACAGTCTGATTACTTCCTCCAGAGACGCCCCGTAATAAAACAGCATCAGATCCGCACAGATCCGCACGGAAGCATGATGCCGCCGGTATGCGACAAAGAGCGGAAAGAACGGATCTTCCGAGAAGATATCCTGGAATGCGCGCTCGGTCCGAAGGCAGGTCCCTTCCAGAAGCGGCACCAGCTTGGCTCCGATTTTGACCGTCTCCGGCGTCTCGTCAACCACGGCCCTCACATACTGTACATGGTGCCCCGGATAGGCTTCGTGGAGAGTATTCATCCGGATCCATCCGTCCGTTACATTCTTGTAGTTGTAAACATTCAGAAACATCTGTCCCACAAGCGGCCGGATACTGAAATCTCCGCCTTCATATCCGCCCCACGGGTAGGAATCTTTGCAGCACTCCGGCACTGGTAAACAGATACACGTTTCATCCTCCGGAAGCCGGACATACTCATGGGCCAGCGCTCTGGTTCGTTTCAGATACTCGTTTGCGCGGTCCAGCATCTCCTCCGGAGTGTCGCAAGGGCCTTCGTATTTGAACAAGATTTCATTGACCTCTTCCATTGTAGCCGGCGCAGGCTCCGGGATGTCCAGTTTCCCGGCGATCTCAAAGACTTCGGCCCTGGTCTTCTCGATCTCTTCCCGATACCAGGACAGGAGCTCATCCAAAGACACTCCCATCTGTTTTTGCAGAATGGTCCGGTAGGCGTCCGCATCCATCTTTATCGTCTGCTTCAGATCCTCTTCCACTGTCTCCGCTGCCGTCACCTCTCCATCCCGAAGAACAGCCGCCATTTCTTTCAGAACGGTCTCCGTCTCCATCAGCGCCTTCTCCAGCCTTTCCATCTGTCCGTCCTGGAAGGAAGGAAAAAACCGCTTCAGGTCTGTCCGGTACCTCTCTACCATTCTGCTTTCATTCAGGAACCCGTCCGAAAGGTCTCCCGCGCTTCCTTCTGTCCTTGCCCGAATCAGTTCCAGCACGCTGTCCTTTGCCTCACAGATCTCATGGAGATAGTCCGTCAGCCCCTGACACCGTTCCTCGTCCGGATGCCGGTTCAGCCGGGAAGTATTCTCGATTTCCCAGTGCACACCCAGGTGATCCGCCTCCGGATGCTCTTCCTTATCACGCAGTGTATATTCCAGGGAATCCAGAAAATCCTGAAAATGATGTTTTACCATGGAGAAAACTCTGTCCGGCTCCTCCAGAGCATCCGCCCTGTCTCTCAACTCCTCCCACCTGCTCCATGCCTGTTTCATATGCTCTTCTGTCGGGAGGAACAGTCTGCCTCCCGCCTGTCTCTCATCCAGCTGAAATCTGGATAACAGTGCGCAGTCCCTGTCCAGCTCCCGGTACTGCCGAAGCAGTTCCTCCTGTCCTTTTGCCATTCCAGTCACTCCTTTCCGCCTGATTGATCGGTTTTATGATCTTTTCTCCATCTTAGCACAGCATTTACGGTTCTTCAATACAACACAAAAAGGGACACTCTCTGAAAGTCTGCACTTTCAAAGAGTGTCCCTGATTACTTTATCTTCTGTCTCTTAGCTGAAAGACTGCTCTGTACGGTTAATGATCTCATCCTGAAGCGGTTTATCCAGGTTGCGGAAGAAATCACTGTATCCTGCAACACGAACAATCAGATCTTTATAATCCTCCGGATGTTTCTGTGCATTGATCAGAGTCTGGCGATCCACTACGTTGAACTGGATATGGTGACCATCCATCGCGAAGTAAGAACGGATCAGGTCTGCCATATGATTGAGGCCTTCTTCGCCCGCTACAACGTCCGGTGTAAACTTCTGATTCAGAAGTGTTCCGCCTGTTGCAAGATGATCCATCTTGGAGCAGGATTTAATAACTGCTGTCGGTCCGTTTGTATCTGCGGATTTTTCCGGAGAGATACCTTCGGATACCGGTTTGTGAGCTTTTCTTCCGTTCGGAGTTGCAAGGATGACATCTCCGAAGTATACATGACAGGTTGTCGGCAGCATATCGATGCGGTATTCTCCGCCTCTGATATTCGGACGTCCTGTGATGGTGCTTCTGTAAAGCTCGAAAATATCCTGCATGATATCATCTGCGTAATCATCATCATTACCATATTTCGGGCTGTTGTCATGAACCATCTTGTAGATGGAATCATATCCTTCGAAGTCATGTTCCATTGCTTCGATCAGCTCTTCCATGGTGAAGTTCTTCTTGTCGTAAACATTGTATTTGATTGCAGCAACACAGTCAGTAACCGTTCCGATACCTACACCCTGAATGTAGCTTGTGTTGTATCTTGCTCCACCTGCATTGTAGTCTTTTGCCTTGGAGATACAGTCATTTGTTACAACAGACAGACATGGTGCCGGCATGTTTTCAGCATATAATTTTTCAATAACATTGTTTCCACGGATCTTAACATCTACGAAGTACTCAAGCTGTTTCTTAAATGCAGCCCATAATTCGTCAAATGTCTTGAAGTCTTTTGCGTATCCAAGCTGAAGACCAAGCTGCTTTTTGCTGTACTCATCGTATCCGTTGAACAGTGTCAGCTGGAAGATCTTCGGAATGTTCAGGTAACCTGTCAGGATATAAGCTTCGCTTCCCCATGCTCCGGTCTCTACACATCCTGAGGATCCACCGCGTCTTGCATCCGGCAGACTCTTTCCTGCATTAAGGAGCTCTGCAATCTGAGCCTCTGTGTTATAGAATGCCGGCTGTCCCCATCCTTCTCTGGAGATTTCACATGCTCTCTTTAAGAATTTTGCCGGTGTCTTCTTGCTGATGGTTACGTTGGAGTTCGGCTGAACCAGTCTCATCTCATCCATGCAGTCAAGGATCAGATAACTTACTTCATTGACACCGTTACGTCCATCCGGTGTTACCCCGCCTGTGTTGATATTTGCGAAATCGGTGTATGTTGCACTTTCTTTCAGTGTAATACCAACTTTTACAGGAGCCGGCTGATTGTAGAATTTTACCCACAGACATTCCAGAAGCTCTTTTGCTTTCTCATCATCCAGAATACCGTCGGCAACATCTTTCTGATAATATGGATACAGATGCTGATCCAGTCTTCCCGGGCTGAAAGCATCCCAAGGATTCAGTTCTGTCGTAACTGCAAGGTGTGTAAACCAGTACAGCTGGATTGCCTGCCAGTATGTCTGCGGCTTGTGTGCCGGTACAACTTCCAGGTTTGCAGCAATCTGAAGCAGCTCTGCCTTTCTTGTCTCGTTTTCTTCTTTTTCTGCCATTTCAAGAGCAAGTTTGTGATAACGCTCTCCAAGAATAATGACAGCATCGCACGCGATGTCCATCGCTTTCAGCTCTTCTGCTTTATCCAGAGCTTCCGGATCATTGATGTAATCCAGAGCATCCATTGTCTTTTTGATTTTCTCTTTATAATCCATGTATCCGGTTGTGAATACCTGCTCGCCTCCGCATGTATGTCCAGGTCCTCTCTGCTCCATGAACTCTGTGAACATACCTGCTTCATAGCAGTCATGCCATTCCGGTGTCATCTTGGAAAGAAGCTTTTCTCTCATGCTTCTTCCTGTCCAGTACGGGATGATCTCTTCTCTCTGAAGCTTCCGGTCTTCTTCTGTTGTCTTGAAGGATACCAGATCTCTTTCGCTCATGACGATCATATCCTCTTCGCTGTGGCAGCAAAGTTCCGGGAATGTCGGAGATGCCTGAGGATCTTTTCCTTTTTCACCAACGATCAGTTCGCCGTCTCCAAGATATAATGTCTTCTTGGAAAAATATTCTTTCAGAGTCATCGCTCTCATAACCGGAATTGAATATTTTCCATCGTTTTCTCTGTAAAAGTCTGTCTCGATTTTTGCTCTTTCCAGATCAATATGAACCGGAGTAGTTACACTGATCTGTCTGAGTTTCTGAATTCTTTCATTCATACCGCGAAGTTTTGCCATTTTTCTAACCTCCTATTTTGGTGTTCGTATATCCTGCATTGATAAATATAGCCGCCAGTGCTTCCATCTCTTCTTTGTCTGGTGCATGCAGGTCAGTGCCTTTATATTCCATATCCAGCTTTCTGTATTTTCCGCTTCCGGTATCGTGGTAAGGCAGCAGATTGATCTGAGCCGGATGGATATCGTGTTCCTGAAGAAACGCGATGGTTTCTTTCATGTTCTGTTCGTTTCCGTTTACCTCTTTGATGGTAGGAATCCGGATATAGATTCTGGCGCCGTCCTGAGAAAGGCGGACCAGATTTTCAAGTATCAGTTTATTGTCAACTCCGATGTACTTCTTATGAAGCTCCGGATCCATAATCTTCACATCATAAAGGAATGTATCTACATAAGGAAGAATCTTCTGAAATCTTTCATAAGGAGCATATCCGCATGTGTCGATGGTAAGCGATATTCCCTGACGGTCCAGCTCTTTGGCTGCCGCGAGGACAAAATCCATGTCCACTGACATCACTTCACCGCCCGAGAAGGTAACTCCTCCGCCGGACTGTTCGTAAAACATCTGATCCTTCATGAGTTCTTTAACCAGTTCTTTGACTGTATACTCATATCCGACGATTTCTCTTGCGGACGCCGGACAAACATCTGCGCATTTCCCGCAGAATGTACAGGACAGTGAATTCCATACCGGCTTATGATCCTCCATATGGATCGCACCATTCGGGCAGGCCGCCGCGCAGGCTCCGCATCCTGTGCATTTTTCCCTGTCCAGCTCCATCTCTCTTTCAAACCTCTGGGTCTCCGGGTTATGGCACCATACACACTTCAAAGGACATCCTTTGAAAAATACAGTTGTACGAATCCCGTCCCCATCATGAATCGAAAATTTCTGTATATTTGTGATATTTTTCATGATTCTCTCCTGTCAGTTCTCCCTCTTTGAACCTCAGTTTGAACTTTAGTCTAATCGTTAAATTAAATGTACAACAATGTTATAATTTTGTCAATAGGGAATGAAAAGAATTGATAAAAAAATAACATCTTTTACATCCAGATGCGCAAATTATCCTGTGACTTACTCCGTGGAACGTGGAATCTCATCAATATATTCAAGATATTTCCAGACCCACTCCTCCGTATACTCCCGGGCAGCAACTTCCAGGGCATTATTGTAATACTCCTCTTTATCTTCCTCCGGCGCAGTATAATGTTCCGACGCGTTTTTGAAAATATAGGCATCGGCGTACATCCGAAGCGTATGATCGTCCTCATACTGGTCTTCCCAGTTCACACTGTCTGCTACCGCCTGTGTGTATGCATGATTGACCTCATGCAGCAGAATCTCAATCATTCTCTCTCTGGAATAGTACCATGCCTTGCTCGTAACGCTGATCATCTGGTCTGCTTTGGAGTAGTATCCATCTCTCTCGCTTTCCGCTTCATACTGCTCCACTTCCACCGTTGGCGGCTCAATTCCCCAGTACCGGCTCTCCAGATCAACAAGGTCCTGCCACAGATCCTTTTTCTCCCGATTGTTCAGAGTAATATAGACATCCCCCTGCCACATGCTCAACATACGTCGGTTCTCATCCCATCCCCTGTCACCATAAATTTCTGTCGACACCTCCTGTACTTTCGTTTCTGCAGGCGTTGCCCTGCTCATACCATATCCGAGAGTTCCCAGAAAGGACAAGGCTATCAGGACTGAAAAGCTTTTGTAGATGATCTTTGTCCACAGGTGGCCTATTTTCCTGCCGTGGTATTTCCGGATTACAACCTGGATCAGCAAAGTCAGGTATGCAGCATATTCTTCTGTAAAAACAGCTTCACCAAACAACAGCCTTCGTATTTTTCTCATTTGTACTCCCCTCTTCTCTAACCCTTATACACAAACAGCCATGACGGTTCTCTGGCAGTACCATCATGGCTACTTTTTTACCTCTTAGACAGAATCAGCGCAAAACTATTCTTAGATTTTGCTTCCCACATATTCCTCTACTTTCTCAATTAACTCTATCGCTGTGGCAATCTGCTCTTCTGCCTCTTCTCTCGTTGCAAGATAGAAATCATCATAATCGCTCGCATGTCGGATTTCCTCCGCCTAAGCAATTCTTCTTCCTAAAGTTCTTGGAAAGATTTCTGTCTTTATATAATTCTTATTAAAATTTGCAAGAGCGTCCTTATGTCTCTTGTAAGCATTGCCATCAAGTGCATGTATTGCTGAGATAGTATGATAAATTCCGTAGTAGGCCCTGTTGTTCGCTCCTCGGTATTCTCCCGCTTCCAGAAGTATTTTGGCCGATTTTACATCACTCTTTGCAGTTTCAATGCGATACAGAACCAGATCCCGTTGCGATCCCTTTTCGTTATGCTGCGTCAAACAGTTTTACCCCTTCCTTTTCTATATTTGTGTAAAACGGATATACGTCCACCCACTTATTAAAATGCTCCTTATTCTTGACTATCGGCTTGATATCCAGATCATAATCCATGTTAAAATCATAGGTCATGCCCGACAATTCATGGCGGTATTTTTTTATGTCCATATCTCTCAAATCCAAAAGCACCATAATATCAATATCCGAATTTTCCGTATAATCTCCTCTCGCATAAGAACCATATAAAATAACCGTTTTTAAATGCTCTCCATATATTTTACTGAGCAGTTCCACATACTGCTTTACCAAATCACTTGTTACTGTCAGCACATCAACACCTTCTCTCTTTAAATTTTCATGGACTCTGACAAACCTTCTCTAACAACTACTTATATTATACTTGGTTTTGTTCTGTTTCGACAGGCTTTTTTGCTTAGTCGGTTCAAAATCCCGTGACACAGATAACACAAACAGCCATGACGGTTCTCTGTCAGTACCATCATGGCTGTGTTTTTTCTTTTATTCTATTCGCTCTTAGTAAAGCTTTGCTCCTGCCGGAATTTTGTCGTCTACGATCAGTACATTCAGTCCTTCTCTTCCCTCTACAAGGTGAGTTGCTGAAATGATCATACCGCAGGAATCAATTCCCATCATCTTTCTCGGAGGAAGGTTGACAATCGCAATCAGTGTCTTTCCTACCAGCTCTTCCGGCTCATAGTAATCATGGATACCGCTTAAGATGACACGGTCTTCCCCGCTGCCATCATCGAGAACGAACTTCAGAAGCTTCTTGCTCTTCGGCACTGCTTCACACTCTTTGACTTTTACTGCACGGAAGTCGGATTTGCTGAATGTTTCAAAATCAACCATATCTTCAAATAACGGCTCTACTTCCACGTTGGAGAAATCGATATCAACTTTCACCGGTGCAGTCTCTGCCGCTGCCGGTGCTGATTCTGCTGCTGATTCTGCTGCTGATTCTGCCGCTTTTCCTGCTGTCTGAGCTGCATTGTGTGCCTCATTCTTTGCTGCACCCTGTGCTTTCATTGTCGGGAAGAGCAATACATCACGGATGGCTGCGGAATTGGTGAGAAGCATACACATTCTGTCGATTCCAAATCCGATACCGCCTGTCGGAGGCATACCGATTTCCAGTGCGTTGAGGAAATCTTCGTCTGTTGTGTTTGCCTCTTCATCTCCCTGTGCCAGAAGCTCTTCCTGTGCTTTGAACCGCTCTCTCTGATCGATCGGGTCATTCAGCTCGGAGTAGGCATTTGCCATCTCCCAGCCGTTCATAAAGAACTCAAAACGCTCTACGTATTCCGGATTTCCCGGTTTCTTCTTTGTGAGCGGTGAAATTTCAATCGGGTGATCCATGACAAAAGTCGGCTGGATCAGGTGCTCTTCTGCGAATTCTTCGAAGAAGAGGGAGAGGATGTCACCTTTCTTATGGCGCTCCTCATATTCTACATGATGTTCTTTTGCAAGCTCTCTTGCCTGCTTTAATGTCTTTACTTCGTTCCAGTCTACACCTGCGTATTTCTTAACGGCGTCTACCATGGTGATACGCTCAAACGGCTTGCCGAGATCCATCTCAACTCCGTTGTAAACGATCTTTGTTGTTCCAAGTACATCCTGTGCCACATGGCGGTACAGGTTCTCTGTCAGATCCATCATACCGTTATAATCGGTGTATGCCTGATAGAGCTCCATCAGAGTGAACTCCGGATTGTGGCGGGTGTCCAGACCCTCATTCCGGAATACTCGTCCGATCTCATAAACACGTTCCATTCCGCCGACGATCAGACGTTTCAGATAAAGTTCCAGAGAAATACGAAGCTTGAAGTCTTCGTCCAGTGCGTTGAAATGTGTCTCAAACGGTCTTGCTGCTGCTCCGCCTGCGTTTGCCACAAGCATTGGAGTCTCAACTTCCAGGAATCCCTGAGAATCCAGGTATTTCCGGATGCTGCTCAAAATTTTGGAACGTTTGATAAATGTATCTTTTACCTCGCGGTTCATGATCAGATCCACATATCTCTGTCTGTATCTTGTATCTGTATCTGTCAGGCCGTGGAATTTCTCCGGAAGCACCTGCAGACTCTTTGAAAGCAGCTGTACACTTTCTGCGTGAATCGAGATCTCTCCTGTCTTTGTCTTAAAGACAGTTCCCCTGATTCCTACGATATCACCGATATCAAACTTCTTAAAATCTTTATAGTGGTCTTCACCGATATTGTCTCTCGCAACGTAAGACTGGATGTTTCCTTCCAGATCCTGAATGTTGCAGAAGGACGCTTTTCCCATCACACGTTTCTGCATGATACGTCCCGCTACGGAAACTTCTTTATTTTCCAGTTCCTCAAAATGATCCTTGATTTCCTGGCTGTGATGTGTCACATCATATTTTGTAATCAGAAACGGGTCCTCTCCTCTTGCCTGAAGCTCCGCCAGTTTCTCACGGCGCACCTTTCTAAGCTGATTCAGATCCTGATCCTGCGCATTCTTCTGCTGTCCTGCCACTTTTTTCACTCCTTTTTTCTGTCAGACAGATATGTTCTCCCGTACGATACGGTTAAATAGAACGTTCAATCTTTAATACTGTATATCTGATATTTCCGGCCGGTGTCTCAACATCTACAACATCTCCGACCTTCTTTCCCATCAGAGCCTGGCCTACCGGAGACTCGTTGGAAATTTTGCCCTGAAGGCTGTTTGCCTCTGTGGAACCTACGATTTTAAATTCAATCTCTTCATCAAATTCGTCGTCATGTACCAGTACCGTACATCCAACGTTGATTTTTTCCAGATCTACTTCTTCTTCTACAACAACCTCAACATTTTTGAGGATTTTTTCGAGTTCATCGATCCGGGCTTCAATATCTCTTTGTTCATCTTTTGCTGCATCGTATTCTGCGTTCTCTGACAAGTCGCCCTGCTCTCTTGCCTCTTTGATCTTCTCGGCAACTTCTTTCCGCTTTACGACCCTTAAATTTTCAAGTTCATCTTCCAAAGCTTTCAAGCCCGCATAAGTCAATATTGTTTTCTTTTCTTCCATCTTGTTTACCTTCCTTACATAAATGAACTAGTACGCAGCCGGATCTGCTGCAAAATGGTATGGAATATTCTACTTCCGTAATTTCAATATTATACATAACGCATCCCGGCATGTCAAGATTTCTGCGGGATTCCTTGCACTTTCCTCACTATTTCCCAGGCGTTTCCAGGCCCTACAGACGGTCATTTAAAAGTGCCTCCAGTTCCTCATAACTTTCGGCATGATTGATCTCATCCCGCAGTTTTGCGGAATTCGGAAATCCGGATGTATACCACGCCACATGCTTCCGCATTTCCCGGATTGCCGTGTAGTCTCCTTTGTACCGGATCTGAAGCTTCGCATGGCGCAGCATCATCTCCCGCACCTCATCCGCCGTCCGCTTTGCCGGCTCTTCTCCCGTCTCCTCGTAAGTAATCAGATCGCGGAAGATCCACGGATTTCCCTGGGCGGCACGACCGATCATGATGCCGTCGCAGCCGGTCTCCTGAAACATTCTCTCGGCATCTTTCCCGGAAGCCACGTCGCCGTTTCCAATTACCGGAATGGATACCGCCTCTTTCACTTTGCGGATAATCTCCCAGTCCGCATGTCCGGAATAATACTGTTCCCTCGTCCGTCCGTGCACAGCCACTGCGGCGCCACCGGCATCTTCGATGATTTTCGCGATTTCTACTGCGTTGACATGGTCATCATCAAAGCCCTTCCGGATTTTCACCGTCAGCGGCTTTTTAATAGCCCGGGAGACTTTCGATACAATCTCATGCACCAGTTTCGGGTTCTGCATCAGAGCGGAGCCCTCACCGTTCTTCACAATTTTCGGCACCGGGCATCCCATATTGATGTCCAGAAACGCAAACGGAAGCTCCTCGATCCTCTTTGCGATTTCACTCATGATATCCGGATCCGATCCAAAAAGCTGCAGCGATACCGGCGGCTCTTCCGGATGAATTTCCAGAAGGCTTTTCGTATTTTTATTTCCATATAAAATAGCTTTCGCGCTGACCATCTCCATACAGAGAAGGCCCGCTCCCATTTCCCTGCACAGAAGGCGGAAGGGAAGATCCGTCACCCCCGCCATCGGCGCCAGAATGTAGCGGTTTGCCAGTTCTACGTTTCCAATGGTTAATGTTTTCATACGTTTTCTTCCTGATCCTCCTGCTCTTCCAGATCTTCTCCCATGAAGAAGACTCTGTAATAGAGCTGAAGTGACTGAAGCAGCTCCTCCTTTGTTCTCTGAAGTTCCTTGATTTTCAGGGCGCTTCCGATATCGTCAAACATCGGATCTCCCTCTTCTGACGTAACTTCAAAGCAAAGGGAACCATCCTCTTCATATACAAGCGTAAGAATTCCGCCGACATCGTGGACATAGAGAACACACATAATCTTCAGTTCGTCCTTGATATGATCCGGAAGATTATCAAAATCCGGATTCAGATAATATTTTTCTTCATATGAATTTGCACCGCACAATACTACTTTTTCTTCGTACATCCTGCTTTTCTCCTGACATTTTATTTTCTATACATAGCCGTACACGCCGCGGACAGACACTTCCCCGGATGAAATCTCACAGATCTCCCCGCTGTCCTTTTTCACGATCAGCTCACCCGTCTCCGTGATTCCCGCAGCCACTCCGGTCCATTCCTTTCCCGGCTCCAGCACGCAGACACGCTTTCCTTCATTGACAAGAAGGGTCTCATACTCATCCTGGATAAACTCCAGCGACTTTCTTCTTGCGAACTCTTCGTACAGGCTCTCAAACTCCTGCAAAAAACGCACCACGATCTCTTCCCGGCAGACCTCATGGCCATACTCACATTTCAACGAAGTCGCTTTCTGCCGGATCTCCTCCGGGAACTCCGTCTGATTACAGTTGATTCCGATCCCGACGATCACATATTCCGTGCTTACACCTTTCATCCCCATCTCGGTTAGAATCCCGCAGATCTTCTTCCCGTTCATAACCAGGTCATTCGGCCACTTGATCTGAGGCATTTTCTCACCCGGCGAACGCACTGCCCGGGCTGCAGCACAGGCCGCAAGAAGCGTCAGCATCGGCGCCTTCTCCGGTTCAAAATCCGGGCGCAGAAGCACCGTCATATAAATATTCTTACCCGCAGGCGACTGCCAGGCCCGCCCTCTCCGGCCGCGGCCGTCCGTCTGCTGCTCCGCCAGAATTACCAGACCCGCACTCGCGCCCTCACCGGCTGCCGTCTTCACTCTCAGATTCGTCGAATCCGCTTCGTCCAAAACCCGGATCTCCCGGCCCATCCATCCCGTCCGAAGCCGGGATATAATCTCCTGTCCGCGCATAACCAAGCACTCCTTTACTCAGAACTATTCTTTTTTCCGCTCTGAATCTGATACTTTCCTGATGAATTATAACACACCTTTCACAAAACGCAAATCCATAAACGATTCTGAAAATTTTCATTGGGGACGGGTTCCGATGCATCGGAACCCGTCCCCAATGATAAAAATATACACCGTATTCAATATTTATTCTTCTCCGAGTGTTGCTACCATCACGGCTTTGATGGTGTGGAGTCTGTTTTCTGCTTCGTCGAATACGACGGACGCCGGGCTTTCGAATACGTCTTCTGTGACTTCGTATCCTTTGACCGCTGGCAGACAGTGCATAAATATAGTTGTGTCTTTTTGTGTCTTTTCCATCAGTTTTCTGTTAACCTGGTACTTGTGGAGGAGTGCTTTTCTTTCGTCTGTTTTTTCTTCTTCGCCCATGGAGATCCATACGTCCGTGTAAATGATGTCAGCGTCTTCGACGTCGTTTGTGTTATCGGAGATGGTGATGGTGGATCCGGAGGCGTTGGCATATTCCTGGCATGTGCGGACGAGGGAGCGCATCGGCCACAGTTCGGACGGTGCGATCAGCACGAAATCGATTCCGACTTTGGCGCAGCCGATCATGAGACTGTTTGCCATATTGTTTCTTCCATCGCCGATATAAACGAATTTCAGGCCTTCAAAGTACTGGAAATGTTCCTGGATGGTGAGAAGATCGGCGAGTACCTGGGTCGGATGGTAATCATCGGTCAGCCCGTTCCATACCGGGACTCCGCTGTATTTTGCCAGCAGTTCTACGTGGGAGTGCCGGAAGCCCCGGAATTCGATTCCGTCAAACATTCTTCCGAGTACCCGTGCTGTATCCTCCACGCTTTCTTTATGTCCGAGCTGAATTTCATTGCCGCTTAAATAGGTAGGAAATCCTCCTTCGTCATTTGCAGCTACCGTAAAGGCGCATCTTGTTCTGGTGGACGGTTTTTCGAAAATCAGTGCAATATTCTTTCCTTCCAGCGCATGGCCCCGGATTCCTTTTTTCTTTTTTTCCTTCAGTTCTGCCGCCAGGTTTACGAGATAGCGGATCTCATCCGGCGTGAAATCTTTCAATGTTAAAAAGCTTCTTCCTTTTAAATTCATGTTCTTCTCCTCCCTGATTCCTGCCAATATATGGATAAATCCCGGTAATCCGGGTTCTCCTTTCATCTTCTCATATTTCATATGCACAAGTGCCGCGAGTTCATCTTCTGTATAAATCTGATATTTGGGGATCCGGAAATATTTTGCGCTTGCTTCCAGCATGGACAGATACAAGGTCTCATCTGTCGCTCCCAGCGGAACTTTGAGCACAAATTTGATTTCCCGTTTTTCTTTTTCCCGGAGGCCGGAGAGCATCTGCTGATAGTCCTCTTCTGTCCTGTCTGTGTCAATGTAGTAAATCAGGCCTTTCAGCCCGTAAATCACCCGTTTCGCATCATAGTATCCGATTTTCAGATTCTGTCTGCTGCGTTTCCCGTGAAATTCCAGAATGCTTCCCAGACTGACTCTCGGCGCGATCTCATACACTTTCGTATCCTCATCCAGATGTACCCGAGGCTCCCGCCCCGGTCCGTAAATCCGCACGGTAATAATGTTCTTATAGCCGCGTTTCACAAGCGAATTCAGCGGTACATTATTGATTACCCCTCCGTCCAGATACGTTTTCCCATGAAGCGGTTCGTTTTTAAAACCGAGCAGATAGGCGCTTGCCAGAAGAAAATCTGCAAGCAGCCCTTCCGGAATCTGATCCAATGTAAGATCGAGTTCTTTCATATCTGATACGGAAAATGTGAGAAGGGAAAAATCAATCCCTGCATTCCGGATTTTTTCTTCATCCAGCACCTGATGAATCAGCTCTTTCAGAGGCGTCACATCAACTCC
>HHCFR02800__coassemble_2132_pt1 | contig 14358 bp, 10 predicted proteins | sample HHCFR02800__metabat2_high_PE_035 | metagenome-assembled genome bin HHCFR02800
GCGTTCATCTGCTGTCTCTTGTACTCATGGAGACGTTTGATCTGGATATCAAAGATGGAATTCTCATCGATTTCCACTCCCTGTGTCTGCATCAGATAATTCTTCAGTGCAGTTTTTGCGTTTTTCTTGATCGCTCTCAGATCACCAAGCACTTTCTCATCGTCCTTGTATGCGAGAAGCTTTTCCAGATTGGAAGCGTCATCCATGAATTCCGGTCCGATCAGGTCTGCCAGATAATCGGACAGCTCATGGTTGCAGTGTACAAGCCATCTGCGGAACGTGATTCCGTTCGTCTTATTGTTGAATTTTTCCGGATAAATGTCGTAGAACGGCTTTAACTCGGATTCTTTCAGAATCTCGGTATGAAGAGCCGCTACTCCATTGACTGCGTAGCCAAAGTGAATGTCAATGTGCGCCATGTGTACCCGGTCATGATTATCGATGATGTACACTCTTTCATCGTGGAAGTCTCTTCTGACACGTGCGTCCAGATCCCGGATGATCGGCATCAGGTGCGGAACGACCTTCTCCAGATAATGGATCGGCCATTTTTCCAGTGCCTCTGCCAGAATTGTGTGGTTCGTGTACGCACAGGTTTTTCTTACAACATCCACAGCGGTATCCATGTTAAATCCTCTCTGCATCAGGAGACGGATCAGCTCCGGAATGACCATCGTCGGATGGGTATCGTTGATCTGGATTGCCACATGATCATACAGCTGATAGAGGTTGTATCCTTTCTCCTCCGCCTCTGCAAGGATCAGCTGTGCCGTGTTGCTGACCATGAAATACTGCTGATAGATTCTTAACAGCTGTCCTGCCTCGTCACTGTCATCCGGATAGAGGAAGAGTGTCAGGTTCTTCTTGATATCCTCTTTGTCAAACTGGATACCGTCATGGATGATGGACTCGTCCACAGAATCCAGATCAAACAGATGCAGCTTGTTGCAGCCGTTTTTATAACCCGGCACATCAATATCGTACATTGTGGAAGTCAGAGTGAAATCTTTAAACGGCACTTCAAAATGGCGTTCCGTCTTTGTCAGCCAGCTGTTGTCTGTGATCCACGGGTTTTTCTCTTCTCTCTGCTTGTTGTCAACAAAGGTCTGACGGAACAATCCGTCGTGGTAGTTTAAGCCCACGCCGTCTCCCGGCAGTCCCAGTGTCGCGATGGAATCCAGGAAACATGCTGCCAGACGTCCAAGTCCTCCGTTTCCAAGGGACGGCTCCAGCTCGGCCTCCTCGATTTCTGTAATATCTTTGCCGTGATTTTTCAGTACCTCTCTTGTCTCATCAAACAGGCCAAGGTTAATCAGGTTGTTGGATAACAGTTTTCCAATCAGGAATTCCGCGGAAATATAATAGAGTTTTTTATTTCCTTCATTCCTCTTCATTCCTGCCATTTTCTCTTTTGTAATGCATAAAAGCGCTGTATAAATTTCTTCATTGGACGCATCGCTGATGCTTTTTCCATAGTTTTTCTGTAACATCTCCTGTAATAACTGTTCCATCTTTGTTCTCCTTTCGATGTGTGTTCTTATTTGACTGCTTCATATACACGCAGAATTTCTCCTACGCTCCACGCCTGAGCGAAGCATCCCTTAGACGAGGATGGATTTCCTCCGTCGTAAATCTCCGGAAGCTGTCCGATACAGCCCTCCCTCATGGCGCTTTCCATGACTTCCAGCTGTTCTTTGACTTCTTCTTTCGCCTCTTCGCTGTATCCGCATACCTTCAGATATGCCAGATAATAAGCGCCAAGCGGGAAGGTCCAGACCGTTCCCTGATGATATGCCAGGTCACGTTCTATCATCTCTCCCCCGTAAAACGGGTGGAACTCTTCGTCCCCTTCTTCCAGCGTGCGCAGTCCGTAAGGGGTGTACAGTTTTTCATAGACAGTGCGCACCACCTGCCGTTCCTGATCTTTTTCCAGCATGGTAAACGGCATGGATACGGCCCAGATCTGGTTGCACCGGATCTGCATGTCCGCCTTTGTTCCGGATACGAGATCTTTCAGGCATCCTCTCTCTTCATTCCAGAACTGTTCCCGGAAAGAAGTGCGTGTCCTGTCCGCAAGCACCCCATACCCAGTATATTCCAATCCAAGTTCAGATGCAAATATTTCCATAATCCGAAGTGCATTATACCAGTAGGCATTGATCTCCACCGGTTTGCCATGTCTTGGCGTCGGAAGGATTTCTCCCACCCGGACATCCATCCAGGTCACCTGGTCCAGGCCTTCTCCTGCCCGGATCAGGCCGTCTTCTTCCATCCGGATGCCGTGTCTCGTTCCCTCCCGGTATTTTGTGATGATCCGTTCCATCACAGGCCAGACTTCCTTGACAAAGTCCATATCCCCCGATGCCTGATAATACAGATACACACAGTTGATAAACAAAAGAGCTGCATCCACTGTATTGTACCTCGGCTCATTCTTTCCTTCCGGGAACAGATTCGGCATCAGACCGTCACGCTCGTTTGCTGCAAAGGTCCTCAGGATCTCTTTTGCCGTCTCATACTGCCCGGTTGAAATGCAAACACCCGGAAGAGCAATCATCGTATCCCGGCCCCAGTCCTCAAAGAACGGGAAGCCTGCAAGAATCGTTTTTCCTCCTGTAGATTCCCGGTCTGCCACAAACTGTGCCGCACTCTTTACAAGAACCTTTGCCATCGGATCCGCAAATCCGGCTTTTTCCTCCAGCGCTTTTCTGTACTTCTTTGTCTCCGCAATCACTGCCTGCGCATCGGTTCTGCCTTGTTCCATCGAGCAGACGATAGAAAGTGTCCTTCTTTCTCCTGCCGGAACCTGCATCCGGATCTTCAGCACCGCTTTTGCCGTTCCGCTCTCCCTTCTGCCGTCGCAGGCATCATAGCTGTAATAATACGTCTCTGTCTGCTCCTCCGGGAGGATTTCCCCGTCCGTCTCGAAATAGAGAGTCAATCCGTCTGAAGAAACGGTATTCCCTTTTCGTTCAAACACCTGCTCCTCCACCAGATCCTCTCCCTTTCTTACAAACTGTAAAAAAGGTGTAACGACAAGCTCTGCATCAAACAGGCTTTGATTTTTCATCTCATAGACAACTGCCACCGTATTTTCCAACTGGGCCATCCCGAGTTCTTTCCGGATCCGGACGCCTTTTGTCTCCCAGCGCCAGACCGGAGTATCCTCAAAGGAGAATGCGGACAGATGCTGGTATCCTTCTTCTTTTGTCCCGTCCGCAAACTCCTGCGTCGAGAGAATCTGTTTCTCTTCTCCGATCCGGATCTCTTCTTTCAGACGATGGATCAGATTGTATCGATGATTCGGTGCCTTCGTACATGCCATCAATAGCGCATGGTCATTTCTCGTAACCGAACCGGTCATCGTCAGAGAGGAAAAACCTCCCAGTCCGTTTGTCAGAAGATAACAGTTTTCCTGTCCTCTTGAAAGTGTTTTAAAATCCTGTTTTCCGTATATCCATTTCATAAGTCTGTCTTCACTTTCCTGTTTGTCCAAGTACTAATACACTGTGGCTGTCCACCTTTACCGTTCCTTCTGTAACAAATGGATCTCTCCACAGATTGCTGCTGTATCCATCCAGAAGGACTTCCCATTTTCCTTCCGGAAGCTCAACCGCAAATTTTTCATTTCTACTATTATAAATAATACATAACGTTTCCCATCTTGACGGTGCTCTTTCGTTTCGATTATCCACCGTAAACCCAACTGCTCCGTCTGTTTTCCACCGGTTCTGAATCCTTTTCCATGCGTTCCTGGATTTGTCGCAAAGTCCCGGAAGCTGTTTTCTCAGATGAATCAGTCCGCTGTAATACTCTGTAAGTTCATACTGTTCATAAGCCCGTTTCCAGTCCAGCCGGTTGATCTCAATCGGCGCATTGTAGGAATTTTCCAGTCCGTCCTTCGTGCGGGCAAATTCCTCTCCGGATAGGAAGAACAGATTTCCCTGGCAGGTCATGTAGATGGCCGCTGCCATGCGGTTGGCCTGCATCCGTTCTTTCTCATCCGGGATTGTCAGGGAGAGTTTATCCCACAATGTCCAGTTGTCATGGGCAGATACATAGGTGATGACCTGGGAAGGTGCTTTCACCTTCGACTTTGGCCCGCACCAGGCGCGAACGGAAGCAAGAATTTCCTCCTCCAGGCCTTCTCCCCCATTGACAAATCCCGGCTCCTCCCCTTCGAATGTATGACCTTTTACCGCATCCCGTGTATCATCACAGAAGAAGCCTACATGCGGATCCAGCTGGTCCACATGGCATTTCAGTGCCGGAACCGCCTGTTTTTCCATCGGAGTTTCATCTGCAGACCACGGTTCTCCGAATACCATCTTTTCCCCTTTACCATACCGGAGCGCAAGTTCCTTCTCAATCCGGTTCATCAGCCCCGTATCCAGAAGCCCCATCAGGTCAAACCGGAAGCCGTCGATGTGGTATTCTTCAGCCCAGTAAAGAACGGAGTCCAGAATGTAGTTTGCGCACATGCTCCGCTCGCTCGCCACATCGTTCCCGCAGGCAGAACCGTTTGCGGTCTCCCCGTTTTCGTGGACACGGTAATAGTACCACGGCACCGTTTTCTGGAACCAGGCATCAAGGGAATAGGTATGATTATAAACCACATCCATGATGACCCGGAACCCGTTTTTATGCAGAAACTGGATCATCTCCTTGAATTCCTTGATCCGGACCTCTCCGTTTCTTGGGTCCGTCGAGTAGGAGCCTTCCGGAACGTTATAGTTCACCGGATCGTATCCCCAGTTGAACTCCCCTTCTGTCTTGCTTTCATCCACAGATCCATAATCGTAGACCGGCATCAGCTGCACGTGGGTGATACCGAGTTTCTTCATATAAGAAAAGCCCGTGGGATGCACGCCGTCGTGGTCTAGTGTCGTATTCTCACAGGTAAATGCCTTATACTTCCCCCGGAAAGCTGCCGGGAATCCTCCGGACGGATCCCAGGAATATTCCCCGATATGCAGCTCATAAATAATCTGTTCCTGCTGATAAGCGGGGGAAACATCTTCCTCCCATCCTTTTGGATCTGTTCTTTTTAAATCTACAATCATGCTCCTCTTTCCGTTGATCCCGCAGGCTTTCGCATAAGGATCCGCCGAGCATATCATCTTTCCCTCTATGGAAAGTTCAAAATCATAGTATACTTTGTGAAGCACTTCTTTTGTCCGGTATGCCCAGACACCTTTGCCCTCTTTTACCATCGCTTCCGTCCGGTATGAATCTTCTGATTCTCCATCATGATAGAAGCGGACTGTTACAGACTCGGCCACCGGGCTCCACAGGAGGATGGAAGTTCCATCCTCCGTGCAGGCTGCCCCGAGGTCATGCCCTTCATAGGTATAGTTCTGTTCAAATTCCGGATCTGAATAAAATGTTTTCCATTCTTTTGCTGTCTTTCTCATCTGTCTGTCCCTCATTCAAATCTGATTGTTTTAGCCCTTTACAGCACCGGACATACCGTCCACGTAGTATCTCTGCATGAACAGGAAGAGGATCGCGATCGGAATTGAAATCAGCACCGCTCCTGCAGCGAAACTTGTGTACCAGCTGTCAATATATTCTTTCTGAAGCATATTCCAAAGTCCTATCGCAACTGTATACTGGTCGGAGTTTGCACGGCAGATTACCTTTGCGAAAATGAAATCCAGCCATGGTGACATGAAAGATGTCAGTACCGTGTAAATAACGATCGGTTTACTAAGCGGCAGTGTAATCTTCGTAAAAATCTGCCACCTTGTACATCCATCGAGAAGCGCCGCCTCGTCCACCGCAATCGGAACCGTATCAAAGAATCCTTTTGCGATCTGGAAGCTTAAGCCCGCTCCTCCTGAATAACACAGGATCAAAGCCAGTTTGATCAGATTGCCTTCTGTAAGGCCAATTGCCTTCAGGATGAAGTACACCGCAATCATTGACATGAATCCAGGAAACAGACCAAGAATCATCGCCATGTTCATGTATGGTTTCCGCAGTTTAAATTTCAGTCTGGACAGACAGTAGGAAACTGCCAGAACATAAAAGGTAGATAAGATACAGGAACATACTGCGATGAACAGCGTGTTCATGAACATCTGCGGAAAGTTCAGGATTGATGTATCCGTAAACAGTTTCACATAGTTGTCAAGTGTGAAGCTTTGCGGGAAGAAGGTGGAAACATAGGATCCTTTTTCCGCCCGGAAGCTCGTCAGTATTACCCAGATAATCGGGAATACCCAGATAAACGCCAGTATGGCAAGTACGACATGAACGATCGTATTATTGATAAAACGTCTCTTTTTAGCTGAGCGTACTTTTGTTTTCGCAGCCATGATCTAGAATCCCCCTTCTTCTTTATATGATTTACTGTTGCGGTAAGTAAGGAGCGCCGCAATCGCCAGAATGATAAATGTCAGGATACCGATAACCGCACCGATGTTGTAGTACTGTTTGTCTACGGTCAGTTTGTACAGCCATGTTACAAGCAGGTCAGTGCTTCCTGCCGTGGATTCCAGATTGGTAACCGGATCTCCTCCCGACAACAGGTAGATAACGTTGAAGTTGTTGACGTTTCCTGTAAATGTTGTAATCAGGTATGGTGTCGTCACATACAGCATGTACGGAAGTGTGATCTTAAAGAAGATCTGCACTGCATTGGCGCCGTCCACTCTGGCGGCCTCGTAAAGCTCACCCGGAATATTCTGAAGGACTCCGGTCAGCTGAAGCAGTGTATATGGTACACCAACCCAGATATTGATTACAATAACCGTTACTCTTGCCCACGTTGGATCCGTAAAGAACGGGAGGCTTGCATCCTGCGCAATCAGTCCCAGATTACGAAGCAGGACATTGACCGCGCCTTCCGGCTGAAGCATCGTTCTCATAATCAGAAGAGAAACGAACATCGGAACCGCACAGGAGAGTACGAAGCAGAATCTCCAGAATCCCTTTGCCTTTGTATCTTTCCGGTTGATTACAATAGAAAGAATCATACCGAAAATATAGTTGCTGAATGTTGCGAAGAACGCCCACACAAGTGTCCATCCAAGTACAGACCAGAACGTGCTTCCCAGGATACTGCTGGAATCAAACAGCGCTTTGAAGTTGTCAAGTCCCACCCAGTCAAACAGCATCAGATGATTGTCGATTTTACTGTAGTTCGTAAATGCCATACAGATCATAAAGATCAACGGCAGAATCGTCAGCGCACCGATAAAAATCATCGGCGGTGTCATCAGAAGTCTGTGCAGGTTTTCATGCAGAAGAGATTTCAGATCTTCCACAAATGTATTGATATGTCTGCCCTGTTTATCCAGACACTCTGCCTTGTAGGCACTCTTCAGTGCTCCTCTCCATGCCCAGATCATCAGTACGGTAAGAAGAAGTGTTGCCACACCGTAGAGCAGGATCAGAATAGACTGATCTCCCTTTGTATAAACATAAATCTGATTTGCCTCATCCCAGATTTCTTTTTGTTCCACTGTTCCAAGTGTTCCAAGCATCGACAGGAACTGAATCCCATTTACGATCATAAACACGACATATGCTACTTCTATTGCCAGAAAGAGCAGACCTTTGATCTTCTGCTTATGTATAATATTTCCAAATCCCATCAGCACCATGGAGAGTTTTGTCTCCATGCCGCCTTCCCTGATCGCCGCCTTACAGGTATACGGTGTCGGGAAATCATTGACATGCTTTTTTCTTATTCCCATCCTTTTCTCACCTCTTTAGATTCCGTCGCTGTTCATTGCTTCATTCATGGATTCCGTCTGCTCAGCCGCATTATCATGTGTCACGCTGCCGTTTCGGATTCCTTTACCCATATTTTCCACCGGAGTCCAGCAGTTGTTCATCTTGGAAACAAACGGCTGAAGAATTGATGTATAATTGAATGTATTGTTCTGTGCCATAACAAGCGGGTCGCCTGAAATCGCTTCTTCTTCGAGAAGCTCCGTATTACACGGGATCACATTTCTCAGTTCGTAATGTGCCTTCTGAGCTTCTGCGGATCCAAGATATACCGCCAGTTCTACTGCTGCTACCATATCATCACAGTTCGGATTGACTCCGATCGCCTTGGAACCGGCATAAGCCATCATCTGTTTTTCCTCTCCGTTCAATGTGAATGTTGGAAGGGCCGCGACGCCCATGTTGTCCCCAAGCGCTTCTTTTACTGCATTGGCATCCCAGGAACCGGAAAAGATTGCCGAGATACTTCCATCACGAAGTCCAGCAATACCGGATCCGTCGGCATCGATGCGGAAGTTCGGATTCTGTTCCAGATCAATCAGATAATTCGTCACTTCTACTGCCTTGTCGCCGCCGAAATCCACACCTTTCGACTCATCCGTTCCATCTCCGAATAAAGTACATCCATTACCGATGTAGAAAGCCGGAAGATACCAGGAGTTTGTCAGCGGGAAAGAAACGACTCCTTTTTCAAGCATGGTATCCAGATTTTTGATGTCCTCCTCACCGAATACGCTCTTGTCGTAATACATAAACCAGGTATTGGTTGTAAACGGAACTCCGTAAAGTTCTCCGTCTTTGGTCAGAGAAGCAATTACCTCTTCGCTGTTCGTACTTTCGATCTCTTCTCTGTATTTTCCTCCAAATTTCGAAAGTGCATTTGCATCTGTCATCGTGGTGAGCGTGTCATTTGCATACATAAATACGTCCGCACTTGCCTCTGCGTCCTGTGCAACCTGCCCGGCTGCCGATGCTTCATCCGCAACACCGTATACAAAGGCGATGTCCCATTCCGGATGTTCATCCGCAAACTTTTCGCACATGGTCTGCAGCCATTCGCCACTGTCTTTTGACTGGTCTTCTGACGGCGACCAGACCATCAGACGAATGTTCTCTTTTCCACCGCCTGAACCGCTGCCGCTCCCGCATCCGGCGAACATTGATACAGCCAGCGCCGCTGTCAGCAGAACTGCCAACCCTCTTTTCTTCATAATTACTGCCCTCTCCTTTCAAAAAAGTTTCGTTTTGTTTCGTTAAATACTACTATACCTTTCATCTACATATAAGTCAACCCTGTAATACACGTTTCATCATGCATTTCTCTGTTTTAAACATTATCAATCACACATTTTTGTTCAATATGCACAATTTTCTTTCTCAATCTTTTCCAACTCGCATTACGAAACTTTCGAATTGTAAGTTTCGTAAAAGGAATTGCATTTTTTCCCTCCATCCGATATAATAAAGAAAGATCATTTGATTTTTGCAGTTTATTTTCTAAAGGGTGATAATATGGCTACAATTTTAGATATTGCCGAAAAACTTGGCGTGTCCAAGGGTACTGTTTCCAAAGCATTAAACGGTGCCCCGGACATCAGCGAAACATTGCGAAAAACGGTTTTGGAAACTGCTGTTGAAATGGGATATACCAGACAGCGCAGACAGAAAAATACAGCCAAAAAGATGTGTATTCTTGTGGAAAACCTGGACTATGAAGAGCCGCATCAGTTCGGCTACGAGATCGTCACCGGATTTCGGCAGATGGCAGAACCGGCCGGATTCGAAGTGGAGATTGTCCCGGTTAACGAAAAGCTTCAACGTTCCATCCACTATGACATGTTCATGCTGCAGCATGATTATATTGGTGCCTTTGCTCTCGGTTTTACCCTGCAGGACCCGTGGATGCTGGATTTTCAGACCAGCACAACGCCGGCTGTTCTCTATGACAACTATATCAAATCCAACCCGCGGATTGCCTATGTCGGCGTGGACAATAATGAAGGAATGGAACTTGCCGTCTCCCATCTGAAAAGTCTGGGACACAAAAAGATCGGATATTTGAGCGGTGCACTTGGCTCCCACATCATGCAGGTGCGCCACAAGGGATTTTTCCATGCCATGCGGCAGAACGGCCTCAAGGCCGAATCCGACTACGCCGGTGCTTCCTACTATGTCACCCAGTGCCTGGAGAAGCATCTGCCCCGCCTCATTGATATGGGAATGACCGCCATCATCTGCAGTCACGATCTTCTGGCCAACGCGGCCATGATTCAGTGCCAGCAGCTGGGACTTCGGATTCCGGATGATTTAAGCGTCATCGGATTTGATGATCTCCCTATCTGTCCGTATACGTATCCTCCGATGACTACGGTCCGGCAGGAACGGATTGAGATCGGAAAATGCGGCTACTATGCACTGGACAGCCTGATGAACGATGTTTCCATCGGAACGCTGCTGCTTCACGCAAAGCTGATGGTGAGAAATTCTACAGGAAAGGCATCGGAAAAGAACTTCTAACAAAAAACTCCTCACAGAAATCACCGTACTACTATGTACCGTGCATTTCTGCGGGGAGTTTTTCAGTCTGCCAAAAGCATCGTTTTTTATTTAATTAGTTTTTGTATTTTTTTTGCCTCCGGCGTTCCTGCTTTTCCAAGAATCTCAAACAGCAGCGCTTCGTAGGTGGTCAGAACGGCACCTTCCATCTTTGCCCGCTCCAGAGCCATCTCCAAATCCCGCGGCTTTCTGCTGGAAATGCAGTCCGTCACCAGAACCGGCGTATATCCTTTTGCCTTCAGATCGATCACCGTCTGCAGCACGCAGATGTGTGATTCGATTCCACAGATAATTACCGTGCGCTTCTCTCCAAGTTTCGGAATGACTTCCTCAGCCGCACTGTAGCTGATCTTTTCCAGATAGTCACCGGTTCCTGCCGCTTCTGTAATCTCCGGCACTGTCATTCCAAGTCCTCTTGTATACTGCTGCGTGATATAAATCGGAATTCCAAGTTCTCTTAGTCCATTCAGGAGAATCACTGAATGTGCCAGCAGTTCCTCTTTTTCATACATAACCGGCATGAGCCGTTCCTGATAGTCTACCGCTACTGCCGCCATATCTTCCCGTTTCATCAACATCTGCTCTGTCTCCTTTTCTTCTGTCTTTATGGTTCTATTTGTTATTTTTGCATTTGCTCCGCTTCTTCCAGAGACTGGTATCCATAGAAACGGACCATGAATCCGAGATTCTTCTCCGTCAGGTTTTCCCCTTTTTCGGCCATCTCCCGAATCATCCGTGCATACAGTTTGATGGTCCGGTCCGAATAGGTGCCGATTTCACCTCTTAAATAAGTCTCCTGGGAAGTATCCCACGGCGTGTCTTCCGAGGTATGGATCTTTCTTCCGGTACTGCCAAGCTTCGGATATCTCCGGGCAAAGTCCTCCGCCCACACAATTTCCTGCCGGATCAGTTCTTCCTGCAAACAAATCCTTTCTTCACTCCGCTTTGGAAGAATATCCCGGAAAGCTTCATATTCTTTTGGCGCTGTACTTTCCATCATTCTGGCGTACTTTTCCGTCAGCAGATTCCAGCCGTCCGCCCATGCATCCTGAAGATCCGCAAGATAACTCTTCAATACTTCCTCATTCCACACAAGGAACTGGCTGTTTCTCATAATCTCAAAGGTCTCTTTGTCATCCTGGCAGGAGGCCCTGCCGCCCTCATTGTGAACATTCTGGAACTGCTGCCATTCCATTTCCACAATCTCTTTAATCAACTGGTTTTTGTCCATCATGTCCCTTGTCCTTTTCTATTTCCATCAACTTTTCCAGCACGGATGCCTTGTGGGCTTCCAGGAAATCATCTTCCCTGTCGGAAATTCCCTGCTCTTTCAGCTCGCCTGCCACAATCCGGCAGATCTGTTCGATTTTCTCTTCTATATCTTTATCTGTCGTCTCTTTTTCCATCAGTTCTTCCAGAAGCACCCGGATCTCCGGAATCCGTTGGAATTCTTCCATGCCTTTCATTTTCCATTTGTAAAACGGCATGTAGGTTTTGTTCAGAAGATATGCAGTCTCCACCGACGCAGAGAGGAACTCTGACAGGGAAAAATACATGGCTCCAAGAGCATTTCTCTTTTTGGCACGCGGGAAATTATACTGTCCCGCCTGAGCCATTTTTCCAAGTGAAACATAGAGCCGTTTCAAGCGGGCACTCTCCGGTTCCGCGGAAAATGCCGCTCTTCTCTTCGTAAATTTCCCGAGCGGATCATCAAAGATCTCGCCGCTTACTGCGGTCCGCAGAGATTCCTGAGAAATGGAAAGCCAGTCTTTGTCTTCCTTCGGTGCTTTTTTATAGCCGGTCAGATTCCGGAAAAACGTCCCTATCTCAAAGACACCGACACGCCGCTTTCCCTGCTCCGTCGTATTTCTTGCCGCATAGCCCATAAATTCTTTTGGCAGCGCATCATAGGCTTCCTGCAACTTCTGCCCGATTTTCCGATAGTCTTTTTTCGTCAGCCACAGACAGAATCCCGGTCCAAAATCGTGATCCGTAGACCAGGCATCGTCGTACCCCAGACATTCCGAGCCTTCTCCTACAAGCCCGGCCGCAATCCGTCCGGCATACTCCGGGAACTGCTCTTCGATCATCGTTTTTCCATATTCCTCATAATAAGCTTTTGCAAGTTCCAGACCTTTCATCTGGCTCTTCTCGGCCGCCTGCCGTCTTCTCAGCAGATCCGAGACAATTTCCAGATTCCGTTTTGTCACCTGATAGTACTCATTTTCACCGTAGAACCGGAAAATTTCATCCAGGGCTTTCTGATAGCATGCCTGAGATGCCTCCAGATTTCCTTCATGGAAATACGCTTCGCCAAGTCCGGACAGCGCTGACGCATAGTGAGAATCCTTCCCGTCCGGCATCTTTTCAAAAATCCGGACTGCCTGTTCCATATGCGCTTTTCCTTCGGCCGTCTCGTTCATCTGGAAACAGAGATTTCCCAGGTTCGTATGGGTAATTGCCACTTCTACGTCTGCATCATCCAGCTTTCTGACAATCTCCATTGCCCGCTCCAGCTCCCGTTTCGCCTCTTTCAGACGTCCCGTTTCACTGTACAGAAGACTCAGATTATTATGAAGCGATGCCATATGGTAGTCCGGCCCTGTAATATACCTCCGGTAAATTTCGTATGCCTGTCCGTAGAGCGTTTCCGCCTCCTGATATTTCCCTGCGGCACGGTATCCCGTCGCAGCATTTAACAGCATCGTGCCATACTGCATCGTGCCGTCAAGCCCCAGCTCGTCCGCAAGCTCCATGGCCTGTCTGGTGCAGAGCAGACATTCCTCATATCTTCCTGCCGCCCGGTAATATCCCATCAGTTCATTCAAAATTGCAAGGATCGCTCCGTCATCCCCGCAGGACGCCGCCTCTTTCAGTCCCCGTTTCAGGTACCCTTCTGCTTCACGGCCTTTCCCGGATGCATAGAGCAGATCCAGTCCTTCTAAAAATCGCTGTAGATCAAACATCGCTTCTTCCTATCCTTTCATATCCAGTTCCACCGGACAGTGATCGCTTCCCATGACCTCCGTCAGAATCTTCGCATCTTCCAGACGGTCTTTCAACGCTTCTGACACTACGAAGTAGTCAATACGCCACCCTGCGTTCTTCTTTCTTGCGCTGAACCGGTAGGACCACCAGGAATAAATTCCTTCCTGATCCGGATAAAAATACCGGAACGTATCGATAAATCCGGATGCTTTCAGTGTGCGGAACTTGTCCCGCTCTTCATCGGTAAATCCGGCATTTTTCCGGTTGGTCTTCGGGTTCTTAAGGTCAATCTCTTCGGCTGCGACGTTCAGGTCTCCGCAGAAAACAACCGGTTTTTTCTCTTCCAGGCGCTTCAAATATGCAAGAAAATCCGTCTCCCATTGCATCCGGTAATCCAGTCTTGCAAGTTCACTCTGGGAATTCGGTGTATAAACCGTGACAAAATAAAAGTCCTCAAACTCCAGAGTAATCACACGCCCTTCCTGATCGTGCTCTTCGATGCCAATACCATACTGTACCGAAATCGGCTCCTTTTTCGTAAAAATGGCCGTTCCGGAGTATCCTTTGCGTACCGCATAATTCCAGTACTGATGATATCCCGGAAGCTCCAGATCCAACTGTCCCTCCTGCATCTTTGTCTCCTGAATACAGAAAATATCTGCATCCGCCTCCTGAAAGAAATCCAGAAATCCTTTCTGCACACATGCGCGGATTCCATTTACATTCCATGATATAAACTTCATGTAACTTTCCTCCTGTATCTTATCTGATTTTCATTTTAAATTCATCATTACCAGACTAGTATACCATGAATCCATGTGGTAAACTATAACTACTTCTGTCAGGAAAGGAAAGTTATCATGAGAATCAAAAAAATCACAGAAAACAAAAAGCAGTTTCTGGATCTGCTTCTGCTTGCAGATGAGCAGGAAAGCATGATTGACCGTTATCTGGAAGCCGGCGACATGTATGCGCTTTATGATGAAGATCTCAAAGGCGTCTGTGTCGTGACATGCAGTGATGACGGCACCTGCGAGCTGAAAAATATCGCGGTTTACGAACATTGTCAGGGAT
>HHCFR02800__coassemble_2415_pt1 | contig 12879 bp, 10 predicted proteins | sample HHCFR02800__metabat2_high_PE_035 | metagenome-assembled genome bin HHCFR02800
GAGCTGAAGTCGAGTACCTTGCCGGTTCTGTACTGGTTGAGCTCTCCTGCTCCAAGCGGCGCAAGCAGATCCATGTCATTGACATTCATGGAAAATACTCTTTTTCTCTTCTGTTTTCCCATGATCTTGTCGATATCCAGATCTCCGTTCACATACAAATACTCATATTCCAGATCCAGTCTCCGGAACATAAAGTAGTCCAGTACAATCATCAGCACCGGAAGAATCAGCAAAAACGGCAACAACAAAACAAAGAAAAAGGAAAGGACCGTACAAAACACCAGCAGAATCTTAATGATAATGTCTTTCCCTTCCGGTTTCTTTTTGACTAATTGTTCTGTGTAATAATCGCTCATACACGTTTCCTCCATCTGTTTATTCCTAATCAGTATATCATTTCTGATACAAAAAGAAAACTCCTCTTGCGAGGAGTTTTCGAATTTTTTATATTTACATCATACCCATGCCCGGATTTCCTGCTGCTGCCGGTGTTTCTTCTTTGATGTTGGCAACGACAGACTCTGTTGTCAGAAGTGTGGAGGCAACACTCGTCGCATTCTGAAGAGCACTTCTTGTAACCTTTGCAGGGTCAAGAATTCCTTCTGCAACCATGTCTACATACTCTTCTTTGTATGCGTCAAATCCAATGCCCGGCTCTGATTCTTTCACTTTGTTGATAATTACGGAACCTTCCAGTCCGGCGTTTGCCGCAATTCTGTAAAGAGGAGCTTCCAGTGCTTTCATGATAATCTGAGCACCGGTTTTTTCATCCCCTTCCATTTCGGAAACAAGTTTTTCCAGAGCTTTTGTCGCATGTACATATGCAGATCCGCCTCCGGCGATAATTCCTTCTTCTACGGCTGCTCTTGTTGCAGCAAGAGCATCTTCCATACGAAGTTTTGCTTCTTTCATCTCTGTCTCTGTAGCTGCTCCAACCCGGATGACTGCTACACCTCCTGCAAGTTTTGCAAGTCTTTCCTGAAGTTTCTCTTTATCGAAATCAGATGTTGTCTCTTCAATCTGAGCCTTGATCTGCGCGATCCGTGCTTCAATTTCAGATTTTTCTCCCATACCGTCAACGATAGTTGTATTTTCTTTCTGAACTTTTACAGATTTTGCACGGCCAAGCTGATCCAGAGTTGTCTCTTTCAGATCCAGTCCCAGTTCTTCAGAGATTACTTCTCCGCCTGTCAAAATTGCGATATCGCGAAGCATTTCTTTTCTTCTGTCGCCGTATCCCGGAGCTTTCACAGCAACAACATTGAAAGTACCACGCAGTTTGTTTACGATCAGAGTCGTCAGTGCTTCTCCTTCTACATCTTCTGCAATGATAAGAAGTCTTGCCCCCGCCTGAACAACCTGTTCCAGAAGAGGAAGCAGCTCCTGAATATTGGAGATCTTCTTATCTGTAATCAGGATATACGGATCTTCCAGATTTGCTTCCATCTTATCCATGTCCGTTGCCATGTATGCGGAAATATATCCACGGTCAAACTGCATACCTTCTACCAGGTCAAGCTCTGTCTTCATTGTCTTGGATTCTTCGATTGTGATAACACCATCGTTGGAAACTTTTTCCATTGCGTCCGCAACCATGTTTCCTACTTCATCATCACTGGAAGATACAGCGGCAACTCTTGCGATCTGAGCCTTGTCTTTTACTTTGCTGCTCATTTTTGCGATCTCTTCCACTGCGAGGTCAGTTGCCTTTTTCATACCTTTTCTAAGAACAATCGGATTTGCGCCTGCTGCAAGGTTTCTCATACCTTCATGAACCATTGCCTGGGCAAGTACGGTTGCGGTTGTTGTACCATCTCCAGCTACATCGTTTGTCTTGGACGCAACTTCACGAATCAGCTGAGCTCCCATATTTTCAAATGCGTCTTCCAGCTCGATCTCTTTTGCGATTGTCACACCATCGTTTGTGATCAGCGGTGCGCCGAATGATTTGTCAAGTACGACGTTTCTTCCTTTTGGTCCAAGTGTAACTCTGACTGTGTCAGCAAGTTTATTTACGCCTGCTTCAAGCGCTTTTCTGGCTTCTGCTCCATATTTGATTTCCTTAGCCATTTCAAATCCCTCCATAATCTGTTTATTTTAAATATTATTATCTGTCACTCTGAATTTAAGCTTCGATCACTGCGAGGATATCGCTCTGTCTTACGATGATATATTCTACATCGTCAAGCTCTACTTCTGTACCTGCATATTTTGAATAAATGACTTTATCTCCAACAGAAACTTTCATTTCCACTTCTTTCCCATCGACCAGTCCTGGCTTTTCTTCTAGGTTTCTTAACTTGTCTAGGATTTCTTCAGATAGCAGCGTTTTCAAAGCCTGTTCCTCAATCACCGATACCGGATTTGGTTGTTTCTTCTGCTTCCATCTGTTTTAATACAACTCTGTCACTTAATGGTACTAATTTCATGATTGTTCCTCCTTCATTGCCTATCAGTTTATCAGCACTCATTGAACTAGAGTGCTAAAACACTCTAGTAATAAAATAGCACTCTCTATTTTATTTGTCAACATCCATTCTCATTCTTTATAATTCGTTTATAATTCTGTCCGTTTAAACTTTATAAAACCCGTTCTGAATCCGGAATACAACCTGATCCTTCTCCTGGCTGCGGAAACGTTTCCGAATGACTCCTTCGCATCCGAACCGGCCTTCTTTCACTTCAAAAATACATTCATATACAGCATCCAGGGAAAACTCGTCCACATCGCCCCGGCTTGTGTAAAGCGTCATCTCTTCTTGCTGCGGATCATAGTTTTTTATGCGTGTCATATATTTTTTCCGGTTATATTTCTCATCTTTCAAAAATACCTTTTTCATTTGTAAAACAGCAGCTCCGTCCTCGTACATTTTTATTTCTCCTTTCCTAAAAGGGAGCCTCAGAATACTGACGCTCCCTTCTATTTGCATATCCTACTGTTCAATGCCTTTCTATTTTTGCTTTTCTTTTTTTATCTTTTCCAGCTCCGTGAATACGTAGTCGTTCACCACCTTAATATAGGTTCCTTTCATTCCGGAGGATCTGGACTCAATCACGCCTGCGCTTTCGAATTTACGAAGCGCATTTACAATGACAGATCTTGTGATTCCTACTCTGTCCGCGATCTTGCTTGCGACAAGAATTCCCTCCATACCGTCAAGCTCGTCAAAAATATGGATAATCGCTTCCAGCTCTGAAAACGAAAGCGTGCTGATCGCCGACTGAACAATATGTTCTTTTCTCGTCTCCTCTGCATTCTCTTCATTGACAGAACGGAGCATCTCAAGTCCGACTACTGTTGTACCATACTCGCTGAGAATAATATCGTCAATTTCATATTCTTCATCCTGTTTGTAAATAAACAGAGTTCCAAGCCGTTCTCCCGCGATCTCAATCGGAGATACAATCGCCTGGTAGCCTTTCGCTGTTTCGGCATCGAATCCCAGTGTCTGGAGGTTGACATTTTCCTTCGTTGATAGAACGCTCAACAGACGTTCGTTCAGCATGGAATCAATATGTCCGCCAACTTCTCCATTAATCAGTTCTGTCAGCGGGCGGATCTCCTCTTTTTTACTGATTCCCAGAACTTTCCCTTTCCTACTTACCACAAGGATATTTGAATTCAGAATTTCCGTAAGCACTTCACATATATCATTGAAAACAACTTTACTGGAATTATTATTGTGAAGCAATTTGTTTATTTTCCTCGTCTTATCCAATAATTGTACACTCATAATTTTCCTCCATTCAAATTCATGACGTTGTTCCATGTAATTGTACGAACAAATTATAGAATATGCGGCTCATATTTTAATATTATCATACAATTTCCATGTTATCAATAAATTTCGGAAATTATTTTTTTTCTTTTTTTTCAACATACCCGCAGGAGGTATCAGAGCATACAAGTTTGTTCCCTTTTTCCACCATATAACTGCCGCATTTCGGGCATTTTCTGTCAGACGGCTTCTGCCAGGACATAAAATCGCATTCCGGATTATTTTCGCATCCGTAGTAGCGTCTTCCTTTTTTGGTCTTCCGGATTACCACATCCTTTCCGCATTTCGGGCAGGATACACCCGCCTTTTCCAGATACGGCTTCGTATTGCGGCATTCCGGAAATGCCAGGAATTTCCCGTGAGGTCCGTATTTGATGACCATATTCCGTCCGCATTCTTCACAGATAACATCGGTCACCTCATCTTCGATTTTGACTTCCTCAAGCTCTTTTTCCGCTATTTCCACTGCTTCCTCCAGATCCGGATAGAAATTGCTGATTACCGATTTCCACTGCACTTTGCCTTCGGCAACCCGGTCCAGAAGTCCTTCCATATTGGCTGTAAAATTCACATCCACAATACTTGGGAAAGATTTCAGCATCATATTGTTGACTACTTCGCCCAGCTCGGTCAGATAAAGATTTTTATTTTCCTTTGCAACGTAACGTCTTGCAATAATCGTGGAAATCGTCGGAGCATACGTACTAGGCCGTCCGATTCCCAGTTCCTCCAGTGCCTTTACAAGAGACGCCTCTGTGTAGTGTGCCGGCGGCTGCGTAAAGTGCTGCTTCTTTTCAAAATCCTCTTTTGTCAGGACGGACTGTTCATCCAGCCCTTTGAGCAGGACATTGTTCTCTGCCTTTTCTTCATCCGGCTGTACATAAACGGAACGGAATCCGTCAAATGCGATTTTGGATGCTGCAACGGTAAACCGGTAATTGCCCGCGTCAATCTTGACGGAAGTCGTCTCAAATCTCGCCGGCTGCATCTGGCTCGCCGCAAAGCGTTTCCAGATCAGCTGATACAGGCGGAACTGGTCTCTCGAAAGAGACTCTTTGAGAGAAGCCGGTGTTCTGGAAATATCCGTAGGACGGATTGCCTCGTGGGCATCCTGAATATTTTTTCCCCCGTCCTTTTTCTTTTCTGTGTCCGCTACATATTCTGCACCGTAAACAGAGGAGATATATTCTCTCGCAAGACGCTCCGCTTCCTCGGAAACACGGGTGGAATCCGTACGGAGATAGGTAATGATACCAACCGTTCCCTGACCCTTGATATCAATTCCTTCATATAGCTGCTGGGCAATCCGCATTGTCTTCTGTGTCGCAAAATTCAGTACCTTGGATGCTTCCTGCTGCAGGGTACTGGTAGTAAACGGAAGCGGAGACTTCTGGGTGCGCTCTCCTTTTCTGACCTCTGCAACATGAAAATCGGCATTCTCAAGTTCTTTTTCTATCTTCTGTTCTTCTTCGGCAGAACGAATCACCATTTTTTCTGTTTTCGTCCCATAGAATTTGGCACGCAGAGGCTTTTTCTCTCCCTGTACCTTTAAAACCGCGTCCAGTGTCCAGTACTCTTCCGGTATAAACGCATCAATCTCCGCCTCTCTGTCCGCAATAATCCGAAGCGCCACAGACTGTACCCGGCCTGCACTTAAGCCGCGTTTTACCTTCTTCCAGAGCAAAGGGCTGATTCTATATCCTACAATCCTGTCAAGCGCCCTTCTCGCCTGCTGTGCGTCAACCAGATTCATATCGATTTCCCGGGCGTTCTTAATGGACTCCTTGACTGCGTTCTTTGTGATCTCGTTAAAACTGATACGGTAAACCTTTTTCCCTTCCAGTTTCAGCGCCTTGGTCAGATGCCATGAAATTGCTTCTCCTTCACGGTCAGGGTCAGTCGCAAGATAAATCTTGTCCGCCTTTTTGACCTCTTTGCGAAGCTGCGCAAGGATCTCTCCTTTTCCGCGAATAGTAATATACTTTGGTTCAAAATCGTGCTCTACATCAATACCGAGCTGGCTTTTCGGCAGATCGCGCACATGTCCCTGGGATGCCATCACCACATAATTGCTTCCCAGAAATTTTTTGATCGTTTTTACTTTCGCAGGTGACTCCACAATCACCAGATAACGTGCCATAATACCTATTCCTCCATCCAACTTCAACTCTTACTTCAATCGGATATAATCATTTTTTGAAACTTCCTGGATCCATCCATTCATCTCCAGATTCAACAGCGCTTCCATGATTTCACCTCTCGGAAGCGATAACTGATCCTCGATTTCCTGTATATTTTTAGGCTCCAAACTCAGAACACTATACAACAATTTTTCAGGACTTTCAAGCATTATTTCATTTTCGTTTGAATTTTTAACCGGATTTTTACAGAATTCTATGAGTGATTTCTGCAATTTATACGGCAAATCACAAAGGAATTCCTCCGGTGAAACCAAAATACCAGCGCCCTGCCGGATCAGCTGGTGGCACCCCCGGCTCAAGTCACTGGTCACAGGCCCCGGAAGGGCATATACGTCTTTTCCCTGTTCCAGCGCAAAGTCAGCCGTGATTAAAGAGCCGCTCCTTTTTCTTGCCTCCATTACAAGAACCACATCGGCAAGCCCGCTGATGATCCTGTTCCTTGGAGGAAAATTACGGGCAAGCGGCGGTGTTCCAGGCGGATATTCCGAGAGGATCCTTCCGTCTTCCCAAAGTCTCTGATAAAGCCTTTGATTGTCTTTCGGGTAACAGACATCCACTCCGGAACCAAGCACCGCACAATGCCCTTTCCCTTCCAGCAGCGCTCCTTCCAGTCCTGCAGCATCGATTCCTCTTGCCATGCCGCTGATGATGTTCATTCCGGCTTTTGCCAGTTCTCTCCCATACTCATATGTCATCTGCCTGCCGTATGCGCTTGCCTCTCTTGCTCCTACAATTGCCGCAGTCACACCCTCAAAGGCAAAACATTCCTTCCCGGCTCCGAACAGTGCATAGGGTGGCTGCGCGATCCGGGAAAGCTTTTCCGGATAGGCACTGTCTGTCCAGTATGTAAGCTTGATCCCCTTTTTCCTGGCCTTTTCCCAGACTCTTTTCCGTTCATCCAGAACTGCCTCCTTCTGATGCTCTTTGAGAGCTGCTTTCTCCTTTTCCGTTAAAAACCAGCATGATTTCCGTCCTGTTTCTTCTATATAATAGACTGCTTTCGCACAGCCGAATGTCTCCTGCAGGAGTCTTTTTTTGGAAGATGAAATTCCCTGGATACATGCCAGCCAGAATACAAACTCCTCTTCTTTACTCATCTTTTCTGATTCCCCCATATTGTCTGGTCTACCATCCGGTAACTGATTGCTTCCGCAAGATGATTCGTACGGATCTGTCCGCTTCCTTCCAGATCCGCAATGGTCCGCGCTACTTTCAGTGTCTTGTAGTAGGTGCGGGCTGTCAGATTCAGGCGTTCAAACGCGCGTTCAATCATCTGCTTCTCTTTTTCTTCTAAACAGCAGAATTCCTCGATTTCCTTCCGTCCCATTCTGCTGTTTGTCAACATCTCCCTTTCCCGATACCTTTTCTTCTGGATTTTCCTGGCCCGAAGCACTCTTTCCCGGATTGTTCCGGAAGATTCTTCCTGCTTTTCGCATGTCAGCTCCCCGTAGGAAATTTTCGGCGTCTCGATACAAATATCCATCCTGTCCAAAAACGGCTGACTGACCTTGCCAAGATACCGGTGAATCTCGCCGGGTGTACAGCGGCAGCGCTCCAGATCCGGATAGTTTCCGCACGGACACGGGTTCATAGCTGCAGCAACCAGTACATCCGCCGGAAAGATGTAAGTGCCTTTTTTTCTTGTTATCCGTACCTGCTTTGTCTCCAGAGGCTCTCTCAGCGCATCCAGCACCGTTCTCTGATACTCGGAAAGCTCATCCAGAAAAAGAATTCCCCCATGGGCAAGGCTTAATTCTCCCGGTGTCGGATATCTGCCGCCTCCAAGAAGTGCTGCTTTTGTTACCGTATGGTGGACTTCCCGGTACGGCGGCCGGATAAGCAGCGGCTGCGCTTCATCTAAAAGTCCTGCTGCACTGTAGATCGTCGTTACCTCCATCCCGGTCCTGGCGTCCAGATCCGGCAAAATGGTCTGAAGCCGCTGTGCCGCCATGGTTTTTCCCGAACCCGGCGGGCCAAGATATAAAATGTTATGACCTCCTGCGGCAGCCACTTCCGAAGCTCGTTTCAGACCACTTTGACCCTTTATATCCGCAAAGTCAAGCTCACTTTTGTCTCTGTCACGCACTTTTGCCGCCTGCTGCCTTCTGACCGGCCGTTCCCCTGTTTCAAGAAAATTCCATACTTCGGAAAGCGTGGCGGCTCCAACCACCTCGATTCCCGAAATCAGCTTCCCTTCTGTCTCATTTTCCCACGGTACGACACAGATCTCGTATCCATTTTCTCTGGCATAAGAAACAATCGGCAGGATACCTCTTACCTTCCGTATTCTGGCATCCAGGCTCAGTTCTCCAATGAAAAGGACCCTCTTTTCACACCGGTCCATAATACTCCCCGCCGACAAAGCAAGGGCCACCGCAATCGGAAGATCAAATGAGGCACCTGTCTTTCGAATGTCTGCCGGCGACAGGTTGACCACCATCCTCTGGGGCTGCAGACGCGCCCTTGTATGGCGGATCGCTGTCCGGACACGTTCTCCAGCCTCTTTTACTTCGGACGAAAGATACCCTACCATGTGAAAAACCGGAAGGCCGCTCCCTGTATCAGCCTCCACGCAGACTTCTCTTACAGTTAGTCCATCCATCACTGCTGATTTTACCATTGCAAATCCCATATTTCTTTTTCTGATTTCCCGTTGAAATGCCCAGGTGAATCCCTGTTTCTGCCGGAACCGGCATGTGAATTTTCAGATCTTTGCTTTCATGGTAGTCCCTTCGTCCCTAAATGTCAATTCTTATTTTGGAAAAGCACAAAAAATCCTGCATTCTCATAAACTGATAGCAAACATGTTAAGAGGTGCGTATTCCCTTGAAATCATTTCCACAGCCCCTCACTGCCGACGAAGAACAGTATTATATGCAGAAGTATACAGAGGGAGATCTGGAAGCAAAATACATCCTGATTGAACATAATCTGCGCCTTGTAGCACATGTGGTCAAAAAATACCAGCATCTTTCCGAAGATACCGAGGACCTGATCTCCATCGGAACCATCGGACTGATCAAAGCTGTCATGACATTCAATCCGGACAAAGGCGTACGTCTTGCCACCTATGCCGCCCGCTGTATTGAAAATGAACTTTTGATGCTGATGCGCTCCCGGAAAAAAGTATCCGGGGAGGTTTCCCTCTACGAACCCATCGGAACTGACAAGGAGGGAAACGAAATCCGTCTTTTTGACATTATGGAATCCGAGGCACGGGAAGTGGATGAGCAGATCACACTCCAGGATGATATTGGAAAACTATATCAAAAAGTAGAATCCGAACTTTCTCAGAGAGAACGTCTGGTGCTGAAACTTCGTTACGGTCTCTACAACGAGGAAATCCTGACACAGCGTGAAATCGCGAAAAGGCTTGGCATCTCCAGATCCTACGTCTCCCGGATTGAAAAGAGCGCTATCGAAAAACTCCGTCTCTTCTTTGAGGATTAAAAAAACACGGCGTTTTCTGCCGTGTTTTACATACTATGTCTTCTTTATTCTTCTTTTTTCCTCAGAAGGTCGTATCTGGATGCTTCCCTGTCAAGCTTCACCCACAAAAGCTGTCTGGCGTGCGGGGCAGATTCCTGACTTTGCATTTCGCTGTCATAGATTGCAAGGACTTTCGTCTTCACATCGCTTCCATCCGGCTTCATGATCTCAATCTCCTCACCTACAGAGAATTTATTTTTCTGTTCCAGCCGGATGAGACCGTCCTTTATCTCGTCTACAATACCAAGATACGTATAATTTTTCAGATAGGTATTGTTATCGTAAATCTGCGCCTCTTCATTCGGCTTTCCGAAGAAGAAGCCTGTTGTAAATTTGCGGTAGGTACAGTTTGCGATCTGCTCTTTGTACCAGTCCATATGTTCCTCGTAAAGCTCCGGGCTCTCCTGATAGTCATCGATCGCTTTCCGGTAGGTCCGTGCCACAGTGGCTACATAGAGAGCCGTCTTCATTCTTCCCTCGATTTTGAAACTGTCGATCCCGGCTTCCATCAATTCCGGAATGTGCTCAATCATGCACAGATCCTTGGAATTAAAAATGTAGGTTCCACGTTCATTTTCATAAACCGGCATGTATTCGCCCGGTCTTGTCTCTTCCATGATGGAATATTTCCATCTGCACGGATGGGTGCATGCCCCCTGATTCGCGTCCCGGCCGGTAAAATAATTGCTCAGAAGGCAGCGGCCGGAATAGGAAATACACATTGCCCCGTGAATAAATGTTTCGATCTCAAGGTCATCCGGAATGTGCTCACGGATCTCCCGGATTTCATCCAAAGACAACTCTCTTGCCGTCACAACCCTCTCCGCTCCCTGGTGATGCCAGAAGAGGTAGGTACCATAGTTTGTATTGTTCGCCTGTGTACTGATATGGCGCGGAATCTCAGGACAGACCTCCTTTGCGATCTCAAACACTCCCGGATCTGCAATGATCAGTGCATCCGGTCCAATTTCCTTTAATTCCTGAAAATATGCCCGTACGCCCTCAAGGTCTGCATTGTGCGCAAGAATATTGGCTGTCACATAGACTTTCACCTGATGTTCATGCGCGAAGGCAATTCCTTCTTTCATGTCTTCCATGGAAAAATTTTTCGCTTTCGCACGAAGGCCAAAGGCCTCTCCACCGATATATACGGCATCTGCCCCGAAAATCACTGCGGTTTTCAGCACTTCCAGGCTGCTCGCCGGCACTAATAATTCCGGATGACGCATTTTTGTTCACTCCTTCTTTACACTGACAGACGCCCCGTCCCCGATTGGCACGACAGCTGTCTCCAGTCTTTCATCATGTTTTAAAAGATAGAGATACTCTCTCATTCTGCTGTGGATCGTCCGGTCACGCCGCTCCACAGCAAACCGGGATTCCATAATTCCGCCGTCCTGAAGGACATTGTCCGAGATCAGCATCCCGTCCTTGTTTAAAAGCCGCATCACTTCCGTAAAATAGGCAATATACTGTGCCTTCGCTGCGTCGACAAAGATCATGTCATACGGTTCTTCCAGTGTCTTTAAGATCTCCATCGCATCCCCTTTCAGAAGATGAATCTGCTCTTCTTTTCCGGCTCTTTTGATATTTTCTTCAGCTTTCTGAATCCGCTTTTCATAATTTTCGATCGTATCGATTCTGCATCCGTTTCCAGCATACTCGCTCATGAGCAGTGCCGAAAACCCGACCGCGGCACCGATCTCCAGAATCCGTTCTGGCCTTTTCAAAAGCAGAAGCACTTTTAAAAAGCTCTGCATTTCCTTTCTGATAATCGGAACCCGCTCTTTAAGTGCTTCCTGCTCAATCATTTCCAGTATTTCGCTGTTTCGTGTTTCCAGTGAACGGATGTAATCTACGATCCTCTCATCCACTATCATCCGTTTTGTCCCTTTCCCGCCTATACATTGACGTCCATAATGATCGGAAGAATCATCGGTCTTCTCTTTGTTCTCTTCCAGATAAACTCATTCATGGTATCACGGATTACAAGTTTGATTTTGCTCCAGTCTGCGTTACGGCTGCTTAAGCATCCCTCCAGAGCGACACCAAGCACCTCTTTCGCCTCTTCCATCAGCCCTTCGGATTCCCGTACATAGACAAATCCGCGGGACACAATATCCGGTCCGGCCAGCAGCTGGTTTGTTCCTTTTGCAAGGGTCAGAACAACGATCAGGATTCCGTCCTCTGCCAGATGCTGGCGGTCTCTTAACACAATATTTCCCACATCGCCGACGCCAAGTCCATCGACAAGGATCGCTCCCGTCTGCACATGGTCAGCAATCTTTGCCCCCTTGTCATCCAGCTCCAGCACGTCTCCGGCATGGAGAATGAAAATGTTTTCCTTCGGAATTCCAAGCTGCTCCGCAATCCCCGCATTTGCTTTCATATGGCGGTACTCTCCATGTACCGGAATCGCATATTTCGGCTTCACAAGAGAATAGATCAGTTTCAGTTCTTCCTGGCAGGCATGTCCGGATACATGGGCATCCTGGAAGATCACATTTGCCCCTTTTGCAGAGAGCTCATTGATCACTCTCGATACAGACTTCTCATTTCCCGGGATCGGGTTGGAACTGAAAATAACCGTATCTCCCGGCATAATGGTCACTTTTTTATGAATATCCGCTGCCATGCGGGAAAGTGCCGCCATGGACTCTCCCTGGCTTCCTGTCGTAATCAGAACCGTCTTCTCCGGAGGATAGTTTTTCAGCTTGTCAATCTCGATCAGTGTATTCTTTGGAATGTCCAGATATCCCAGTTCCGCGGCGGTAGAGATGATATTGACCATGCTCCGTCCTTCCACGACAACTTTTCTGCCATATTTGTAAGCAGAGTTGATAATCTGCTGCACACGGTCCACGTTCGATGCAAACGTCGCGATAATAATTCTCGTATTAGTGTGCTCCGCAAAAATATGGTCAAATGTCCGTCCGACCGTACGTTCAGACTGGGTAAATCCCGGCCGCTCCGCATTGGTGCTGTCCGACATCAGCGCCAGTACGCCTTTCTTTCCAATCTCGGCAAAGCGCTGCAGATCAATCGCGTCACCGAATACCGGCGTGTAATCCACCTTAAAGTCTCCCGTATGAACAACAATCCCCGCCGGTGAGTAAATGGCAAGCGCAGATGCATCTTGAATGCTGTGGTTTGTTTTGATAAATTCAATTCGGAATTTCCCGAGATTAATAGACTGGCCGTGGCGTACGACTTTCCGCTTCGTACTCCTCATCAGATTGTGTTCTTTTAACTTGTTTTCGATAATGCCCATCGTAAGTTTTGTCGTGTAAATTGGAAGATTAAGTTCTTTCAATACATACGGCAGCGCTCCGATATGGTCTTCATGTCCGTGGGTAATCACAAACCCTTTCACTTTTGAAATATTATCTCTTAAATAGGTGACATCCGGT
>HHCFR02800__coassemble_2620_pt1 | contig 11896 bp, 12 predicted proteins | sample HHCFR02800__metabat2_high_PE_035 | metagenome-assembled genome bin HHCFR02800
AAAATTTTTATTCATACCTGTCAACACGGGATTCGTCTCCGGCTCCTTTTGATGTTTTTCGACACATATCGCTCCATCCGTGTTCCTTTCCGCCACACTTCCTGTTTTCCCCACGTTTCTATTGCTAAAATGTAGCCACACTAAAGATAGGAGGCAATATATGGGGTTTTCAGAAAGACTAAAATTGCTGCGCAGAAACGCAGACGTAACTCAGGACCAGCTAGCACAATACCTTCAGGTATCCCGATCAACCATCGCCGGATACGAGACCAAAAACCGACAGCCAGACTATGACAAACTGTATATGATTGCGCAGTTTTTTCATGTCAGTACCGATTATCTCATTTCCGGAAAGGAGTCGCATCCGGTCGAAGTTTCTTCGTCCGGGCCTGCCATAAACGAACGGATTATTCAGTATCAGCTCAAAACTGTTTTCATGTCTCTCTCCCCGAAGTCAAAGCAGGATCTGCTGGAATATGCAAACCTCCTGGCTTTGAGGGACAGGCAATGATCATCCATACACAATATTTCAGAAATCAGGAAAGGAGGAATTTTTGATTCCTCCTTTCCTGACTTATTCTTTCATAATCTCTTCCAACGTGTCAAAAAACTGATTCATTTCCTCATCTGTTCCGACAGTGATTCGTAAATACTGCGCGATCTCAGGCTGTTTCCAGTGTCTGACATAAATCTGCCGTTCCTTTAAAGCCTGAAACAGTTTTTCTCCATCATACTTCGGATGTTTTGCAAAAATAAAGTTTGTACTGGAATCCGGAAATTCAAATCCCAGATCCGCCAGTTTCTCTTTGCTCCATTCTCTTGTGGCGACAATCTTTTCCGTCGTCTTCCGTAAGTACTCCGTATCTTTTACCGCTTCCGTCCCGCAGACAATAGCCGGATAGGACATAGTATAGGAATTGAAAGAATACTTCACATCCTGGAGCCAGCGAATAAGCCGTTCGTTCCCTGCCGCAAATCCGATCCGCATTCCTGCCATGGATCTGGACTTGGAAAAGGTTTGTGTCACCAGAAGATTGTCATACCGGTCAATCAGGGAAATGGCGGACGGCTTTCCTGCAAAATCGATATACGCCTCATCCACAATGACGATCACGTCCGGATTCTGCTTTAAAATCTCCTCAATCACATCCAGACTCTCATAAATTCCCGTCGGCGCATTCGGATTCGGGAAAATGATGCCTCCGTTTTCCTTACAGTAGTCCTCTTTTCTGAGGTGCATCTTCTCATCCAGCGGACAGCATTCATACGGGATCCGGTAGAGTTCTGCCCACACCTTATAAAAGGAATAGGTAATATCCGGAAACAGAATCGGCTTTCCGGAATTAAAAAAGGTAAGAAAGCTCATTGACAGTACGTCATCTGATCCCACTCCTACAAAAATCTGTTCCGGTTTCACCTGGCAGTATTCGGCCAGGCTCTCTGTCAGCATGCGGATTTCCGGATCCGGATACAGACGGAGTCTTCCGTCATCCATCTCCTTTAGTGCCCGCTCCACTCCCGGCGCAGGCGGATACGGATTTTCATTGGTATTCAGTTTGATTACTTTCTGCTGCGGCTGCTCTCCCGGAACATAAGGAGTCACCCGGCGGATATTTTCTTCCAGTCTCATACGCGTCTACTCCTGTCCGCGGTACTCGGCCGCAAGTTCTTCAAATTTCGGGAGCGCACGTACAATCGTGTCGTATGCGACACAGTATGCAAGTCTGACATAGCCCGGACATCCAAAGGAGCTTCCCGGCACCATCAGAATATTGTATTTTTTCGCTCTGCTGCAGAATTCCTTTTCATCTTCCACCGGAGACTTGACAAACAGATAGAATGCTCCTTCCGGTTTAATGCAGGAAAATCCCGCCTTCTTTAACCCTTCGTACAGGGTCTCTCTGTTCTTATCATAAAAAGCGATGTCCGCCTTCTCATTCAGGCATCTTGCCACTGCTTTCTGCTGGAGTGTCGGTGCATTGACAAATCCAAGAATCCGGGTTGCTACGTTGGCAGCGGAAATTACGTCCACACTGTCTGTCACTTCATCCGGAATTACAAGGTATCCGATCCGCTCTCCCGGAAGAGAAAGGGACTTACTGAATGAATAACCTACAATCGTATTGTCGTAATACTTTGTCAGGAATGGAACTTCGGCATCCCCGTACACAAGCTCACGGTACGGCTCGTCGGAAATCAGATAAATATCCGTTCCGTATTCCTTCTGCTTTTCCTCCATAACGGAAGCCATCTTCTTTACTGTCTCCTCGGAATATACGACACCGGTCGGGTTGTTCGGATTGTTGACAATCACCGCTTTGGTCTTCGGCGTGATCTTCCGGGCAAACTCGTCAAGTTTTGGCTGGAATGTCTCCGTATCAGGGGAGATCTCCACAAGCACTCCGTCAAAATTGTTGACATAGCTTCTGTATTCTCCAAAATACGGCGCAAATACGATGACTTCATCTCCCGGATTGATCAGTGTTTTCAGAATGACATTCAGGCCGCCTGCCGCTCCTACTGTCATCGTAATATTCTTTCCTTCAAAGGAAGTTCCGAAACGCTCGTTCAGATTCTGTGCAACAGCCTCTCTGACGTCCGCATACCCTGCATTGCTGTTCGTATATCCGTGCAGCACAACCGGATCCTCCTCTTTCAGCACATCCATCATGGCGTTTGTCAACGCTTCCGGAGCCGGAATATTCGGATTTCCAAGACTGAAATCATAGACGTTTTCTGCCCCGTAAATCCCGGCAAGCCGGTTTCCTTCCTCAAACATCGCACGGATCGCGGAACTGTTCGCCACCATCCCTTTCATCTTCTCTGCAATCATTCTGATACCTCCTGTACTTTTGATAAAACTCCTTTTTCAAGCAGCATTGCCGGCTTATAGGAAAGCTTTGCTTTTCTAAGTCCCTCCTGTCCGGCATCATCCTCTCTGTTGACATAGCGGTATCCCATACATTCATGTTCCACAAACTGCTGGTTGATCATTGTATATGCACCCGGCACATCGGCAAATGCCTTTTCAATGTGGACAACAACCGTGTCATCACTTACCGGTTCCCCGACGGTAAATGCGACAATCTTACCGTTTACACGAAGAATTCCACCTTTGAGATGCAGCTCCTGAAACAGTCTCAGAGAATTGAGCGTTACACACATCTCGCAGTTTTTCTCTTCATCTTCGTCACATCCGTTTTCGTTTCTCCATTTCAGAGCCATCTGAAAGCATTCTTCCAGATTGTCCTTTGTGAGCGGCTCATATGCCCAGTCCTCATACGTGGCCTTGAACTTATTGATGTGGTTCCGTTTACCGTGAAGCTTTTTTCCCGACAGGGTACAAAGCTTTTCCGACTCATAAATATAATCCGCCGCATCCCTGTCATATTCAATCTGGTACTTTCCCGGATACCAGCTGTCGACAAGGGCAAACTGTGCCTCGGAAAGTCCGTACATATGAAACTCTCCTCCCTGCTCCTCGCAGTGTTTCTCCATCTGCGGGATCAGTTCCCGGATTTCCTCATCCGGTCCTGCGGGCCATGCAAAACCGTACCCGCTCTCTGTCTTTTCCCGGAACAGAATAGCTTTTCCTGTAAAGGCAAAATCCAGATTATAATGTCTTCCCCAAAGCATAACTCCAAAAAATGTTCTGTCACAGCTTCTTGACGGGTATTTCCGAAAATATTCCTTAATCAGTTCCTGATCCTTTAGCTGGACACGGTTAAATTTCCATTCATCCATACTGTATTATACCTTCTTCTTTTCCACGAATACAAAAACCCTACATCCGGTGCCATACCGATATAGGGCATCCTGTCTGTCAGTTAGTTTTCCTGCATGTTCGCAAGTTTTGCCGCCTGATCGGCCGCAATCAGCGAATCAATGATTTCATCCAGATCTCCGTTTAACACGGTATCCAGTTTGTGAAGTGTCAGCTTGATCCGGTGATCTGTCACACGTCCCTGCGGGAAGTTGTACGTCCGGATCTTCTCGGAACGGTCTCCGGTTCCTACCTGGCTTCTTCTTGCCTCAGCCTCAGCGTCATGCTGCTTTGCCTGCTCCAGCTCGTAAAGTCTTGCACGCAGAACCTTGAGCGCTTTATCCTTGTTTTTCAGCTGGGACTTCTCATCCTGACAGGAGATTACGATACCTGTCGGGATATGGGTCAGACGTACAGCAGAGTCTGTCGTGTTGACACACTGTCCACCGTTTCCGGAAGCACGGAATACGTCGAATTTACAGTCGTTCATATCGATATGAACATCCACTTCCTCCGCCTCCGGCATGATAGCAACCGTGATGGTGGATGTATGAATTCTGCCGCCGCTTTCCGTCTCAGGCACACGCTGTACACGGTGTACCCCGCTTTCGTATTTCAGTCTGGAATAAGCGCCCTGTCCGGAGATCATAAAGACTGCCTCCTTGAAACCGCCGATTCCATTCTCATTGAGTGAAATCATCTCACATTTCCATCTTCTCCGTTCTGCATAGTGAATATACATCCGGTAGATCTCTGCCGCGAACAGCGCAGCCTCGTCTCCGCCGGCGCCGGCACGGATCTCGACGATAACGTTCTTGTCATCATTCGGGTCTTTCGGGAGAAGCAGGATCTTGAGTTCATGCTCCAGCTCTTCCACACGTTTTCTGGCATCGGCAAGCTCTTCTTTCAGAAGCTCCCGCATCTCTTCATCCGACTCTTCCTCCAGCATGGCAAGGCTGTCCTCGATTGTCTCGTTACATTTTTTGTATTCTTTATATGCTTCCACAATCGGAGCCAGATCGTTCTGCTCTTTCATCAGACTGCGGAACCGCGTCTGATCATTGACAACGTCCGGTTCCTGAAGCTCTCCCATAATCTCTTCAAAACGAATCAGCAAATCGTCCAGTTTATCAAACATTTGTTAATTCCTCCTCATTTTCTCTTGCTTTATTGTACACGCCGCCTACTACACGGTCAAGCCCTGCCAGATCCTTTTTTACATAGATCTGACTGTAGCCGGCCTCTTCCATCAGCCTTTTGACATCCTCCGCCTGATCGTATCCGATTTCAAAAAGCAACGTCCCCTGATGGTCAAAATAACCGCCCGCCTCTGAAATGATGCGGCGGTAAAAATACAGCCCGTCTTCTTTGCCGTCCAGTGCCCCGTAGGGGTCATGGAGCCGGACCTCCTCCTGGAGCTTCCGGATCTCTTCCGTCCTGATGTAGGGGGGATTGGAAACGATCATATCGTATGTCCCCTCAATTCTTTCAAACAGATCGCTTTGCACAAATGCGGCCCGTTCTTCCGGAATCTCAAGCAGTCTGCGGTTCTCTTCCGCCATCTTAAGGGCCGGTTCCGAAAGATCGGATCCGGTTCCGGTCCGGTTTTCATTCATTTTTAAAAGGCTTAACAGGATGCAGCCCGATCCGGTGCAGACATCCAGAATCCGCTTCGCGCCTGTATCATCTGCCGCCCGGTCTGCCTCCTCTACAAGGATCTCCGTATCCTGCCGGGGAATGAGCACATGCTCATTGACGTGGAATTCATATCCCATAAATTCCTGCACCCCGGTGATGTGCTGGAGCGGGACGCGGCTTTCGCGCTTTCTTATGGCCTCCTCGTACTGCTCCCGGCACGATTCTTCCATCTCTTCTCTGTCTCTCACAAAATACATGGCTCTGGAAAGGCCGGACACATGCTCCAGCAAAAGCCAGGCATCCAGATCATATTCCGGAATCCCTGCATGCTGAAGCTTTTCTTTTCCCCAGTTCAGTGCTTCCCGGAATGTCATACGGCCTCCTCTTTTCTGCCGGATTCTTCACGGACCGGAAAATTTTCTGCAAGGTACGCCTTCCAGTCAAAGACCGCTTCCACAGAAGCAATCGCAACCTCAATCATACTGTCGTCCGGTTCCTTTGTCGTCAGCCCCTGAAGCATCAGCCCCGGTCTGCTTAACAGGTTAACTACCACGTTATCACTGTTTCCAGCCAGCCGGATAATCTCATAGGAAATTCCCGCAATGACCGGAAGCAGCGCGATCCGGATTACAACCCGCAGAATATGAGACTCCGTCTGGACAAAAAACAGAAGGACAATTCCCACAATCATAACAAACATGAGGAAACTCGTCCCGCACCGTTTATGCTCTTTGGAACTGATTCTGACATTGTCTACTGTAAGCGGCAGTCCATGCTCGATACAGTTGATACATTTATGCTCGGCACCATGATACTGGTACAGACGCCGGATATCCTCCATCCTGGAGATCAGCCAGATATAGCCGACAAAAATCAGAATCCGGATCACGCCTTCGAGAATCGTCCGGATAACATAGGACGGAATGACCGTCTTGAACAGATCTGACAGAAAATACGGAAGAACCATAAAAATTGCGATGGCAATCAGGAAAGAAACCGCCATGACGACCCCGTTGATCACCTGATCCAGTTTCTCCCTTTTCCTGGCCTCCTTTTCCGTCAGCACCTCCTCTTCTTCCTCAAAGCCGGCTGACCACGTCAGCGTCTTCATACCCAGAATCATTGAATCGATAAAATTGAAGATTCCGCGGATAAATGGTGTTTTAAGCAGCTTCTGGTGGGACCCGACGATGCTTTTGTAATCATCCTGCTCCACAACAACCGTCCCGTCCGGCTTCCTTACCGCCACGGCGTACCGGTCTTTGTGTTTCATCATCACGCCTTCCAGAACCGCCTGTCCTCCTACATTTGATGACTTCATTGAAACTCCTTCTCTGCTAAATAACAGTTTTCTAAAGTAACGAAAAAGAGCTGAGATATGAAAACCTCAGCCCTGTACTTCTGAATCTTATTTGCTTTCGATTCCGTATTTCTTGTTAAACTTGTCAACACGGCCACGAGCCTGAGTTGCTTTCTGCTGTCCTGTGTAGAATGGATGACATTTGGAGCAGATTTCAACATGGATATCTTCCTTTGTGGATCCTGTTACAAATGTATTCCCACAGTTGCATGTTACAGTTGCCTGATGATATGCTGGATGGATTCCTTCTTTCATGATTTTCACCTCTTCTTGCTTTTATTCGTCTCACACAGATTTCTCTGCGACTAATCGTCTTCTAAACAGCGGGTTTATTGTATCATACCTGTTTTTGTTTTGCAACCCTCTTTTTAAATAAACTTCATTTTTTTGACAGTCTGCACGAGCTCTGAATTATGCTTCGACCGGTTGAACAGATTCAGAATCGTATCAACCGCCTCATCCGACTTCATTCCATTGAGGGCGCGGCGCATAATGTAAACAGCCTCCTGCTCGTCCGGGGTAAGGAGAAGATCCTCCCGCCTTGTCCCGGATTTTGGAATGTCAATCGCCGGGAACATTCTCTTTTCTGAAAGTTTCCGGTCAAGGACAAGCTCCATGTTTCCGGTTCCTTTGAATTCCTCGTAAATGACATCGTCCATCTTACTTCCGGTATCTACAAGTGCAGTGGCAAGAATGGTAAGGCTTCCGCCCTCCCGCATGTTTCTTGCGGCTCCGAAAAAGCGTTTCGGCATATGCAGGGCCGCCGGATCCAGACCACCGGAAAGGGTACGTCCGCTCGGAGGTACAACAAGGTTGTAGGCTCTTGCAAGTCTGGTAATACTGTCAAGCAGAATAATAACATCTTTTTTATGCTCAACAAGACGTTTTGCACGCTCAATCAGCATTTCGGACACTCTCTTATGGTGATCCGGGAGCTCATCGAAGGTAGAATAGATGACTTCCACATTTTTCCCGCGGATTGTTTCCTTAATATCGGTTACTTCTTCCGGACGTTCATCGATCAGAAGAACAAGCAGATGCATCTCCGGGTTGTTTCTCAGAACGGAGAGAGCCACTTCTTTTAACAGTGTCGTCTTACCTGCTTTCGGAGGAGATACAATCATCCCTCTCTGCCCTTTTCCTATTGGCGAGAGCAGGTCTACAATTCTCATCGCCGTGCTGCTTCTCTCATTTTCGAGTCTCAGACGCTCATTTGGAAAAATCGGTGTCATGTCTTCAAAGTTTTTCCGTTTCACTGCAACCGCAGGTGGAAGTCCGTTGATCTTCGTTACAAATAACAGCGCACTGAATTTTTCAGACTGTGTCTTGATTCTCGTATTTCCGGAAACGATATCCCCTGTCTTGAGTCCGAATTTCCGGATCTGGGACGGGGAAACATAAACATCATTCTCACAGCGGATAAATCCGTATCCGTCCGGTAGTACTTCCAGGATTCCATGGGCCGTCATACCGCTGTCCAGGTCAGACAGTTCCAGTCCGGCACCCTTTTCCCCTCTTACGTCTTCTCTCTGGACGTGCTCATGATCATGCCTGTTTTCTCTTACAGGTTCTGTTTCCTCTGTCTTCTGTGTTTTTCTATCTTCTTCAAGAAGGCGTTCAATCAGATCCGATTTTTTTAACGCGGATGTTCCTTTCAGCCCCCTTGCTTTCGCCACATCTTTCAGTACTGCCAGTGAAAGCGTTTCGTATTTTTCTTTCATATCCATCATATTCTATTTTCCTTTCTATTCTGGTCTCATGGGAAAAAATAGACTGACTCGACCTGACTGACTTAATACGTAAAGTATACATCACAATTTTCAAAATGAAAAGTGTTTTTTCCAAAATTTAATTGCGCCCCTGTTTTAAGAATGGTATGATTGAAGAAGTGTATATTATAATAGAGAAGAAAAGGTGAATAGTATGGCAGAAAACAATACATTGGAAAAAGCACTGAAAATGCATGAAATCTGGAACGGAAAGATCGAAACGACGGCAAAGGCCCATGTCCGTTCAAGGGAGGACCTGGCGGTCGCATATACGCCCGGAGTTGCGGAACCTTGCAAAGTAATCGCCAAAGATCCTGAAGCCGTGTACAAATACACCATGAAGGCAAATACGGTTGCCGTTGTCTCCGATGGAAGCGCGGTTCTTGGTCTTGGCAATATCGGAGCCCGTGCCGCAATGCCTGTTATGGAGGGAAAAGCGGTTCTGTTTAAAGAATTCGGACAGGTCAATGCAGTTCCGATCTGTCTGGATACACAGGATACAGAAGAGATTATACGTACCGTAGTGAATATTGCCCCTGCCTTCGGAGGCATCAATCTGGAAGACATCTCCGCCCCGAGATGTTTCGAGATCGAAGAACGGTTAAAAGAGCTTCTGGACATTCCGGTCTTCCATGATGACCAGCACGGCACTGCCATTGTCGTTCTTGCAGGCGTCATCAATGCGCTGAAGGTTGTCGGAAAATCAAAGGAATCCTGCCGCGTTGTCGTAAACGGTGCAGGTTCCGCCGGAGTTGCTATCACAAAGCTCCTCCTGACCTATGGATTTTCCCACATCACCATGTGCGATATCAATGGAACGATCTGCCGGGATTCCGAGCATCTGAACTGGATGCAGAAACGGATGGCCGAACTGACGAATCCGGATCAGATCCACGGTACCCTTGCGGATGCGTTAAAAGGTGCGGACATTTTCATCGGTGTCTCCGCCCCGAATATCGTCACCAGGGAGATGGTGGCATCCATGAATCAGGATTCCATCCTCTTTGCCATGGCAAATCCGGTACCGGAAATCATGCCGGATCTTGCAAAGGAAGCCGGGGCAAAGGTTGTCGGAACCGGACGGAGTGACTTCCCGAATCAGGTCAATAACGTAATTGCCTTTCCTGGCATCTTCCGGGGTGCCCTCGAAGGACGTGCCTCCCAGATCACGGAAGAGATGAAGCTGGCTGCTGCCAATGCCATCGCCTCTCTTGTTCCGGAGGAGGAACTGAGCGAAACCAGCATTCTTCCGGAAGCATTTGATCCTCGTGTAGCCGATGCCGTGAGCGAAGCCATCAAGGCTCTGATTCCGTAAGATGGACGCGACTGTACGCTGGGGCGAAAAGCGGTATAATTCGCTGGATTATTATATCAAAGAGACTTTCCATGAAAAACTGTACAAACTGTCCCTGAATGCCGGCTGTACCTGTCCGAACCGTGACGGCACCTGCGGAACACGTGGCTGTATCTTCTGCAGCCGTGGAGGCAGCGGTGATTTCGCGGCGGACGTTTCTCTTTCCATCCCGGAACAGCTCCGGGTGGAAAAAGAAAAAAAGAAATCCAAATACTCGGGACATTCTTATATTGCTTATTTTCAGGCCTACACGAATACATACGGCCCTTTGGAAGTTCTGGAAAAGGCATTTACCCAGGCTTTGGCAGATCCGGAGGTGAAGGTGCTTTCCATTGCTACCCGTCCGGACTGTCTCTCTGCGGAAATTCTTGACCTCCTGGAGCGGCTCTCCCTGATCAAACCGGTCTGGATTGAGCTTGGCCTTCAGACGATTCATGAATCCACAGCCGAGTTTATCCGGAGAGGTTATCCTCTTCCGGTTTTTGAGGAGGCGTTGAAAAAACTCCGTGCCCTTGGTCTTTCTGTGATCGTCCATACGATTTTATATCTGCCCGGTGAATCCGAGGCTGATATGCTGGAAACAATAGAGTATCTGAACAGACAGGATATTCAGGGGATCAAGCTTCAGCTGCTCCACGTACTCAAGGATACCGATCTGTACGACTATTATCTGGAGCACCCATTTTTTCTTCCAACCATGGAAGAATATCTGGAATTTCTGGGGACCTGCCTGTGCTGTCTCAGACCTGATATTGTTATCCACCGTCTGACCGGGGACGGCCCGAAATCGTTGCTTGCCGCTCCCCTCTGGACCGGAAACAAGCGGCTGGTTCTCAATCAGATGGAAAAATCTTTCAGAGAAAGAGATATCTGGCAGGGCAAACACTATCACGCTCTTTAGAAAGGAGTATGCACTATGGCAGAAACATTCACACTCTATAAACTGATCATTTTGTACATGCTCAGCAAGGTGGATTTTCCTCTTGCAAACGCTCAGATTTCCGATTTTGTTCTTGGAAAAGGGTATACGACTTACTTTACCCTCCAAAAAGCGCTCTCCGAACTTACCGAGTCCGGTCTGATCCGGGAGGAGACAACACACAACCGTACGATGTACCATCTGACCGAGGAAGGAGCCGAATCAATCTGCTTTTTCGAGAATAAAATTTCAGATGCAATTAAAAAGGATATTGAAGACTTTTTTATCGAGAAGAAATTTTCGCTGAAAAATGAAGTGTCTGTGAAATCCGATTACTATCGGAACACAAATGGAGAATTCTCCGTACACTGCCAGGTGATCGAACACTCCATGCCTCTGATCGATCTGACAGTTACGGTCCCTTCTCACGAGGAGGCTGAAACCATGGCGGCGAACTGGGCCGCAAAGAATCAGGAAATCTACGCCTACATTATGACACATCTGCTGTAATTTGTATTGAAAAGAATAACCCCCCGTGAGATTCCGGTTTGTAGCTCCAGAATTCTCACGGGGTTCTTTTTTGCATATAATATTCCGGATGAGGACATCCGCTTCTTTACTGTTTCCTGATATAGGAAAGCCAGTCTTTTAATTCTTTTTCTTTTCCCAGATCTCCCGGATGGTAGAATACACTTTCCTTGATTTCATCCGGAAGATACTGCTGGTCAACGTAGTGGTTCGGATAATCGTGTGCGTACCGGTAACCGATTCCATGTCCCAGCTGCTCGTGCCCTCCATAATGGGCATCCTGAAGATGCGCAGGAACCGTTGTCTTTTTGCTTTTCACACTTTCCATTGCCTCGGAAACCGCCCGCACTGCAGAGTTGCTCTTCGGAGCAGATGCCACGTAAAGCACGGCCTGGGACAGAATAATCTGTGCCTCCGGCATCCCGATCCGCTCTACCGCCTGGGCTGCCGATACCGCCACGGTCAGTGCCATCGGATCTGCATTTCCCACATCTTCTGATGCGCAGATCATGATTCTGCGGGCAATAAACCGGATATCCTCTCCGGCATAAAGCATCTTTGCCAG
>HHCFR02800__coassemble_2701_pt1 | contig 11581 bp, 9 predicted proteins | sample HHCFR02800__metabat2_high_PE_035 | metagenome-assembled genome bin HHCFR02800
TCTTTTGTACGGTTACATCTTCCTATTTTCATGTCCAATCCGTACGGTCATCCTGTTTCGTACGGTTGTGTTTCTCTTTTTGCTATCCCGTCCGTAATTTTCTTTATTCTGTCAGGCATTGGATATATTTTTTTACGCTGTCCTCCTGCCGGAAGGAATGGGTCACTTCATAATGTCCATTCTGGGCCAGCATCCGGAGTTTTTCAGGCTCTTTCATCAGTTCAATGATCTGTCCGGCCAGTGTTTCCGCATCCCCAAACGGATGAAGCCGTCCTGTGACACCATCATAAACAAGTTCTCTTGTCCCGTCTACATCCGATGCCAGTACTACGCAGGACTCATTCATCGCCTCCAAAATCGTAAAAGAACAGCTCTCCGTCCTGGATGGAGAAATGACGATTTCATGTTCCTGATACGCCTTCTCCATGCAGTCGCAGAATCCTTTCAAAATGCACTGTTCGTCCAGATGATATTCCCGGATATAGTCCCTGACTTCCTGTTCCTGTCTGCCTGTCCCGTAAATGTTCACCTTTGCCTCCGGGATCTGCTGCCGCACCAGATCCATAGCCTTCAAAAGTGTAAAAATTCCTTTTGTCTCCGTCAGGCGTCCGGCATACATGAGGCGGATTTCTTTATAAGTTCTTTCCCGGTACGGTTTCGCTTTCACTCCGTTATAGACTGTGGCAAGCTTCTGATACTCCACACCTGCTGCCTGAAAAGCTCTCCGTCCCGCCAGTGATACGGTGATCACCTTTTCTGCCTGATTCGCCAGTGAAAAATATTCTTTTCTCGGCTCGATATATTCCGGATCATCAAAAATCGCCAGATGTTCGGTAAGATATAACTGATATGTTCTGTTTTTCTGTCTGAGAAGCCGGAGCTGAATCCCGCTGTCAGCATGAGAATTGACGATTTCAACGCCTCGGTCGTTCAGACTCTCGATCATTTTCTCCACTGCTTTCTCATCCGTAAAATCACATTCCTCAATCTGCACCAATGCATCCACACGGGTTTCATAGACGTTCTTTTTCGCGGCAATCAGCGTAATTTCATATCCTCTCTTACAAAGCTCATTCGCCAGACAGATCAGGCAGGTCGATACCCCGCCGTATCCCGGCTTATCATCAATAAAAATCAGTCTGCGTCCCATTTTTATACCTCCTTATTCCGCACTTCAAGGATCAGCCCTCTCTTTGCCAACCGGTCTATATATTCAGAAATTTCTTTCTGATTTTCCTCATCCAGATTGGCATTCCACTCATCGAAAAGGAACAGCCTCACGGACGGATCTTTCATCCGGTCGAGCACTTCCTCCACATTCGCCCGCAGACGTTGTCCTGTAGAATATTCCCTCTCATTACTATCCTCAAAAAACAATCTCGTATGGTTCGGGAACAGATAGGCCCGATCCCCAAAATACTCTTTGATCCGCATCAGAACTGTTGTTTTCCCGCTTCCGTTTGTTCCGGTAATCAGAATCCGTCCATGCCTTTCCTCTTCTGCACAATCCTGTAAAAATTCCAGAAAGTTTTCCACATTCTCGAAGCGAAATTCCACATCACCTGAGGAAAACCGGAGATTCTCCCAGCGGATCGTCCCATGATATTGATTTTCTTTCTCCACAGCTGATGCTGCATGATCGATGTTCCGAACCTTTTCCCGGATTCCGACCAATTCGGTAACATATTCCACTATGACGCTCAGATACTGAATGTTGCTCACCTGCCGTGGAAGCGTTACAATGACAGACGTCATCCGGCCCACGTTTCCTGCACTGTCCGCCAACGTCCACAGCACTACCAGAATCATCGGAAAGATACTTCCAACCATAATCAGAAGAGACAGTACATTATTACTGAAACGGTACTGTGTCTCTGTCTTCTCCGCTTTGTCAACGGTCCGCCCAAACACCTCTTTCCACCGGCTCCAGTTATAGCGGTTTCCAATCAGGAGAGTATCCCAGCCGTCAAACAATCTATTCTGCACAGCACTCTGTGCTTCCTGCGCTCCGGCACTCTTACGGACAATTTTTCCCCTTGCCGTCAGAATTCCCGCTGCAATCACCGCTGCTGCACAAAGATATGCAGCAAAAAACCACGGACTCAAAGACCAGCCAATGACGAGGACATTGAAAATCACATTCAAAACCGTCGCCATCAGATCTCCAAAGAATTCGTATGTTTTCTCAATAGTCTGCCACGTCTGATTCTGGAAATACGACTGTCGCTCTCCTCTAAATGCATGACTTGTTTTCAACGACGGCTGATTATATAAATTGCTCTCATAAAGAGAAAGGTATCTCTGAAACGTTGCATATTCCGCTTTTACCATATATTTCTGACTGAAAATCCGGGGTACAAATACCAGGACGAGAGAAAGTACAAAGATCCAAAACCAGATCATGCCCTCCCCTTTCAGAATTTCCGAGCTCAGGGCAATCATTGCATAGGTGGATGTCGCGGCAATCAGCTGTTCCAAGATAGTAAAAACCAGGAATAAAATACTGAATTTATTAACAAAATGTCTCATATACATCACCTTCTTTTCCTTAGTACTATCAATACACTTGCCGCACTCACACCAAAGCCAACAGCCAGAAAAATTAAAAACTGCTCTATTGTCACAATTTCCAGAAGAATTCCAAAAATACCATAAATAACTCCAGAACACAGCGACCGTATCAAGGACATCACGGATAACATCGTTGCCCTGTTTCTCTCTACAATCCATTCCTGTATGATGCTGTCCGCCACAGTAAAAATGATTTCTGGCACAAAGCATAAAATTAACGAAATCACAAAAAACAGGCCCTTATTCTGAACCTGGGACAACCATAAAAATCCGAAACACTCTGTTATCAGAGCCAGAAAGATGATCCTGCTTCTGTTAAAAATTCGATTCAGCGGACTCACTGCCAGATAGGCAAACGAATTCCCTATGTACGATAGGGAGAAAAACAAACCGATCGCCGACACGCTGATCCCAACTGATTCCAGAATCAGCTGATTCAGATTATAATAACCGCACGCTATTCCATCAATCATACTGATGCCAATAAAGAAAAGGAGGAACATTCCAAGCGGCCGGTATAAAATATTGTCTTTCAACGTTTTTATCAGTTTTCCTGTGCTTTTTTCTCTTTCTGCAAACGGCATAATGTCTTTCACTCTGCACATAAATCCTGCTGCCACTATCAGAATCAGCATTGTCAAAAGATACGGAAGATTCCAGGAATACTGCGCAAGCTGAGCTCCGATAAAAATTGCACCGCCCATAACAGCCGACTGCGCCGCAAGAATTCTGGAATTAATCTTCAAATACTGATCTTCCATCTTCCGGCTTGCAAGCATCTGATAAAGTAAGGCCGAATCACTGCCGGAAATAAAAGTGTATGCAACCGCCTCCAGACCTGCCAACAATATCAGCCAGACTTTCTCCTGCGCTACTACCATCAGTCCCGCCTGACATGCCAGCAATATCGTTCCTGTAATAATGGAATTTTTCCTTCCGATCCGGTCTCCAATATATCCCGTCGGCACCTCGCTGACCGCTGTACATATATTGTAGACGACAGAATACATCGAAACTTGCACGATCGAAAGCCCTTTTGCTGTAGATAAATCAAAAAAATACCACGCGTCAGAATCGCCGCACTGGTAATGGAATAAATATAATAGATAAGCCAAAAACGGAGAAAGGGTCATAATCACCCTTTCTCCACCCTGCTATTATCCACTCTTTTATTCTGCCATCTGTGTCCGATAATCTTTCCACGCTTTCTCTGCTGCCGCTGCTGCTTCCTGCCGCAGCTGATTTTCATCTGTCTCTTCGCCACCTATAATCTAACTTTGCAAATTTCCCACGGCCGAATATAAATTGTGTTCTACCTGGGTCACAAAATAAGATCCCTCAATTTCAGAAAACGTACTGCATATGCTATCGATCAGTTCCGGCGAAGCTGAATTTTCCAGCTTTGTCCGGATTGCACTTTCCTGTACCGGGAGTCCCTCTGGATCTACATGTCCCCGTACCATGGTTCCCATATTGATCTTTTCCCGCTCTACTTCCAACGTATCATTCAAAAACAGCATCAAAAACTGATAGGCCTCTTTTTTGTATGAACTTGACATGCTCACAGCGCCATACGCCCTCACAGCTGCCAGCTTTTTCCCATCCTGATCCGGGATAAATTTCATCTGTCTATTCTCCGTGCCAAGAATATGATTAATATTACTTATTTCATAAGGATTATTTTCCAGCCATTGTTCCTCGTTTCCCTGCTCTAACATACTGATATACGCTGTTGCCAGCTCTGTCCACCTGTCTTTTGAAAACAATACTTCCTGTGCCTCGTAATCTACTGCCGGAACGAACCACCGCCCGGCTGTGGCACTTATAGCCTGCATCGCCTGCCACAGCTCCTGATTCTGGCTACTCTCTGCCTGTTGGATCCACTCTCCGACTGTAGTGCCTGTCATCTGTTCACCGTCTGCAGGTTCGCAAAATACAAAGTAATCACAGGAAAACGGAATTATATACTGACGTTTCTCATATTGTCCTGCTTCCAGCAGCTCTTTTTTGTAAGTGCTGTTCTCCCAGTAGGAGTCTTCTTTCATATATTCATCCAGCGGTGCCAGCGCCCCGCTCTGCATGGTTTTGTATGGATTGGTAAACAGTGCCGTATTAGATACGGACTCATTTTCTATCACTGTGTCCAGAATATATACATCCGGCCCTTTTCCTGCCATAATTTCCGTCTGAAGTTTCTGGATTTCTCTTTCCCGTTTTTCTGCATTTGTGGAAAATACCGTCACGGTGATATCAAGATCATCCTCAAATCCCATAATCTGATCCGCAGCGCTGTCCACAAGCTCCCGAAAAGCCGGCTCCGTGACGACCTCAATCTCTTTCTTTCCCCCGGATTCCCCTTTTTCCTCACATCCGGCCATTCCTAAAGCCAAAGCACCCGCACATAAAAGTGCAATAAATCTTTTCTTCTTCATCTCGCCCCTCCTCTCCTGTTTTATCCCTCTGCTCTCTATACAAACAACTGATTCTCAATCTCCGTCATCAGCCCGTCTGTAAACGTTATATTCTGGATCTTTCCATCCTCAAACAATGCGGTTCCAGTCTGCTCATACTCTGCTTCTTCCCCGCCAATCGAATACTTCAGTGCGGCTGTAAAAGTATAATAATTTCCATCCGAGCTTTCTTCCGGCTGAATATTCACGCTTTCAAATGTTACCTTTACATCCCGATCCGCAGCGTATGCGTTCAGATTGGTATAAATCCAGTACGGAATACTCTCAATTCCCTGATCTGAAAAATAAGAGCCGTACATTTTTGTTAATAATTCTTCAAAATCATATACTCCATGTGCTCCAGGTTCTGTTGTTTCGGCAGCCTCCTGCTCCGCCTTCTCTTTCGCCTCCATATAAGCATCCTGCAGCTTTTGATCCGGTACGGTAAACAGCATTTCCAGCACTGTTGTCAACGTTTTCTGTTCCGGTGATTCCTGTTCCTTTTCCTCTTTCGAACATCCTGCAATACAAATCAAAAAAGTACATAAAACAACTATAATCCCCACTTTTACTCTCTGATTCTTCATGACTCTTTCCTCCTCTGTCTTCCTGACAAATTCCCTCCCTGTTCTGTGACCCATATCTAATAGTCCGATTAACTTTCCAGAACTTGTACCAGTAATTTTAATTAATCACTCATATTCTCTTCTTTATAACTCATTGGTATCACTCCCTAAAATGCTGTGTTTTTATTTCTTTCATATTTATCTGTTATTTTGTTTCAATATATCATTTTTTCTGTACATTTACAATCTATGCATTCTTAATATATCAACAATTTATTATTTGCATCCTAAAACGGAAAATTGTCCTCTCTCTTTGTCTTTTCAGAAAAATTTTATCTTTCACCGGCTTGCCTCGCCCTTCTTTTCATGCTATTCTGAGATCGTCTGAAAAGCTGTCTGCTTTTCTATCATTCACGGCATTCGCCGAACAATCCAATTCATAACAAAAAACATGGCCGGGATCTCTGTCTGTAAAGAATACGTTTTCTGTGAGACATCTCTTTTCTGCTGTTTGAAATTATGTTAGACTACAAGAAACAGAAACAGTTTTCTTCTGACAGGTGCCGGACCGCCACAGGAAGGAGACTGTTTATGCAAACAAACGAAGTCGAAATCAAAACCATTCAAACCACTTCGGAAGAAGAATTTATTATGAAGCCTTACATCGACTGGTGCTTCAAAGAGTTGATGCGCAATCCAAAAACAAGAACCGGATTCATCGCTGCATTGTTGCGTCTTCCTCCGGAACAGATCGGCAGGACAACGATCCTGGAAAACGAGCTTTCCAAAAGAACAGAGGAAGAAAAGCAAGGTGTTCTGGATGTCCGTGTCCTTCTGGAAAGCGGTACTCAGCTGGATATCGAAATGCAGGTTCTCTATATAGAATACTGGGATGATCGAAGTCTTTTTTATTTAAGTAAAATGTTTTCCAGCCAGCTCCAAAAGGGCGAATCTTATGACAAACTTCAAAAATGTATACAGGTTGGCGTCCTGAATTTTACCTATTTTAAAAAAGACAATTTCTGTCACAGAAGGGTCCGGTTCTATGATGAAGCAACCGGAGATCTGTACAGCGAAAAGCTGGAGCTTCAGATACTGGAACTTCCCAAAATCCCAAAAGAGTACCACCATCCTGACGGCATTATTGCATGGATGAAATTCTTCCGCGGCGGCAATAAGAAGGAGATGGAAGAAATGGCAAAGGGAAATGCATACCTTGAATCGGCCTACGAAGATCTTATGGAGATGAGTCAGGATGAGAAAAAACGCCTGGCATATGAAGCCCGGGAACGGGCCCTGCGCGATCAGCTCGCCTTGCAGCATCAGACTGAAAAAATATTTCAGCAGATCGCAGAAGTACAAGGAGAATTAGATAAAGCTAAGGACACACTTGCCGAAACCAAGGGACAACTCTCTGAAACTCAGGGACAGCTCTCCAAAACTCAGGGACAGCTCTCCAAAACTCAGGGACAGCTCTCTGAAACTCAGGGACAGCTCTCTGAAACTCGGGGACAGCTCTCCAAAACTCAGGGACAGCTCTCTGAAACTCGGGGACAGCTCTCTGAAACTCAGGAACAACTCTCTGAAACTCAAAAACAGCTCGCAGAGGCTCATGCACAGAATGACGTTGCCCACGATCAGGGACGTAAAGATGCGATTATCGATTTGTATCAAAAAGGTCTCCTTAACCTGGAGCAGGCAGCATCCTCATATGGTATGTCGACAGAAGATTTTCAAAAACTGATCTTTTAATTAGAGCAGTTGGTGGTTAATATCAATTTTTATTTTCTGATAAGAAAAGACAGCCCCGGAGAGTCTGGACTTTTTCAAGTACTATGCTCTCCTTGGGACTGTCTATTCTTTTTTGAAGTCTTTATTTCATCCGCCTGAAAGTTGCTTTTTATTTCATCTTCACCAGATGAAAATAGGACGGATAAATTCCCGGAACAATGTTGGAAATCTGGTTTCCATTTTTCGGAGATGTCGATGTATGCCAAAACCGGTTTTCACTTGATGTTCTTCCCCAGAAAAATCCGATGTGGCAGTCTGCTCCCGGCTGATTCCAGTTTACAGGTTCACAGTAAATGATATCTCCCTGTTCTGCTTTTCCGGATTTCAAAAGAGCAGATACTGAATTGTATGTATAATACTCCACATTGGCTTTTTTGAAATAACGAAACCAGTTTGATGCGTTACATGCTCCGCCCCACAGCCCCATCTTGCCAATTGGCGCAAGATTGCCTCCGCATTTCTGCGTAACATAGGCAACAAACCCGGTGCAGTTCATTCCACTGTAGCCATCAGCCCGTCTGTCACCATTCGGGTAAAGAATCTCGTGCATATTCAACGGGTTTTTCATTGGTTGATACGGAGTTCCCAGATAATAAGAATCATTTTGGTGTGCACTCAGTTCTTTTACAATCTTTGTTCCGTCAAATCCAAGTGCTTCGGAAAAAGACTTTGTCTTCTTCACCGGTACTGTCTGCTTTTTCTTGAAAGCATTACTTGTACTTCCCGGTGCTCCCTTTGTTTTTGGAACCAGCATAATTTGAAGTGCTTCCATACGGTAAGCATATCCTTCACTTCCAGAAGCCTGTCCGTTTTTCGCCCATCCAAGCCATCCGAAATTCTGGACATGCGCCCGGTAATAAATATCGTAGCACTTCGCAGCTTCTCCGGTCAGGCGAATCTTAACCGCCTCCATTCTCAGGCTTTTGGCCTGCGTTCCTGCCTGCTGTCCATTCTTCTTAAATCCCTGCCAGCCTATATTCTGGACATGCGCCGAGTATTCAATTCCGCCGGAAAGTTTCTGTGAATCCGCTGTATCAAGCCACATGGTCATAGCTTCCAGCCTCAGACTCTTTCCAACTGTTCCCATAATCTGCCCGTTGACGGATGTATTTGTATTTCCAATCTTTTGAACATGCCCGCGATAAGTCAAATCCATATTCGTATATGCTTTGATAAATCCCCTTGTTCCTGCTGCCGGTGATGGATCGCCTTTTTCCACAAGCCGGATCATACAGCTTTCCATCCGTGAACTCAGTGCAGAACTTCCTGCCGGAGCGCCGTTTTTCACCCAGTCCAGCCATCCATAATTTTGGATATGTACACGATAATAAATATCATACTGCTCGGCAAGCTCTCCCGTCAGGCGGATCTCAATCGCTTCCATCCGCTTCGATTGTCCCTGCGTTCCAGCCAGTTCTCCATCTTTCTTCCAATCCATCCAGCCGTAATCCTGTACATGTGCCCGGTATTCCACGCTTCCCTGAACAGCATCTTCTCCGCCCTGCAGTTTGATTCGGAGCGCTTCCATCCGTCTGTATTTTCCCTCAGTACCGGCCAGTTCACTCTCTTGTCTCCAGTTCTGCCAGCTCTCATTCTGGACATGTGCCTGATACGTAAGTGCCGGTTTCGCTGATCTTACTTTTTCTTTCGGAAGTTCCTGCACCTCCGTCACTGCCTGTTCCGCAGGCTCTTCACTCTCAGGTGCCTTCTCTGTATACGGATTTTCCGTTATGTTACCTTCCTCACTTGCCGGTTCTTCTTCCAAAACGTCTCCCGGAATGTTGTCCGGATTTTCTTCTACGGTTTCATCCTGGTCTTCTCCCGGGACTTCATCCGGTGTCATTCCTTCTTCCAGCTGTTCATCCTTTTCTGAATCTTCCCCGGTCTCTTCCTCTTTTCCGGATTCTGCCCCTTCCTCCGGCTGACTCATATCCTCTTCATTTTCCACACTTTCGGTATTTTTCAGTCCATTTTCCACAGATTCCTCTGCTGTAATGTAATCTTCCTGTGCATTGACAGAAAGCGGCACACTGGATACCGCCAGTGCCGCCGTCAAAAACAATACTGCTGTTCTTTTCATTCCTTACCCCCACTGAATTTATTATCCTATTCTCTCAAAAGCAATCGGAATTCCTCGTTCCGATTCGCAATATATGGTTTCGCCCTGCGACGTCCATACTCTTCCACGATCATACCACTTTCCCTTTGGAAGGTAAAGGCTCCTTCCGGTTTTCCCTTTCTCATAAACCGGCGAAACCAGATATTTTCCTCCTAACATGAACTGATCCGTCACGTTTTCCACATGTTCCTCCGGAAATTCATATGCCAGATATCGAATCAACGGTTCACCTGTAACGCTGGTCTTTCTGAGTTCTTCCATAATATACGGCAGAAATTTCTTCCGCACCTCAATGCTTTTCAAAATGCATGCAAAGTTTTTTCGGCTCAGGATCCTGAACGGCGCCGCCGAAAACTGCATGGCAGGCATCAGACAGGCAATCTCGCAATGCCTGACAAACAGTTCTTCATCCAGTCCGGCTTTCTCCATGTTCTGGAAATTCAGATATTCTCCCCCTCCGATCATATCCGGACACCCATAAGCATGCCCCGTAATTCCCTGAAGCAGCGTGTCCGGAATCAAAGATGCAATTCCATTTTCTCCCCAGGAATGATCCTTGTCGCAGAGCCGCTGTAAAAGCGCATATCCCCCTGCTCGAAAAGATGCCCGGTACTCATTGTACGGATATTGTTCCCCGAACTCCGCCCAAAGTCTGGACTGTTCATCCGGCGTCACCCTTCCGAACGTTACATTATCATCCCGGTAATACATGCTGTCCCCTGCATCAAACTTAAATCCATCCACACCCATGTCTGTAAGTGCATCGAGCTGACATTTCAGCCATTGTACTGCCTTTGGATTGGAAAAATCCAGAACTGCCGAATATCCATTCCACCATTTTGCAATGTACGGCTCCCCTTCCGGCGTCCGGATGAGAATTCCCTGATCCCTCGCCTCCCGGTATTTCAGCGAATCCGGCGATACATACGGACAGACCCATACCATAACCTGATATCCCATCCCGTGGAGCTTCTCTATCATCTGCTCCGGATGCGGAAACTTTCCGCTGTGAAATCTCCAGTCTCCATAGCATTCCGCCCAGCCATCGTCAATCATCAGAACTCCGGGCGGCATCCTGCTTTCCAGAATCCGGCCGGCATATGCGAGAATATCCTCCTCATTCTGATGATAAGTAAGCTCGATCCATGTATTGTAAATAATTCTCCCAAACAGATTTTCCGCCGGCATTCCCCGAAATGGAAAATGCTTCTGCATGGCATGCAGATAGGCCTCCCGAAGGCCGCCTCCTGTCTCTTCCAGCTGATAGGAATCCGGGACCTCTATAACGCCGCTTCTGATCCTGATGTGAAATCCCTCCTCAGACCAGAGGCATCGCCCTTTTGTCGACACCAGAAGAGGCATCTCCTGATTCGGCGTTGGATTACTGGTCAAATCCAGCTCCGTTTCCGTATCCGGACCAATCGGCATCCTCATCCCATATTTCACACAGGTACCATACCAGAATTCATTCCCTTGAAACTTAATCTTCATTTAAACTCCCCCTGTTTTTCTTTTGCGTAATATACCAGATCCATGCCATCTTTTTGCTTTTGTATAAAAAGATTCGACCATCTTGATAGCTTCCTGGGTATATCCGTACCCCTGATATTCTGGCAGAATAAAGATCTGTTTCAAAACACAACGTTTTTCAAAATCACAGATTCTGACTGCTCCAATATGTTTTTCTCCATTGGCTTTTTCTAAAATCAAATCCATAACCTTTTCCTTTCCTGTATATTTTCCGCGTTCCTCATGAGTTAAGTATATATGCAAAGGTTGAAAATGCCAATCCCATACCTTGCTTTTTTCCTGCTCGTGATATTCTTCTTGCCAGACATTTTCCGGAATTCTATAATTAATTTATATCGTGGAATGAGATTTAAAAAGGTAATAAAAATATGAACTGTATAAGTAAAGAAAGAAAAAGCTGCATTACAGAATTGAATAAAATGGCATTGCCGTTGATCGCAGGTTCCATCACAAGTATCTTGATGGGAATCATTGATCAGGCTTTTATCGGACATATTTCCTTAGAGGCCTATGCCGGTGTCGGACTTGTCTATTCCTGCATCAACAGTCTCGTA
>HHCFR02800__coassemble_3108_pt1 | contig 10234 bp, 7 predicted proteins | sample HHCFR02800__metabat2_high_PE_035 | metagenome-assembled genome bin HHCFR02800
GACAGAAGAAATGGGTTAATTACGATTAAGGAGGAAAAGATCAATGAGAGGAAAAGCAAAAATAAATCATCTGATTGTCCATCTGATCCTTCTGGCCGGAACAATAATTGTTGTATTCCCGTTTCTCTGGATGATTTTGACATCCTTCAAAACAAATGGCGAAGCGATGCAGATTCCGCCAACAATTTTACCGACAGAATGGGTAACAGATTCTTATCAGGAAATATTGACAGCTATTCCGTTTGCTACGGTATATATGAACACCATTATTTCGGCTGTAGTTACAACAGCAGTTCAGGTTGCATTTTGTGCGATGGCAGCATATGCTTTTGCAAGAATTGAATTCCCGTTCAAGAACATTATTTTCGTTCTTCTTCTTTCAGTACTTATGGTTCCGGGACAGATCTTCCTGATTCCTCAGTATTTGATTGTGCAGAAATTGGGATTGCTTGATACATTGCCGGCATTGATGCTTCCTAACCTGTTCAGTGCATTTGGTACATTCCTTCTGAGACAGTTCTTCATGTCTCTTCCGAAAGAACTTGAAGAAGCTGCAGTTCTGGATGGATGCAGCCGTTATCAGATTTTTGGAAAAATCATGCTTCCGCTTGTAAAACCAGGCATTGTAGCGCTGGTAATCTTTACAGCAAAGTTTGCATGGAATGACTTTATGTGGCCAATGATCGTTAATACTTCTACAGATAAAATGATTCTTGGACCGGCTCTTGCAACTCTGCAGGGTCAGTACACCACCCAGTATCCAATGCAGATGGCCGGAGCAGTATTAGCTGTAGTTCCACTTGTCATTCTGTTCTTCATCTTCCAGAAGCAGTTCATTGAAGGTGTTGCACAGTCTGGTATTAAAGGCTAAAAATTACATAAGTATTTTTGGGGCGCAGAAAAATCTGCGCCCTTGCTTTTTACCGCGGATTCTGCTATGCTGAGAGAGTAATCTAATCACAAATCTATGTTCAAATCTGATTTATTTTCAATTCAAAGGAGGCTTCTGCCTATGCGTAAAAAGCAAAGAAAAACCATATCTAAACCTCACAGAAAAACCATATCTCAAAACAGCAGTGTCAATAGAAAGTACAAAGACACACTTTTCCGAATGATCTTCCGGGACAGGAAAAATCTTTTATCTCTCTACAATGCATTGAACAACTCTTCTTACACAAACCCCGATGAAATGGAAATTACAACACTGGAAGATGTTATTTATGTAGGAATGAAAAACGACGTATCTTTTCTTTTTTCTAGCATTATGAATCTGTACGAACACCAAAGCACAGTGAATCCGAATATGCCCGTACGTGGACTTTTCTATCTGGCGAGAATTTATCAAAACTATATAAAGAAAATGGACCTTAATATTTACAGCTCCGGGCAGATTCCTTTACCGGTTCCGGTATATGTGGTATTCTATAATGGAGGAAAGGCGGAAGACGAATACCAGGAATTGAAGCTTTCGGATGCGTTCATGAAATCGGAATTCACAGGGCAGGCAGCTTTGGAGTGCAATGTAATGGTGATTAATATTAACCTGGGACATAACGAAGAATTGTTGGAAAACTGCAAAATTTTGTGGGAGTACGCATACTTTGTAAACGAGGTCCGGGAGAACCAGAAGCATGGATTTTCCATAGAAGAAGCGGTTCGGAAAGCTCAGAAGAACTGTATTGAACAGGATATACTGAAAGAATTCCTGGAAAAAAACAGTGCGGAGGTGAAAGATGTGATTCTGGAAGAGTTCAACCAGGAAAAGTATGAAGAGGGAATCCGGGAAGAGGAACGTCAGAAAGGAAGGATCGAGGGCCGTCAGGAAGGACAGAAAGAAACATTGATTAATCTTTACCGGAAACATCTTCTGACACTGGAGCAGGCAGCAGAGGAATATGGAACGACAGTGGAAGAGTTTCAGAAACTCCTGTGATTGCTCCGGCGGGCAGCCGGATATCCTTTCCGGCCGTTATAAAGAAGATTTGAAAACCGGCCTTCTGGTGTTATAATAGTATTGTTGGGAAACATCAATTTTGAGTCAGGAGGTACATATCATGAAAGTATTGATGATCAATGGAAGTCCGAAGAAAAACGGGAATACATCGATTGCCTTGCAGGAAATGGAAAAAATTTTTGCAGAAGAGGGAATTGAGACAGAAATTCTGCATGTCGGAAACAAGCCGGTCAGAGGCTGCATAGCCTGCGGACAGTGTTTCGAGAAAGGCAGATGTGTCTTTGATGATATTGTAAATCAGGCAGCAGAGAAGTTTGAGGAATGTGACGGACTTGTTGTAGGATCACCGGTCTATTATGCGTCGGCAAATGCAACACTGGTAGCATTTCTGACAAGACTTTTCTACAGTACACATTTTGATAAAACAATGAAAGTCGGTGCTGCGGTGGCAGTAGCCAGAAGAGGTGGACTTTCCTCTACTTTTGATGAGTTGAATAAATTTTTTACTATTTCAGGCATGCCGGTAGCATCCGGACAGTACTGGAACAGCATTCACGGAAGAGAGCCGGGAGAGGCCGCAGAGGATGCGGAAGGATTGCAGAGTATGCGCACACTTGCCAGAAATATGGCATTTCTGATGAAGAGTATTAAGCTCGGAAAAGAAACATATGGACTGCCGGAAAAGGAAGATCCGGTCAGAACGAATTTTGTCCGTTAGACCATATTGTAATCGTTGACATTACATCGAAATGCGGATAAAATAGTATGCATGAAGGAGGAATTTACGATGCAGATTTCAAGTAGATTTACTCTGGCAGTACACATTTTTGCCTGTATCGATGTGTTTGGAAAAGATCATAAGGTCACAAGCAGTTTAATTGCGGAGAGTACCAATGTAAATCCGGTGATTATCCGGAAGATTCTTCTGCAGCTGAAGGCGGCGGGTCTTGTAAATGTGGCACGGGGTTCAGGAGGAACAACGGTTGCCAAACCATTAAGTGAAATCACATTTCTCGATATTTACCGTGCAGTGGAGTGTATTGAAAACGGAGAACTGTTCCACTTTCATGAGAATCCAAATGCCGACTGCCCTGTCGGGAGAAATATTCACAGTATACTGGATGATAAGCTGGAACGTGTACAGGCCGCAATGGAAGGAGAACTTGCATCCATCACTTTGGAGGATGTCAGACGGGATACGGAGAACTATATCTCCACAGGAGCCGTTGCAGACTAGATGAAAGAACATCTATGGAGCAATGGCTCCATTTTTACACCATTCTGTTTTTAAAGAGCAAATGAAAAGGAGAAAGAACGTGGAAGCGAAAGAAATCATCAAAAAAGACATGGAAGCCCTGTACCTTGGTAATCTGAATACAGTAGAGTTTAATCTGAATCTTCCCAAAAAGGGAAAGTATGGGTCAGAAATTATCTGGAAATCAGGACACGAGCGCTTCCTGGATTCTGAAGGAAATGTAAAAAGACCTCCGTACGGGACGGGAGACCGGACGATCTCACTATGGGCAACATTTTGTGCCGGCGGTGTTACAGAGGAGAAAGAGTATAAAGTCTGTATCCTGGAAGAGAAGCCTCAAATAGTGGTTGAAAGTGTAGAAGAACCGGAGCTGGAGGCACAGGCGGGGGCACAGGTTTATCTTCCGTATGTGGCTGTGATTCATACCAGAGACGGGAAGACACTGGTACACCGGATAAACTGGAAAGAGGGTGCGCAAAGAGTATATGAACGGGTCGGAAACTTTCGGGAGGAAGGCATGCTGGACGGCCTGGACTTTCCGGTTTTCTGCAAAGTGACAGTCAAAAAAGAGATTCATAAAGTGGAAAAGAACACAGAACCGCTGATTGGCTATTTTGACCATGGAGAAGCAGTCCTGGAGGAGGGAAGCAGATTTTATACAGCACAGGAGGAGATGCAGGAATTTCTGCTTCAGATGGATGATGACAGAATGCTTTATAATTTCAGGGAGGCCAGCGGGCTGGATGTGAAAGGAGCAGAGCCGATGACCGGATGGGACGCGCCGGAATGTCATCTCAAAGGGCATACAAGCGGTCATTATCTGTCAGCGCTTGCGCTTTGCTATAAGGCAGGCGGAAACAAAACGATTAAAGAAAAAGCATGTTATATGATTGAGGAACTTGGCAAATGTCAGGATGCTTTTGAAAAAATACCGGGAATCCGGAAAGGATTTTTAAGCGGGTACCCGGAAGATCAGTTTGATAAGCTGGAGGAATACACCCCGTATCCTGAGATATGGGCTCCTTATTATACACTTCACAAGATTTTTGCAGGTCTTCTGGACTGTTATGAGTTTGTCGGAATTGACCAGGCACTTGAAATTGCCGTAAAACTTGGTGAGTGGGTATATCGCCGTCTTTCGGGGCTTCCGAGGGAAAAGCGGATGAAGATGTGGGGAATGTACATTGCGGGTGAATATGGTGGAATGAATGACGTCATGGCCAGACTGTACCGGATTACCGGAAAGAAAGAATTCCTGGAGACCGCCGGATATTTTGATAACGAAAAGCTGTTTCTGCCAATGGAAAAAGGGATTGATGCGCTGGAAAACCTGCATGCGAATCAGCATATTCCTCAGGTGATAGGGGCAATGGAAATATTCCGTGCCTCCGGAGAAAAGCGGTATTATGACATTGCTTCCTATTTCTGGAAAGCGGTAACAGAGTCGCACTTATATACGATCGGAGGAACCGGAGAAAATGAGATGTTTCACGGTCCGGGGTGCATCGGGAATCTCCTGACAAAGCATACAGCGGAAAGCTGTGCATCCTATAATATGCTGAAGCTCACAAAAGAGCTGTACCGGTATGAGAATAAAAAGGAAATGATGGATTATTATGAGAGGACAATGACCAATCATATTCTTGGAGGCAGAGAACATGGTGCAACGGGAGAAACGGTATACTTTATGCCGCTGGCTCCGGGATTCCATAAAGAATTTGAGCATGAGAATTCCTGCTGCCATGGAACGGGAATGGAGAGTCATTTCAAATATGCCGATATGATTTACGCATATCAGGGAGAGAAACTGTTTGTCAATCTGTTTGTAAAATCCAGGCTGGAATGGAAAGAGGCCGGAATCACCATCCGTCAGAAAACAGAGATGGAAGCTCCGGAATCGGTTATTCTGGAAGTGGAAAGCAAGAGAGAATTCCCGATGTATATCCGGATTCCAAAATGGAGCCGGGAAGGAAGAAAAATCTGGATGGATAGTGTGGAACAGAATGGATGGACCGAAGCGGATGGATATATCCAGATGGATGTGCCGGAAGGCAGGCATGAAATCCGTTGCCTGTTCCCGTGCGGATTTTATCTGGAAAAGACCCCGGACCGTCCGGAACTTCATACCCTGCTGTACGGACCATATGTCCTGGCGGCCTTGAGCGGTGACCAGAATTTTCTGGAACTGGATCTTGACGGTCAAAAGGCAGCTGATGAAGTACGCAAAACAGGGCTGGAATTTCAGTATCGGGATCTGACCTGGAAACCGCTGTTTGATATTGAGGAAGAAGCATTTCAGGTGTACTGGAAGAAGAAGTAACAAGGCAGCAATGTATGCAGTGAAAATCCCGGAGATGAACTTCGGGATTTTCCTGTTTATAGAAGAAATTGTTCAAAGAATTTACAACTATTGGGGAAAACACCCGTCAGGAATTGACATATTGCACAAAAAATGATACGCTATATCCAACCTATAATATAGCTTACAGCACCGGGAGGTAATATGAATCTGATTTTTGAACTGGGGCGGGCGCAAAGGCTGAGAGAAGATATCGAAAAGATGATTATTGTAGAAAAAAGAGAAATTACAGCCTATAAAAGCCTGGAAGGAAAGAAAAAGGACGGGCATGTATGTGCAATTGATGGACAATGGAAAGACTATGTAATGGGAACGGCGTGGAATCAGGTGGATGCCCACCGGTGGTTCCGTACAACAATTACGATCCCGGAATCTATGGACGGGAAGCATGTGGAGTTCCTGATTACAACAGGACGGGAAGGTGAATGGGATGCAACGAATCCGCAGATGATTTTCTATCTGGACGGACAGTTGATTCAGGGGATTGATGTGAATCATCGGGAAGTGACAATCTCAGGAAAGGCAAAGGCCGGTGACTCTTATGAAATTGCGGTTCTTGCCTATAGCGGGATGGTAGAAGGGGATCTTGTGATTCATACATACCTTATTGCAGTAGATGACCGGGTACAGAAACTGTATTATGATTTGCTGATTCCTCTTCAGAGTGCCTATGTATTGAAAAAGGCGGACGAAGAAAACTACAGAAGAGTACTTCAAAGTATGGCACCGGCGCTGGATGCACTTGATTTGCGGGATGCATACTCGGAGAAATTTTACAGTTCGATTGAAAAGGCTGAACAGATTTTAAAAGAAGCTTTCTATAGTGAAGAACGGGAGTGCCCGACAGTCAGCGCCATCGGACATACACATATTGATATTGCATGGCTCTGGACGGTGGAGCAGACAAGGGAGAAAGTACTTCGCAGCTTTTCTACTGTACTTCGTCTCATGGAGCAGTATCCGGATTATAAATTCATGTCCAGTCAGCCGATTCTCTATCAGTTTGTAAAAGAGCAGGAGCCGGAAATGTATGAGAAAATCAAAGAACGGATCCGGGAAGGCAGATGGGAAGTAGACGGAGCCATGTGGCTGGAAGCAGACTGCAATCTGACGGGAGGAGAATCACTTGTCAGACAGATCATCAAGGGGCATCGTTTCTTTCTGGAGGAGTTTGGAAAAGAAAGTAAATCTTTGTGGCTCCCTGATGTTTTCGGTTATTCTGCCGCACTGCCGCAGATTCTGAAAAAATCCGGAATTCCATATTTCATGACAACGAAAATCGCATGGAATCAGTACGACCAGCTTCCAAATGATACATTCATATGGAAGGGAATCGATGGATCGGAAGTCTTTGCATTTATGCCGACAACAACGGATTATGATAAGGATCAGGGACTGAATATTTCTTTCTCTGATACAAGAAATACAACGACCTATACAGGAATCGTAAACCCGAATATGGCGCTCGGAACATTTAAACGGTTCCAGAACCGTGATCTGACAGAAGATACTTTGATGCTCTTTGGATTCGGCGATGGAGGCGGCGGTCCGACCAAAGAAATGCTGGAGAGTGCCGAAAGGCTGAAATACGGAATACCGGGAATTCCGAAAATCCGTCAGGAATTTGAACAGGATTATTTTGACCGGACATATGAAAAGATCCATGATCTTCCGGACATGCCGACCTGGGATGGAGAACTGTATTTCGAATACCACAGGGGAACTCTGACTTCCATGGCAAGAAACAAGCGGAGTAACAGAAAGAACGAGATTCTGTACACGCAGATGGAGACGGCCTCCTGTATGGCCGGTATAGAAAAAGATGAACAGCTTCAAAATGTGCTGGACAAGGGCTGGGATATTCTTCTCATCAACCAGTTCCATGATATTGTACCGGGTTCCAGTATCAAACCGGTGTACGAACAGACAGATAAAGAGTATCATGAAATTGAAGAGGCGGGAAAAGAGGAATTGAATCGGGTTGTATCCGCGGCTGTCGGCAGGCTTTCAATGGAAAAAGAAGGCGTCGTAGTGATGAATACCCAGGGATATGAGAGAGATGATCTCGTAGTGCTGGATGATGGAACAGAAATCCCGAGACTTGTAGATGAAGACGGAAGAAATGTGCCTGCGCAAAAAACGGCAGATGGCAGATATCTGCTCTATGTAAGCCATATTCCGCCGCTTGGATATAAAAAATTATATGAAACAGAGGAATTACTCGAAGAAAGTACCGGAAAAGAATGGGATTACACTTTTGAGAATCCATTTATCAAGGTCTGCTTTAATGAGAAGATGGAAATTACGTCGCTCTATGAAAAAGAAGCAGAAAAAGAGCTGATTCAGGAAGGCAGGTGCGGTAACGTTCTACGGACATATGAAGACCGTCCGATGCAGTGGGATAACTGGGACATTGACGTGTTTTATCAGAGAAAACCTTATGAGGCAGACTGGTATTCTCCGGCAAGAGTTATTGAAAATGGAGAAGTCCGCATGGTAGTGGAATTTGAATGTGGATTCCTTGATTCGACAGTGACGCAGCAGGTATGTCTGTATCACCAGATTCCGAGGATTGACTTCCGGACGAAAGCAGACTGGAAAACGCATCATGTGATTTTGAAAACACATTTTCCGGTAGATGTCAATACGACAAGAGCGTCATATGAAATCCAGTTTGGAAATGTGGAACGTGAGACGACAAACAACTACAGCTGGGATACGGCGAAATTTGAAGCGTGTGGACACAAGTGGGCGGATCTTTCAGAAAACAGTTCCGGAATCAGTCTGCTCAATGACTGTAAGTATGGATATGGAATCAAAAAAGGTGATATGAGTCTGACTCTGATCAAATCCGGAACCTATCCGAACGAAGATGCTGATATCGGAGAGCATGAATTTACCTATTCCATCTATCCGCATGCGGGAAGATGGCAGGAAGCGAAAACCGTAGAGATGGCATACAACCTGAATGTGCCGATGCTGGCAAAGAGAACCGGAAGGCAGGAAGGCTGCGGCGGAGAATACGAAAGCTTCCTGAAATGCAGTCAGGAGAGCTGTTTTGTGGAAGTCATCAAAAAAGCAGAAGATGGTAACGGCGTGATTGTCAGAATGTACGAGAATAAAAATAATCGCGTCAGAGCACAGATTCAGACAGCATATCCGATTGCACATGTATATGAATGTAATCTTCTGGAAGAAAATGAAGAAGAACTTACGGCCGGCAAAAACTGTTTTGAGACCGTATTTAAACCATATGAGATTAAGACATTCCGGCTGATCTTTGAATAAATGGAACCGGGGAAAAGGAGAAAAAATGATCAAGGATTATACACAGACGTGGGGAGTAAGCGGACTGGAAAAAAATGTGTCCGACCTGATTATCAGGGAAGTCATGGATTATGCGGACGAAATTACAAGGGACGCAATGGGGAATCTGATTGTTTTAAAGCGGGGAAGCGGAGCTGACAAGAAAAAAATCATGTGTGCGGCACATATGGATGAGATCGGCCTCTGTGTAGTGAAGATTCTAGACAACGGACTTCTGAAAGTGAAGCAGATCGGAGGGGTGTCCGCACTGTGCTCCTTCATGAACAGAGTACGTTTTGAAAACGGAACTGTTGGAACAGTCGGAGTAACGGATCCGATAGATACCGTTAAGCCGAAAGAGATTGACAAACTTTATATTGATATCGGAGCGATGTCAAAGGAAGAGGCCGAAAAGTATGTCAAACCGGGCGACTGCGCGGTATTCTGCGGAGATTATGCAGAACTTGCGGGACGCAATGTGATGTCCAAAGCCTTTGATGACCGGATTGCATGCTATATTCAGACTGAAGCGTTGAAGAGAATCAAAAACTGTTATCATGATCTCTATTTTGTATACACTGTACAGGAGGAGGTCGGACTGTTCGGTTCTACAACTTCGGCAGAAACAGTAAAACCGGATCTTGGAATCGCTGTTGATATTACCGGATCTTTTGATGTCCCGGGTGATGAAAATGGGAATCCGGTACTCGGAAAAGGGGCAGCGATCAAAATCAATGACAGCAGTGTCATCTGCGACTGTGAGATGACCAAAGGGCTGATCGACTGCGCCGAAAGAAACCGGATTCCGTATCAGCGGGACGCACTTGTGGCAGGAGGTACTGATGCAGGGGCAATCAATAAGTCAGGAGGCGGTGTGAAAGTACTTGGGATTTCGATTCCGACCAGGTATGGTCATACACCGAACAGTATTGTCAATCTGGATGATGTGGAAGCATGTATCCGGCTGATGGAATGTTATCTTCAGGAGGAAATTCCGATTATCACACAGGAAAAAATCAAGTAAGGAGGAGAATGAGAGGATGAAACGATCAAAAATCAATCAGTGTATTAAAGACATGGAAGCATTGATCAAAGAGCATGGATTTGAGCTTCCGCCATTTTGCCACTGGACACCGGAAGACTGGCGGGAAAAAGGACATGAGTATGATGAGATCCGTGACAACATGCTTGGATGGGATATTACGGACTACGGGCTGGGAGATTTTGACAAGGTCGGATTTTCTTTGATTACAATCCGGAACGGAAACCAGAATAATCCGAAATATAAAAAAGTCTATGCGGAAAAACTGCTGATGCTGAAAGAAGGACAGCATTCCCCGATGCATTTCCACTGGAAAAA
>HHCFR02800__coassemble_3546_pt1 | contig 9116 bp, 8 predicted proteins | sample HHCFR02800__metabat2_high_PE_035 | metagenome-assembled genome bin HHCFR02800
CACTTTGTCAGGGTGGCTATGTAAAGTTCCGCAGAACGCAAAAAAGCCGACTGGCATTGATACCAATCGGCTATGTAAAATCCTCAATATTCAGTTGTTTACTTTCGCTGCAAGCAGCTCCCGTATGTCATCTGTGTCCCACTTATCAGGGAACAGCACTGCCATTATCTGAAAAGCGTCATACAGTCCTGCGATATATGCGTGAGTAGCATACTCAATATCTTGCTTGTCCCGGCACTCAAGCAGGCGGTTACAGACTCTCCGTTGTTCCTCGGTTAAGTCCAACTGGAGATAGTTCATTTCCGCAATCCCCTCATTATCAGAGTCCTCCTGATAGGTTGCGTCTGCTTCCAACAACGGAGTGATTGTCTTTTCCCTCAGTGTTTCCACAGCTACCTTGAACAGTTCTTTAAATTCTACGCCATCCATCATACCCTCCCGCAATCGTGTTGTACTTTGAGTTTTTTCAGCGGTGCGCCCGTAACCTTAAAAATCAGTTCGTCAACGCAGTCCGCATATCTGCCTTGCGCAAGGAGCTGATTTTTCAGTTCCACAAGGCTATGTAGCAGGATTGTCCTTTCTTGGCTATCCAGATAAATATGGAATTTCTGTTCTCTCATACGAGCCACCTCCATTTCTTCACTTTCATTATATGTAGGAACGGAGAACAGCTCAAATGTGCAATCTTGGCAAAAAAATAAGCGTATCACTATCTCTAATGATACGCTTATCTTCATTTAGTTTCTATTCAAGGTCTATCAACGCAGTAATGGTTGTTTCCCTCCATTGATTTTTACGAACATACTGCCCGTTAGCCTTTCGATAGGCTGCCGCTTGCTCAAAAGATAGCGGTAAATCAAAGGAAAGATTAAGCCTCCCTACTTTTGATAGCTGCCTGTGCTGCTGCAAGTCTGGCGATCGGTACACGGAATGGTGAGCAGGATACGTAGTTCAGGCCAAGTTTATGGCAGAATTCTACGGAGCTTGGATCTCCACCGTGCTCTCCACAGATTCCTACATGCAGGTTCGGGTTAGCCGGTTTTCCTAAATCGATAGCCATCTTCATCAGTTTGCCGACACCAACCTGGTCAAGTTTTGCAAATGGATCGTTCTCGTAGATCTTAGCGTCATAGTAAGCGTTGAGGAACTTACCAGCGTCGTCACGGGAGAATCCGAATGTCATCTGTGTCAGGTCGTTTGTACCGAAGCAGAAGAAGTCAGCTTCTTTTGCGATCTCGTCAGCTGTAAGAGCAGCTCTCGGGATCTCGATCATTGTACCAACTTCGTATTCAAGGTCGATACCAGCTGCTGCGATTTCAGCGTCAGCTGTTTCAACAACGAAGTTCTTCACGTATTTAAGCTCTTTTACTTCTCCAACAAGCGGAATCATGATTTCCGGTTTGATGTTCCAGTCCGGATGAGCTTTCTTTACGTTGATAGCTGCACGGATAACAGCTTTTGTCTGCATCTTTGCAATTTCCGGATAAGTAACTGCAAGACGGCATCCACGATGACCCATCATCGGGTTGAACTCGTGCAGGCTGTCGATGATTGCTTTGATCTGCTCTACAGTCTTGCCCTGAGCTTCTGCAAGTTTCTTGATATCTTCTTCCTCTGTCGGAACGAACTCATGAAGCGGCGGATCCAGGAAACGGATTGTTACCGGGTTACCTTCCAGAGCTTCGTAGAGAGCTTCGAAGTCTCCCTGCTGATATGGAAGAACTTTTTCAAGAGCTGTTTCTCTTTCTTCTTCTGTTTCAGAACAGATCATTTCACGGAACGCGTCGATTCTTCCTTCACCGAAGAACATATGCTCTGTACGGCAAAGTCCGATACCTTCTGCGCCAAGTTCTACAGCTTTCTTAGCGTCTTCCGGTGTATCTGCGTTTGTACGAACTTTTAATGTTCTGTATTTGTCAGCCCAGTTCATGATACGTTCGAACTCACCAGCGATTGTAGCGTCTACTGTCGGGATTACTCCGTCGTAGATGTTACCTGTTGTACCATCAATGGAGATGAAGTCTCCTTCGTGGAATTCTTTTCCGCCAAGTGTGAATTTCTTGTTTGCTTCATCCATTACGATGTCGCCGCATCCGGATACACAGCATTCACCCATACCACGTGCAACAACTGCTGCGTGAGATGTCATACCGCCGCGAACTGTCAGGATACCCTGAGCGCTCTTCATACCTGTGATATCTTCCGGTGATGTTTCAAGACGAACCAGAACGACTTTTTCTCCTCTTTCAGCCCACTCTACAGCGTCATCAGCTGTGAATACAACTTTACCGCAGGCAGCTCCCGGAGATGCTCCAAGACCTTTGCCCATCGGTGTAGCTGCTTTCAGTGCAGCAGCGTCGAACTGTGGGTGAAGTAATGTATCAAGGTTACGAGGATCGATCATAGCAACTGCTTCTTCTTCTGTTCTCATGCCTTCGTCAACAAGGTCGCATGCGATCTTCAGAGCAGCCTGTGCTGTTCTCTTTCCGTTACGTGTCTGAAGCATGTACAGTTTACCATGTTCTACAGTAAACTCCATGTCCTGCATATCTCTGTAGTGGTTTTCCAGAGTGCTGCATACTTCTTTGAACTGTTTGAATGCTTCCGGGAATTTGTCTTCCATTTCGGAAATGTGCATTGGAGTACGAACACCGGCAACAACGTCTTCGCCCTGTGCGTTTGTAAGGAATTCTCCGAACAGACCGTTTTCTCCTGTAGCCGGGTCACGTGTAAATGCAACACCTGTACCACAGTCATCTCCCATGTTACCGAATGCCATCATCTGTACGTTGACAGCTGTTCCCCATGAATACGGGATATCGTTGTCACGACGGTATACATTGGCACGCGGGTTGTCCCATGAACGGAATACAGCCTTTACAGCGCCGATGAGCTGTTCTTTTGCGTCAGCCGGGAAGTCGGATCCGATCTTCTCTTTGTATTCAGCTTTGAACTGTCCTGCAAGAGCCTTGAGGTCTTCTGCTGTCAGTTCAACGTCCAGCTTCACGCCTTTTTCTTCTTTCATCTTGTCGATGAGTTCTTCAAAATATTTTTTGCCGACTTCCATAACAACGTCGGAATACATCTGGATAAATCTTCTGTAGCAGTCCCATGCCCAACGCGGGTTTCCGGAAGCTTCTGCCAGAGTTTCAACAACTTCTTCATTCAGACCAAGGTTCAGGATAGTATCCATCATACCCGGCATGGAAGCTCTTGCACCGGAACGAACGGAAACGAGAAGCGGATTCTCTTTATCTCCGAATTTCTTTCCTGTGATCTCTTCCAGTTTTGTCATAGCTTCCATGATCTGACTCATGATTTCGTCATTGATCTGTCTGCCGTCCTCATAATACTGGGTACAAGCCTCTGTTGTTACAGTGAATCCCTGAGGTACCGGGAGTCCAAGGCCTGTCATTTCAGCAAGGTTCGCACCTTTACCACCCAGAAGGTTTCTCATTGTAGCGTTACCTTCTGTAAACATATACACCCATTTCGTAGCCATGTTTCAATGTCCTCCTAATAATATATTTGTAATATTTGACACGAAAAACACGACTTTGCGTTTCTCTTATGTAAAGTCGTACTTCTGTGCCCGGAATATTACGTTCTTTTGCAGTTTCCCGCTGGTAATATTGTAAATGTTTTAACATAGTTCGTCAAGAAATTTATCGTATTTTCTGCAACAATTCTGTCATGCCTCGTATGGCAATTATGTCACAGTTTATGCGACAATCCGGTCATGTCTTATGGCCGGATTGTCACTCTCGTTTTATTTCTGTCCGATTTTTTCAATAAATGCTTTATAGCCTTTCACAGCTTCGTATACATCTGCCTTACTGGAGATCTCATACATTGCATGCATACAGAGAACTGCAACACCGCTGTCGATCACTTCCATGCCGTACTGTGCCATGATGTATGCGATCGTTCCGCCGCCGCCGACATCTACTTTACCAAGTTCTGCGAACTGGTATCCGACTTCTGCCTCGTCCATGACGTTGCGGATTTCAGCCAGATATTCTGCGTTGGCATCATTGGAACCGTTCTTTCCGCGGCTTCCTGTAAACTTGTTGAATACAAGTCCTTTTCCGAAGAATGCAGAACTTCTCTTTTCAAATGCAGCAGCAAACATCGGATCATAAGCAGCGCTTACATCTGAGGAAAGCATCTTGGAGTTCTGAATGGCGCGTCTTACTTTTAATTCGGACTCTTCGCCTGTCAGTGCAATGAGCTCTGCTATCGTATTTTCAAAGAATCTGGAATGCATGCCGGTTGCTCCGACGCTTCCGATTTCTTCTTTATCTACCAGGATGCAGCATGCGGTACGGCTGATCTGCGGGTTGTCCAGCATTGCAAACAGAGATGTGAATGCGCAGACTCTGTCGTCCTGTCCGTAGGATAAGATCATGCTTCTGTCAATACCGCAGTCTCTTGCTTTTCCTGCCGGAACGATTTCAAGCTCTGCAGATACGAAATCTTCTTCTCCGATTCCGTATGTTTCTTCCATAAGACGAAGAACGCCTGCTTTTACTGCTTCTTTTTCGTCTTCTTTGAGTCCCTCTGCTTCTGTGAGCGGACGGCTTCCGATCAGAAGATCCAGATTGTCGCCTTCAATCACTTCAGATGCTTTCTGTGACATCTGTTTTCCAGCCAGATGTACAAGCAGGTCTGTGATTACAAATACCGGATCATTTTCATTTTCTCCGATATTAACACGGACTTTGGTTCCGTCTTTCTTTACGATCACTCCGTGAAGAGAGAGCGGGGAAGCAAGCCACTGATATTTCTTGATGCCTCCATAGTAATGAGTATCGAGATATGCCATCTCATCCGTCTCATAGAGCGGATTCTGTTTGATATCGATTCGTGGAGAATCAATGTGAGCTCCAAGAATATTCATTCCGTTTTCCAGCGGTTCTTTACCGATCTGGAAAAGAAGAATCATCTTGCCCATGAAAGATGCGTAAACCTTGTCGCCTTCCTTTAATGGTTCTCCTGCCTCTTTGTAAGAGCACAGGCAGCGGTATCCTGCTTCTTTTGCCAGGCGCTCTGCGACCTCTACGCATTCTCTTTCTGTCTTTCCTTCATCCAGGCAGCGTTTATAACGTGCGCTGATGTCTTCCATCTCTTTTAATTCTGCCTGTGTGTAGGTCTTCCATACATTTCTTCTGTCCACTGTTTTGTTCCTCCTTCTGACATGAGATATTTTCAGGCTCAAATGCCCTCAAGTACTCTTATTATACATCACTTTTGCCAAAAGTCACAGTACTTCTTTCATTTTCTTTACATATTCTTTTATATACGGCACACACTGCTCTTTGTACTGCCCGCAGAGCTTCACAATAGCCGAACCTACGATCACGCCGTCCGAAACTTCCGCCATCTTTCCTGCCTGTTCTTCTGTTGATATTCCGAATCCGACCGCACACGGGATATCTTGTTCTTCTTTCACCAGCTGCACCATTTTTCCCACATCTGTTGTGATCTCTGAACGTACACCCGTTACCCCGAGCGAAGAGACGCAGTAGACAAAACCGGCTGCCTCTTTTGCAATCATCCGGATCCGGTCTCTGGATGTCGGTGCGATCAGCGAAATAAAGTCCAGCCCATACTTCCTGCACACGCTGTCAAACTCTTCCTTCTCTTCAAACGGAACATCCGAAAGAATCAGACCGTCCATGCCGATTTCCGATGCAGTCCGTATAAAACGTTCCGTCCCGTAGGAGAATACCACATTGGCATAAGTCATAAAGGCCATAGGAATACTGGTGTTTCTTCGGATCCGCCGGACCATCTCAAAGACCGCATCCGTCGTAATTCCTCCGGAGAGAGCACGTAAATTCGCATCCTGAATCACCGGTCCTTCCGCCGTTGGATCGGAAAACGGAATTCCAAGTTCAATCAGGTCTGCTCCCGCCTCCTCCATGGCATAGACGATCTTCTCTGTCAGCTCGACGGACGGATCACCGCAGGTGATAAATGGAATAAATGCTTTTCCATGTGTAAATGCTTCTCTGATCCTACTCATAAATATCCTCCCCTCTGTATCTGGCGATGGCCGCGCAGTCCTTGTCGCCTCTTCCTGACAGATTGACGACGATACACTGGTCCGGTCTCATCTCTTTTGCAAGTTTCATGGCATAGGCTACGGCATGGGCGCTTTCGATGGCCGGAATAATTCCTTCCGTCCTGGACAGATATTCAAAGGCGTCCACTGCCTCGTCATCTGTCACCGCCACATATTCGGCCCGTTTCTTATCATAAAGATCCGCGTGTTCCGGACCGATTCCCGGATAGTCCAGTCCGGCTGAGATGGAGTATACCGGAGCAATCTGTCCGTACTCATCCTGGCAGAAATAGGATTTCATTCCGTGGAAGATACCGGGCTTTCCTGTAGCAATGGTTGCTGCCGTCTCTTTCGTATGGATGCCGCGGCCTGCCGCTTCACATCCGATAAGCCGGACGTCTTTCTCTTCGATAAAATGGTAAAACGCTCCGATCGCATTGGAGCCGCCGCCGACACAGGCCAGCACCGCGTCCGGAAGTTTTCCTTCCGCCTCCAGGATCTGCTCTTTGATTTCTTTGGAAATCACTGCCTGGAAATCCCGTACGATGGTTGGGAACGGGTGGGGCCCCATGACAGATCCAAGGACGTAGTGGGTATCATCGATCCGGTTCGTCCACTCCCTCATGGTTTCGGACACCGCATCTTTTAAAGTTGCCGTTCCGGTAGTGACCGGATGTACCCTGGCTCCGAGAAGGCGCATCTTATACACGTTCAGTGCCTGACGTTTTGTGTCCTCCTCTCCCATGAACACTTCACACTCCATCCCCATCAGAGCGGCTGCAGTTGCGGTTGCAACTCCGTGCTGCCCTGCTCCGGTCTCCGCAATCACACGGGTCTTTCCCATCTTTTTTGCAAGCAGAACCTGACCAAGAACATTGTTGATTTTATGAGCGCCGGTGTGATTTAAGTCTTCCCTTTTCAGATAAATTTTAGCCCCGCCCAGATCCTTCGTCATATGCTCCGCATAGTAGAGTCTGGATGGTCTCCCTGCATAATCATTTAATAGTGTTGTAAGTTCCTTCTGAAATTCCGGATCGTTCTTATAATGATTGTAGGCCTCTTCCAGTTCAATGACCGCATTCATCAACGTTTCCGGTATATACTGCCCTCCATGGGCGCCGAATCTTCCCTTTGACATCTGATTCCTTCCTTTCTTTCTCTTATCTGATATCTCAAGTCAGCGACCGCAGCATGTGTACTGCGTCCGCGATCTTTTTTTCGTCTTTCACTCCGTCTGTCTCAACGCTGCTGCTCAAGTCGACGGCAAACGGATGAAACCTTTCCACGGCTTCTTTCATATTATGAATGCCGATTCCTCCGGCAAGAAAGTACGGCTGTTTTGCTTCCTCCAGGCATGACCAGTCGAAACTTCTTCCTGTTCCGCCGGTTCCGCAGTCAAACAGCAGATAGTCTGCCGGAAATCCCGCTGCTCTTTCTACATCTTCTCTGCTCTTTACGGAAACAGCTTTGATCACCGGCACGCCGGCTGTCTCCCGAATCGTCCGGACCATCTCTTCTCCTTCCTGTCCGTGGAGCTGAATCATTTTAAGCCCGCTTTCCCTCACAATGCGTAGAATCGTATTTGTATCCTCATTGACAAAGACTCCTACAGGCACAATCCCCGGATCCAGCTCTTCCAAAAGCCCTTTCAGTCCTTCCGGATCCATATTTCTCCGGCTTTGCGGCACGTTTAGAATAAATCCACAGTAGTCCGGCCTTGCCGCGTTCACATATACAATGTCTTCTTTTCGCCTCAATCCGCAGATTTTGATTTTCGTTTTCATTGGTCCATTCCCCCAAGACAGGTAAGCGCTTTCCTTTTGTCCGGTTCCCGCATCAGTGTTTCGCCGATCAGCACCGCGTCCGTTCCGTTTTCTTTTAAAAGCCGTATGTCCTCCGGAGTGCGGATGCCGCTCTCTGATACAAAGATGATTTCCGGCGGCACCAGTCTGCGCAGACTGGCGCTTGTCTGAAGATCTACCTGAAACGTATGAAGATCCCGGTTGTTGACACCGATGATCTTTGCCCGGCACCGCTTTGCCATCTCTATCTCTTCCTCAGAATGTGTTTCCACCAAAGCGGAAAGTCCAAGATGCTCTGCAAGTTCCAGATCAGACCGTAATTCCTCTTCCGTCAAAATCGCACAGATAAGAAGCACTGCATCGGCTCCCATGGCTTTTGCCTCGTAGATCATGTACGGATCCACAGTAAAATCTTTCCTCAAAACAGGGATCTGTACTTCCCTGGCAATTGCTTCCAGATAAGCATCGCTCCCCTGAAAATAGAATGGTTCGGTCAGACAGGAGATGGCTGCCGCTCCAGCCTTTTCATAGTCTTTTGCAATGTCCAGATATGGAAATGTTTCCGCAATCACCCCTTTGGACGGGGAAGCTTTCTTCACCTCGCAGATGAACGAAAGTCCTTCCCTGGAAAGGCTCTTCTGAAAAAGAAACGGTTCTTTTTGCTCCTTCCGGCTTTCGATTCTCTCCAGAAGCCGGCCTGTCGGAATCTCCCTCTTTTTCTTTGCAATCCGCTCCCTTGTCTTTTCAGCGATTTCATCCAGTATGGTTTTCATACCCGTTCCTCCTGTACTTCCGGTTTCCAGCCGTTCGATTCCCGAATGAATTCTTCCAGTTTCTTTCTGGCTGCCCCGCTGTCGATGATTCCTTCCGCCATCCGTACGCCGGCCTCCAGATTCGGTGCCTTTCCGGCCAGATAAAGGGCAGCTCCGGAGTTCAGTGCCACAGCATCCCGTTTTGGTCCTTTCTTTCCATTTAAAATCTCCAGTGTGATCTGTGCATTTTCCTCTGGTGTTCCTCCCGTCAGTTCCTCTTTTTCGCATCGGATAAATCCGAAATCTTCCGGAGTAATCTCGTAAGTATGATAGGTTCCGCCTTTGATCTCACAGACCTTTGTCGGCGCACTCATGGAAATCTCATCCAGCCGGTCCATCCCATAAACCACCATCCCGCGCTTTCTTCCGGCGAGGCCGTGATCCGGACTCCCAGCGCTTCCAGAACATCGGCCGCCCCGCTTTTGCTGGATGCCG
>HHCFR02800__coassemble_3832_pt1 | contig 8539 bp, 9 predicted proteins | sample HHCFR02800__metabat2_high_PE_035 | metagenome-assembled genome bin HHCFR02800
TTTCTTGATGATTTAAAACGGTTCGATTCCAGTCACTACTGTTTGTTGATGGTAAGAAACAGAAAGAGGGATATTTGATCCGAAAGGATAGACACTTCTTTTTCTGTCAAATGCTGTTTTACGGATATGCAAGCTCTCCTTTCTGACCAAATAGGTCGCTTGCTTTTTGAGGGGATTCCCAAATAGCCCTTACAAAGCCCGTAAATACGTTGTTCGTTGACCGTAGACTCTGCAGGTTCAAATCCTGTCACTCCGATATTTGAGAAATATGCTACAATACCTTATTTAGAGGTGTTGTAGCATTTTTATATAGTCGTTTTGTAAATTCAAAGAAAGAATTGTTTAAATTTTAAGATGCAGGTATAATAATTATATAGGTTTTCGGTCATACAAACTTGAGTGTTCATTTCAGAAAGGGGATCAGATCATATGTGTACGCAAAACGATCTCGAAAAACTTTTGAAGAAAATGGTTATAATTTATCGTGATATCTACAATCAGGATTTATGTGATATCTATTTATACGGCTCATATGCGCGAGGAGACTATAATGCGGAGTCGGATATTGACATTGTGGCAATTGTAAAAGGAGAAAGACAGGAGATTCAAGACCAGTTAAAGAAGATTTGGGATATAGTCTCAGATTTGGAATTAGATTATGAAGTTATTATTTCTCCAACAGTAATTCCTTATAGTGAATTTGAGGCTTATAAAGATATACTGCCTTATTACCGCAATATAGCTCAGGAAGGAGTGAAACTTAGTGCCTGATTATCAAAAAGAACTCGTAGAGTATCGTTTGCAGACTGCTAAAGAAAAACTTCACTCTGCTCAGGTCCTTCTTGAAGCTGGGGAATATAAAGATTCCATTGGAAGATCATATTATGCAATGTTTTCCGCTATCAGAGCCATATTAGCATTAGATAAAGTGGATTTTTCAAAGCACGCAGGAGTAATAGCCTATTTTCAGAAGGAATATGTCAAAACAGGAAAGTTTGATAAAGAGTATTCCAAATATATAAGCAGTGCTTTTCAGATTCGTAATAACTGTGACTATGCTGATTTCTTTTTGGTTTCCAGAAGTGATGCAGAAGAGCAGTATAAAAAAGCAGAAAAATTTTTGGATGCGGTAAAGCAATATCTTGAAGGAATTTAAATATGTTACAAAGATGAATTACAAAAAATAAACTACAGCAAGCATTCTCAGGGGAAGCTGGTCAAAATCAAATGACCGGCTTCCCTGTTTTTATGGTATACTGAAAACTATGAGAGAACATATCTGAAGAAATGGGTGAAACGATGAGAGAAAAGAAGGATATATCCTACACGATTCGCAGATCTGCGGATTTCCCGGTTATTATGATCGGGGAAGGAATTCTGGTGGGAGCCGTTGCCGGAGGCATTGTGCTTTTGTACCGGATCTGCCTGAACTATGCGGGGACATGGATGCGTCAGATTTTGGAGATGTGCAAAGGAGATCCGCTCCGGTCGGCGCTCTGGATCGGAGCGCTTCTTCTGATGGCGGTTGTGACCGGGCTTCTGGTCCGGTGGGAGCCGATGATTTCGGGCAGCGGTATCCCGCAGTTAAAAGGTGAGATGGAAGGAAAGCTGGAACAGCGGTGGTACCGGATTCTTCCGGCGAAATTTCTGGGCGGCTTTCTGGGAATGTTCGGCGGGCTTGCCCTTGGTCGGGAAGGCCCGTCCATTCAGCTTGGAGCTATGGCGGGGAAAGGGATTTCCCGTGTGTTAAAACGCGGAAAGACGGAAGAAAAATTTCTTTTGACCTGCGGCGCCAGTGCGGGAATGGCGGCGGCGTTTCAGGCTCCTCTTGCAGGCGTCATGTTTACCATGGAAGAGATTCATAAAAACTTCACGGCGCCGGTGTTTATTTCTGCCATGACCTCGGCGGTTGTTGCCGACTATATGACATCTCATGTTCTGGGGATGGATCCGGTGTTTCAGTTTGACATTGCAGGGAATCTGCCGCAGAAATACTATGGACTGCTCATCATCATGGGGCTGGTTTTAGGCGTCTTCGGTGTGTTTTATAACTGGTTTACTTTGAAAGTCCAGAGCCTCTATAAGAAGGCTGCGTTTCTGGGACCGGTCGGGAAAGCGGTGTTCCCGTTCCTGGCTGCCGGGATTCTCGGATTTACGGTACCGGAGATTCTGGGAAACGGACACAGCCTGATCGATACGATGACGCATGAGAGAATGGTGCTGCAGACGTTGATTGTGCTGTTCGTTTTAAGGTTTTTATTTTCAGCAGTCAGTTTCGGCTCCGGGGTCCCGGGCGGGATCTTTTTCCCGATGCTGGTGCTCGGCGCGTTTGCAGGATGCGTTTTCGGGACAGTATGCAATGAAATGTTCGGCGTTCCGGCAGAATATATCAACAATTTCATTCTGCTTGCAATGGCGGGATTTTTTACGGCGGTGGTACGCGCCCCGATGACCGGAATTATTCTGATTTTTGAGCTGACAGGATCGTTGAGCCAGATGCTTTCCCTGTCTGTTGTCACGGTCATTGCATACATAACGGCCATGATGTTAAAGTCAGAGCCGATTTATGAAAGTCTTCTTGCAGGACTTCTGAAAGGGCAAAACGGGCAGATGCCGGAAGAAGGAGGAGAAAAGGTACTGGATTATTATGCGGTGGCAGAAGGTTCTCCTGTTGCCGGATGCATGGTAAAAGAGGTCAGCTGGCCAAAAGCGTGCCTGCTTGTATCGATCCGGCGGGGTGAGAAAGAACTGATCCCGAAAGGAAAAACAAAGATTCAGACCGGGGATGTTATTATCACAATGACCGACGAAGCGCACAACGGCGAAGTGTGTGACCAGATGAAGCAGTTGTGCAGAAACGAGTAAAAGAGGCGATGAAATTTGGATACAAAAAATGATTTCAGTAAAGGAAGCGTGGCAAAGAACATATGGAGTCTGGCAGTTCCGATGACGGTGGCCCAGCTTGTCAACGTGCTTTACAGTGTGGTAGACAGGATTTATATCGGACATCTTCCGGACGCGTCGACAGAGGCGCTGACCGGGATCGGGCTTGCGCTTCCGGTTATTACGATGATTACAGCATTTTCCAATCTGTTCGGCATGGGAGGTGCTCCGCTTTGTTCGATTGCAAGAGGAGCGGGAGACGTAAAACGGGCTGAGAAAATTATGGGGAATTCCTTTACGCTGCTTTTGATGACAGGCGTGATCCTGATGGCGTTCTGCTATCTCACCATGAGACCGATGCTTTACCTTTTCGGTGCCAGCGACCAGACCTATCCGTATGCACAGGCGTATCTTTCCGTTTATCTGACAGGGACACTGTTTGTGATGATCAGTCTTGGTATGAACAACTTTATCAACGCCCAGGGCTTTGGAAAGATGGGAATGCTCACTGTTTTGATCGGTGCAGTCCTGAATATCGTGCTGGATCCGGTTTTTATTTTCGGATTTCATATGGGCGTATACGGAGCGGCGGCGGCGACCGTAATTTCCCAGGGAGTGTCGGCAGCCTACGTGTTCTGGTTTCTGAGAGGGAATCATGTTCTTTTCCGGCTGAATAAAAAAGATATGAGACTGGAGGGGAAACTGATCCGGGAAATTACAGGACTTGGACTTTCCGGGTTTGTCATGTCGGTGACGAACGGTTCGGTACAGATCGTCTGCAATGCTATGCTCTCCCGGTATGGAGGGGATCTGTACGTCGGAGTCATGACGGTAATCAATTCTGTCCGGGAAATTATTACCATGCCGGTGAACGGCCTGACCAACGGCGCACAGCCGGTGATCGGATTCAACTATGGAGCGGGGGAATACGAAAGAGTAAAGAAAGCCATCCGTTTTATGGGTACGAGCTATATCGTATTTACCTGCGCGGTCTGGGCGGTTCTGTTTGCCGTACCGCAGTTTTTTATTCATCTGTTCAACAGTGAACCGGAGCTGCTTGAAGCAGGAGTGGGCGCGTTTCGGATATATTTTTTCGGAATCTTTCTGATGGCGCTTCAGTTTACCGGCCAGTCTACCTTTGTGGCGCTTGGAAAATCGAAGCAGGCGGTGTTCTTTTCCCTGCTCAGAAAGGCGATTATTGTCATTCCGCTTACCATCTGCCTCCCGATGATCGGAGGGCTTGGTGTAAACGGTGTATTCCTTGCAGAGCCGGTTTCCAATCTGATCGGAGGTGTGGCATGTTTCGCCACCATGTATGTGACTGTCTACAGAAAACTGGGAAAAAGAGGAGAATGATCTGTTTCTGGTTGCAAAACAGCAGGAACTCTAGTAAACTGATAATAAATTGAAACAGTTTAAAAAATCAGAAAAAGAGGAGAAAGTTTTGAAAAAGAACCATCTCCGTCTTTCCGGATCCGGAAAGACATCTGACGTAAGGAGGTGTGACATGTGGACGCTCTGACACCGGAAACAATGAGGATTATTTGGCTTTTGCTTGTTGTGATTCTTCTGGTGATCGAACTGATTACCGTGGGACTGACGACAATCTGGTTTGCGGCGGGATCGGCGGCGGCATTTCTCCTGTCTTTGACAGGTGCCGGGATCGGATGGCAGACCGGCATATTTCTGGCCGTTTCCATCGTCCTGCTGATTTTTACAAGGCCGTGGGCCCTCAGGTATGTCAACAGAAACCGGGAAAAGACCAACTACGAAAGTCTGATTGGGAAAACAGTCAAAGTGACACAGCGTATCAGCAACACAGACCAGACGGGGGCAGCGGTCTATGACGGACAGGAGTGGACCGCAAGAAGCGTGGAAGATGACGGGACAATTGAAGCTGGAAAGTATGCGGTTGTCGAGAAGATCGAGGGCGTGAAGCTGATTGTGAGGGAAAAGGAGGAAAAGTAATATGATGAATGCATCCACGATTATGAGTATTCTTGGGATTATTTTACTGATTCTGATTGTGCTGATTCTGATCTCCTGCATTAAGATCGTACATCAGGCACAGGCACTTGTGGTCGAGCGTCTCGGCGCATATCAGGCGACCTGGGGCGTTGGAATCCATTTTAAGATTCCGATCATTGAGCGTGTGGCAAGACGGATTGATTTAAAAGAACAGGTGGTTGATTTTGAGCCGCAGGCGGTAATCACGAAAGATAACGTTACCATGCAGATTGATACGGTTGTCTTTTATCAGATCACGGATCCGAAGCTGTTCTGCTACGGAGTGGCAAATCCGATCATGGCGATTGAAAATCTGACTGCTACGACGCTTCGAAATATCATCGGAGATCTGGAGCTGGACCAGACACTGACATCCAGAGAGACAATCAACACGAAAATGCGCTCAGAACTTGATCTCGCTACAGACCCGTGGGGGATCAAGGTGAACCGTGTGGAACTGAAAAATATCATTCCTCCGGCAGCGATCCGGGATGCGATGGAAAAGCAGATGAAAGCGGAACGTGAAAGAAGAGAGGCCATCCTTCGTGCAGAGGGTGAGAAGAAATCTACGATTCTTGTGGCAGAAGGAAATAAGGAGTCCGCAATCTTAAACGCGGAGGCGGATAAGCAGGCGGCTATCCTTCATGCAGAGGCAGAAAAAGAGAAGATGATCAAAGAGGCAGAAGGTGAAGCGGAAGCGATCCTGAAAGTCCAGAAGGCTAACGCAGACGGTCTCCGTTTCCTGAAGGAAGCCGGCGTCGATGAGGCAGTCCTGACATTAAAGAGTCTGGAAGCATTTGAAAAGGCGGCGGACGGCAGAGCGACGAAGATCATCATTCCGTCCGAAATCCAGGGAGTGGCAGGTCTGGTGAAATCCCTTGTAGAAGTCGGAGAGACAGAGAAAACAGGCGAAGAGTAACAGAGAAGCCGGCACTGGCAGAGTAGAATAGAAAGTAGAAATGAAACAGAGGTCCGGAAAAACTCCGGGCCTCTGATTTGCTTTCTGAAGTTATTTTACTGTGATTAATTCATAGGATCTGGTGCCGAGGCCGATTTTCTCAGCGTGGGAGAGACAATCCTCCCATCCGGCTTCCGGGGTTGTGTTGACGAAATGATCGTGGTGGTCACAGAAGCCATCCTCATGCATACGGTCATCAAGAAGGCTTCCAGGAAGCGGATTCTGTGCATTGCATGCGTCCACGCAGGCCTGATCCAACGCAACCGGGTCGAAGCTTGCGAACATTCCGATATCCGGAAGGATCGGCACATCGTTTTCACCGTGGCAGTCGCAGTACGGGGAAATGTCGATCACCAGATTGATATGGAAATTCGGGCGTCCATCCAGAACTGCCTTGGAATACTCGGCGATTTTCATATCAAGTTCCTTCACCGCGGAAGAATTCTCGTTGTAGATGGCATCAAAATTGCAGGATCCGAGGCAACGGCCGCATCCGACACATCTGCTGTGGTCAATGGAGGCACGACGGTTTTCATCAAAAGAAATCGCTCCGTGGGCACAGTTCTTTGCACAGGTCCGGCAGCCTACACAGCGTTCCTGATCGACAGAAGGTTTCCCGCTGTTGTGCATCTCCATCTTTCCGGCACGGGAACCGCATCCCATTCCGATATTTTTGAGGGCACCGCCAAATCCGGTTGCCTCATGTCCCTTGAAATGATTCAGAGAAATGAAGACGTCCGCATCCATAATGGCAGTTCCGATCTTCGCATCTTTCACAAGCTCACCGCCCTCCACAGGTACATAGGTCTCGTCCGTACCTTTCAGTCCGTCGGCGATGATGACCTGACATCCGGTAGAAAACGGGGTAAATCCATTTTCGTAGGCACTTTCGATATGCTCCAGAGCATCTTTTCTGCGTCCTACGTATAAGGTGTTGCAGTCTGTCAGAAATGGACGTCCGCCAAGCTCCTTTACGACATCAGCAACAGCTTTTGCCCAGTTCGGACGAAGGTAGGAAAGATTGCCCGGCTCGCCAAAGTGGATCTTGATGGCTGTCATTTTCTTCTCAAAATCAATCTCCCCGATGCCGGCTTTTCTGATCAGTTTTTTCAGCTTGCCCGGAAGATTTGTTCCAGGAAGAGCCCGGAGATCTGAAAAATATACTTTTGCTTTTTCCATGTTTTTGTATCCCTCCAAAATATAGTTTCCTCTCAAATTAAATTTCCATTTCCAGAATATAATCATCCATCACAAAACCGTTTCCGATGTCGGTTACCTCAGAGCGGACATCGTGAAAACCAAGATGATGATAAACGTCCAGTGTATGGCTGTTGTACTTGTTGCAGGTCAGCCAGATCTTTTTAAACCCTTTCTCACGGCAGTAGTTCTTTAAGAAATCCACAGCCTGTGTGGCAAGATGCTGTCCCCGGAAATCCTTGTGAAGATAAAGCTTGCTCAGAAACAGAGCATCTTTCTCCGGATGAATCCCCGCATAGCCTGCAAACGCATCATCACAGAAGATCCGATAATATTCATATCCGTCTTTCACCTGGTCTTTCAGGGCCGGATAAGACTGGAACCTGCCGACCATGTAGTTGACCTGCTCCAGGCCGATGATTGGGACAAAATGCTCGTGCCAGATTTCATTTGCAAGCGCCGCGATCTTGTCCAGAGCGACATCGGTCACAGCCTGTTCCATTCTGAATGTTCCCATAAAAATTCCTCCTTCGGACTGTTTTTTCAATCCCTTATCTGTTATTATAAAGATAGTAAGAATTTGATGCAAGATAAAATTAGAGGTGACAGACAGCACATGACAAGCTTTGTAACATTGAAAGATGTACGCAAAATTTATAAAATGGGAGAAGTGGAAATCCGCGCCGTGGACGGGATCGATTTCGAGATTGAAAAGGGCGAGTTTGCCGTAATTGTAGGGCCGAGCGGCGCCGGAAAGACGACTGTTCTCAACATTCTGGGCGGGATGGATACGGCCACCAGCGGGGAAGTGTGGATTGACGGGACGGACATCACGAAATTTAAAGCCCGGCGGCTGACCGGCTACCGGAGGGATGATATCGGATTTGTATTTCAGTTTTACAACCTCATTCAGAACCTGACCGCACTGGAAAATGTAGAACTTGCGCTTCAGATCTGCAAGGATCCGCTGGACGCTGCGGAAGTGCTGCGGGAAGTCGGACTGGGCGACCGCATGAAGAATTTCCCGGCGCAGCTTTCAGGGGGTGAGCAGCAGCGAGTCTCCATTGCAAGAGCGCTGGCGAAGAATCCGAAGATTCTGCTCTGCGATGAGCCGACGGGAGCGCTTGACTATAATACAGGGAAAGCAATTTTAAAACTTTTGCAGGATACCTGCCGGGAGAAGGGTGTGACTGTGATCCTGATTACGCACAACTCGGCCATTGCGCCGATGGCGGACAGGGTCATTCATATTAAAAATGGAAAAGTATCAAAGATGATCAGGAACGAACATCCGGTTCCTGTGGAGACGATTGAGTGGTAGACTTGAATTTACGATCAAAATGGCAGGTGAATGAATGGAAAATATCGGAATAGAAACGGAACAAATAGAATATAAGAAAACAACTGGAGAGCTAAAGGAAGCAATTTCATCTATTGTTGCTATCTTAAATAAACATGGTTCTGGAGAACTGTATTTTGGCGTCAGAAATAATG
>HHCFR02800__coassemble_4172_pt1 | contig 7964 bp, 8 predicted proteins | sample HHCFR02800__metabat2_high_PE_035 | metagenome-assembled genome bin HHCFR02800
TGTTCTTTCCCCAGGGTCTTTAACGCCTGGATCACCAGGATCGTCATAGGCGACAAGCCCGTAACCTCCTTGTTAGTCCGGTGCTTAAATTCAATCTTTGTTTTATCCCATTCATAGGTTTTATACGGTCCGTCACTAATATAGGACCATACTGCCGTCACCTGGGTAGAAAGCCCAAGCATATTTAATGCGGTATCTCCACAGGGAGCGATAGTCCAATGATAGCATCTTGCCAGTGCTTTAGCAACCTCATCCGGATCCGCCGCCACATATTCCCCAAGGAGCTTGCTGAATTTCGGCTTTTCAAAGATGCCTTTCAAAATACGCCGGAGCACCCCCGCCTGCACAAGCCGGTTCAGATTTCTGCGTATAGTCCCGCTGTCCGCCACATCCGCGAAATCAGAAACAATAAAAATCGTGCCGTCAGGAGCCGCACTAATGCGGTTTTGGATCTCTTTCGCATAACCGTTTGCCATACGTATCGCCTCCTTTTGTCCCGTTTATTATATATTATTCGGGACAATAAAGCAATGGACCTGTCCCTTTTTCCAAAGAGTTCCCTCAAAAAGTCCCCTTTATACATCATAGCAAAACAAAATTGCCATTGTATCTACTGCTTTTTATTTTAATTTTTTTAACACCTCACCAATATCCCCATCCACGCAGACCGACCGCTCCGCAATCGGTTCCGGTGCCGCAGCCTCCCCGTAGTTTACGCAGGCATAAACTGCATTCAGGTTTTGATTTGTTTTCTGCCAGAATGGGTACTTGATGATTCCCGGAGTATTAAATCCGACTCCAAGCTCCAGAAACAGGATCTTTCCATTCTGGTGTCTACGAAGGAAATCCGCATACCGTTCTGCTGCCCGGTGCCATCCTTCATCTTCCACAAAAGTATCGTCTGCGCGCAGATTCATTGCCATCGGTTTCCCGCATTTCGGACAGTAAGGGACAAGTTCCGACGGGATCTGCCGTTTTGGCACTGTTCCATCCGTCAGAATCAGTTCTCCATTCTCCGCAATCTCAAATCCCTGTGCCTGTACCATTTGCCGAACCATTTCTTCATTTTCATAATTTTTCGGATGGCACGGCTTACTGCACTGGAACAGCCCATAATCCCCCTGGGTGTAGAAAAGGCGGTGTTTCTCAAATCCTGCCTTCTGAAAACAGTGATCTACGTTGGTAGTCAGGACAAAATAGTCTTTGTCTTTCACCAGATCGAGCAGTTCGTCATAGACCGGTTTCGGTGCATCCATATAGCGGTTGATCCAGATATAGCGGCTCCAGTATGCCCAGTGTTCCTCCAGCGTATCATATGGGTAAAATCCGCCGGAATACATATCATGAAATCCATAGCGTTTCTCAAAATCAGAAAAATAGTTCCTGAACCGTTCTCCGGTGTAGACAAATCCCGCGGAAGTGGAGAGGCCGGAGCCCGCGCCGATAAGCACACTCTCCGCCTCATTCAACGCTTTTTTCAGTTTCTCTATATTCATTTCCCCGGACTCTCCCGGTTTTTTCGACCACAATCTTGATAACATCTTTCTCACCTCATACTCGTTCTATTGCCGATACCGGACAGTGCTCAGAACAGTTTCCACAGTGCAGACAGTGTTCCGGACTGATGTGATACGGTGTTCCTGCAGCTCCCGGTGTAACACACCTCTGCGGGCAGACCGAAACGCAGGCGCCGCATCCGATGCACGAATCTGTAATCCGGTATCCCTTTTCTTTCTCCCTGCCATTTCCAATGACATAGGTTTCCCGGAAAATCGGATGTACACCCAGATGGAAATATTCGATCTGATCGTCCCGGATTTCAAACACAATTCCAATTTCTCTTGTATTTCCCGGATAGACGTTTTCCAGATACGGCTGCTCCCGGAAAATCGTATCGATCCACTTTTGCTGTTCCTCCTGAGAAACCGGCTTTGCCTGTGCCGACAGCCGGATCATTTCTTTATATCGTGTATAGCCCAGGATCTGCACCCTTCCGTCTTCCAGAAGCTCCCTGCAAAAATCTTTCCCTCTGGCGGTAAAGAAATACAGAGCATCCGGCTCATAATGGACGGCGCTGATATTTCTCACCTGCGGATTCCCCTGTGCGTCCACGGTAGCAAATGCCAGCACACCGACATATTCCAGTTTCTTTAAGCACGTCTTTGCATCCATATCTCTTCTCCTTTTCTTTCTGATATTGTCACCACAATTTTTCCATTGACTTTCCCTTGTTCCATTGCCATGCACGCCTCCCGGATTTCAGAAAACGGATAGATGTTTCCAATGCAGGGACGGATCCGGTGAATATCAAAGAGGTCCAGGATTTCCTGCATGCCTGTCTGATCCGGCTGGTTACTGTAAAAGCCTGTCAGATATACTCCGTTTGGAATTCCCTTGATCGGATCAAATCCATTCCATACGCCGGTTCCGCCCAGAATCCCGGTATCACAGACAATGCCGCCTTTTTGTACACAGCGCAGTGTATCCGGAAGGGTTTTCGGTCCGACCAGTTCCAGTGCTTTGGATGCTTTCGGGATCGCATCGGAAAGTTTCCCGATATCCAGCACGGCAAGATCTGCATCCTGCAGCAGTTTTAGTTTTTCTTTCTTATGTGTCGTTGCGATCACCTGACATCCGATGGCTTTGGCGATCTGAATGGCCGCATAGCCAAGGGCACAGGTGGCGCCGCGTACCAGAAGTGTATCTTCCGGCTTCAGATTCAGCCCCTCAAAGAGGGAACCCCAGGCGGTAAAATATGTCTCCGGTACTGCCGCCAGTTCCTCCCACGGAAGATCCGAAGAAACTGCAAAGACATGATGCGAAGGCAGCATGGCATATTCCGCATAACTGCCGTCAAAACTTCTCCCCATGCCTCCCATCAGCGCCGCAACTTTCTGCCCGGTTTGGAACCGGCTGTCCGAAGGATCGACAATTTCTCCGACGCACTCTATCCCCGGAATCACCGGCTTTTTGATATAATCCGCACGAATTTCGCTCTGTCTTAAAATCTGCTCCGAATGATTCATCCCGAACGCATGAATCTTCACAAGCACCCAGCCTGGCCGGACTTCCGGCACCGGAACCTCTGTCAGACAGACCGCTTCCGCTCTGGCCGGTTCTCTTAGAACAACTGCTTTCATCTTTCCCGGTATCATGCCGATACCTCCTTCCAGCACTGCGGATCCGCCGCATAGAAGTTGCCGTCCTGTCCGCTTGCGACAGCCGGGCATCCGCGGCACCATGCCAGAAGCTCACACTTGGCACATTTTTCAAATTTCGTATAGTCCCGGTACTGCTCCATCTGGCAGATCCAGACGTCTGCAATCCGGTCTTTAAAAACATTTTCGACTTTGCTGTTCTGGACTCTGCGGCACGCATAAATATCTCCGGTCGGAAGAATCGTCAGGTGGCAGTTTCCACAGTTGCATCCGCCGTAAATCATGCCTTCTTCTGCTGCCTTCGGAATCTGAAATTCTCCTGTTTCATATTCATACAGTGTCCAGAGGTGGTCCTTCTTGTTAAAATATGTCTTGCAACCTGCCGCCTCGTATTCTTTGAATTTCCGGTCGCAGTCTTCCAGAAGTTTCCGATAACGCAACGGCTCAATTCCCACATCTTTCTCCTCGCTGGTCGGGCAGTATCTGGCAAATGCAAAGACATCCGCTCCATGAGCTGCAACCGTATCGATAATGTCCGGAATTTCATCGATATTTGTACCGGACACCGTCGTCATAATAACCGCGCGTATCCCCGCCTTTTTGATACAGTCAATCTTTTCCAGTGTAATATCAAAGCTTCCCGGTTTCCTGAACCAGTCGTGCGTTTCTCTCATTCCGTCCAGGGAAAGCTGATATTTCTCACAGCCATATTCCTTCATCTTCCGGCAGTTCTCATCATTTAAATGAAACGGATTTCCCAGAATGGTAAATGGAATCCCGTTCTCCTTCATCAGGCCCAACAGTTTCCAGAAATCCGGATGAAGAATCGGGTCTCCTCCGGTAATATAAAAATATGGCAGGCGGTGATACACCTTACAGAAATCCAGACAGTTATAAAAAGTTTCCTTCATCTGCTTCCATGTCATCTGGTCCAGTTTTTTGCAGTTATCCTCTGAAAAAATATAGCAGTGCTTACATCTCTGATCGCACTCATCTGTGATATGCCACTGAAAAGAAAAATACTGTTTCATTTCCTTGCTCCTTCCTCTTCCTATCATCCCGCTGTGATCTTTCTATGTCAATCGGCCTCTTGCCGAATTTCTTCTTCATTGGCTCCCCGGAGGCCCAGGCCTTCCGGGAAGTCCGCGTCCGTTTTCTTCTTTCAGCTTCCTATTTGTCAGCTGCTCCACATGCGGAACCACATGCAGACGGTGTCTCTTCCGGCTTGTCAGCTGCTCCACACGCAGAACCGCATGCAGACGGAGTCTCTGCCGGTTTGTCAGCTGCTCCGCACGCTGTGCCGCATGCTGCCGGTGTTTCCTCCGGTTTTCCTGCTGCCCCGCACGCCGTACCGCATGCAGATGCCGGCGCCTCTTCCATTTTCTTGCTCCATCCAAACAGATTCAAAAATGACATATTCTGTTCCTCCTTTTTTGTCGTCAAACGACTTCCCGTTTGCAGTTTTATTGTACTGCCGGGAACTTCCTGAAAAAAGTACGCACTAATCTATTACTTAGTTACCTTTTTATAACCCCTGGATTCAACTGGCATGTTACATTCAAATCTGATATAATATTTCCAGCAAAACTATTGAGATGAGGTGACGCCAGATGATGACAAAAGAAGAAATGCCGGTCTGTCCTGTGGCAACGACAGTACAGCTGATCGGAAGCAAATGGAAGCTGTTGATTCTGAGAAATCTTCGGATGCGGCCGTGGCGTTTTAATGAGCTGAGAAGAGACCTGGAAGGGGTCAGCCAGAAAGTGCTGACAGACAGTCTCCGGGCGATGGAGGATGACGGGATCATCACAAGAACGGTTTATCCGGAAGTGCCGCCGCGGGTGGAATATGCCCTTTCCCCTCTTGGTAAATCCATGGAGCCGATTCTTGATGCCATAGAACAATGGGGCACCGCATATCAGAAAATGATGAACGAATGATACGGGAGGTACATACATGATCAGAAGTTTTTTACCTGTTGGGCAGGGTGCCTTTTATACAGAACAGTTTGACTGCGGGGTCAATGTTGTCTATGACTGCGGTTCATCCACAAGCAGGTCCGCTATCGAAAAGCAGATTGCCTGCACGTTTGAGCCCAGGGAGAAGATTCAGGCAGTTTTTATTTCCCATTTACACGAAGATCACATCAACGGACTTCCATTTCTGTTATCCCATTGCTGTGTGGAACGTCTGTACCTTCCGTTCCTGACGGAGGAAGAAATCCTTCTGACCAGGCTCATTGCCCGGCTGGAAAATACAGAATCGGAATTTTTATCCAAACTTATCGTGGATCCTTATGGGGCAGTGCAGGATTACACCCTTCCTGTCGATACGCAGACTCCGGAAACCTTTTATGTGATGCCGCAGGATTCCAGCCGCAGACCGGGCGGCAATGTCGGATCTGTTCCTTCCGGCAAGGCACTGGATCTGACTGTGTCCGATACAGACTCCGACTGGGGTTATGTGCCGTACAACTTTCAGAATACCCGAAGAAGCAAAGCATTTTTCCGGGGCCTAAAGAAAAATGGATATGATAAAAAGACACTGCAGGCCTACCTTGAGACGTCCGATATCTTTTCCTACGACTGGGATGATATCAAGCGGATTTATCAGAAATACGCACCGGGAAGTCTCAATTCCAACTCCCTTGTCGTATACTCCGGTCCGCTTACACCGGATCACCGCCAGATCCGCCCGTACCGCTTTTTCATGCCGGATCTGACAGAACCACAATCCGGTCGCAGGACCGGCTATCCGGACGGCTGCCTGTATCTGGGGGACTACGACGCCGGAACAAAAGAAAACTGGGACGCACTCACCGGAGAACTCTCTGCCTACATGCCGTCTGTCGGCACCGTACAGGTTCCACATCACGGTTCCATGCACAATTATAACGAAGAACTTTCCTGCGGGCAGTTTGTCCTGATCATCAGCGCAGGATACCAGAATAAATACAAACACCCGCACACAAAAGTTTTAAAAGATATGCTGATGAAAAAAGTCATACATTTCTGGGTAACCGAACAGGCTGGAAGCATGGTACAGTTCCAGATTGAAGAAAAATAGAGGGATTTTAACCATTTTGGGGACGTGTTCCGATGCACCGGAACACGTCCCCAAAACGCAAAAAACGCCCGAAACCCGCATAAAATAAGGGAAAACTCAAATTGTCAGATTTTTTTCATCGGGGACAGGTTCCGAAACGCCGGAACACGTCCCCAATGAATATCATTCGAACAGGCTCATCTGGTGCCAGAGGTCATGTTGTTTTTTCCTGCCGGCTGTTTCTCGTTGGAGCAGGTCACCGGAGAGTGATTTCAGAAACGGGCTTTCTTCGCCTGCGGATGTGAGGATCAGTTCTTCTTTGGCTCTTGTCATTCCGACATAAAGGAGCCGTCGTTCTTCTTCGAAATCCGTCTCGTAATATTCGTTTTCCAGAGGAATTTTTCCCTGTTCTGCTCCATATAGAATCACTGCCGGAAATTCCAGGCCTTTGGAGCCGTGGAGGGTCATCAGTGTCACTGCTTCTGCGGTATACTGTTTCTCCCCGCAGCGTTTCAGATCGCTTTCCACTCCAAGTTCCAGCATTGTCAGAAGTTCTTCTATCGTTTCATAGCATACTGCCATCCGGGATAGTTTTTCCATGGCTTTGTTCGTCTCCATTCCCATCTCCCGGATCCATTCTTTTAGAAATTCTGCCGGGCTCTGTTCCTGGATTTTCTTTTTCCAGACTTGTGCCGTCTATTCAAACAGCAGACTGCCAAGCGGATTTCCTTCTCCGTCTGCAAACAGAAGGCTTCCTTCTTCTTTTGCCGCCGTCTGTTCCGGATCCAGAAGGTACCGGAAAAAGGCTGCGCTCCGGCGGAGGGTCTCGTCTTTTAAAAAGGATTCTCTTCCTGACACTACGTACGGAATCCCTTCTTTTCTCAGACAGGTTTCCAGAAGTTCTCCCTGCCGGTGTGTCCGGTACAGTACTGTAATCTCGTGGAAACTTCGGATTTTCCGTTCTTTCTCTTCGGACGTTCGCTGGGCCTCCAGCATTCCGATCCCGCCTGCCATGCGTCCAATCTCTTTTGCCACCGCGATGGCCTCAGCCATTTCTCCGCCGGTCTTTAACATCCGGACCGGAACGCCGTCTTTCTGGTTTGGATGAAGAATCCGCTCTTCCCCCGGATTTTCTGAAATCACGGCAAGGGAGCTCTTTAAAATCTGCGGCGTACTCCGGTAATTTTCCTCCAGCTGGACCATGCTAAGATTCGGAAATTCCCGATGCAGTCTTTCAAAACAGCGGGCATCCGACCCGCGGAATCCGTAAATCGCCTGATCCGGGTCTCCGATCACAAACAGGCTTTCTCCGCCCCGGTTCCACTCTTTCATCAGTTCATACTGCACCGGGCTGATATCCTGAAATTCATCGATCAGCAGATGTCCGAACGGCTTTCGCCATCCTTTCTCTTCCGGATACTCCTTTAATAGCCGGACCGTCTCCAGGAGCAGATCTTCAAAGCTAAAGAGTCCCCGGCCTTCCATTTCTTCCCCATAGGCCTCATAGGCTGCTGTCCTGCCCGATTCCTTTTGTCCCTTCTCTCCAGTCTCTTCCGGATGCAGAATCTGCATTTCCTTCCATTTGGCCGCCTGTTCCAGAAACTCCTTCGGCTCTTCGTCGATTCCAAATCGTGCCAGAATCTCTTCTGCCAGACGGATGCACCGGGTTTCATCCGCCAGAAGAACCCGGACTCCACGCTCCTTCAGGAAACGCAGACAGATGGCGTGGAATGTTCCCGTCTGAAGTCCGGCAAAACTGCT
>HHCFR02800__coassemble_4991_pt1 | contig 6872 bp, 5 predicted proteins | sample HHCFR02800__metabat2_high_PE_035 | metagenome-assembled genome bin HHCFR02800
CACTGTTTCGGATTGATCGGGCTTGGGATCTCTCCTTTGATCGGGATACGGCGGTTTGCTTTTGCCTTATCCGGATCTGCCTCCGGAATCGCGGAAAGCAGTGCTTTCGTGTACGGATGCTGCGGATTGCTGTAAAGCTCTTCTGTCTCTGCCTGTTCCACAATCATTCCAAGATACATAACAACCACGCGGTCGGAAATGTATTTAACGACACTTAAGTCATGGGCAACAAACAGATATGTCAGTCCCCGCTGTTCCTGAAGATCTTTCAGCATATTGATAACCTGAGCCTGAATGGATACATCCAGAGCGGAGATCGGTTCATCACAGATAATGAACTCCGGATCTACCGAAAGGGCTCTCGCGATACCGATACGCTGTCTCTGTCCACCTGAGAACTCGTGCGGGAAACGGGACATATGGTCCTTGTTCAATCCGACAGTTTCCAGCAATGCCTCTACTTTTTTGTCAATCTCATTCTTCGGGGTTCCATGCTGCTTTAATCCCTCTCCTACGATTTCCTTTACCGTCATACGGGAATTCAAAGATGCATACGGGTTCTGGAAGATCATCTGTACTTTCTGACAGAACTCTTTCTGCTCTGCTTTGGAAAGCTTTGTGATATCTTTCCCATCGTAAATGACTTCACCTTTTGTCGGTTCGTACAGACGGATCATGCAACGTCCTGTCGTGGATTTTCCACATCCTGACTCTCCTACCAGTCCGACCGTCTCTCCTTTATAGATATCAAAAGAAACATCGTCTACCGCTTTCAGTTCGGCGTGTCTTCCCACCTTGAAATATTTACATAAATGTTTTACCTGAACGAGAGGCTGTTTTTCCTTATTTTCCATCTTCTGCCACCTCTCCTTTCTCTACTGCTACGGCTCCTTCTTTCTTGAAGTCTGTGTCCGGAGCATATTCATGCTGTAACCAGCAGTTTGTAATATGTTCATCTGATAACTGATATGTATACGGCGGATTGTCCTTGCATACATCCATCGCATACTCACATCTTGCCGCAAACGGACATCCTTTCGGCGGGAAGAACAGATCCGGAGGCGTACCTTCAATCGGTTTCAGTCTCTGACCTTTCTTCGTATCCAGTTTTGCGATAGAATCCATCAGTCCTTTTGTATACGGATGAGCCGTATTGTAAAAGATTTCCTGTGCAGTTCCCTGCTCTACAACCTTTCCGCCGTACATAACAACGACGCGGTCACACATACGGGCAATAACACCAAGGTCATGGGTAATCATGATAATGGATGTTCCAAGCTTTTCTCTCAGCTCAAGAAGCAGATCCAGGATCTGTGCCTCGATTGTAACATCCAGAGATGTCGTCGGCTCATCACAGATAACAAGGCTCGGCCTGCTTACAAGAGCGATCGCGATCATGACACGCTGTTTCATACCGCCGGAAAGCTCATGCGGATACTGGCGGTAACGTTTCTCAACATCAGAGATACCTACCAGTTTCATAATCTCCAGTGCCTTTTCCTTAACTTCCTTTTTTGAAACACCTGCCCGGCCAATGAACACCTCTTCGATCTGTGCGCCGACTCTCATTGTCGGGTTCAAGGATGTCATCGGATCCTGAAATACAAATCCGATATCTCCTCCACGAAGCTGTCTAAGCTCTTTTTTGTCCATCTTCAGGACATCTTTTCCGTTAAACAGGATTTCCCCGCCTTCAAAGAATCCCGGCGGTTCCGGATTCAGACGCATGATACACTGCGCTGTAACGGACTTTCCGCATCCGGACTCTCCTACAATTCCGAGGATCTCCCCTTTGCGTACTTCAAAGCTGACATCACGGACAGCCTTTACTTCCCCACCATAGGTGTGGAAAGAGTACACGACATTTTTTAATTCAAGAAGTTTCTCTTTTTCTGCCATTTATCCGTTCCTCCTATTCCGTTCCACGCAGTTTCGGGTCAACCGCGTCTCTAAGTCCGTTTCCAAGAAGGTTCAGCGCCAGCATTGTCGTACAGACAAAAAATGCCGGAATCAGGATCTGATGCGGATAGTAGCGCAGGTACTGAATTCCCTCTTTACAGATAACACCCCAGCTACAGTCAGGAGGTGTGATACCAAGTCCGATGTAGGACAGGAATGCTTCCTGGAAAATGGCTCCCGGGATTGCCATACAAAGGTTTGTAATTAACATACCCAGAATATTCGGAATAATATGTTTGATAATAATTGTAAAATCACGCACACCCAGGACTTTTGCCGCAAGGACGAAATCCTGCTCTTTGATACGGTATACCTCACCACGAACGAAACGGCATGTACCGATCCATCCGACAACGCACATCGCAACAATCAGAGGTGCAATACCTTTACCAAGCACCATCATAACAAGGATCGTGATAATAAGACTTGGAATACCATAGAGCAGATCGACAATACGCATCATGATCATATCAAGTTTGCCGCCGTAGAAGCCGCACAGACCTCCGATAACCGCTCCAACACACATATTCAGCACAGCGGAAATCAGACCGATGGAAAGGGAAACGCGCGCTCCCATCCAGATACGGGTCCACATATCACGGCCGGTGGAATCACATCCAAGCCAGTGTGCCGCTGAAATAAACGCATTCTGAGAGTTAACATCCATTTCAGACTGTGTATACGGACTGAATATCGGGGCAAAAATCGCAAGCACTGCATAAATTGCTACGATACACAGCCCGACAACTGCACTTTTATTTTTACGAAGCCGTCTCCAGGCATCTGACCAGAAGGAAAGAGACGGACGGCTGATACTCTCCATACGGACCGTATCTTTTCCTTTTATTACAAATTGTTCTTTTTTTAATTCTGCCATGTCTCTCACCTACCTTATTTCTTTCCAATACGTACACGCGGATCTGCAACACCGTACAGAATATCCACGATCAGATTACAAAATACAAGGAAAATACCATAGAATACAGTCATTCCAAGTACCATGGAGTAGTCGTTGTTGGATACACTCTGTACATAGTGACGTCCCATTCCAGGAATCGCGAAAATGGACTCGATAACGAATGTACCGGTCAACACAGACGCAACCGTTGGTCCCATAACAGTCATAACCGGCATGATCGCGTTCCGGATCTGATGTTTACATGTGATCCGAAGTTCAGACACTCCTTTGGAGCGCGCTGTTTTAATATAATCCTGGGACGTTACTTCCAGCATACTTGCACGCATGATTCGTGAAACAGATGCCAGCGTATAGAACGCCAGGGCAAAGGCCGGCAGAATCGTGTATTCGATTCCCTCATACCTTGCCACCGGGAACAGACCCCATTTAATACCAAAGAAATACTGAAGCACCGCACCCATGATAAAGTCAGGAATACTGGTTCCCAAAACCGCGACAATAACGCAGAAGAAATCAATTTTCTTCCCACGGTTTCTTGCTGAAATGATACCTAAAATCAAACCGATCGAAACCGCCATAACAAGTGCCCTGATACCAAGATCCGCTGAATACGGGAACGTCTCCCCAATCAGATCGTTTACAGTTCTGTTTGTGTACTTCATAGAGTATCCGAAATCACCCTGAAGCAGGTTTGCCATATAGGTTCCATACTGTACGATCATCGGCTTGTCAAATCCGTAATATGCTTCCATGTTTGCCTTAACTTCCGGCGTCAGCTTCGCGCTGGTAAACGGCTCGCCCGGCATCAGACGTACAAGGAAAAATACGATAGTAATCAGTACCCAGACCGTCAGAATGGCTGCTACCACTCGTTTTAAAATATATTTTGCCATCCTTCTTCCTCCTGTTGTTAGCGAGATGGCCCAGGAAAGATCAGATCCCCACCTTTGGGCTTTCCTGAGTCATCTCTGTCTTTTCAAGAATTCCGCTGTCCAGTTGTTACTGGGCAGCGGAATTCGTCTTATTCACTTTTATACTGTTCAAATATTATTCAGCAGCAACGTCTGCATATACCCAGTCAATGTTAACGCTGCAGTAGAAGAATGTCACATCTTTCACGTTTTCGTTCAGCAGATAGTGGATCTCACGTTCTGCCTGCGGAAGAAATGCGCCCTCATCAATCAGAATTTGCTCTGCCTGGTGCATCATGTTCATACGTTTTGCCGCATCAATCTCTGTCTGAGTTGCCGTCATCAACGCATCATATTCGTCATTCTGGAATCCGCTGTAGTTGTAAGCGCTGCTTGACATGAAAAGTTCCAGATAACTGTACGGATCGTCGTAGTCAGATCCCCAGCCGGCCCATACGATCTCAAAGTCACCGGACTGCTGACGTGACAGGCATTCAGCGTATGTGATCTGTTCAATCTCAATATTGATTCCCAATGTCTTATTCCACATTTCCTGACAAACTTCAGCCTGTTTCTTGGCGCTTTCCGTGTCAGTTGTAGTCAGTGTCAAGGTTACTTCCGATGGATCAGAATATCCAAGTTCGGATAATGCTGCATTCAAATATTCTTTTGCTTTTGCATCGTCACCGTCAAGCGGGTAGCCTTCCAGTGTGGATTCTTCCCCATATGTAGATTCTATTCCTGTCAGACCGCTGAATACAAGTCCTGTACTCGGTTTGTAATATCCAGAGTTTACAAGTTGATTGTACTTGTTTCTATCAAGAGCATAGTTTAACGCGAGGCGCATATTTTTGTTGGCAAGTTCCGGGCAGTCACCGCCTACATTGAAGTAGAAGTAGTCAACATTACCATTGAGGAATGTGTTGTCCTTTCCCTCATATGCACTGATGGAAGCTGACGGAAGCTGAACATAATCCAGTTCTCCATCCTCATACATTGCTACTGCTGTATCCGGGTTCTGTACGTAATTTAATTCTACGCGATCCATTTTAATGGAATCTCTGTCCCAATATTCTTCGTTTGGTTCAAAGAACCACTGGTTGTCAGAAGATTTTGTCAGGACATATGGTCCAGAATATACATTCTTCTCGTAGTCAGCAGCAAAATCGGAGCCGTACTCCTCTACGATATCCTGACGGAGTGGTGCGAACTGTGCCTGTGCCCCGATCATACTTAAGAAGTATACTGTCGGACGCTCCAGCGTAACTACAAGCGTGGTGTCATCCTGTGCTACTACGCCAAGCTGGGACGGATCCATCTCGCCTTTTTCTACTGCAAGACCATTCTTAATATATTCACCGATGAATGCATACGGAGCTGCTGTGTCCGGATTCATCAATCTCTGCCAGCTGTAGACAAAATCCTGAGCTGTAATCTGCTCTCCATCACTCCATTTTGCATCCGGATTCAGATGGAATGTGTAGGTAAGTCCGTCTTCCGAAACTTCCCAGCTTTCTGCAACACCAGGATTAACTTCACCACCTGTGTTGCGGACAAGGCTTTCTGTCAGGGCATGCTGAACTTCGTTGTCCGGAATACTGTTACTCTTTGTCGGATCCAGTGTGGTCGGCTCTGTGGATGTGGAATAACGGAATACTTTTTCATCACTGTTTCCGCCGTCTCCGCCGCTTTTACTTCCCGGTGTACTGCATCCTGCAAGCATGGTTCCCACCATCGCTGTCGCAAGCAGCGCCGCAAATACTTTTTTCTTCATAATGTGTCCTCCTTTTTTAAAGTTCTATCAACTCATGTGTAGCACTTATCAGGTTTTCATATCCCTTTGCTGTGACAAGGCCCTGGTCTTCGACCCGGACGCCGCCCCATCCCGGTATATAAATCCCCGGTTCTACCGTCATAATGTTCCCCTCCTGGAGAACATCTTTGCTGTTGCTTCCAATAAATGGAAGCTCATGTACGAACAGGCCGACTCCATGGCCGATCCCTCCGTAATTGTAGTTCAGATACTCTGTGTCCTTGATCGCTTTCAGTGATGCCTCGTAACACTCGGTACCTGTCACTCCCGGCTTGATCGCCGCTTCCACGTCTTCTGTCATCTGCCGGCAGAGATTGTAGACTTCCTTCTGCTTCTCTGTCGCTTTTCCGACTACAACCGTTCTTGTCATATCGGAAAGATAACCATTGAACTGGCATCCGTAATCCATCAGGACGAAGTCACCGTATTCGATGGCCTTGCTGGATGGAATACCGTGGAGAAGTGATGTCCTTGCTCCGGAAATCAATATTCCGCCGTACGGCTTTGTGTCTGCTCCCTCCATTACCATGTAATGGGAAAGTCTGGAAGCAAGTTCCTTCTCTGTCATTCCAACGCGGATATCTTTGATGATCTTGTCAAATGCCCGGGATGCAATCTCACATGCTGCTCTTAAATATCCTTCTTCTTCACTGTTCTTAACAGAACGGAACTCCTCGATCACATTGACCGTTGGCACCATCTCCGCCTCGCCCTGGCTGCGGATCGATTCATAAAAAGAAAAGGTAAGATGATCTTCCTCGAACGCAATCGTCTTTGCTCCTTCTTCGGAGGCCAGCCTCTGAACGGTCATCCCGATCGTATTGTTCGGTGTCCGCCAGTTGACTACTTCGTAGTCCGGACATTCATAGGATGCCTGTTCCGTGTAACGTGGATCTGTGATGAAGAACTGTTTTTTCTGTGTAATGAACAGATAGGAATCTTCACCGGTGTAGGAACTGATGTAGCGTACATTGGCCGGCTTTGCGATAAAGAAAGAATCTACCTTCTTCTCTTCCATATATATTCTCAGCTTCTGGATTGTATCCATCTGGTGTTACACCCCCCTATCTAAAATGTATATTTATATTATCACCTTTGGTTTAAGATTGTCAACCTGACAACAAACATTTTGTCATGTTTTTTTATATTTTTCGATATTTTTTTATTTTATTTGTTACTTTTTTATAATTTTCGCTTATTTTCTTATGCGAGACCATTATTGTCGCTCAATTTGTTCGTATAAAAAACACACTTGTGCAGATTATACTAG
>HHCFR02800__coassemble_5010_pt1 | contig 6847 bp, 8 predicted proteins | sample HHCFR02800__metabat2_high_PE_035 | metagenome-assembled genome bin HHCFR02800
AAACCCTGCTCACACTTTATGAATCTCAAATAGATCTGCAGGTTGTTCCTTATATCGAAGGAAGGAAAATGGCATCGATCATGTCTTATGGAGCAGTATCTATGTCCAGCGACCGAAAGAAAGAAGCTTATGATTTTCTCATGTTGTTCTTAAATGACCGGACGGAACAGTACAGAAAAAACATGCAGATGATTCCAGCATGGGATTGCCGAGTTTATATGGATATCTGGACGGTAATTATATGCCGGTTCAGAAGACCGCTTTTGAGCAATGGGGAGAATTCCCGTCGGAAGAAATGATTCAGGAAATGCAGGAGAGTTTTCGTGAGATTGACGGTGCTTATTTCCTGACAGAAGGAGAAAGGGCACTGAATTTCGATGTTATGGCGGGGAATTCCAGGGTTACGAATCTAAATTGTGATATAGAAACGGAGTTTTCCAAGATTGCCGACACCGCTATTGATACTTACAAAATGCTGGTGGAGGAGTAAGTGAACAGGAGCTGAAAGAAGAGAGGAGGGAGAAGTGATGAGAAAGAGAAACAGCGGTCTTCTGCTTGCGCTTCCGGCGCTGGCAGGCTTCCTTGTATTTTATTTCGTCCCGTTTCTGATTACGGGATGGTATTCGGTTTCTTTCGGGATCGGAAAAAGGGAATTTGTCGGAATGGCCAATTTTCAGGATCTGTTTGAAAACGAGATGTTTCTGCTGGCGGTAAAAAATACACTTCGCTATATGATTGTGACTGTTCCGGTGACACTTTTTGGAGCCATAGTGCTTTCGATACTGCTTCAGAATACGGTAAGAGGAGTGCGGTTTTTCCAGCTTTCCTTCCTTTACCCGATGATTCTGCCGATTGCATCGGTGGTACTTGGGGTACAGTTTCTCTGGGGCGAGTCCGGCATCTGGAATAAGGTGATGGAACTGCTTGGAGGAGAGGCAAAAGATTGGCTGAACTCTTCGGCGGCGTTCTGGGTGCTCTGCATTTTGTACTGCTGGCGGTTTACCGGCTACTATGTGCTCATTTATTTTGCAAGACTTCAGATGATTCCAAAAGAGTATTATGAGTATGCAATGTTGTTTGGAGCCGGAAAGTTTCAGTCCTTCCGGCACATCACCTGGCCGATGCTGATCCCGACCTTTTTGTTTACAATTGTTCTTTCCGTGATGAACGCGTTCAAGTGCTACAGGGAAGCATTCCTCCTTGGAGGCAATTATCCGGATGACAGTATTTATTTGTTACAGCATTTTATGAATAACAATTTTCAGAACCTGAATTACCAGAAGATCTCCGCGGCTGCAGTCAGTATTGTCGCGGCGCTGCTTCTGGCTGCCGGAGTTGTGTATGTGCTGTATCTGATTATGAGGAGGGGGAAGAAGTATGGCTAAAAAGAAACAAAAACGGATTCTTTTTCTGGGAATTCTCTCTCTGGTCTTTCTCTATCCGGTGATCTATATGCTGGTCTGCTCGGTCTGGGAAGGAAGAAATGCGGGAATTTCCCTGATGGGATATTATGAGGTACTGCTGGAAAGTCCGGGATATCTGATCAAATTCTGGAGAAGTCTTGGCATGTGCCTTTTGATTGCGGGAGGACAGACGGTGCTTGCGTGCATGGCAGGTACGGCGTTTGCCAAATACCGGTTTATCGGGAAGAAGTTCTGGCTGTTTGTCATGGCGCTTTTTATGATTCTTCCGGTACAGGTGACCCTGCTTCCAAATTATATTCTGATGGAGAAACTGGGCTTTTTGAACAGCTGGAAGTCTCTGATTATTCCGGGAATCTTTTCGCCGTTCGGAACAGTGTGGCTGACATTTATCTTTCAATCGATTCCGGATGAATGGCTGGAGGCGGCGAGGCTGGACCGTGCAAATCAGCTTCAGATTGTCCGCTATATTGTAGTGCCGGCCTCAAAGCCTGCTGTGGTGACCTTGTTTGTGCTCACCTTTGTGGAGAGCTGGAACATGGTGGAACAGCCGATCATTTTCCTGGAAGGAGAACTGGATTATCCGCTTTCGGTATTTCTCGCAAGCGTGATGGAAAACAGCATGGCAGTACAGTCGGTATGCGGACTGCTGTGTCTGATCCCGGTTACATTCTTCTTCCTGTATTATCATAAAGAGTTGACAGATGGTTTAAGAGATATTCTATGGAGTTGATGAGTATGAGGAAAAAGAAAGTTTGGATTGCCGGATGTACGGTGTTTCTTCTGCTTCTGATCTGCACAGTACTGTCTCTTAGGGTGGAGAAGATGATGCGGATCGAAGTGGAAACAGTCAGTCCGATCCAATGTACCGAGGAAGAACTGATAGACATGTTTACCCTTCCGGTGTCCTGTTTTAAAGAAGATGAGTTCGGGACAGCTCTTTACTATGTGGAAGAGCGGGAAGGGCTGTTTGGAAAGGAACTGTATGTTGTAAAGGACGAAAATGCTGCTGTAATGTGGGAAGAGGGAAATAAGGCGTATATCCTTTCTCAGTCGGCGAGGAATGCTCAGGGAAAACTGAGAAAAATTGTGGATTATTCCGCGTGGCCGCTGGAAGACGGTGACGCAGTGGTGATTGCGGGGGAAGAATGATGGAAAAGGAGAGAAAAAAGAGTAGTAGAGGAATTGTTCTGTTTCTTACAGCATTGATTCTGCTTGCAGGATTGTTGGCTTTTCATATGTTGATTGGACGGGGTATGGAAAAGCAGATCGAAAAGCTCCCGGAAGGAATCCTGCTGAAACTTGTAGAGCCTTTAGAGGCCGGGGAGATTATGAAGGCAGAAACTGCCGGATACGAGGTAAAAAACATAGAGAAGGGTTCGGGAGAGGTTTCGATCTATACTGTCAGAAAGACGAATGAGAAGCCGCTTCATGTCAATCAGGTGTCTGACTTTACATGGAATGTTTTTGGCAGACAGATCGAAGGAGAGAGTCTGAATCTGTCCTCACACAGAACAATGGCTTCGCAGGCAGTGTATCTGTCATGGCTGATTGCATTGCTTCCGATGAGCGTGATCCTTCTGTTTGTCGGTATCCGAAAACTCGGGGCACTGCAGGAGAAGCGGTGGAGACAGGGAGTCGAAGGCGTACTGATGATTGGAGCATTGCTTGTGGTGATCTATTTTCTGACAGGAAAACTTGAGATACCGAGAGAATTTCTGCCGCCGGAGCAGATCCTGGATATCCGGTTTTATGTGGATGGAATCCGGGGATTCTTTGCGGATGATAGATGGACCGATCTGGAACTGTACCAGACGCTCCGGGCATGTTATAATCAGGAGGTGGAAATTTATGGAGCCTGGGTTATATGCGGATGGATCGGTACACTGATTTTCTGGATAGCCGCAGGTGTGGAAAGCCGTAATCAAAAGAAAAGAGAAAGAAGACGGCAATACGGATAGACAAAGGAGAAACGATCGGCATGCACAACGAAGAGCAGTTAGTTCAGTCAGAAGAATATAGAAAAAGTCTGATATCATTACATATTGCAGTCATGCTGTTTGGGCTGTCTGCTGTCCTTGGACAGTTTGTGACAGCTCCGGCAGTGATTGTAGCAGGAGGGCGGGTCATCTGTTCCTCCCTTTTGCTTTTCCTGCTTTCTATAGCAGGCCGAGCCTCCCTGAAACTCAAATCGAGGAAAGACTATGGCATCGCGGTGTTTGCAGGGATCGTTCTGGCAGTCCACTGGACGACCTTTTTCCAGGCGATTCAAAGTTCCTCTGTGGCGATCGGGACCATTACCTTTTCTACGTTCCCGCTGTTTTTGACATTTCTGGAACCACTTTTGTTCCGGGAAAAATTGAAGGTGACAAGTGTGTTGAGCGCGGTGGTCCTGCTTCTTGGCGTCTTTATTACGATACCGGAATTTTCACTGGAGAATCAGATTACCATCGGGATCCTTTGGGGAATGGTGTCCAGTCTGTCGTATGCGGTTCTGTCTCTGGCAAACCGGTATTTGTCCCGCAGTTATGCGGCAAGAACAGTCTGCCTGTACGAACAGGGAACGGCAGCGGTTGTCCTGCTTCCGGCAATGTTTCTCGTAAAAATAAGCTGGACAACACAGAATATTCTCGGTATTGCTGCAATCGGTTTTATCTGTACCGCATTTGCGCATTCCCTTTATGTGGCTGCACAGCGGAAAGTAAAAGCTCAGACGGCTGGTATTATCTCCGGTATGGAAACAGTTTACGGAATCGTGTATGCACTTCTCTTTCTCGGAGAAGTGCCGGGGATCCGGGAACTGATCGGAGGCGCGGTGATTCTTGGAGTGGCGCTGGTAATTTCCTTGAGAAAAGAATAGCATCTTCTTTTGGGTGACGGAAGAAAGTGGTGTGTTAAGATGGAATATAGAAAAAAGAAGTACATTTTGAGAGCAGAAGATCAAAATGTACTTCTTTTGTGCTATTTGGAAAGAGATGGGAAAAGTTTATCTAGAAATTTGAGGGTAAAGCAGTTCATAGACAGCATTGAGAAAACGATCTCCATCCCGGCACTCTGCAAAAGTTGTGACAACTGCCTGTTCGTCTGGAAATATAATTGACAACTGCGAATATTTCCCATCTGCTCGAAAGGAATGGTGCTTTCCACACCAAAAACAATAACCGTACGGAGCATCATAGTGTTGGCGGCTGCATTCATTGATCCAGTCGGAATCCAGTAGTTGCTTTCCATTCCATTTGCCTTGCTGGAGACAAAATAAACCAAAGCGATGAAGCTCGGATAAGGTTAACATCAGCCCTGCAGAGCCAAAAGTATTTCCGAGGGGATCAGTTTCCCAGGTGGGATTCTTGATGCCAAGATAGGTAAAAAGACGAGGAGTCAAATACTCAACGAGATTACATTTTGAGCGTCTTTGTACCAGAACACCCGCCAGATACGGACCAACATTATTATAAACAAATTTGGAACCAGGGCTGTAAAGAAACGGAAAACGGAGAGACAATCTGACCCAGTTATCAGATTCTAAAAGAGGGCGCTCTGCATCCCGGAGATAACTCCTTTCCTGTCCTAAATGCATAGTCAGCAGATCTTTCACAGTTGCACAGGATAAATTCTCACTGATTGTAGACGGCAGGTCTTCTGCAAAAGCATCTGTTAGCTTTTCGTCTAAGGATAACAAATTTTCCTGAAGCGCAAAACCTACAGCGCAGACAGTGAAACTCTTGGCTGCAGAATAGACGTTTCTACGATGTTCTTCTTCGAGATACCATTCGCCAACAAGCGTTTTCCCAATATTTATTTTCACACCCAAAAGCCCAAGAGGCCGTGTGGCATTAATAAAAGAATCCAATTGAATTAAAGAGTGCTTCATATGCAACCTCCTTTTGATGAAATATCGTATAGAAAAAGGGATTAATAAATTTCTGTCATTATAGATGGAAATATCTAAAAAGTCAATTTATAAAATTAAAATTTAAAAATTAATAGCAATTTTATTATGCTGGTGATATAATCGAAACAATATATTTCTAAAATGGAAATGGGATGAAAGGTATGAGAAAAGGAAGCATGATTGACGCTTCGGAAAGCGTAAGAAGGAAGAAAGTCAGAAGAACTTTTCTGCTGTTGAACTGTCTGTTTGAGTTTTATGCGGGAATTACAGGTGCGACATTTGTTCTGTTTCTGTACAGCAAGGGACTGAATACGATGGAAGCAAATCTTGTTGTTGCCATGTCGCTGATTGTTTCGTTTTTCATGGAGATTCCGACTGGCGCGTTGGCGGATTCAATTGGATATGTCAGGACAACTGTACTCAGCGGAATTCTGATGGCTGTGACCAATGTGCTGTTTTTCTTCTGTGATACAATGCCGGTATTTCTGGCGGCACAGATTTCCCTTGGTATTGCCTGTGCTTTTGAGTCCGGGACGCTGGATGCATGGGTTATCGACAATACGTCGACAGAAGAAAGCAGAACGGTCTTTATTTTGAAAAACAAAGGGATTTCTGTCATGATGATCCTGTCCGGCCTGTTAGGAGGTCTGGTTGCGGATTTTTATCTCGAAGGAATATTCCTGCTTGCTTTTGTGGCAGCGGTGATTTACATAGGAATCAGTCTCGTAGTGATGCCAAAGGTGGAGACGGTCAGAAAGACGAGAACACAAAGGCAGATTTTAGAAATAGCGTCCGGTGTGAAAAAGGTCATAAAAGAGAGCGTGCAGTACTGTATGAAAGACAAAAATGTCTGGAATGTGATTTTGTTTAACAGTATTCTGACCTTTGCTTTTTCACCGGTATTTGTATTCTGGTCGCCGGTGCTGCACAGTTTTGAACGCGTTAATTATACAGTGATCGGGCTGGCGTGGGTACTGATGCGGGCCGCAATGCTGGCTGGCAATGCAGTACTGGAACGAAGAAAAGAACGGTCGTTTTCGGCACTTGCAGTGATTAGTGCAGTATGCGGAATCAGTGTGTTTGCACTGGCATATCTGCATACATTCTGGAGCCTGCTGTTTGGAATCCTTCTGTTTGAGTTTTTCCTGGGGATCATATATCCGCTCAAGGAGACCGTATTAAATGCAGGAATCAGCCATGAAAACAGGGCCACAGTCCTGTCCTTTCACTCAATGATTGTGAGTATTTTTAATTATGTTTCCATGCTGGCCATGGGAAAGATTGCGGAGATCTGGTCGATCGAAACGACATGGAAGATGAGCGGTCTGCTTTTGGTGATTGCAGGGATAGTTACCGTTATAAAGAAAAGAGAGAAACTCCTTTCCTGAAATCAGATTTCGGGAAAAGAGAGTTCTCTCTTTTTTTGTTTATGTGGCTTTAGCTGGTTAAGTGATTCGTTATATGCAACATCATAATATACGGTTAACAACCTGAAAAGTAAGGGCCTTAACCGCAAACTTTACGGTATTCTGTA
>HHCFR02800__coassemble_8211_pt1 | contig 4671 bp, 5 predicted proteins | sample HHCFR02800__metabat2_high_PE_035 | metagenome-assembled genome bin HHCFR02800
AGACAGAAACGAAGAAGAACGCCCTGACTTTATCTGGATTCTCACGGATATGGAGGAAAATGCGGATCAGATTTTCAGGATGCTGAATGAAGAACAGGACCTTTTTTTGAAAGTGCAGAGGGAAGGCAAAAAGGAACTGTTTATTTCCGGAACTGACGGAAAAGAAGATAGGGACAGGATGACTGCGAAAGTAAAAGAACTGATGAAAGAAAGGGATGGTAAAATCCTAATAGGAAACGGATTTCAGACCTTTGAGAGCAAAGAAAAGAACAGGGAACTACAAAGGTACGTATTTTCTATTATAAAAAGTAAAAAAGAACGCAGGAAAGTCTGTCTCGTGGAGGACTATTATCACGATCTGGCAGTTACTTACATTGGAAAAAGAATCGAAAAAGAAAATCTGTACGTAGATGAGCTGGAGTGTGTGGAAAAGGAGGACAAAGAAAAAGGGAAAGATCTGTATGAAACACTGTACTGGTACCTGAAGATGAAAAGAAATGCCGCCCAGACGGCAGCAAAACTCAGAATTCATCGAAATACGCTGATGCCGAGAATTGTCCAGCTGAATGATATGATTGGAATTGACGATAAAGACGGTGCAGAATGCGAGAGACTTCTGATGGTTATGGAAATGAAAAAAGTAAAAAACATGTAAGTTAGGAAAACAGACAGAAATTGTGAGGAAACTGTAAATAAATAAGGAAAAGACTTGACTTCACACTTGGCCATGTGATATTCTGATATGGCGAATGGAAGTATAGGTCTTTTTTTTATGCCTAAAATCAGGCAGCTTCGCAAACTGCCGCGTAACCAGTAAAAAAGAAGTAAAAAAAAGCGAGGTGGAAGTTGTGCGTACAAGAATTACATTAGAATGTACAGAATGTAAGCAGCGTAATTACAACATGACAAAGGATAAGAAAACTCATCCGGAGCGCATGGAAACAAAGAAATACTGCAGATTCTGCAGAACTCACACAGTACACAAAGAAACGAAATAGTCGTTTGAGAAGGAGCGGATGTTATGGGCGATTCTAAAACGAAAGCAAAGAAGCCTTCCAAAATCAAAGGCTTGAAAGCAGAGTTTAAGAAAATTATCTGGCCAGACAAGAAGACTCTTGCAAAACAAACGGTGGCAGTTGTCTCTGTTACTGTAATCTTGGGAGCGATTATCTCGGTAGTCGATGCGCTTCTAACATTCGGAATCGATTTCTTGGTTCGCTAAGAAACTGATGACCTGACAGTAAGAAAGGTGATTAATATGTCAACGGCAAAATGGTATGTAGTTCATACTTATTCAGGGTATGAAAATAAGGTAAAAGCCAACATTGATAAGACAATCGAAAACAGACACCTGGAAGACCAGATTCTGGAAGTCAGGGTTCCGATGCAGGACGTAGTGGAGCTCAAAAACGGAGTTCAGAAAGCTGCCCAGAGAAAGCTGTTTCCGGGCTATGTACTGATTCATATGATTATGAATGACGACACCTGGTATGTTGTACGTAATACACGGGGCGTAACCGGGTTCGTAGGACCGGGATCCAAGCCGGTACCGATCACAGATGAGGAAATGGCGCCGCTTGGAATCAAGAAAGAAGATATTGTTGTGGACTTTGAGGTAGGCGATACAGTCAGCGTCGTATCAGGCGCATGGGCTGACACTGTTGGAGTCATTCAGGCGATCAATACGCCAAAGCAGAGTGTTACAATCAATGTTGAGTTATTTGGCCGTGAAACACCGGTTGAGATCGGTTTTTCAGATGTCAAGAAAATGTAACGTAAATGAAGTGGGAGGGAAATCCCCGCAAATACCACAAGGAGGTACAATATAATGGCTAAAAAAGTAGAAGGTTATATCAAATTACAGATTCCTGCTGGAAAGGCAACACCGGCTCCTCCGGTTGGTCCTGCTCTTGGTCAGCACGGAGTTAACATCGTAGAATTTACAAAGCAGTTCAACGCAAGAACAGCTGATCAGGGAGATCTGATCATCCCTGTAGTTATCACAGTTTACAATGACAGAAGCTTCAGCTTCATCACAAAGACACCGCCGGCAGCAGTTCTGATCAAAAAAGCCTGCAACATCAAATCCGGATCTGGTGTTCCGAACAAAACAAAAGTAGCTACGATCACAAAAGCTCAGGTTCAGGAAATTGCTGAACTCAAAATGCCAGACTTAAACGCTGCAAGCGTAGAAGCTGCTATGAGCATGATCGCTGGTACATGCAGAAGCATGGGTGTTACAGTAGTTGACTAATTGTAAACGTTAGAAATGTGGGAGGGCTCGCTCCCGATATTACCACTAGGAGGTTATAAGATGAAAAGAGGAAAGAAATATATCGAAGCTTCTAAACTGATTGAAAGAGGAAATCTTTACGACAGAGATGAAGCAATCGCATTAGTTAAAAAAGCTGCAACAGCTAAATTTGACGAGACAATCGAAGTTCATATCAGAACAGGCTGTGACGGACGTCACGCAGATCAGCAGATCCGTGGTGCGGTAGTACTTCCGCACGGAACAGGTAAAAAGGTTCGTATCCTTGTATTTGCAAAGGACGCTAAAGCTGAAGAAGCAAAAGCTGCCGGAGCAGATTACGTTGGAGCAGAAGATCTGATCCCGAGAATCCAGAACGAAAACTGGTTTGACTACGACGTAGTTGTAGCTACACCGGATATGATGGGTGTAGTCGGACGTCTGGGACGTGTACTCGGACCAAAAGGATTAATGCCGAACCCGAAGGCTGGTACAGTAACAATGGACGTTACAAAAGCCATCCAGGACATTAAAGCTGGTAAGATTGAATACAGATTGGACAAGACAAACATTATCCATGTACCGGTTGGAAAAGCTTCCTTCACAGAAGAACAGTTAGCGGACAACTTCCAGACGCTTATTGATGCAATCAACAAAGCAAGACCGGCAGCTGTAAAAGGTCAGTACCTGAAGAGTGTAACAATCACATCTACAATGGGACCTGGCGTAAAAGTAAATCCGGCTAAATTAGCTTAATCAGATTTGCGTAGATAAAGGGGAATCCTGCAATAGCAGGATTCCTTTTTGTTATACAATTCTATAACTGAAATCAATTTGCGGTTTTATTTTAAAGATTTTATAATAGAATTAAAGAGTCCGACTAACCACGGACCTGGCAGCCGATAGATTGTTTATAATAGGAAGAAAGAAGGTAACAAAATGATTTACAAAGATTTTCAGGGCCTGAAACTGTCTGCCCTTGGACTTGGTACAATGCGTCTTCCGGTAATCGACGGAGACGATGCCAGAATCGATGAGAAGGCAACAGAGGAAATGGTGGCTTATGCGATGGAGCATGGTGTCAACTATTTTGATACTGCATGGGGATATCATAATGGAAACTCTGAACTGGTCACAGGAAAGATGTTAAGCAAATATCCAAGGGAAAGCTTTTATCTTGCTACGAAGTTCCCGGGTTACGATCTTTCCAACATGGACAAAGTAGAAGAGATTTTTGAAAAGCAGCTGGAAAAATGTCAGGTAGAGTATTTTGATTTTTATTTGTTCCACAATGTGTGCGAGATGAATATCGATGCCTATCTGGATCGTTCTCATGGAATCTATGAATATCTGATGAAGCAGAAAGAAAACGGACGGATCCGTCATCTTGGATTCTCTGCACATGGAAGTTACGATGTCATGAAGAGATTTCTGGAAGCATATGGAGAGGGAATGGAGTTCTGCCAGATCCAGATCAACTATCTTGACTGGTCTTTCCAGGACGCAAAGGCCAAAGTAGAATTGCTGAAAGAATACAATCTTCCGGTTTGGGTTATGGAGCCGCTCAGGGGTGGAAAACTTGCCAAACTGAAAGACAGGGAAGAAGAAATATTAAAATCCATGCGTCCGGACGAAGGAATTCCGGCGTGGGCATTCAGGTTCCTCCAGTCTATTCCGGAAGTGACAGTAACCCTGTCCGGTATGTCCAACATGGAACAGCTTCAGGATAATATCAGCACCTTTGAGACAGAAAAACCGCTCTCCAACGAAGAGATGGATAAGCTGTTGTCTGTGGCAAACAGAATGCTGGACGGTACACTTCCTTGTACCGCATGCCATTATTGTGTCAGCCACTGTCCACAAGGTCTTGATATCCCGAACCTGTTAAGCCTGTACAATGAACACAGCTTTACAGGAGGCGGCTTCATTGCGCCGATGGCACTGAGTACCGTTCCGGAAGACAAACAGCCGGGCGCCTGCATCGGATGCAGAAGCTGCGAAGCAGTCTGCCCGCAGCAGATCAAAATTTCCGAGGCAATGGCAGACTTTTCGGCAAGACTGAAAGCATAAAGAAGAGAATGAAAAACCGGGAGAAATGCACGCTCATCTTGTGAATTTCTTCCGGTTTTTGAAATATGCCAAATCGTCTCTACATTACAATAAAAATTTTCGGAACTCCTCTGCTGTTGTCCCATACTCCTCTGCGGCCTGTTCCAAAGTCAGCAAATGTTTACGGTACAGATTGACCAGCAGTTCTTTCTTTTCCAAGGCTTTACCCTCTTCCATACCGGCGATTTTGCCATCTTCCCAGCTTTCCCGCCGAAGATCTTCTTCATATTTTTCCTGATCAAATTCTTCCAGGATCACATCGCTCACCTCCGCACTGTTTTGTTCCAGGAATTCTTTCAGAATATCCTTTT
>HHCFR02800__coassemble_8531_pt1 | contig 4531 bp, 5 predicted proteins | sample HHCFR02800__metabat2_high_PE_035 | metagenome-assembled genome bin HHCFR02800
ATTTTCTCCATAAGGATTCCATTTATTCAGGTGATGCAACTAATATGAATATTCCAAAATAGTTTCCTGCATACTCTCTCCTGACAAATGTCTCTGCCGTATTCTGTTTGTAAATTAATGGAATCATTCGGCGAACGCCGTTAAAAATCGAAAAGCAGAATGCCTTTCGGATAATGATAAAGTAACATAAAGAATCGGCAGAGACAAGATGCCGGGAAATGAAAATTTTCTAAAGTCTGCTGGATGGTCTGGAGTTTAGAATTTTCTCCAGACCATTTTGTTTACAACACCGGTATAGCTTTGAATGATCTTGACTACTTTGGTGCTGACATTTTCTTCGATGTAATCCGGAACCGGAATTCCATAATCCCCGTTCTGGTTCATTTCAACTGCTGTATCCACAGCCTGAAGAAGCGAATTCTCATCGATTCCAGCCAGAATAAAGCAGGCCTTATCAAGAGCCTCCGGACGCTCTGTAGATGTACGGATGCAGACTGCCGGGAACGGATTTCCAATGGAGGTAAAGAAAGAACTCTCCTCCGGCAGAGTTCCTGAATCCGATACAACCGCAAAGGCATTCATCTGAAGGTGGTTATAATCGTGGAATCCAAGCGGCTCATGCTGTACTACCCGTGGATCCAGTTCAAACCCTGATTCTTCCAGACGCTTTCTGGAGCGCGGATGACAGGAATACAGAATCGGCATGTCGTACTTTTCTGCAAGTTTGTTAATTGCTGTAAATAATGAACGGAAGTTTTTCTCCGTATCGATATTTTCCTCTCTGTGGGCGGAAAGCAGCATATATTTGCCCGGTTCCAGTCCAAGCCGTTCCAGAATGTCCGAACTCTGAATTGCTTCCAGATTCTGATGCAGTACCTCTGCCATCGGGCTTCCCGTTACATAAACACGCTCTTTTGGCAGTCCGCATTCATGCAGATATTTTCTTGCATGCTCACTGTAGGCCAGATTGACATCGGAAATAATATCCACGATCCGGCGGTTTGTCTCTTCCGGCAGACACTCGTCCTTGCAGCGGTTTCCTGCTTCCATATGGAAAATCGGGATATGCAGCCGTTTCGCCGCAATCGCAGACAGACAGGAATTGGTATCTCCAAGGATCAGAAGCGCATCCGGCTTGATCTGGTTCATCAGCTTATAGGAGCAGTTGATGATATTTCCAACTGTCGCTCCCAGATCATCCCCCACTGCGTCCATATAAACTTCCGGGTCATCCAGTTTCAGATCACGGAAAAAGACGCCGTTCAGGTTGTAATCATAGTTCTGTCCCGTATGGGCCAGAATACAGTCAAAATAGCTCCTGCACTTGTTGATCACCGCGCCAAGCCTGATAATCTCCGGGCGGGTTCCAACGATAATTAATAATTTTAATTTTCCATTTTCTTTAAAATGAATATCTGAATAATCTGTTCTCATATTTTCTCCTATTCTACATCAATCGCATAATACATGGGAATACAGCCTTCTTCCGCTTCTTCCAGAGAAAAACTGATATCATCATCCAGTTTTTCAAATCCGTTTCGCAAATATAAATGATACCCTTCCTCAGTAGAACTCAAAGTAACAAACGTAAATCCAAGATGCTTAACTCTGATTTCTTTAATCTTTTCCACACAGTCAAGGAGCAGAAAATCCGAGGTGTGTATCACCGTTCCGTCTTCTAAATATTCCTGAACAGTCCCTTGATATTCCCTGTCCAATGCAAAACAATTAATATGTACAGCTCCACCTATTTTCCGCCTTATCCCATATTCAGTCTGCTCGATGTAGCCAACACCTAAATTATAGTATCCAACAATTTTTTTATTATCATCTGTTAAAAGTACATAAGTTTTCCAAAATTATTATCTAATGAAATGGAATCTTTTAAGAATTGATCGAGATATTCATTACCTGAATGGAAAGATGATGCCAGCTTCTGATAGCTGGCATCGTAAAGAACAACATTGATCTGATTATATGCCATACTACTCCTTTGTAATAATTGCTTCCGGCCTCTGAGTCAAAGGATTAACACCAAAAGAGATTTTATGAGTCTTAAAATACTCTCTTCTCGCTTTTGCCTCTTTTGACAATGGCTTTCTGACAGTTAAATCCTTTGATGTAACAAAAGGCTGGTCTGAAATGCGAGCATAATTCATGATAATCCCCCTTTCTGTTTTTCCAAGTATAACACCCGTAAAACAGATTGTAAAGATTCCAGATGCTGTTCTTTTTTATTCTTTCCGAGTGATAATGATTTTATTATACCGTCTCGCCAAAGGTGTCCGGATGCTCCGGATCAAACGGCTCATTTGCCCACATAACCGTCACCAGATTCTCTGTTTCTGACAGGTTGATGATATTGTGGGTATACCCTGGAATCATATCCACTACCGTAATATCATCGCCGTTTACTTCATAATTGACAACCGGATACGGATTTCCATTTTCATCTTCACCAATCTTGCGGAGCTGAATCAGGCCTTTTCCCGATACCACTACGAATTTTTCATTCTTTGTATGATGCCAGTGCTGCCCCTTTGTAATCCCCGGTTTACTGATGTTGACAGACACCTGTCCACGGTCTGCAGTCCGCAGGATTTCTGTAAAACTTCCTCTGTCATCCTTGTTCATCTTTAACTTATAAGAAAAACCGTCTGTCGGCAGATAGGAAAGATAGTTTGCATACAGGCGTTTTGTAAACCCATCGCTCATATCCGGAACAGACAGATCGTTTCTGCTTTCCTTGAACTGATATAACAGATCCACAATTTCTCCCAGTGTAACATGGAAAGTCACCGGACAGATGCAGAATCCCTGCTCATCCCGATGCTCTTCCCCATTCAGTGCCAGAATCATTTCTTCAATCAGATCATCGATGTACAAAAGCTCCAGTTCCGTGCTTCTGTCATTGACAGTAATCGGAAGATCATTGGCAATGTTGTTGCTGAAAGTCGCCACTGCCGAATTATAATTCGGACGGCACCACTTTCCGAACAGGTTCGGGAAACGGTAAATCAGCACTTTCGCGCCCGTCTCCCCGCTGTATTTCTGAAACAGTTCTTCCCCTGCCAGTTTACTCTTTCCATACTCGCTTCCCGCAAAACGTCCAGTCAGACTTGCCTGAATACTGCTGGAAAGCATAACTGGTGCTTTATTTCCATACTTCTTTAATGTGTCCAGAAGTGTGGAAGCAAATCCAAAATTCCCTTTCATGAAGTCTTCCTGATTTTTCGGACGGTTGACTCCTGCAAGGTTAAAGACGAAATCCGCATCTTTACAGTATGCATCCAGTTCTTCCGGTGTAGAATCGATATCGTACTCATAGATGGTCAGATCTTCCGGATTTTCCAGTCCTTTGATCGGGTGCACCCGGTCTTTTCCATCACGAATGTTTTTCAGAGAAGCAACCAGATTTTTTCCTACAAACCCTTTTGCTCCGGTAACTAAAATCTTCATTACTGATTCTCCCATTCTTTTAATTCATTTTGAATATAAGAAAGTGAAAGCAGTTTTTCTTTGACCGCTTCCACTCCTAAAAGTTCTGTATTATTAGAATTAAATTCTGTTAATGGATTTCTCTCAATATCTCCGTCTTTAAAATATTTATCGTAATTCAGATCACGTTTGTCCGCCGGAACCCGGTAGAAATTACCCATGTCGATGGCATGTCCGCATTCTTCATTGGTCAGCAGTGTCTCATACATCTTCTCGCCATGGCGGATACCAATGACTTTCAGTTCATTCTTCGCATGGAACAGTTCCTGAACCGCTTTCGCCAGCACTTCAATCGTGCAGGCCGGAGCTTTCTGCACCATGATATCTCCACTCTCCGCATTCTGGAAAGCAAATACCACAAGTTCTACTGCTTCTTCCAGGCTCATGATAAATCTGGTCATGGTCGGCTCTGTCAGTGTCAGGTCCTTGCCTTCTTTGATCTGGCTGATAAACAGCGGAATCACGGAACCTCTGGAACACATAACGTTTCCATATCTGGTGCAGCAGATGGATGTCTTAGCCGGATCAACGGTTCTGGATTTAGCTACAATTACTTTTTCCATCATTGCCTTGCTGGTACCCATCGCATTTACCGGATAAGCTGCCTTATCGGTAGAAAGACAGATGACCTTTTTCACGCCCTCTTCAATCGCTGCGGTCAGAACATTTTCTGTACCAAGGACATTTGTCTTAACGGCTTCGATCGGGAAGAACTCACAGGATGGAACCTGCTTTAAAGCTGCCGCATGGAAAATGTAGTCTACTCCATGCATTGCATTTCTTACAGAATTGATGTCCCGGACATCACCTATGTAGAATTTCAGCTTATCGCTGTATTCCGGGAACTCCCTATGATAGTAATGTCTCATGTTGTCCTGTTTTAATTCATCTCTTGAAAAAATACGGATCTCTTTAATATCCGTCATTAAAAAACGGTCCAGAACTGCGTTTCCAAACGAGCCTGTACCGCCTGTGATTAAAAGTGTTTTGTTGTTGAATTGTGTCATTTTCCTTTCATTCCTCCTAGTATTTA
>HHCFR02800__coassemble_9562_pt1 | contig 4146 bp, 4 predicted proteins | sample HHCFR02800__metabat2_high_PE_035 | metagenome-assembled genome bin HHCFR02800
GAAACCGGTAAGAAAAGAATTGACAATAGAAGGGTACTTTGCTATAATGGCTAAGTGTGAGTAAGCCGATATCCAGTGGATGGAAGACTCCGACCACCGCCTGATATCCGGCGTTTGAAATAAAAGAAGGAGGATACAAACATGATTTGTAAAGACAAGAAAGCAGCGATCATCGCTGAATACGGAAGATGCGAAGGAGATACAGGATCTCCGGAAGTACAGGTAGCACTGTTGACAGCAAGAATCAATGAATTAACAGAACATTTCAAAGCTAATCCAAAGGATCATCACTCCAGAAGAGGTCTTTTGAGAATGGTAGGTCAGAGACGTGGTCTTCTTGCATATTTAAAGAAAAAAGATATCGAAAGATACCGTTCTTTGATTGAAAGATTAGGACTCAGAAAATAGTCAGGCTATTCAGAGAGGACGGAACACTTATCCGTCCTCTTTTATACTGCCGGGATCTTTTCCGGTTTTCAATATTTGTCAAAATCATGCGAAATGTATGCGGGGAGAGACACCGGGACCACTGAAAAGCAAGCCAGTATATGACTTGTTTTTCAGTAGTTTCGGGATTCTCCGCACGACAAAAAAAGAAAAGAAAAATGAGGAGGATCTTATGTACAAGACATTTGAGATGGAACTTGCCGGACGTCCTCTGCGTGTTGATGTAGGCAGAGTGGCAAAGCAGGCAAACGGTGCAGCACTGATGCACTATGGAGAAACAACAGTACTTTCCACAGCAACAGCTTCTGAGAAGCCAAGAGAAGGAATCGATTTCTTCCCGCTGAACGTAGAGTACAATGAAAAGATGTATGCAGTTGGAAAGATTCCGGGAGGATTCAACAAAAGAGAAGGAAAGGCATCTGAAAATGCGATTCTGACAGACCGTGTCATCGACCGCCCGATGCGTCCGCTCTTCCCGAAGGATTACAGAAACGATGTTACCCTGGAAAACCTTGTCCTTTCTGTAGATCAGGACTGCAGCCCGGAACTGACAGCAATGATTGGATCCGCAATCGCAGTTGCGATCTCCGATATTCCGTTTGACGGACCGACAGCTTCTACACAGGTAGGACTTGTAAACGGTGAGTTCGTATTCAACCCGACTGCAGAAGAAAAAGCAGTATCCGATATGCAGCTGACTGTTGCATCTACAAAAGAAAAAGTCATCATGATCGAAGCCGGAGCCAACGAAGTACCGGAAAATGTGATGATCAAGGCGATTTTCGCGGCACACGAAGTAAACCAGACGGTAATCGCATTCATCGACCAGATCGTAGCAGAGTGCGGGAAACCGAAACATGAATATGAAAGCTTCGCAGTACCGGCAGACCTGATGGAAGAGATCCAGAAGCTCGTTCCGGCTGAGGAGATGGAAGAAGCAGTATTTACCGATGACAAGCAGACAAGAGAGGCGAACATCCGCGTGATTCAGGATCGTCTCGAAGAGGCATTTGCTGAAAACGAAGAGTGGCTGCCACGCATCGGAGAAGCGCTGTACCAGTATCAGAAGAAGACTGTCCGCAAGATGATCCTCAAAGATCACAAACGTCCGGACGGAAGAGCGATCGACCAGATCCGTCCGCTTGCAGCGGAAGTAGACCTGATCCCGAGAGTACACGGTTCCGCAATGTTTACAAGAGGACAGACACAGATCTGCAACATCACAACACTTGCTCCGCTTTCTGACGCACAGAAACTTGACGGACTTGATGAAGCAGAGACTTCAAAACGCTATATGCACCACTACAATTTCCCGTCCTACTCTGTAGGTGAGACAAAGCCGTCCAGAGGACCGGGACGCCGTGAGATCGGACATGGAGCACTGGCTGAGCGTGCCCTCGTGCCGGTACTTCCGTCTGAGGAAGAATTCCCGTACGCAATCCGTACGGTATCCGAGACATTCGAGTCCAACGGATCCACATCTCAGGCAAGTGTCTGCGCATCCAGCATGTCCCTGATGGCAGCCGGTGTGCCGATCAAGAGCGCAGTAGCAGGTATCTCCTGCGGACTTGTAACAGGAGAGACAGACGACGATTACATCGTCCTGACAGATATCCAGGGTCTGGAAGACTTCTTCGGAGACATGGATTTCAAGGTGGCAGGTACACATAAAGGTATCACAGCAATCCAGATGGATATCAAGATCCACGGACTGACAAGACCGATCATCGAGGAAGCGATTGCCCGTACAAGACAGGCAAGACTTTACATCATCGATGAAGTGATGAACAAAGCAATCGCAGAGCCGAGAGCAGAAGTCGGCAAATATGCTCCGAAGATCATTCAGATGAGCATTGACCCGCAGAAGATCGGCGATGTGGTAGGACAGAGAGGAAAGACGATCAACGCTATCATCGAAAGAACCGGCGTGAAGATCGACATTTCCGACGAAGGAAGCGTATCCATCTGCGGTACAGACAAAGAGATGATGGAAGAGGCAAAACGCCTGATCACAATCATCGTAACAGACTTCGAAGCCGGACAGGTTCTCGAAGGAACAGTAGTCAGCATCAAAGATTTCGGCGCATTCCTCGAGTTTGCTCCGGGCAAAGAGGGAATGGTTCACATTTCCAAGATCTGCAAACAGCGCATCGACCACGTAGAAGATGTTCTGACACTGGGAGACAAGGTCAAGGCAGTCTGCCTTGGAAAAGACAAGATGGGAAGAATCAGCTTCAGCATCAAAGACGTCGCTCCGGAAAACAGATAATCCAAACGGAAAAGTTCAAGCATCCATGCCATAGACGGTGTGGATGCTTTTTTTTGTGGGAAAAGTGTGATATGATGGGAAAAGAAAAGACGGAAAAGGACTGGGAGGAACGAAAAAATGGAAGAAAAAAAGATCAGAAGATCCTGCGTAGACTGTGCAGTGACAGCATGTGAGAAAAAGGACGGGAACTACCCGGATTTCTGCCTGACTGCGTCACTGGACGAAGAACTGTTGGAGGAGGCGCTTGCCTGCTATGAAGATCCGGAGAATCATAAGCTTGCCATTGCCGCGGCGGAGGTCGAGTATGAAGGATATCTGAAACTGACAAGAGTGGAGGAGATCATTCAGTTCGCCGGAAAAATCGGAGCGAAAAAGATCGGAATCGCGACCTGTGTCGGACTGATCCGGGAGAGCAGGACACTGGCGAAGATCCTGAGATCCCACGGTCTGGAAGTCATCGGAGTAGCCTGCAAAACAGGAGCGGTGGACAAAAGCAGAATCGGCATCCCGGAAGAATGTCAGGAAATCGGCTGCCACATGTGCAATCCGATCTTACAGGCAAAATATCTGAACAAAGAAAAGACCGACCTCAATGTCGTAGTCGGCCTCTGCGTAGGACACGACAGCCTGTTCTACAAACATTCGGATGCACCGGTTACCACAGCCGTGACCAAAGACCGGGTACTGGGACACAATCCGGTTGCCGCACTTTATACGGCAGAGTCTTACTATAAGAAACTTTTATAAAAATACAGAACCGCATTGTATCTGTATAAATCGAAACCGAGTAAAAGAAGCATATCAGGGCAGAAGCATGCTGCCGGATGTGCTTCTTTTTTTATTGCCCGGATGTAAAAAAGAAAAAAATTGTAAAAATTTCCCGTTTTTCTGACCCTTTTTGCTGTTTTATTCCATCTTTATATTATAGAAGAATAAAAACAGGGAAAAGTAGGCGTGAGGAGGAATCATCATGACAGAGAAAGTATATTTTACGGTGAAGGAAACAGATGTTAAGGATTTTAAAACCTATCTGTATGAAAGGGAAAACGCGGAGACGACTATTAGCAAATACAGTACAGACCTGCGTTGCTTTTTGAAGTTTCTTGGAAACAGCCGGGAAGTGGACAAGGCAAGACTTCTTGCATATAAAGAATGGCTGATAGAGCGTTACGCTGTAAGCAGCGTAAATTCCATGCTGGCTGCATTGAATCAGTTCCTGGAATTCTGCGGATACGCCCAGTTGAAGGTACCTGTGAAAAAAATCAGACAATAATAGATGTATACACAAAATCCGCCTGCCCGATCTAAAAGTTACAAAAGTATGAAATCCAGAAACTACAGAAAATCCGAGACTGCGACAGGGAAATATCTGATGCGCCACATAACAAAAAGATAAAAAGTCGAAAAAGATCGGTAAAAACAACTTAAAG
>HHCFR02800__coassemble_11881_pt1 | contig 3482 bp, 5 predicted proteins | sample HHCFR02800__metabat2_high_PE_035 | metagenome-assembled genome bin HHCFR02800
TATATAGTTTTGTTGGTTCTTGGAGGATTTATGAAGGATTATATTTTTTCAAATGATTTTTCCCGCAATCTCGACGCCATGATCTATACCTGCGGTTTTGAAACCTGTGTGCCGTCCCACAGTTATGGCCCTGTTGTGCGCAGCGGCTATCTGATTCATTATATTTTAAAAGGAAAAGGCATTTATAAAACAGACGGACATCTTTACCATCTTTCCGAGGGAGATTCCTTTCTGATCCGTCCCAATAGGCTGATTTACTATGAAGCGGATAAGTACGATCCATGGACCTATACCTGGATTGGTTTCCAGGGTATCAAGATCGAAGAGTATCTGAAACGAACCTCTCTTCTGGAAACGCCTTATTTCCACTACGGGAAGGACGACCGTGTCAGACTGTGCCATGAAAAAATGTTTGAAGCGTACCAGCTTCCGGAAAACCGCGACCTCATGATGAACAGCATCCTTTATGAATATCTTTACCTCCTGGCGAGTAAATTCCCACGGGCATACATCCCGCCGAAAGAAAAAAAGATCTCTTATGTGGAGGAGGCACTGCGCTATATTGAGAATAATTACGCCCATCCTGTCAATATTCAGGTCATCGCCGACCATCTGAATATTGAACGCACTTATCTTTACCGCCTGTTCAAAGATATCACCGGCAGTTCTCCTCAGGAATATCTGCTTGACTACCGGATCCGGCGAGCCTGCACACTGTTAAAAGATACCGACCTTACAATCAACGATATTGCCAGATCTGTCGGATATGATGATGCGCTCTACTTTTCCCGCCTCTTCAAACAGAAAAAGGGCCGCACTCCGACCCAATACCGAAAAGAGAAGAAAGGCTGATGCCCTTCTTCTCTTTGTTCCTTATGCTGTATGGTACACGATCTTTTCAAGCTTTCCGACCCTCTCCTGCAGATCAGATACATTTTCTACAAGAAGGTGAATCGTCCCCGTCTCCATCTGAATCCCATTTACTACTTTTGTTAGATTGTCGATCTTCATATCCAGACGATTGTAATGCTTCGTACTGATTTCCTGGACACGATCCACCTCTTCCAGGATACTATTTTCCAACTCCCGTCCCTTTATATCCATTCTGGCTATCAGGTCATCCCGAAGTTTTTGGTTCTGTTCATCCATTCTTGTTGTCAGGTCATCCCGGAGTTTTTGGTTCTGCTCATCCATTCTGGTTACAAGTTCATCTCTGAGTTTCTGATTCTGCTCATCCATTCGGGCCACAAGCCGGTCTTCCATACCAAACATCAAGTTTTGAATACTTTGTAAATCTTCCTGTGTTAATGCCATTTTTCTCTCCCCTTTCTCCCCCTCTACTAGTTATTAAGTATAGCATACTGTTTGATACCTGTCTATTTTCCTTCATTACAATTTTTTCATCATCCAGTATGCATCTGCATAGGTGCCGTCCAAATATTTCATATTATCAGGCAGCTTTCCGTACATCTGAAAGCCAATGCTTTCATAAAGACGAATTGCTCTTTGATTGTCAGCAACTACTTCCAGTTCCATCTGTTCGTATCCTTTTTCCTTTGCAATCTCCAGAAGTTTTTCGATCATGGCACGTCCGATTCCCATGCCTGTGTATTTCTGGTAAAGCGCAATTCCCATCGTTGCGCGGTGCTGATAGCGGGATGTCGATACACCGGTAAAGGAGCAGTTTCCTATATAGGTTCCATTCAAAAAAGCAAGAAGCATCAGATCTGTTTGGGAATCATTGGTTCTTTTTATAAATTGTTCTTCCTGCTCTACTGTCATCTGAATTTCCTCCGGTTCTTTTGCAAGAAATCTGGTTTCCGCACAGGTCTTTTTCAGATAGTCAATCAGCATCTGTGCATCCTGCTCCGTGGCAGTCCGTAAAATAATCGCTTGCCCTTTTGCGCGAATTGTCATTTCTGGAACTCTCATTTTTCTACGCTCCTTCCCTTTCCTGTCTAAGAAGCGGAAATCTCCGCCATTTTTTCTTCGATCTCTTTCTCACCAGCCTGCATGGCACGAAGTGTTTTATCGAACAGATCGTTTAATTCCCATCCAAGCTGCTCTGCTCCTGTCCGGATAATTTCTCTGGAGCATCCGGCCGCAAACCGTTTGTCTTTAAATTTCTTCTTCACACTGGATACTTCCATATCTGACACACTTTTCGATGGACGCATCAGAGCTGCCGCCCAAATCAGTCCGGTCAATTCATCTGCTGCAAAAAGCACTTTTTCCATCTCATGCACCGGCTCCACATCACTGCACACACCATATCCGTGGGAGCAGACCGAATGAATCAGCTCCTTACTCGCTCCTCCCTTTTCCAGAAGTTCCGGCGCTTTCTTACAGTGTTCTTCCGGAAACTGTTCAAAATCAATATCGTGAAGCAGACCGACGATTCCCCAGTATTCTTTCTCCTCTCCATATCCGAGTTCCTCTGCATACCAGCGCATAACAGTCTCCACGGTAACCGCATGACGGAGATGAAACTCCTCCTGATTATAAGTTTTTAAAAGATTCCACGCTTCTTCTCTTGTAAGATTGCTTTCCATTTCTTTTCTCCTCCCTTTTACTTCCTGACTTATTATATTCTAAATTTCAAATTAAACATTACTGTCGTCCAGATACCATTTTAACTCCTTTGCCGGAACAATCGTATACTGCTCCGGTCCTTCTCCGGTTCTCATAATGACATTCCGTATCCCTGCCTGAATGATACTTCTGGCGCACATCGGGCATGGATTCGCCTTATGAATCGAATTATCTTCCGGATTGACACCGGTAAGATATAAGTCTGCTCCTATGGTCTGAAGTCTGGAACAGTTTAACAGCGCATTAGCCTCTGCATGAATCGCTCTGCATACACCATACCCTTCTCCCTGATGCATATTTTTCTCCATTCTCGGACAGGTCCCCTTATCACAGCAATTCTCAAAACCTCTCGGCGATCCGTTATATCCCGTTGAAACGACCACATCATCTTTTACAATTACCGCACCGTACTTCCTTTTCAGACAAGTACTTCTGTATGCAAATGTCTCAGCACAGTTTAAATAAGTATCAATTTTAGATATCCGCTTCCCTTTTTCCGGTTTTACCATGCAAATACACCCTCTTTACTTTCGTAATGCAAAATCGCTGGCTTCCTTTATCCAGTCCATTAATTCGTCATCCACTTCCTCCACACTGGAAATCAGCACATGATGTGTCCATCTGTTCGGATATGGTTCCGTAGCTGCATCAATTCTTGACGACTCCACTTTGTACTCCAGACCAAAAGTCACAACAAGCCATGGATCCGGCCTGTCCTTTACCTTTCGCACTTTTACAAACGAAACACAAGCAAAAAAGTGCTTATTAATAAAAGAAATCTGTGTCTTTTGCACTTTCATCTGCACACCCGGAATTTCATCCAGAATCCGTTCTTTGAAGTGCTATAATAAAGTTGTAACGAAAGTGGCTAATAAGATATACTAAAAACA
>HHCFR02800__coassemble_21833_pt1 | contig 2139 bp, 1 predicted proteins | sample HHCFR02800__metabat2_high_PE_035 | metagenome-assembled genome bin HHCFR02800
GAAATCCTTCTGAACTGCACGGAAGAACCGGTGACAGTGAAAGGAGAAGGAGAGATCCTGTTCCAGAGACAATATCAGGATGGACGCCTGGAACCGAAAGGAGTACTGATTCGGAGAATCGGGCGGTAAGAAAATGTCAGTAGCTGGACAATAATTTACTGTAATATCAGGGGAGGTAGTGACTCATATGAGCCATTACCTCCCTGAATTTATGTCAAAGGTTAATAAAGGTTAGAAAAAATTTATCCTTATATTCCTTGATTCAGCAGATTGTTCGTGTTATCCTTTACTCATCGGAAAAGTTCTCTGCTTTTTCATTTTCAAGGCGTTCGCCGTTTTATCCAAGTATTTGACAAGAGAATTATGAGGGCAGCTTTCTGTCTGGAAAATATGTTTTCTTTGGGACGTCTCTTTTCTGGTACCCGGAAATATGGTAGACTACAAGAAACAGAAACAGTTTTCTTATGTCAGAGGCATTGCCGTCACAGAAAGGAGACTGTTTATGGAACGAAACAAAATGGCAAATCGAACTACCGCTGCAATTTCAGAAGAAGAATTTATTATGAAGCCTTACATCGACTGGTGTTTCAAAGAACTGATGCGGAATCCGAATACAAGGAGAGGCTTCATCGCTGAATTGTTGGAGCTTTCACCTGAGCAGATCGGGAATACTATTATTCTGGAAAATGAACTTCCCAAACGGTCGGAGGAGGAAAAGAAGGGAGTGCTGGATGTTCATGTTCTTCTGGAAAACGGCACTCAGCTTGATATTGAGATGCAGGTTGTATATATGGAATACTGGGACGACAGGAGTCTGTTTTATCTGTGCAAGATGTTTTCCAGCCAGCTTTGCAAAGGTGAGGAATATGATCGGCTTCAGAAATGTGTACATGTCAGTGTTTTGAATTTCACCTACTATAAGAAGGATGACATCTGCTACCGTAAGGCACAGGTTTATGATAAAGCGACCGGAGAACTGTACAGCGATAAGCTGGAACTTCAGATTCTGGAACTTCCCAAGATTCCAGAGGAGTATCACCATCCAGATGGCATCATTGCATGGATGAAATTCTTCCGCGGCGGTAAAAAGGAGGATTTAAAAGAGATGGCAAAGGGAAATACCTATCTGGAAGAAGCCTATGAAGATCTGATGGAAATGAGCCAGGATGAAGAGAAACGCCGAGCATATGAGGCAAGGGAACGTGCACTTCGCGATCAGCTGTCTCTGCAAAGACAGGCTGAACGGGCTTTTCAGCGGATGACAAATGCACAGGAAAAGCTGGAAGAGATTCAGGGGAAGCTGGATGAGACGCAGGGGAAGCTGGATGAGACACAGGGGAAGCTGGATGAGACACAGGGAAAGCTGGATGTAGCTCAGGATAATCTGACTGATATGCAGGAGCGTTTTTCGGAAAGTCAAAAGCAGCTTGAGAAAGCCAGGGCCGAAAAAGATGCCGCACATGATCAGGGGAGGAAAGATGCCGTGATAGAGTTATATCAGAAAGGTTTTCTGAATCTGGAGCAGGCGGCATCCGAATATGGGATATCGATCGAAGATTTTCGAAAACTGCTGGTTTAACAGATGAATGATCATCTCGGCAATGTTTTATCGTAAAGAAAGGATGGTATTCGTCGGATGAGCTACAAAATTCTTCTGGTGGATGATGACCAGGATCTGGTAGAGATGCTGTGCCGGTATTTCCGGCTGAAGGGATATGAAATGCTGACAGCGGTCAATGGGATGGACGCAGTGAAGAAGTCTGGAGAGGGACCGGATCTCATTCTTCTGGATATCAATATGCCGGGAATGGACGGGCTGGAGGTGTGCCGGAGAATCCGGGATCAGGTGTCCTGTCCGATTTTATTTCTGACCGCACGGGTCGAAGAGCAGGATCGGGTGAACGGACTGATGATGGGTGGAGACGATTATATTGTAAAACCGTTCAGCCTGAAGGAACTGGAAGCGAGAGTGCTGGCCCATCTGCGGCGGGAGGAACGGCATCAGCAGAAGACGCAGTACCGATTTGGAAACGGAATGATGGTGGACTATACAGCAAAGACAGCCTCCTTTGACGGGCAGGTGCTGGATCTGACGAAGACGGAATTTGGGATTCTGGAGTTTTTGTCCATGCATCCGGG